>Ga0080013_1000294_pt1 | contig 71283 bp, 66 predicted proteins | sample ETNvirenome_6_85_FD_69236 | JGI IMG/M metagenome (GOLD analysis project Ga0080013, IMG submission 69236) | Marine viral communities from the Pacific Ocean - ETNP_6_85 (SPADES assembly) (version 2) | ecosystem: Environmental > Aquatic > Marine > Oceanic | place: Pacific Ocean | collected 2013-06-19
ACACCGTTATCTCCATCTTCAAAAAAATCTAATGGTAGTATAGGTCTCCACCTAAATGTTCCTTCTGATAAAGAATAAGTAGAGTATGGTGGGGTTGTAAATAGACTATCTTGATAACTTATAGTAGTTGATAGTTTACGTATTGGAATTCTATGGTGTGGTTGGAAACTATATATAGATTTAACGTAATCATAAGGTTGTCCGGGAAATTCATACATGGCATCCCTATTAAATTTTAAAGAGTGTTGAATTTCGGAAATAACTCTTTCTTTTAATTCAAAATCATTGTATTCCACAAAAGCTCCTCTATAGGTTGTCCCACTTAATGGTAATGGGTCTACTCCATTTGTAGTATTTTGAAATACGTTAGTTGGGTTTATGTTGTTATTAACGAATGGGTCTATATTACCGTTATGTCTAAAATTCCATCCCCACCCATATCCTGTTGGTGAATTAGCGGGAGCTTCGTAATGCCACATTAAATTTCTATTTACTTGAAAAATTGTTAGGTATAAGTCGGTTAGTGGTCTATTTAAGTTATCTTTTAGGTTTTCGACCTCTATATCTAAATTAGTATTCCATAGAAAGGATTGAAAGTCTTCAATAATTACGGTTTTATCACCGTAACCAGCTGGTGTTTTTTTCTTTTTAAATACTCTACCTTTTTTATTATATATGCCAAATTCAAATCCCGCCCTATCTAAAGTGTAATCCGATGAATTAGTTATTAATTTATGGATATGAGTACAGTATTTGGAACGGGTCTCATTAATATTATCTAAGGTAATTATTCTTTGTATGACACAAATTGAGTCCGATGGTACTGCACCCACGTCTAATCCTTTAGTGTAAATGTTAATTACATATTCCTCGGAATTTGCATATTCGTTACCTAAAAAATCTACTCTAAAAGTATTTTCAAAAATAGTACTTGGTACCGAATTAATAACTGTTGATATTGGTACATTAGTAATTAAACTAGTTACTCCCATAGGTGTAATGGTAGGACTGCTTTGTAGCTCTACAAATTCACCAGGGTTCACACCATGTGGTGAAGTTGTTGTTATCCTTAAAGTTTCTTTACCGTTTATTGTAATTACTTGGATTCGTCCTGCGATTCCGTCCCCACTATTAAAACTTATACCAAGAGGTAAATCGTAATCAACGTAAAATTCCATAGTTTGTCCACTATCACAATCAGATACATAAGAAATATAAGTAACCCAATTGTCTTGGTAGGTGTTTAAACTACTGTAAGGAGAACTGTTAGTTGTTCCGTATCTGTATGGTGGCATAAAAGTAAATAAATCTGATGGTGGCAATCCGACACATGGAGGTCCATTCCAAGGGATACTTGGGTACACTACTGGGTCTGGACATCCTATATAATCTGGTGTAAAATACATATAATTTAATATATTAGTATCTTCTGTTTGCCCTGTTATAGAATTTCTATATAAAACATCTATCTTACCATAAGGTCTATATAGTGTAGAATAATTTCTCTCAAAATCGAACTGGTCTCTTAAGTTTAAAACTAAATTCCTCTTGCCCTCTATCATCGTGCGTTGGTCTGAGGATAATAAAGGTTGTAAACTCATGTCTTTATTTTGAGAACCAGCAAATCTAGATTCCCCTCTTACAATTCTTATGTTTTTTTTATTACTCATTATATAACAGTATCAGATAACTCTTCATCCACATACACCCTAATAAATTTATTATAAGCTGTTTCTCCGGGTCTTAATCCAAAATAAAAGAAAAGAGGTCGTGAGAATAGCATTGATGGTCCAGTGACATCACTAATAGGTGGGTATGCGTCTCCAGTTGTGCCTGGTTGTGGGAAATTATTTAAGTCCCCGACATTATTTTGATAATCACCTGAATTTATAATACTAGCTCCTGCTGTCCAATCATCACTCGCTGATTGGTAAGGACCTATGGTGTATTGCCAATCATTATTTTCATTACCAAATCCACTAGAACCATCTATTCTCCATATATAAAAAGGTATAATTTGTGAACTTCCTGATAATTCATAGGACATACAATCTATTAAATCAGCACCAGTCATAATAGTAGGAGTTCCTGCGGTAAATAAAAGAGGTTCCCACTGAATGTCGTAACCCGCATTAACATTAATTGCGTTGGCTACATAACTTCCAGAAACATTTATATCGTTTGTCGGTGGATATTCTATATCAGCTGTAGTTGGTGGTATCACTGTTGGGCCGGCAAAACAATCACAGTTTATACTTCCCGCGTTAGTCTCATAACCAAAAACACCTAACATACAATTTTGCATTAATGCTTGTGCCATATCTCCACCAATTTCTGATTCTGGTCTAGCAAATAGACCACCTAAATTTAAAAATGGTTCACTTGCTTTTAAATTGTATGCATCAGAGACTAGGTCTGTAATATCTTGGAAGGAGGTACTTCCTATTTGGTCTGTTACAGAACATTCCTCGGCGAATTGTTCGTCTAAACATATTTGTTGTATGCATTGATTTCTTGACCCCATATCTACCATAGTAGTTGGAAATAGTAAATGGTGGTCCATATCACCTTCTGAGTGTTCATAACTACTGCTCGACCCTCCTTTTGGTCCATCGTCATCACCAATAAATTTACCTACGTCAGCAGCAGTATATCTAAAAGGAGTACATCTATAATAAAAAGTATGGTCACTAGGATGTAAATAAACTACTTTTTTGCAATATCTGGTTCCTGATGTAGCGTATGTGTCATTTGCAAAGTCATAAACTAATTTAGCTCTGAACTGGAACTGGTATAAGAATCCGTTTACCCAAGCATTTTCCCAAAAATAATTCATTACACCATTACATAAAGCGGAGGCTATTTTTTCTCTTCTATACCATTCTCGTACTAATACATTATTCATATTAAACGCAAAGCATGCTACATTTATACACATTGCTTTTACATAACAACCCCCACCAGCTCCTAGGTCATTATTTTGGTTTGTAGAACTACCGTCAATGTTTGGTGGTGGGTTAGTTGTTGTTGAGTCGTACCCGTAGGTATCAGGACAACATACCACATCTCTTTCGGCTCCCCAAACATTTGTAGAAACTGTACAGTCATCATTATTCCAACCGTAATTTGGTCCTAATAGCGCCATGTCTGAATTAGCATTTGTCCTACAGCTGCATGGTTCACATTCTGGATATTTTGTTTGTCTTAAAGTAAATAAAGTGAATCCCATTGGTATCCCAAATAATAAACAGTTGGGTTGACACTGGTTGGTCCAGGAAAACTGACTACACAATGTAGGTACAGATGGTGCACCTAATAAACCAGCAAACCAACTCCAAGCATTAATTGCACTCATTACCGCACAAAGAATAAGCATAATCATTAGTATTGGTATCATTATAATCCCTAGGATGGAAGCTAGAAGACCGAATGTGAACCCCAATGTGAGATATAGTGTATAAGTAAATAATAGAAGAAAGTTGTTTAGTAATATAATACCTTTATTTCTTCTAACAGCACTGTTGATTGGGAAGAACATTGCTGACGTGGAACATTGTTGGTCTTGTTCTGGTAATATTTCTTTAATTCCTATAAATTGTCTTCTACCGTTATGTTTAACATGGTCATGGAATTGTGAATAAGTATAAACCCTATTAAAGGTCATATCATAAAATATATCTTTAGCTCCCGGCATAAGATTTCCTTGAGCCCATGGATGGTAATCACTATATTCTATAGAAAAACAATAAGGGTCGTAATATTTAGGAATTCCTGCACCATCTCTTAGTGTCTCCCCTATCTTAGGCCAATCCCCGTGGTCATCACTTTGTGGTCCACCAAACTCTCTAATTTGTGGCACTAAATGAGAACCTCTTCTTCTTTGTCTAGCCGTCCCTGAAGATTGTTCGGGTCTTACTCTAAACCTACATCTACTTCTAGTTGCTACTCCTTTTGTTGGGTCATTGGACTTTACTAGATTACCGAACTCATCAGTAATCATGTGGTCTAAATTCATAGGTACGTGAATTAGAAAAGAACCAGTTTCATCTATTACCCGACCACCATTTTCAAAATAATATCTTTCTAGTACTGGTACTTGTCCACCACCAGTAGGTGTATTAAAAGTATACGGCCAATCTGGAAAAGCTTTAGGGTCATCTTTAAAAAATGATGTATATCTAATACAGTCTATTATTCCTGGTTGTGTTATTAAGCTACATAACTCACCCATGTGTTTTTTAGGTCTACATCTTTTATTAACAGAATCTTTATCTGTGTCGGTTGCTGTACTACCCATAAAAACAGATGTTGGTTGTATTTTAACTCCTGAATTAGCTAAATCGAAATCAATTCTAGTAATTGCTGCACTACAGAATTCTTCGTCACCCCAAAAAGGTCTTACGTCTACAGCTTTTTGTTGACCTATTATTTGTGGTAAGGAATCTATTGCCTCATCGTCTTTAAATCTCGAACCATCAAATAAAGTATCACTAAACCCTAAACGTTTGAAGTCCTCTGGTAGCATAGAAAAACAACCAATATCACTCATATCCACATCCATAACAAGTTGTTGTTCACCTACTGGTACACCGTATAACATAAAGTCACCAGCTTCATTAGTTTTTGCTGTAAATTTATAATATTTATCGTAAACGTACTCTACTTCTTGTTTTTCTAAAACGTCCTGTAAGTTCGGAAACGACCCCACGGGTATATGGCAATCAAAATTTTGTTTTTTACTTAATAGATTATATCTTTTACCATCCTCATTTATATCAAAAATTTGTGTATATGGATACAGTTGTTTAACTACTGGGTTTTGTTCGTCTTCAGAATCTATTGGAATAAAGACTGATACCTTGGCGTTTGGTATTCCGTAACCTCCGTTAGAAATTACCCTACCGACAATAACACCGAAATCTGCACACATTCTTGTATACACTTCGTCCTGAGAAAGTGATAAACTTAGAATTTCTAATAAATCAAAGTCTTGTGTTAACTCTAGACTAACTTTTTGGTCTTTACCGACTTGTGTTCTTACTCTAATAGACTTAGGCATCTTTTATATTATATATTCCCTAAAATAGGGTTTATTGGTGACTATAAAATAAATAGTTCCACCATTAAAATTAAAAGTAAGTTACGGTATAATATAGTAAAGTTTAGGAGAATGTAGGTTTACTCATTTTCTTAGTCCTAACAGCTATATCTTTTTGTGGGAATCTTATTTGTAGAATTTCATCTGGTTGAGCAAAAATAGTATCGTCTATTGGTGCTATTTGTTTAGTTGTAACATTACTGTATGGTTGATTACTAATTGACTGTGAATATGGGTCGCCTACTTTATTGTAGACTCTTAGGTCTACAATATTTAAAACCCCTACTTGGTTCATTATTTGTTTACTTAACTCACCTAAAGATAAATCTTCCCCCATTTCTATTTTATTAGTTTTAAAATACTCACCTACATCTGTAATTACATTAGTCACTACCTCACCTTGATTTGCTCCGTTATCTAAAATTAAATCTATTTCAAAACCTAAATCAATAACTTTTGCTGACCCAACCATAATATAATCATTTAACATTCTGTAATTAGAAAGGTATGTAGCAATATTATTTTTAAGGGTAGAACTTACATTAGAGGTTAATGTTCCTTCGGGTGTATACGATAAGACACTTAATTTAACTTTATTTTCTATTTCAGTAGCACTGGCTTTTGCGGGGGCACCGAATGATGAAGGCATTGTTCTTAATCTAGATACATAATCATTTATTGTTACAGCTCTATTTTGTGCTGCAAAATTAAAAGAAATATAATTTCTAATTTCATCTTGACTCATTGGGTCGGCTCCTCCAATTGCGGACGTTACATTATTTACCGCTAGACTATTAATTACAGATTGATTTATTTGTTCGCTTGGTCCTGCTACTACAAAATCTATTAAACCAACGTTCTTGACTGCGCCTGCTCCTATATTAGACGCTTTTCCACCACCTACCCTATACTGAATAAATAATGTACTATTCCCTTTTACGGTATTACCTAAGGCTATATTGTTCATAAATTTAGACATGTCTAATTTAATTCCTTTAGAACTAAATTCATCTAATAAGTCTTGTGATGTTTGATTTCCTCCTCCAAATGTTAAAAAGAAAAATCCTTCTGGTGTGTATTCTGTTATAAATCTTTGTGGTGCGGTAATATACCTACCAACCTTAATACCAACATTATCTGGGGGTGAGGATGGGTCTTCTACAAAAACTTCATTCTGTGCTAATGCGTCTACTTCATACCATTTATTAGATAGTGGAGATATGAATTCTGATGAGTTTGGGAGTGACTGGTACCCAACACCGTCTTTTTGTATGATAGAAGTTACAGATATAATATTTTTTTCTGGTAAAAATAGTTTAAAGAATGGTTCACTATTGCTATCTAAAATTTCTTTTTTAAATACTTTTGTAGTTCCATTAACCAAAACCTCCCTTTTTGTTATTGTATAGTTAATTAAAATCCCATTGGCGTCGAAATTAGGGATTTTAGTTCTATTAGGAATTCCTTCGGTACTGTATGGTGAAGAAAAATCACAATCGTCAACTAACTCAAATATTTGACCACCACCATTAAATTGTGCACCAGCTCTTAAAAGACCTAGATATTTAAAATCCTCTTTATCACCTAAAGCTGGTACAATAACAGATAAATCACCAACAGTCACTGATGGTCTATTTCCTGGTACTTTTAAACCATATGTTCTAGCTAAATTATATAAAGAACTTCTTTCTTCAGCAAATTGTAGTACTGTTTCTTGAAATGTTCTATCTATCTGGAAATTTAGGTTGTCAGTTATAGCAGCGTTTAAATCTAAAAAAACTGAATAGATTGACGCGTCATTTGCGTTTTGTATTAAATCAGGATAATAAGTGTTGGTTAATCTCAGTAGTTCATTTCTTATCCCTAAAAAATCTCTTTCCGTGTATGCTATTTGTTTTTCTGCCATATTATAAATTAATTATTACAAAGTCTTTAGTTTGAAACACATTATCTCCTGAAGTGTAATCTATTCTTACTCTCATAGAATATTCTTTTTCTGTCGCTCCAACAAAAGTAAAACTGTTATCTTCAACATCTGGTTTATTTGTATCTTCTTTTTCTTCTTGTCTCACATCTTCAGCTGTTTTAACTTCTACTTTAGTAATTGTTAAATTAGGAATAAACTTATCTACCGCCTCTCTTATTTCATTATCTATAGATGTTTTGGTCGCGGAATCCATAGGTTCAAAAATATATCTCATCAAATTAGTACCAAAATCTGGTAAAAAGTATCTAGTACCTTTTAAGGTGAGTATCAGATGAATTAGGTTGGACCTTACCTCACTATCAGGAATTTTATTAAGTCCAAGAAAAAAACCTTCTTGACTATCTACAAATGGAAATGTTATACCGTATCTTTGATTGGGCATTCTTTTTTATAATAAATACTTCTAAGATTAGTTTGTTTTGTCTTTTACTTCTTTTACTTCCTCTTGATGTCCACAATGAGGACATATTATCAACTTAGGTATCGTTTCTTTACTGTTGGGCACATCATTAGAAAATAAATGGTGGTCAGCAATTGACCACCATTTATTACATTTACCACAATTGAAGTGGTATAAAATTTCTTTACTATATTTGTGTTTCACTTATTTCTACTTCTTTTGTTTTTCCGTTTAAACTTATTGGTTTTAAGTCCACGTCTATTTCACAAGTTCCTCCTGCACAAGCTAATTCACCTGTTAGGTTGGTGTTATCGTCCAATTCTATTACTCTGGATAGGTCTATATCAATTAGTGTTTTCATCATTTCTTCATATTTTTCTTCTGTAATATCTTCAAATGGTGCTTGAGTGTAGCTACCACCGTCATATGGTAATACTGATAATCCATTGTAGTGATTTCTATTCTCCCACATCCATTTTCCAGCTTTATCCCATTCATCTTCTTTTAATGATATGGTAGCTGATACATTATGTGAGTTGGAACCTTTTCTATGCCCACTTCTCACCCATTCTGTTGCAATTTTTTTAACTCTTTCTAGTAGTTGGAATGGTGATTCTGTTCTCAATATAGAGCCTTCCGGTGCTTTTTGAGGTATTGTAATAACAGCAGTATCGTGTGGTCTAAAATAGTCATCTTCTAGTAGTTCTGGGTGATTTGTTTTTAGGTATGTATAAATTGCTTCGTTCTTGCCAACCCTAACTCTCCTAATATAATAATCATTATGCCAGGCGTGAATACCTGAACTTGTGCCTAATGTTAATGATGTTGTTCCTGCTGGTTTTACTGTTGTTGTTCTAGCAGCTTGATTTATGCCTAATAGTTTAGAAACCCTGGTATTTTCTCTTTTAACTAAGCTAGCTGCTTTTTTAGTGTCGTAATCTAGTACTTTACCAGACCCTATTCCTGTCATCGAGACACCTATAAGCGCATCTTTTTCTGTAGTTTCTTGCCAGACTTCTCTTAAATAATGAAAGTCTGTATATCCTGCTTGAAGTGTTCCTATAAATGCTGCTGCTTTCACTCTTGCATTTAAGTCGTCTTGTGATTCGATATCACTAGCATTTACCTCACATAAATTACAGAATTGATAAGGTCTTAGTGCAATCTCACAACAAGGATTAGTTCCCCAATCTTTATCATTATTAAGATATATACCTGGTTCTCCTGCTCCTGACAATTCAACTCTTTTCCATAAATCCATAAAGAATTCTTTAGTAATTTTATGTCTCATTAAACAAGCGGAATTATTAGCTCTTCCTCTTTGTGGATTCAATTCCCACCAATTACCTGCTTTACACCCAATCATTGAGTCGTCATCTGCACTAAATAAACTAATGAGAGCAGCTCGTCTGATTCCTCCAGCAAGAACTGCGTCTGCTATGTAACATACAATATCATGTACTTCAAGAGTGGTTAATTGTTCACCATTATCTTTATGTGATAAAATACCTTCTATTTTAACCAAACACTCTTTTAGCGGTTGGGGTCCAGGAGCCTTACCACCTGATGTTACTAATCTAGCTCCTTTAGCTCTAATGTCCGAATAATCAAATTCTACTCTGGAACCACCACCATTCATATATGTTTTCATAAGAACCTTAACTGAATCTGCCCATCCCTCTATAGAGTCTCCGATTAGAAATCTTTTCTTTCTTTTAGGGTACGGTTTTTGAATACATGGTAATTTTTCTACATGATGCTTTTGTACGGAATACCCTACACCTGTACCTCCTAGTAATAGAAACATTGTTTCACTGAAAGAATCAATATGGTCTACGGGTAGATATGCGCAGTTATAAATTCTATTCGGAGATATTTCTATCGGTTTACCACCGAATTGCATACTTCGCATGGAAGGTAATACTTTTTTATCGTATACAAATTTATATTTTTCTTCTATTTCTTCTTCTAGGTGGGGATATTTCTTTTGGTGCATTTCTTTGTTTCGTGTTACCAACTCTCCCCACGTCTCTCTTCTATTTAACTCCGGTATATACTTCGCATATTTCATGTGAACAGTAATATCCGATAGAATCTTATTTGATACTTCCATGTTTTTATTTTTTAATTAATTATTTTTATTTATTATTTGTTCTCTTCTTTGTAGAGCTCTGCTTACTCTTTCACGGTTTCTATTTGTTTTTTCTTCCTCGAAACCTAGGAATGTTTGTGTACTGTCAGTATCGATTTCTAGAGTTGCATTATCAAATTTACAATTTTCAAAAATGACGCCGTCTCTACCTAATCTAGATTTTACTATCGCGATGGTAGCCAATCCTAGTTCTTTTTGTTGTAAAGTCTTTGCGACTGATATAATTACATGACCTACTTGTGCTTTTTTGATGGACCCTCCCATTTGGTCAGTCGTTACAACGTCTGAGGATATAGAACTTCTATTTCCTTGTGTCGCTGTCCATCCAGCTATATTTAACTCGTGACACATGCCTTCAAATTTTCTCATAACCGAACCCTCACCTTTCCATTCGTCGTTAAATGCCCTATCCGGCAGTATACAATCAATATAATCTATTAATATAATATCTATCTTAGTCCCTTCTGAAATAATTTTTCTTACTTGGTTTTTTATTTGTAACATAGTCATTTCATCTGATGGTAATTTTTTTAATATTAATTTACCGCCAGTTTTTTTCATTTCATCTGCTTTATCTAAAACAGTTTCTTTGTGTTCTGTTAATTTATCGTTGGGTATTCCAGTCCAACATGTAAAATGTTTTCTTTGGATTATCTTTGGGTTATCTTCAAAAAAGATTTGTAACACATTATATCCCATATTAAAAGCTGTGTTAGCGAACCTAGTTAACATAGTTGTCTTCCCTACCCCTGTTGGTGCTAAAACGACACCAATTTCACCTTTAGCTAGTCCACCATTTAAAATATTATCTAATCCGTCTACTCCTGTTGGTAGTGGGTGTCTGTAGTCCTCTTCTAATAATTTTTCTAATTCTGTAAAAATTTCAAAACTACCGATATCGTTATCACCTATTTTAATTGCGTCTCTAATATATTCTTCACATTTATCATAATTCTCGAATTCCCCCTTTTCCATTATATTTTCTACTTTCCTAATGGCTTTTTTTAATTCTTGTTGTTTACAAAATTTTATAGATTTTTCTTTAATAAAAAGATGGTCTTCAAATGAAGCGTCTTTAATATCCTTTATCATATCAAAAATATTCTTTCTTGCCATTTCTGAAGATATTTCTATTCTGGTAAGTTGGTCTAGAGCGTCAAAAGATGGTGATGTTTGATATTTTTCATAATATTCTTTAATTAATTGCATGATTAATCTAAAGTACTGATTGTCGAAATATTTGGGGAGAATAGCGTCAATTATCGACTGAAAAAAAGTATCGTCAGTAATAACTAAATTTAATAGTTTTAGTTGAAAGGTATATCCTAGATACCCAAAATTTGTAGTTTCGCTCATCTGTAAATTGATTTAATGATAAATACTTTATTCTCTAACAATTAGTGAATAATCTTGGTAGTTAGTGGTAACTTTTTTACTTGATAGTGTGTCGGTCAATTCTCTTAAAATATAAGATATTTGTGGTCTTATATCTACAGTATATCTTACTTTTGGGGGGTAGACATCGGCAGGTAGAATTCTAGTGTATACTGGTGTGTTACCTTTTTTTATTGTTATCGTAAAATTGTCTTCACCTTGTGTGATTGTACTGTTATTTTCTCTAAAATTACTATCCATTAAAAATAAAGTTTTTTGTTTTAACTTATCTTCTATCTCATATACAATGTCTGTCATACTGTAATGTAGGTCTAAAGAATTAGTTGCTCTATTATTAAAATTCCTAACTGAGAAAAATCTTTGGCATACAATATTTTTTCCTAATGTTAGTATAAATTCACATTTTTGTGTATTATCATTTCTTTGTTTCATACTATTATTTTTTTTTATTTTTATAAAAATCTTTTTCTATTCTTGTTAATCTTAAGAATGGCCTTACAAAATCTACCCAAGCATCATTTGTCTGTGGTAAAATATTAAGTAATCCATCTGACATCATCAAGTTTAAAGCGTTTTTCCAATCTCTCCCTTTCGGGTCTATAGCTTCTACCGACAATTCTTTTATTCCTTTTATTGCTTCTTTAGTTAAAAACTGTTTACCTATCCCTATGATATTGTAGTTAGTTTTTAAAATATCTTTTTTATTGGGTTCTTGATTTGTCACCCCTTCAATTATATTCTTTTCCTTGGTCGTAACCTTGTCTTTAGTTTTTATTGTTTCTAAAACCTCATCTAATGTTACTTTTTCTTCTAATATTTCTGGTTTTATCTTTATAAGTGATTTTACACCTACCATTTTTATCCCATATATATTATCAGATGAATCACCACATATAGTTTTGACCACCCTTATATTGTCTGATGGGATATAAACCCCATTTAGTGGTACCTTATCACCAAATTTAAATAATTTATTTAATGAAATAATGTGAAGTGAAACGTTAGGTGAAATTAACTGTAATAAATCTCGGTCTGAAGTTAATATTATAATTTCTTCATTAGGTGATTTATCACAATAATAACCAACACAATCGTCTGCTTCACACCATTTAAATGTAGATTGTCTAACATAAAGTTCTTCTAAATATTCTTGTGTGCGTAATTTTTGTCTGGAATAGGAGTCTAGAGAGTCTTGAGATTTTAGTTTTAGTCTTCTCTTTAGTTTATAATCTGGGTACAGTTCTATCCTTGATTTGGTGTTCTCTTCTCCGTCCCAGAATACAACTACCTTTGTTATAAAATAACTGTCAATAAGTTTTCTTACGGTATTTAAAAAATGATATAGACCACCTATATGATTATCTCCATGATACATATTTTTAATACCATGAAAACCTGTATTTAATAATGAGTTTCCGTCAACTAATAGGGTTCTTATCAAGACATTTAATTAAAAGGGTTAAACAATTTTTACTTTACTACTTCTACTAATTCAATTTCAAAACTTAAATCTTCACCAGCTAATGGATGGTTCATATCTAAATTTATACTTTCTTCCTCAATTTTAACTATCTGTCCTTGTACTGGTCTTCCTTGGTTATCTTGACCTTGTACAAATCTATCCATTTCAAATTTCATTTCCGATGGAAATTCATTTTTTTGTACCGTTATTACCGCTTCTGTTATATATTCACCATAAGCTTCGTTTGCTGGTAAACTAATTGTTTTTTTATCTCCAACACTTAAATCTTTAACGGTATCATTAAATCCTTTTAATAGTTTACCATCATCAATAGCAAACTCTAATGTTTGTTCTCGTTGTCTAGAATTATCAAATTCTGAACCATCTTTTAAAGTACCTATATAGTGTACCTTTACTTTGTCTCCTGTTTTTAATTTAGTCATTTTCTTTTTCTATTTTTAAATCGAAATCGCCACCTTTGCCTAACTGTTCAGACCAAAATGTAGCGTGTTCTTGTTTATAATTATCTATTGATTTCTTTTCTTCCGTAATTTCTCTACCAGCTATAAAACCATGTGGTGTTATAAGAATTTTACCGTCCTCATATCCCAAACCATTTACGTGGTTTTTCATTATTGTTATTTTAGTTCTAGTAGCAAATTTTACTTTTCTCTTTTCTTTAACTGCAGAAATATTTGTTGTACCAGCATTTTTTTGATTTCCAAATCTAAAAACTAGTGTGGAGTTTAACCATAATGACTCTCCTCCTTTAGCTTTAATTTTTGGTTGACCAAATGGGTTGTCTGGTAACTCTACCCATGGTTGGTTTACTACTACTAGTGTGTTTGTGTATTTAGAATCTTGTCTTCTGGATTTGCCAATTCTCTGGTTTAGCCCCATACCTATTTTGTCAGCTAGTGTTGCTGCATTATGCATTTTACCACCTTTACCATCAAAAGTCATTTTACATGGTACTGAACCAACTGAATCCCATAAGAACAATAAATCATATTCTAACTCTCCTTTCTGTTGTGCGTCCAATAAACTATTAATATAATCAGTAATTTCTTCTATATAATGAAAATCATTATTAAACAGAAAGAAACCGTCCCAATCTACTTCTCCAGTAGTTTTATCTACAACTTCTTCACAATCAAAACCTAAAAGTTTTGCGTGTTCAAAACCCCACTTTTGTTCGGTAATAATTAATACTGGTAATATGCCTTTTTTTTGTGCGTCAACAGCTGCTTTTATTAAAGCGGTTGTTTTACCAGTATCTGAATGACCAAGAAACATTTGTAGGTGTCCCATCGCTGGTCCTGGTAATCCAGTAGCATCAAGAAAAGCTTTCCCTAAATCAAAAAATCTTTCTGGTTTAAAGTTAGCTTTCTTGGAAAATTTATTTTTTAAGTCCGCGAATGTTCTTTTTTTCAACGCCATATTCCTTTAATTAAAATGGTAAGTCTTCGTCCTGTGGGTCGTTTGCTTGTGGGTCACTAGTAGAACCTAATGTTGTAGTGTCTGTTGTGTTGTTAACACTATTAGGGTCGTCATAAACATATTTTTTAAGTTCTGAATCCCATACTGGGTCCAATCCTTTAGAAATAGCCTCTAAATACTCTACTGGTTTTTGAGAATATACATCTTTCCAGGTTCTAGCATCTTCTGTCCACTCTTTTACTAATGCTGGGTCTTCTGATAATTTTCCTGGGTCTTCATACATAACTGAAGATACAGTAGTATACTCACCTCTACCTCCTGGTAATGGTACTGTTTGAAGGATTAATATTAAGTCTCTTCCTTCATTTATGTCTGTTACATCCCCTTTATTTCTCCATATAGGGATAATTTTATCGATTGGTCCGTCACCTTTCCAATTATGTTTAAATCTCCAAAATTTAACACCGTCTTCTTCATTATCTCTATCAACAACTTTTACTATGTAAAATTTTTGTGAACGATAAGAACGTGCTAATTCTTTTGATTGTGCATCACCAGCTAGCCTTAAAGCTTCTTCTACTTCATTTAATGGACTTCTTTCTCCTGTTGGTTTTCCTGTGGAGTCTTTCCCTGGGTCGTAGATTTTCATCCACCTACCTTGTACTTGTGTATTGTGAAAAAATACTTCTTTAAATGGTGATGTACCGTCATTGGTTGGTACGATTCTAATTCTTTTTTCTCCTTGTTTTGTTCCTTTTGGTAACATTATGGAAAGATATTGTTTCATTCTTTCTTCTGATGTCATTTGTGGTTTTGTGGAACCACCACTTTGTTTGTTTTTCTCGTATTGAGCTAAAACCGCATCTAAACTATTACTCATAAATTTTTTTTTTAATTAATTAATATCTATGTAAATATAAGAATATAAATAAGGGATGTCAAACAAAGAATAGATTAATTTTACTCTTCTTCGTCTTCTGGTTGTGAGAAGCTCTTCTTGATGTCGTCTTTACTAAAATCTTCAACATCATCTTTTGTTAAAATATATTGTTTCTTTCCAGTTTTATCAAAAATTTCTTCTTTATCTGTGAAAAAATCACTAAGATTTTGGTTGTATGGGCCACTATCATGTTTTCTAAGGCCTATTTTCTCTTCTGGTGTACGAGGACGGTACTCCTCAATTTTATTTTCTAAATTACTTATTTTTTCCACCATATCATCCATAGATGTTAAGTGGTCTTCTAAATCTGATAATTTGTTCATTAAATCATCTAAACTTTGGCTATTCTTAGATAAGATATCTTTTTGGTCTGATAATTCTGTATTAACTTCATCTTGTTTTGTTACTAAATCAGTGACATCTAATTCGGTGGTATCTTCTCCCCCAACATCAATATCCGTATCCATTTCCATTTCTTCGTCACCACCTTCCATATCTACATCCATGTCCATTTCTTCACCGCCTTCCGTCTCACCAGCTAATTCATCTGGCATTTCTTCTGTTTCAGCTTCTGGGTCTAATGGTACTTCTTCTGTTTCCACTTCTGGCTCTTCCTGTTCACCCATATTAAATCGTTTGGCTAAGCGGTCAATATGACTGCCCATACCTAAATTGCCCATACTACCGACCATTTGTTCGTCTAAATTTTGAGTATTGTGATTAATCTCTTTAAATCTAGATAATTCTTTTAATAATTTTTTTTCTAATTCCTTAGCCATTTAATAATTGTTTTATTTCTCCTGATGGTGATTCTACTTGTACTTTACGATTTACTTTAATACTATTTTCAACTCTTTCTATTAACCCGTCTCTACTTCTAATAGTATAGCAGGTACCGGTATCTAAATCACAAACTTGTTGCCCTTCTGGTGTTGCCTCCAACATAGTAACGTTATCGGTTTTTTTACCTAGGAAATTTCCTAATTTTTCTTTTATAATTTCTGATATCATAATTCTTTGTTATATAAATATCATTAAATTTAATAATAGTCAACTAAATAGGTAATTACAATAGTTAGAGTGGTCTATAAGCTGGTAAAAAGTTTTTTGGATTTAATATGTGTTCCACAATTTTACCTTTTACTTGGACTCCTCTTACAATTTCAAAATGTAAATGTTGTCCTTTAGAATTTCCGGTATTCCCTAGTTTACCTAACTTTTTGCCCCCTACACCAACACTACTTTTATAAATAATTGACTCAGGTCCTTGGTCTGGTGTAACTAACACTCCCTCCCTTAAAAACGCATAAGTTATTTTATAGTACGCTGTTTCGTCATCAAGTGGATTTGCTATACCCATATCGTGTGTTATTTCTACATAATTACCTTTTGCACAATTTTCCTCAGTATTCCCTATTGGGCATCCATCTACTACTGCGGTTACCACCCCATCAAACGCTGGGTAGACATAAAGACCGGCATCACTTGACGCTTCATCTGTCATTTTTATTGTTGGGGTTAAATCTATACCTAAATGTGGTTCTAGTGGGTTATCTTCGGAAACATTCACATCAAATGGGAACATCACGTCACCCCAAGTTATAGCGTCGTTTACTAAATTTGGTGAATTCCATGTACTACCACTATCTATATATCCATCTTGTTCTCTTGTAAGTTTCATTTGGTTTTTTGTGGCGTTTAAATTATCATAATAGTAATTAGGTTGTCTAGTCTCTCTAAGGTTAGTTTCCGCTTCTTTATATAAACTTTCATTAACACGTTGTACTAAATCATCAATTTTTGGTAATTTAGGAATTGGTACTCTTATACCTTCAAAACTAGTTTCTATAGTATTTGGTCTTATATCATGTTCTACATTAATAATTAAATACGGCCCATTAAACATAGGTAAATACCTAAGTTGGAAGTACATGGTTGGTTGAATGGTTACATTCCCCATACATGTAATTTTTGCGGTATATGACCTACTAGCATAAACATTGTATAGGGATAGAGATGCCATGCTTGTCGCTCCACCACCTCCAGAATTTGCCATTTCCTGTAAAACCTTATAACTCTCCGCCGTATTTTGATATTGTGACTGGTCTAACGTTATTGATTCAAATATATTTTGATTTGGTATACCAAAATCAACATTAAAACCCATTACTTTATTGGACAGATTTCTATCACCACAGTCTTCAGCTAAAAGTGGGTTGTTAGCGGTATTATTCGCGTTAAATGTATCTGTACTGTATCCATTATTTGGTGTTTTGACATCTAGTTGGTTTGAAGAGTTACCCACATACTGACATAAAAAAGCTGGTTTAGACTCTAGATAATCTACAGTAGTGAATGTACCGAACATCGCATTTCCTTGTCGTTGGGAATTATCCCCTTCTATATTAAAGAAGTTTATGTATGAAGGTAGTGGTATAAAATTAAAGTAGTTATCCGCTAAAATAATACTTAAGTAACTAGCAATACTCTGGGTTAGGGTCTTTGAACTACCGTCATCGAAAGGTGAGTCTAATTTTAATATATCCCATATGTTAATGACAGCATCATTTCCTATGTCTCTATTTGCTCTATCCAAAAATAAGAACCTTTCAAATAGTGTTCCTCCAGTTGCTGTCAAATTAATACCTGAAATCCACCTATCATTCATTGTTTTAAAACCATTATATAATTCTAATTTTAAATCATCTGCTTCTACAGAAGGTCGTGAATCTGGCTCTTTAAGTTTGTTTATATTCTTTTCCTCTTTTATCTTTTTCTTTGTCTTCTTTAAAATAGTATTGATGTACTCTTCTTCTTGGGTGTTTAGTTCTTCTAATTCATCAACCAATAATTTTATGTATTTATGAGCGGGAAAGGTGTTCAAGGATGGGGCTTTGGTACAATAGGTCCCATACATTCGAATTATAGGTGCAAAAGCTTCTATATTACTGCTATTAAAGGTAATACCATTGCCGTCTGGTCTTGCGGTCACAAAAAAGTTATAAAAAGGATTACTAATATCTGTTGTACTTAATAAATCAAAATCGTTACCACTAGTGTAATGTTCCCCAACATAAATTTGCATGTCTATATGTTCCTGGGTTAATGGTGGGAACGTACCACCTACAGTAGTAGGTATGGTCACAGAAGATTGTGGGTAGGTTCCAAAATCATAGTCTGTACTCTCACTATAAAGACCCATCACATTTTGTAACACAGTTGACCCATTTACAATCATATCTAAATTAGTAGTAGAATTATGTGAGTAATCTATCGATTGGTGGATGAACTCACCTACTACTCTATCAAATTTCCTTGCTTGTACCACTAATATTGTAGAACCTATATCGTATATCGCTCCATTAATAAAATCTAATTCGGCACTGTCAAAATAAGAATCTTCTATGACACTAACTTCTTTTATAAATCCTTTTAGTGTCCCTCCTACATTTTTAGGGTTTTTTGAATCAGCAAAAGCCAAAAACATTTTTTCAAATTCATCTAACTGTTGGTTGTTAAACACCCCTCTTAATTCTTCTATTGTCGAATAACTAGTATTTTCAATTAAAGACCATGGTATAACCTGTTCGTTTTTTTCTGGGTTTACTAATTTAAGATATTGGTTGTAATTTGGTTTGTATGAACTCTTGTGTTGGAAGTATCCGTTAGGTGAGGACGACCATAGTAATCGGGCCGCACCGTTATGCATCGAATTTGTATTGTTTGGTACACTTGCTGGGTTTATAGTTCCGTCATCTTCGTAGGCTGGTGCTTCGGTCCAGGTTAGGCGTCCGGATGAAGGATACATTATAAAATATCTATTTGGTTCAACTCTATTACCAAATTTAACCCCAAATGTACTTTTATCGTTTATGTTATTAGAATCTAAATAAACAGTGTAGTAATTAACTTTTGTTCCGTCACTACTTGTATAAGACACCGCTACATTATTTTCAATACTTAAATTTAAATCTACTGCTGGTAATATAAGTGGGTTAAATATTAAATTTAGAGATGATGTTGGGGCTGGAACTGGTAGTGGTGGCACATAACTACTTGTGTTGTCTGTGGCTATATATTGTATAGCTTCTATTAGGCTTGGGTAAACGCCAACTTGTAAACTATTATTAGTAGTATCTTCAGATATGTAATTATAGGTGGTACCGTCTGTTAGACCAGTAAATGTAAAATTTGCATTTAAAGAACTCCCTCCCGGGTCGTAGATAGTTGCTGGGGACATTCCTATGTCTCCCCAAATTGCTGTTAGTGGGTCATTTGTTGTTTTAATTGTTTCTTTATACCTCCACCATATAGAACCTATTTTTAATAATAAAGATATTGGGACGGTGTGTAATGCAGGCATCTGATTAAACATTGACGCGACATAGTCCCCAAAGTCTCCGTCTCTACCATTAGTCACATCTAACACCCTTTCTCTAAAATTTATTAATGGTAAAGAATTTAATAATAAGTAAGAACTCAAAGTATATGGGTTTGCGGTACCAGCTTTATCTTTACTTACACCATCTAATAGTGAGTTAATAAAATATGGTGTGTTTAACATAGACGCTAATTTTTTAGATGTTTGGTCTATTTCTTGATTAAGTGTATTGCCTTGTAGTGGGTCATTTAGATTAATAGGTGTCAAGGAATCTTTAATATCTCCTTCAGTATAGTCTATCTTTGCGGGGTCTGACATTTTATCCTCGTAGTATTGATTTACCACATTAACGTCTGTTTGGGGTCCTGATGGGCTACCTAGTAGTAGATGAAAAAGCATAGGTGCTTTTGCTGAAGTTATATGCATCTTTAATCCTAAATCCACACTGGTTAAATAACGCACTCCCTTTATATCACTAAGTACTCCCGTACCATTAATATCATAAAATAGACTATCCCCAATACCATAAAAATCACCAGGACCAGAAATTAACTCACCACCTGCAAAATTATTAACAATCCAGCTACCAGTGGTTTGTGGAAATATGATAGGTACTACATCAAAAAATCCGGTGGTTTTAGATACTTTTATGGCCTGAGAATTTAATGAGAAATTCTTGCTTATAACATCAAAAGGATTGTTCGGTATAGTTTCAATTGTAAAAGTTTTTTGGGTGAATGGTGTGATAATCCCGAAATTTTCATAAATACTAAAGTTATATGGTGATGTAGATTTTAGTTTTCTTTCTATATCTTCAAAGCTTAATAAACCACCAATAAACTCTTGTAATTTTGGATTTTCTTCTATTTGTTTATTTATGTTTTCTGCTTCATATGCCGCTAATTCATTTAATGCCTCACCAACTAGATTTTGTGAAGATAGAGCTTCGTATCTAGTCATTACACTACCAAATGTAATCACTGCTTGTGCTCTGTCTAATATTTCAAATAAAAATTCGTTATTGTCTTTAGTTGAGTATGGTGTTGTGCTGGATGGCCAATCTCTTACATTAATTGGTATGAATTGTTTAGAAATTCCAGAATTAAGCGTTGCAAATTTATAATCACTTAAACGGTATATAGTACTTTTAACATATTCTTCTACAAATTCTACTTCAGGCCAATATATTTTATTATTAGATTCTGTCACATTAATTACATCTGACGCTCCTGGATATTTTAAAACAGCTGAAGTTATTCCACAATCACCCTCTTCTTCCACCACATAGTATTGTGGCCATGGATAACAAACTTCATTAGATTGTGTGTTATTTTGAGCGTTGTCATTTGACTCATTAGCTACCGCTAACCTTTTAGGGTTGGTACTTTGTCTCATGGCTTTTGTGTGTACATCATCAAGTAGCCTTAAAAAAGTGTCAGCGCCTGCTAACATAATAGCAAATACATTTCTTATTGTTGGTACGAACCCAATATAATTTTGTAGTTTTTCGTTTAATTCCGCCGATACTACTTCAGACATTTCTGTTGCTAAATCCGTAAAATTTTTCTTTTGTTGGTTCCATCTACCATAAAAAGAAAATTCAGCCATACCTATAATGAACCAAGGTTCTATTTGTATGTTTAAGTTATCAGTATTATCTACTGTAATCCCGTCAGGTTGATTTACTTTCATGTCAGAGTATAACGTCACAGTAGGTTGTGGTTTTATAGAATTCTTGACTTTATATTCCCCAAACTCCCCAAAAGTACTATTTTCACTTAGTTCGTTGTCGTATTGTAAAATAATTTGATTAAGTGCTTGTTTTGCTTTTTCCTCCTCTTCTTCTAAAGTTTGTATTGTTGGTGATTGTGCGTTTGCATTTATCTTACCTATAGCTTTTAATGGGTATGCGGTGGTCCAAACTTTTTTATCATAAGCGTTACCTTGTACATCAACATCGGTAATAGTTATCTCCACATCCTCACCTAAATCCGTAGCTAGATATTCCATTACCCAGTTCTCTTTAAAAGCTTCTTTAAACTTGTCTAAAGTTTCTTCATATCTTAATTTATCTGTTGTGACGGTAAGATTTCTTTCTCCGTATAATTTTCCTAAGTCATTATCAATAGTTTTTACCTTTTGTATTAGTTCTACTATAGTATATTCTGGAAAATCTTCAGGTATTAATTTAGCTTTTTTGTAAATCCCGTAAACATTACTCATTATTTGTCTACCCTTTGTAGAGGTGGTGAATCCCTCACTATCTACTCTTGTTGGGTACATATACGGTGCGGTAACACACTGATGCATATTTATATCCCTTAAAAGAGCTATATGGTTTCCTTTAAAATCACAAGTTATTAAGTAATCCCCACTACCCGGGTCAAATCGTGATACAAATTTTTCTAGGGTTAACTGATACTGGACTGCCTTACCATAATAACCTTTTAGTGTTAAAAAGAACGTTGGGTATGGTAAGTGAAAAAATGCAGTGTAGGGTGTATTAGTTCGTGCTTGTTCGAATAGTGTTTTTCCTCTAATATCCGTAAAGTTAATTGTTACTTGTGGTATATATGAAGCGTTTACCTTAACACTTATAGATGTTATTCCGAAACCACCAAAATCTTTACTGTTATCGAAAAATTTTGCTGGTTCAACACCGTCACTATTTCTTTTTTTATTCTCATTAAAGTTTGGGTCGGTGAACCCTTCGGTCCACTCAGAATCTAAAAACTTTTTACCACCAGGTTTTAAAAAATTTAACTCACCCTCAAATAGTTCTACCTTTATTTCGTCACCCGCAGCAGCTCCCGCGATAATTTTACTTCTAGGGTATATTCTAGCAGATAAATTAGCGTACATAACTAAATCTTCAGTGTTAACTAATCTGTCTATTACTTTCCCATTAGAACCCATTATTTTATTAGGGTCAACAACAACTAAATTGTTACCTACTGGGTTGGTTAAAACATCTCCTGAGTTTAATTTATCTGCCATAGTAGAGGAAGTGTTGGTCTAGTTGTGTTTTATAGTCCTCTAGTGATTGCATTAATGGGTATGGTATTGTTATTATGGTCCCGTCTGGTATATTCCACTCTTGTCCACCGAATTTTGGATTTGCTTGCATAATTAACCAACCATAGTATGGGGAACCATAATATTGTTGTGAAAATTTATCTAGCCTACTTTTACCTGTTTTATAAACTACCTGTCTATCACCAGATTTTTGTGTTAGTTTGATGCCTGGTACCATTATATAGTCTCCATTCACAATAAATTCATTATATCTATTATAGTAACTCATAATTTTTAACTAATATGTAACTGGTTTTCTAATTTAAAATTAAATTTATTATCTGGAACACCACCATTTCTTTCACGTAAATTATTTCTAACTAAGTTTTGTGCGGTCACTCCAGTAGTTGTTCCGTACTCAATATTAAAATCACTAGTATATGTAGATAATTGTCCGTCTAAAATATCATACCCGGATTCTATCCCATTGGTAATTCTAGAGTTGAAGTGTCTGAGGTCATACCCAATCCATGGTCTAATTATGTCATTTAGTAATGGTTCAAACCCTCTTTGTGTTTTTACCTTTATCCCCTTAAACCCATCATTATCTATCTTTATAAGACTATCATACAATTGGCTATTTCTGGACCTTATTAATCTTTTTAATTCATTATAGTAATTACCATCAAAAGTAAACGATAAACTCTTATTTGTATACATCTCATTAGAAAAGAAAATATATTCATTGCCCGATGGATAGTTTTTAGTAAAGGTAGGATTTACATATTCCCCTATAAAATTACCCAAACTTACACTGTCACCTGTGTATGATTGTATAAGTGTTGTAGTGGATGACGTTAGTTGTTGGGCTGTTACCAGACCACCAAATGTATTTTGATAGTGTCCATCGTAACTATTACTAGTTATAAAATTTAATTTATCTACTGTAGTTGTTAGGTTAAATTGTGATTTTCTTAAACTATTTACTACTTCTATTAAATTGTTATTGATGTTATCAAATTGCTTTTCTAATGTTTTATTTAAAATGTCTTTTATATATAGTTTTTCATTATCGGTTGGGGATAAAGAATTAAAACTTGTTTGTATTGTGGTTGTTTCACTACTAATTGCTGTTTTTAATGTCGTATAATAATTTATTGTTCTTTGGAATAGTGAATCTGGTATACCAACTAAATTAGTTATTATTCCGCCAATGGTTTCGTCCCCCCCTAAAACTCCTTGGTTATAATTACGAGACCACATTAATTCCTCCACCAAACCCATATTGTTAAATAAAAATAAATTTTTTAATCTGTTTTTAACATCGAGACTATAAGCCTTGCTATTGCCTACAAACGTATTTAAAATATTTTTATAATTAGTTGTTCCTGTCATCTTTTAATTATTTATGAAAACCAATCATTTATTTTATCGGTTGCCTTATCCTTAATCCAATCAAAACTATCAAACTCACCTTCTTCTCCGGTATTAACTAGACTATCAGGATTATACATTTCAGTATTAGCGAAATAATTATTAGATAAAGCATTTTGTAATTGAGATATTGGACCTTTTAGTCCTTGTCCACCGATATATTTAAAGTTAAGACTTGCTGTAGCTATCATCGGTTGGATGCCAATCCCTTCTGGATTTAAGTCAAGTATTAATGGGTCGTAACTAAAACTAACTGAATCTATAGCTATTTTTGTGTGGTAAAAATCACCTACCCGTAATACACATATTGGGGGTGTCCCAAAGGCTGTATTTTCTGCGTCTAAATTTTTTACCCCGCTCTCTGTTTTTGTTGCTATTGTATTCCCAGGTCTAGTACATTGTAGTAAAAAAGACAATCTATTGTTTAATCCTTCTGGGGTTGTAGAATGAAAACCTGGGTGAAAATACTGTAATTTTCTTTTTAAAGAACTATAGACAAGCTCATCTGAACTCTCTAAATGTTTAAAATAATTTTCTTCTCCTAGTAGTTTAGATAATATTTTGGTTTTTAATTTAGTGGCGTTTTCTTCCTGATTTACCACATTATTCTTAATTGTGTTGTTATATGTGGTTGCTTCATCTCCAGTACCACCCCCACCAGCTGCTACGGTTTCTGTCCAAGTATTCCAGAATGTTTTTGGTTCGCTAGAATTTTCATCATTAACCTCCACCGCGGTATCAGGCCCTGGATTTACATTAGGTGGTGGTGTATTATTTTCATTACTATTTAAAACTTGGTTTATTTCATCTGGTGTTAAAAATTCATACCTTTCAGCTAATTCATAGACATCATAATCTTTACATCCAGCGAAGAATGCTTCCAGAGCAGCGTCAGCTACACTATCTGGTGTGTTAGCTAACTCTTTTTGTGCTATAACATTTAATATGGATGGGTGGTCAACCACCAACTTAAAACTCAAAGTACCAATACGTTCTGTATAGTTATAAGCGTATACTGGTTCTGGTCTACCTAGAAAGTTTATGCTATTCCATTGGGCAGAATTTGTATCCCCTATACTAATATCATAAGGTGGGAACCACATTATTCTTCCTCCGTTTGGTCCTTTTTCTGATTTAGGTAAATTTAATAGCTCCTCACTTCCTCTCCAAGCTAAATTTTCAATAGAAAACATGTATTTTTTTACATTTTTTTCTTTAGCTTCACTATCCACATTAACCCCCATATTAGGGGCAATATTTAAATTAAAGGTGCCGTCCAATACAGAATTTTCATTACCTAGTTGATTTCCTTTAAACCTAACCATGTTATTAAATTTATAATAAGGATTGTCTTTTGTCCAAGTACGACAAAATTCTCTGTCTTGTAATGAACCAAAAATACCTTCATCCACAAATCTAACTCCTGACCCTTTGGATATGTTTTTATACCCGTCGTTGAATATTTTAGATGTTTGGTCTATTGCGTGACCCGCGTGTTTTCTTCTAGCTCCACCCATTAGTGGTGCTGAATCTATAAGTTTTTGTGTTTCATCTAATATCCCACCTTTTCTTTTTGGCATTTCAGATGACTTTGTTGTTAACATCTGTGGTGGTGCATTTAAAGAAGCAAAAGATTTATTACCAAACCAAGTCCATCCTCCTGACAATCCACCTCCATCTATATAGGTTTTGCCTCTTAACCCAAATGTTTGGAACACCCATGTAGCTCTACCATTAACGGTTTCTAACTCTTTAGCTAAAGTAGATGGACCATATACTATTGCTCCGGTGCTTCTACCAAATTCATCTTGTGGTACAGCGTCTAGTGGACTTTGTATTTTTCCTGGTTCAGATTCTTTTGACCCAACATAATAGAATGGTACTACTGTGTCTATGTTACTAGGTAGTGGTACTTTACTATAATCTGGTCTATAAATGTTATATTTTAATGACCCAAATAAAGCAGATTGTTGTTCTTCTCCCATATATTGTAAAAATATATCACTAGGTATAGGCATATTAGTTGGGCTTGTTGGTATACCTAGTCCGTTAGAGAATACAGAATTTTGTAGAGCGTCTGCTGAAGCGGTTATATTTGGAGCTAGCCCACCAACATAATTAATTTGGTTTAATTGTAACTCATTTATGTTTGGGACAAATGTTGCTTGGAAATAATTGCCTGGTATATTAGAATATCCGTAATATAAATTGGTAATTCTAGACATGAAATCTGTACCTTTTAATATCTTATTTCCTGGTGTTCTACTTATATTAGAATCTGCTATGCCTAACGCACTAACCTCAAAGTCGTATTGGGACTGTATGTACCCTAAATTTTCTCTAAGGTATCCGGCTGATACCTCAGTTAATTTACTATCATTTAAAATCTTATTATTTAAAGTGTTAACGAGCCCATTAGTTATGTTTACTGTTTCTAATATTTCAGCTGGAGTATAGTTGGATGATACGAAAGATTGGGGTGTTATTGTATTTGGTGCTACATACCCTTGTCCGGTTCTAGGAAGTACCTTGTCAACATCAATTAATTGTACGTCTCTATATCCATCCATAGGACCATATTTATTATCTAAAAATAAATTAGTCTGATTTATTCTACCTTTTTCTTGTACTGTTTGTTGGTCTATAATAAAATTATCCGATAAATTTGTGTACACGTTTTTTCCTGGTTCTTGAATACCGAAAGACGGTGATACTGGATTTGCGTCTGCCAAATATGAACTTTGTAAGTTTTTTCCTAATAAAAATTTTCTTAAAATTTCGGTACTGGATAGCGTAATATTATAATCCCCTAACCCATAAGGGTTTTGTCCGCCTTTTGCTTTTCCTCTTGGTTGTATTCTATCGTCGTTTGCCATCTTTTTATTTTATAATAAATAGATTATTAATTATTTTATGCTGTTGCGTTAGATAACATCATGCTTAAATTTTGTAAATCACCAGAATTCATTTGTCTCAATAATTTCTTAACATTAACAGTAGCGTTTTCTCCTTCACCTTTAACTGTTAAGGTACCAGTAAGTTCTATAGGGCCTCCAGTACCCCCAATATTTGTAGTTAAATTAGTGTTGGTTGTATTAATCTTATTACTCATATCTGTTATTGAGTCTCCTAATAATGAGGTACCCCCTAAGAGTAGGTCATCTTTGTCAAATTGTACTGGTGCCATTCCTGGCCTTAATATAAAATCCTCTACCTCTACAGTGTTCGGGTTTCCTTGTGGTATTAACCCCATACTTCTTAACCCGTCTAGTATAACCTTAGCGGCGTCGGCACCTACCTTGTTATTAGTTGGGTCCATTTGTTGTGCTTGAAAGTCAGCTAAAAATCCTTTTACATCCCCTTTACCTAACATCTCCTGTTGTGGTGCTGTAAGTAACTCCATCTTGTCCCCGAGTTGTTGACTTAGACTGGCCATCATCATATTACTTGCTGCAGCGTCTCCACCACCTTTCCTTACCATCATTCTCATTCCACTATCAATCGTGGCTAAATACTGATTTGCTTTTTCAGCTACGGTAAGTTGTTGTTTATAGACATCGGAGTCGGACATTCCTACCTGTTTTAATTCTTCTATTTGTTCCGCACTTAATTTATCCACATCAACCATTTTATCTAAACTAGGTATTCTTACTTGCATTTCTCCACCCTCACCCATCTGTGCCATACTTGATATTAACTCCTTGTCTTCTTCGGTTACATTATCCAAAAATTCCATTTCTGAAAATACTTCTGCTCGTCTTGCGGATTTAACTGCATGGTCTGCTAAGTCTTGATACGACATTCCCATAGCATCCGCCATATCTTTTAATTGTCTTCTTTGTTCTGGTGATATTACAAATTTACCCTTTTCTTCATCAAAGGTTACTGCGGCTGCAGCGGTATCCATTATAGCTTCTTGTAGACCTTCTAGGTCATTAGTCGCCATATACATTAATTTAAATGGGTCTTGTAAATCACCTACTGCCCCACCTATTACTTGCATTCTTGCCGCAAAATCAATTGCTCCTTCTGGGTCAAAGAATTTATCCGCTAATGAAGTAACCGTACCCATTTCCAGACCTAGCGCTTGACCTCTTGCGACCATCCTAGCTAAACCTTCAACACCCCTTTCAAAGCCATACGTATTAACTAATTTAAGATTTGCTGACATATTACCCATAAATTTCTCCATCACCACACCAAATTGTCTTCCGGTATCTATAATGTCAGACATTGCATTATCAGTTTCATCTACTTTACCCATCGCTTTATCTAAACTAAACCCTATAACGTCAAAACCTTCAGAGAAAGCACCCGCATCAAACCCAGATAAAGTTTTAGTTAATAATGCAGCTCTTTCTGTTACCTCAGGAGAAATTCTTAGTTTTCTCCCAATTTCCATAGTTATATCTTTAAAAGTCTCGAATAACTGATGTACTTGAATACCCCATCTCGCACTAGAAGCACCAGCTTCATTTAATTCTTCAATAGTGTCAAATAATTGTTGGTTTGACATTCCTATAGTTTGGGATATGTCTACACGTAGAGTATCTTCTAATGCTAACATGTCTAGAAGGACGTCCATGTTAGCAATCACTTTACCACCTGATGTGTCAAGCTGTGTCATGAGGTCCTGCATCTTTTCTAGGTCACCCCATTGCATTCCTTCATTAGGTGTTCGTTGTTTACCCACCATCTCGGCATGTTTACCCCAAGCACTCGTCGCTGAGCCTCTACTATTACCCCCAGCATTCCTTGGATAACCTTTATTGCCGTTACAGAACCAAGCATTACCATTAACCATAAAATCACGTCCTCTATCAGTCCCTGCCGTACATATAGCGTCCGCTTCAGATTGGTCACTATAAGATGGGATTGGGTTGTTTATCCCTAAGTTTTTTGCTAACTTATAGGATAGTGGATTTCCTTTTATTCCATACTTTTTAATGGAATTAACTCTGGCTTGGTGATTGGGTTCGTCTTTGTAGTTAAAGATACCGATTGGTACTCCTAATTCTGGGTGAAAAGCGATGTATGGCTTAGCCCCTGATAGGATGTGCTCAATAAATAATTGTTTCAAAAATTTAAACATAAAGATTCGTTTAACTATAAATAGTTAGAATCTGTTTTTGCTTTTGTTCTTTGCCTGTTCGTGAGCCTCATTTTTCTTTTCAAATTCTTCAATTAGTTTACCAATGTAAAATCTTCTTTCAAATGTAGGCATTTGTAATAAATCAGTATAAGGGATATGTAAGTGGCGCATTAAGAAGTAAAACTCTTGCAATAGGGCATTCCTATAGCCCGTAGAAAGGACGAAAAAACTCAACACCCAATGAAATTGCAACTTTCATTTCTTCTCCTGATGGTGTTTTTTGGGTAACATTTAAATCCAATGCTGGGGTATTATTTTTAACAACTTTTCTAATGTCTTGTGAGTCTTTGATTGGCATTGTCTGTATAAATTGTGCTATAGTCATTCTATCTCTAACCCCATCTATCTCTACTACCATTTTTTCAAGTTGTTTTGTCATGTAAGGACTTATCGGGTCGTTTTTATGTGTTTCATTAAGTTCTATTAATTCTTTAGTGTCTACCGGTGTTAATAACTTTAATTTAGTTTTTTTCTTAGACTTTTCTAAATAGAATTCAAATTCATTTTTTTCGTCAAACTTAACATTTATATCTTTAGTTTTTAAAATAGATAAATCTATATTTGTTGTAAATTTTTCTTTAGTCTTAGGGTCTGTAAGTTGTACCGTATATTCTGAACCAAATGCTGTATTACGTAAAAAAATTAGAATAGCTTGTTTGTCACACTCCGGCATATCGATAGGACTAATGTCCTTATCTAATACTTTTTTACTTATTAGTTGATTGACTAAATCTCCGGTTCCTTGTAATGACTGAGACGCTAAAAGGTTTTCATCAGAAGCATTTAAATAGGTTACTTTAACACTTTTTTTCTTATTAGTATAAAATATCCCTTCTGAAGGTAGTGTTACCATATCGTATGGTAAAATAGTTTCTGTATCTGGTCTTAAATTATCTTGTAACATAAATTATCTTTATTTATATATATATATATCGCTTTTTATTTTATTAGTAAATAATAAGTTATTATATTGCATATAAAGCTTTGGCATTTATATTAAGAAAGTAAAGTGTTTAAACAAAAAAAGTCCTTAATTAAGGACTTTTTCATTCTATTTAAAATTTTATTAATAAACTAAAATACATCTGTCTGGCCTTAAGGTAGCTGAAATAGTAGCTAGTCCGTCATCACTATAACCTAAACTATCGAAATTAACATCGGTAAGGAAAGTTCCTTGTAAAATCCATTTTTCTACTACAACACCTGTTGGGTCTAATAATTCTAAGTCAATATTTTTCTTGTATCCTGCCGCGTAACCCATTCTACCAGTTACTGATTCTGAATGTAATCTTACCCATTCCATAAGTGCTTGAGCTGCTGAAGGACCGATTGGGTCTCTAAATGTAACACTTATTGTCCCCCAGTTGAATCTACCAGCAACATAAGTAGATGTGTTTAAAAATGGTACTTCTACTGAATTTATTGTTATTTGTGGTCTAGATGTACTTTCCACATACCATTCGTTGATACCTAACGAAGAATCAAATCTTAATATAAACCTATTCTTTCTTTTAGGTTCGTAGGGTATCGGCATTTTCATTAATAAATCGGCCATATCTTTTAATTTTAGTTTTTTACTTTTTTATTATATCTATAAATATATCGGTAATGAAAAAAACATACTAGTTTAACTGTTTTAGTATTATTTTATTCATACCACCTTCTGAAGTGTCATAAACTACGAAGTCCACATCAGGGAATTCAATCTGTAAAACTTCTTCAATAAAGGGAACTATAGCATTTATGTTACCCAAATCATCGTCACTAAACCCAATCGATAATTTATTATATTTTGTATTTACCATTTCAGAGGTTTTAGCTACTATTTTGGTAACATAATCCCTTAAAGCTATTTTTTTACTTTCTTCGGGACGTGACGCTAAACTATCCTCTACCCCAAACTTATCTATAAATTCAGTTGACGTCACTGGGTGGTACTCGTGAGAATCTAAATAAGTCTTTAATATAAGTTCTGGTGTTTTACCGTCTAATTCTGGTATTTGTTGTTGTATATTATCTATCATTTGAGCTAATTCTTCTTCATTAAATGTGTGGGAGATAACAAAATCCATACCTTTTCTTAGTGTTTCCGGTTTATGTCCACGAGCTGTTATTATTGATATTGGATTTCCGTAAATTAAAGCTTCTTTAAACTTATCAAATGATGGGGCAAAAGACTTGGTATTTAGGGCTTCCTCTAAATCATTTATAAAGCCATCGTCATCTATAAAATTATCGAATGCTCCATCGTCTAATTTATAATTTTCATCATCCCTTATGGCAGCAAACTCCTCCGTTCCAACATTAATATTTTCCCAACCATCATTGGTTTTCTTTAACATCTTTATTGTAGTTGGCATAATCATTATATTATCATCCCAATCGAAAGAATAAGCTCTAACATTTGATGTGTCGGCATTTTGTTCTTTTAATAGATTACTTATTTTAAATAATTGGTCTTTTGTTATTATAATATTTTTTACCATATAATATAAATACAAATTAATTTTGTTTATTCATATATTTTATTTATCTTTGTAGTATGAAAAATATTATAAAGCTATTATGTGTTTTATTGTTGGTATCCTGTGAAACCGAACCACTATACATGCCTTGTACAACACAATACCCTACTACTCAAAACCCTACATCGTATGTAGATATTAATTTTCTAGATGGTTGTTGGAAATTACTTGGTGGTAAACTATATATGGAGAATCTAGAAACTGGTGAATCTACTGAAATGTTGCATTTTCAATATAGTGATACTAGTAGTCTAAGATATAATGGAAGTATGTATGAATTTGAGGATATAATAAAAAAGGATACTGATTGGTGTTTTGATTTCCCTGTGGATGTTCCTGGGATGGGTTATTTTATTTTAAATGGTGATTCTTTGTATCCTTATGGTTTATCTGTTACATCTAATAACCTTACTATCACAGAGCCTTTAGTTGGTTCATATTTGCTTTTAGGCGGTTCCTCACGCCCATTAGTGTATGAAATAATAAGTTTAGAAAATAAAATAGTTAATTTTTATGTTCAAGAAACTTACGAAAACATAGATGGGTACAATTATAGATATTATTCCAAATTAAAATTTAAAAAATACTAATTAAAAATAACCCACCTCAAACGAAACTACAAAGATAAATTTTACGTATATAATAATACAAGCCGACTGTTTAACCAACCAAATAAAATCAAATCAAATGAAAAAAATCCTTACCATATTACTAACTTTAGTTTCCTTAACTTCATTTTCTCAATCTATATGGAGAAATACTGAGTTAGAGAAAGTAGTTTTTGACGAAATTAATATCCATAGACAAAGTGTGGGTTCAGATGCAGTGGTATGGGATGATAATAATAGAACAGCTCTTCCTTATTCGGAACTATTAACAAGTAAAATAGAGGAGAATAACAAACAACGTCTAGTTCATTGTGTTTGTCAACCTGGTAGTGAAATTTTAATAGATGTACCAGCTGTAAATTACGATAACACACCTAAACCACATAAAGAGATTGCAGAGATGATGGTCTATTATTGGAATAGGTCTCCTATGCATAAAACGTGTATGGAATATAATGGAGTTGTGAGAGCTTTTGTTGCTATTCAGATGTATGTGGATGACAAGGGAGTGACTAGAGCGTTAGCGGTAGTTCAATTTAGACAACCTATACAATATTATATTGATACCGGTTATGGTAAGGATGGTGAAAACCAAGATGCATTCACACCAATTCATGCAAAAACAAACAACCAAAATAAATTAAAAAACCCTTGGGTTTGGGTATTGAGGTAAAAATAAAAAAGGACCGTGTGGTCCTTTTTTAATTATATATAAATATCTTTTATATTGACTGAGATTGGCTTTTTTGTTTCGCAATCTTCTGGTCTTTTGTCAACTTATCCTTAACAACTGTTGTTGTTCTCTTTTCCTTACTTTTAAACCATTCAGATGGTGGCCATTTTTTCTTTTTAGAAATCACCTTTTTAGTTATTGAACTTTGGTCAAATTTAATGTATGCTTTTTTAATGTCTATTATATTTTCTGGGTACTGGGTGGTGGTGTAGCTATTATCCTTCGTCGTCTTGGATTTACTAACTACCTTCGTTGTCTTTTCGACCGTTCCTCCTTTAAGTACTTCTATTGTATCGTCTTCCATTGCCATTATCTCTAAATTTGCAAATTGGTTATCGTCTCCACTACCACCTATTTCATATACAAATTGGATATCAGCACCTTTAAGTAAATCAACATTTTTAAGTAATTCCGCTACCTTTTGTCCTCTAATATATGCTAAAGCTCTATTCCCTGTAGGGTTTGATTTCAAATCTTGTGCAGTGAATTCAGCTTCTGTATCAGCTGCTTGAATTATCTCGTCTGTCCAATTCTTATACTGTGGAACATTAGTTTTAAATGTTGCTGTATTTTGTATTGTGTCATTAGATGCTGACGAATGTATCTTAATTGTTTTTACTTTCTTACCTTGTGCTTGAGCTACTAGTTGGGCAATAGCATCTTTTATAACAGTTGAATTAGGTTTAACTGCAATATCAGCAAATAATTGGTCTCCTGGTATTTTAATTACCTGACCAGCAATCTTAAGTGTTCCTCCTTCACCTTGGTCAAGTGTTGTTACTTCAAAATCTGAAGAAAAAAGAACCAGGGCACCTTTGTTCTGTTCAGTTTCTAATCTGTTAACTAGAGACGTAGCTTTTACAGTATTTGTCAATTTTCCCCCGTATTGACTCCCGGTGAATTTGTTAGTACTTCTGCCCGTCCATTTTTCTGTTGTATCACTCTTAATTACAATCTTGACAATTTGTACTTGCCCCGCGTTTGCTATATTATATTGATTGATTTTCAGAAGAGCTTCATCTAGTGATACCTGTGTATCTCTCCACTTCAACGGGGCAAAAGTCATAGTTACTTTATATTCTGATGACCCTGGTGCGTTAGATAAAACCATTAGGTCAGTACCACCAAATGCATGTGAATTTTTTGAATTCTGACTTTTACTAATGCTGTAACCTTTGAACATTTTGGGTTTGTATAGATGAAGTGAATCTAAGGATAATTCTTCACCATATATTTTATTATAAGCGTAAGCAATAGCTTTAGCGAAGCTCATTTGGGAATCACCGTATTTCATATCATTAAAATCATGTTTCTTTAGGTACTCCCAAAATTTCGGACGGTTATCTTGGAATATTGATGGAACCAATACATCTGTATCCATGTTCTCTACTTCTTGTTCAGTTAATATAGTTCCACTTGTCTCTTCTACAAATTCTTTTATTAACAATTGTCCTAAGCCCATGATTTCTCGGCTTCTATTGATTTCACTTAATACTTTTTTATCCATAATATATTATATTTTTCCTATCGGTTTTATTATTTGTTTCATTCTTTTTATATCCTCTCGAATTAATTTTTCTTTTTCCTTCTTAGACTCCTCTATATTTTCAGAATCATGAATATGGTCGTAATGCATATCATCTTCTAAATCCTCAATATGGTCTTCACTTCCACCATCATGTTTTAAATCATAAAGTTCTTTGTCGTCATGACCTTCATCTCTACCATAATTCATAGCTTCATCGTGACCAGAATCTTCTTTCATATCTTTGGCTGCTTTTTTCATAGATTCTTTTTTATTACCATCCTTATCCAGGTCTAAGAAATCTGGTTTATCTCCTTCTTCCACTTCTTCACTTTTTGCTGGAACTGGGTCATCAGGTAATTGACCGTTTTGTTCGTCAAGTTCTATTACTTGCCATTGTTCTTGTATACTAGCTAAAACTCTATCTAATTGGTCTTCACTAATAACAATATTTTGCTTTTTACCATTAGTGAAAGTTTTTACACCATTCGACGCCTTCTTTAAACTTTCGGTTAATATTTTCTTTGTAAATTTCATATCAGTTTTATTATAAATACTATATATCTTCGAAAGAAGCCCCTGTAGGGGTTATTAAGAACTCAACAAAGATATATTCTAAAGCTCTTGTAGGTTTAATGTAGATTTTACCATTCATTTCATTTCTATCAATTTCTTCTGGGTCATTAGAAAGAACAACTCTAAAGTCAGTTAATCCTCGGTCTCTTCTAATAGAATCTAGTATTGGGTTTACTAGGTCTAAGAATTGTTGTCTTACTACATCATCATTTTGTTCAAATATTAATCTAACCGCTACTGCTGAAATTAACTTTCTAGTCTGTAGTAATAATCTTCTTACATTGATTCTGTCTAAAGCTGATTCTCTAACTTGTAAAGTTTTATTACCCCAAATAATTGGTCCTGTATCACTAAATGTAGCAATTGGATTAAGTCTACCAACATATAATGTATCTCTTTCATCTAGAGTAAGTTTCTTTCTAGCTTTAACCGCGTTAACCAGTCCTCTTGTATATCCTGCTGATGCAAACCACGGGAATGAAATATTGTCTGTTAAAGCTATATTTCTCATAACTTCTGCTGTTGGTGGGATATATAATTGTTTATTATTTGCTGCGTCTCTTATCTGAACCCACGGATAGTAAGTAGCGGTATAGTTGGAATCTATTAAAGAATCTTCTACATTGTCTACTGCTTCCTCAGGTGTTATTTGATTTGTAGGGTCCGAAGTTGTTTGAACAAACATATTATAATCTGGTGTTGTAGTGATATATAGTGAGTCAGCTCTATCTGTTTCTACCATATCAATAGCTTCGTTTACTAGCCCTAAATTATCTACATAATCAATACCCGGTGTTGCAAATACATTTATATCTACAGACTCTGGGTTGTCAAATTCATTTATACCTCGTAGGAATGCAAAGTAATCTGTATTAGCTTCATCAGTATTTAATTTCTTAAATGAACCGTCTCCTGTTGCATTTGGGAAATCAGCACTAAAACAAGACCCGTTTAAAAACCCTGTAAGTCCCATTCTATAGTCATCGGTATTAGACCTAGTTTTTCTATAAATGTCCCAACCGTCAAATCCACCATGTGGTGCAATTGTAAATTTACGTGACCTTAGTGATTTATATGGTTCTGTACTTAAAGTAGGTTCGTGGTTAAATTGTCCAACACCACACTCAAATATTGACTCCCCATTTAATGTTGTAGATGACCAGTTTAAGTATGTTCCAGCACCACCTACTACTACAGTAGCTCCTGAATCCATGTGGAATCCTTGAGTAAGTACTTCCCATTGAGAACCGGCAACTCCAGTACAAATATTTGTTGGTGGGATATATCCTTTAAAATCAAAGAAATCTGCGTCATATCCAGCTCCAGTACTATTAGAAACTCCTAAGTAAACTTTACTAACTTTGTCACCACCACTTCTTATCACATTATTACCAGTAGATGAACCATAAGGTGGGTCAAATACTATTTCACCTGGGTTATAATATTTTGTTTTATATACAATTTTTGGGTTCACGCCACAAGTTCCATATCTTCTAAATCTATATCCTTCAAATCCTGCTGGTAAAGAACCAGTATAAGTACCGTCCAGTAAAGCTTCGGTAGGGTATAACATAGTATATTTAGACTTTAATTCAAACTCTCCTGTAGAAGTACCTATTTTTCTACCTACGAAAGATACTTTAGTTGGGTCTAGGCTACATCTAGTGAATTTTTCTAATACTACTGGGTTTGCGTCTGTATCATAGAAATCCCTAACTATTACATCAAATTCCGCTCTTTCGAAAGAAAGATTAACTATTGAGATTTTGTATTCTCTGTTAGCGTCTGACCCGTCTGATATAGAAATAAATTTAAATAATCTAAACACATCACTACCTTGTAATTCTGATACAATGTATGGTGTTTCAGGTGTTTGCCATTCATTCATGTACCATGCAATTGTATTTGTATTTACTGTAGCTCTTGCACTTGGTAGGTATTGTAAACAACACTGTAACCCTCTAACCTTACCTAATTTATACCCAATATTTAATAGTGTAGGGTATGATTCTTCCACAAAAATAGGAACGTCAACTTGTTTTTTATCAAAAGGACTTCTACCGAATACTCTCGGTGCGTAATTTTGAGCGGTATTGGACATCGAAGCTTCAAAGGTATAAATGTTACCTTCATCCGTTTTTGCACTTATTCCGAATGTCGCGAATGGGTCCTCTAGTACACTTTCATAACTTCCACTACAATCAAAGTCAACATTACCCACAGTATTTGCACTTATTGCGTATACTGGACCACCACTACTTAATGAACTTAATCCTCTGGACCTTAAGGTTAGTATATCCATACCATCCCATTCAGTATTAGCGGTAACTCCCTGATAGTTTATAATATCGAATACGGCGTATCCAGATAATGTTACAATCGTACCACCAGTACTGTCGAAAGTTGTACCAGTTGCTTGTGTTAAGTCTATAGTGCTTTCTTGTGTATCAGCACTTGCATATAATTGGTAGGAAACTCCACTGTACGTTGTGCCTGTACAACATGTGGTACTTCCCGTATATTCGAATAATCCGTACCACCATGGGTCATTTTCATAAGAAGTTAAATCAGAACAATTTGACCCTAATATATTGTTAACATCAAACGTTGCTGCTGATACGGATGTAGATGCAACATATGAGAATGCTGATAAAGCAGCTGTAGTAACACCAGTCGCAGTTTCAGTAAAGTATTGTGGTACACAACCATACTGGTATATGGTACCGTCTAATGTTACTGGTATACATGGAGATTGACCGTATGTACAACCACCAGTATCACCCGAAGATAATAGTGGATTAAATGAAGTATCACTACTAAGTGTCATAGCAGCTGATGCCCAATTTATAAATGACTGGTTAAATGAGGCAAGTGTTGTACCGTCATTTAATGTAATAGTTTGTCCAGTTGCGGACCAATTACCAAAATCAATACCTGTTAATGCTGTTGGTACTGTTGTCCAAAAAGGTGTTGTCATTGCAGCGTCACTAAACGCATCAACACCCACCGTACTACCAGAGTAATAACTATCACCAGTAAGTGGTATATAGAATGGTATAACAGTTGCACCTGCAGTGTCATCAGTACCTCCAGAGGTTACCGCGGAATAAGAATATTCAAGACCTGATGGTTCTAGTTGTCCTATTGTTTGTACTGACCAAGAAGGTCCAGCATCATAACCACTAAGACCCAATACTCTTGTTACGAACAATTGATTGGATTGACTTAGATATGATTTTGCAATATACCCTAATTCATATTGTGGAATTTGTGAGTCCACATATAGTTGTGGTGATGTTCCACCAAATCTTGTTACATAGTCATCGTAAGATGAAATGTATATTGGTTCAAAGGCTGGCCCTTTTAAAGTTTCACCAACCAAACCTAATGTAGTAACACCAACACTTTGTGCTACAAATGTTAAATCTTTCTCTGATGTATATACACCAGGAGAAACAAATACTTTATTACCGTCTGCCATTTTGTATTATTTTTAAAATATTATTTATTTTCGTTTACTATAAATACATCAGGTAATCCGAAAAGTTATGCGGTAAAAGGCGATATTTGTGTTGTTATATGAAAATTTTCATACTTTTTTCATACTATCTATTATTTATTATAAAAACCCCCACCCAATGCGTTCACAAAGTAAAAAACCAAAAATTAAGAATTTAAAGATTAGTGTGGAATCACATGCTATACTTAAGGAGTACTGTGTAAGTAATGGGTTAAAGATGTTTGCTTTTGTAGAAAAGTTAATAGATGAAAAATGTAAACCTAAGAAAGGTATCTATATGGAATAGTTTATCTAACTAATTTTTCTTGTATTATTAATCTAGAAGAACCAACATTACTCTTAACTATAGTAATAGTCAGTGTATCCCCACCATTTATTAAAACTGGGGGGTCTAAAATAACCCCATTAATAGAGAAAGTAACACTATTAATATTATGGGTTCTCATAATAGTAATATCATTCTTGTAAACATAATATATAGTTTGTACTGTGGTGGCAGCGTCAAAATCTATGACGGTTCTTACTTTATCCGGATTTTTTTCTCCTAAATTTTTCTTTTCCCTTTTTCTATTTTGTTCGTCAAAACCATAAAGTATTAAACTTCTACTAATAGCTGGTTTAACCTCAAACTCTTCTTCGTCTAATAAAAATCCTTGTAGTTGTAGTTGGTAACTCTGTTGGTAATACCTTCTTTCTTCTGTATCTATTTGGCTTTCGTCACCTATTGAATTCATTACTATTGGTATGTAGTGTCCCTTAACAAATGTATATGCTTGACGGGATGTGAATTTCTGTAAGGCAATTTTATTAAAGGTGTTTAGTTCTCTCATTCTGTTACAAATAATTTTTACATCATATGTTATATCTACAGGTACTGGTTGTGGAATGGTGTAAACATCGTACCCCTTTCTATTACCGTCCCACGTAGGTACCTTAGCATAGTGAAATTGTTTTCTATCAGGAATTGTGTATTGTAAAGCAGGGTTACTACCGTACTGTACATCTGGATTCCTTACAACAACTATAAACGGCAACTCAACATTCTTGTCGGCGGTGGAAAATTTCCAGGTTTGGGAGAACTCTGCCCATCTTTGTAATGTAAGAATTCTATCTATTACATTTATTTTTTTACCACTTACTGTTGTTTGTAGTTGGTTTTGTACAAAATCTAACATTCCTCTATCTAAATCTGCATGTAATAATGATTTGGGTAAAAAAGTGCCATCTTCATTAATTAAATCAAATAACTCCTTTCTTCTATTAGGAACGTTTATACCATTATACCCGTCTGGGTAATGAGGCTGTATTGGTCCGGGAGCGATATTTAAATTCTTTTTTATTTTTTTAGGTAATGCCATTATATTCCTTTAAATTCATTTGGACTTACGTAAGAACAGACTATTGTTCTATAGAAAGCTTTATACCCACCTATTGTGTGTTTGTTGTCAGATGTAACTCTTCCATCATTTGTAACTACATAATATCGTATTCTATCTTCAGTTTCTGCGTACCCAATATAATCCCCATAATTAATCTCAACATCCAGTTCCTCTAAATGTTTCATATATACACCTAGAGTCATATTGCCTGGTTCCATCTGGTTAACTAGTCCAGAACCATAACTTTTATTTTGTGGCATGTCTATTTTCACATAAGCTTTAAATTCCACTGGTGGCTTGTATCTAATTTCTTCTGGTCCCGATTCACCATATACGTCATCCACATCCGATGACTTTTTGTCGACCCTAAATAATACAAGGTTAAAATGTAAATCGCCGTGTAACCACTCCATGCCTATATCTTGTTCTAACTGGAAGTCTTCTGAACCGAAAAATTTAGATATTCGTGTAATAGGTATTTTTTTATTTGCCATATGAGTTTTCCTTTTATTATAAATACAATTTGTCTTTCTTTTCTCTTTTTATTATATTTGAGTATGGAAAATTTTCCTCCGGAGATTAAAGCTAAAAATTCATTAGTTAATTACAATGGGGCCAATAACTATATTATAGGTCTCAAAAATAATATGCTTAATAGTAAAACTTTAACACTTACAAGGTCTCAAACAGACTACATTAATAAAAATTATAATGAAAAACCTAAAATTGTTAGATTATGGATGGAAATAGATGATTATCTATCTAAAGAACTTATGTCTACTAAATTTCTACAAAAACCTCCTAAATCTATATGGATAGAAAAACTTTTAACTGAAACAAATAAGGCTTACCATGTTTGGGGTAAAGTCTTAGATGCTCACCCTCTTAACTCTTTTTGGGTGCCTAAAAACCAAATTATACCTAGAGAAAATCCTGACTTGGATGTTGACTTTACACTTTTTTCCCATCGTCCTCCTTTCGAGCATCAAAAAAAAGCTATAGTTAAATTAGTTTCTAATAAAAAATATATACTTGCGGATGATATGGGTCTTGGTAAAACTAGTTCTGCTATTATGGCGAGTATTAATCTTAAATTAAAAAAAGTATTAATAATATGCCCGGCGTCTTTAAAGGTTAACTGGAAAAGAGAAATAGAGAATTATAGTAAATGTGATGTTGGAATTGTGGAAGGTAAGAAATGGGAAGATGGAGAATATGTTATTATCAATTACGACATATTAAAAAATTTTCATTCTCTTCCTAAGGATTCAGATAAAAAAACTAAAATATTAGATTCTAAGTTTGATTTAGTTATAATAGATGAAGCTCATTATGTTTCCAATGGTAAAGCACAAAGAACTAAATTAGTTAACAATCTTACAACTAAAATAGATAGGTTGTGGTTATTATCTGGTACACCTATGACTTCCAGGCCTATGAATTATTATAACTTATTAAAGTTGGTGGGGTCAAGAGTTGCTAACAATTGGATTAATTATGTTAGACGTTATTGTGATGGTAAACAAATTTTTAGAGGGTATAGAAAAATTTGGTTAACTTTTGGTGCTACTAACTTAGAGGAGCTCCGAGATAAGACTAGTGACAAGGTTTTGAGGAGACTAAAAGAAGATGTGTTGGACTTACCGGATAAGATAATAACCCCTATACATATGGAACTTAAATCCAAATCGTATGAGTCGGAGATGGGGGAGTATCTTGATTGGAAAAGGCAGAATAGACATAGTGGATTATCAATACAGTTATCCAAACTAATGAAGGTTAGACAGATAATTGCTTTAGAAAAAGTTAAGGAAACAGTACAGCTGATAGACCAATGTCTACAACAAGATAAAAAAGTCATTGTGTTTACAAACTTCACGCAGCCACTGATGAGTTTACATGAGAAATATAAAAAAGAATCCGTAATACTTAATGGTAGTATGAAAAAAGAGGACCGGCAAGAAAGTGTCGACCGATTTCAAAACGACGATAATATAAAAATTTTTATAGGTAATGTTAAAGCAGCGGGAGTAGGTATTACTCTAACCGCAGCGGAAGTTGTAATATTTAATGATTTGTCATTTGTTCCGTCTGATATGTCACAATGTGAAGACCGTGCATTTAGAATAGGTCAAGATAAAAAAGTATCCTGTATATACCCTATTTATGACAATACTATAGAAAGAACAATTTATGAAATAGTTAATAAAAAGAAATCCATTATAGATACTGTAATGGGTGATAATATTAATGAACAAGATATTATGAGGGAAATTCTTATGGATTTGTAAAAAGAGACTTTTCCTTATATTTATATATAAAACAATTGTTATGGGTAAAAAAGAATTCACAAAAAAACAACTTAGAAAACAGTTAACAACATTAACTGAAGCCAAGGGGAATATTAAATCTGAATTAAAATCAGCGTATAAAGCTTTGAAAAAGCTTAAACAAACATTAGTGGGACATAAAACAGGGGAGGATACACTAACTTTTACTGACTTAAAGAAAATTAAAAATGCCGCTCGTAATATTGAAGATATCTATGAGGATATGGTAGATACTGAAATGGATGAAAAAGAAGAAAAGGAATCAAAAGAAGTGGAAAAGAAAAATGAACAATCTGAAGGTCATGGAAAAATGTATAATGCTTTATCTGGCATTAAAGAGGGTAAAGTTATTAAAATAAATGAATCTACTTTAAAAAGAGTGGTTGACCGTGTAGTTAAAGAACAATGGGACGAAATTGATTTATCATGGGAAGGAGTTAAAAATATTCCTGGTTGGTGGTCTAATAAAATAGAGGAAGTAACAAAAGATGTGATTGCTAATACTGAGATATCTGTACGACCAGAAAACACCGTGTGGGATGAGGTCTGGGAAGGTATAAAAGATATCACTTATGAAGCTGAAGATGGAAAAAAGGTAATAGGTCTGTTAGATAGAGATAAAACTATTAAAAAAATAAAAGAGTTATTTGGTTGGTAAGACCATATATAAGATAATTAATTAGAGGTCCTCAACAGGGACCTTTTTTTAATGCCAACTTCCAAGTATTTATATAGAAAGGATATAATATGCCAGCAACTATAGACCCAGCAAAAAGAGATAAATTATTTACGCAAGTAAGACATACTCTAGGTGCACCTTTAAGAGGTGTAGAGTTAGAAGATGAGATGTTGGATACTGCATTAGAAATTTCTATACTAGACTATGGTCAGTATGTACAGGATTGGTTGATTGAAAATCAGTGGTCTTCAGTATATGGTCAGGATATGGATGTTATATCACTAACTAATGCATTTCTTACAAGAGACTTAGATTTTGAGACTTCCTTTACGTACGCTTATTCTAAAATAGTGGGTTTACAAGCAGGAGGTCCCTACCAACTTAAACAAGACTATGTTACCTTAACCGCTGGGACCCAAATATATGAAATACCTGCTGGTAGAGAAATAAATGAAATTATGTGGTACTCTAGAGCAGAACTTAACGAATCATTTATAGACCCCTTTTTAGGTGCTTTTGGTGGTATTGGTGGTGGTTTTGGAGCTGGTGGTATGGCTCAAATGGGTATACAGGGTTCTTATTTTATGATGCCTGCTTTTGATATACTATTAAGAATGCAAGATAGGAATTTAAAAAATAGGATGATTGGTGGTGATTTAACTTATAGAATTACAGCTGGTGCCGGAGGGGTACACGGACCAAAGTATCTACATCTTTATAATGTTCCTGGTGGTAGGTTCGATTTTGGTGATGTTATGTATAACCAGGAAAGGGTTTGGTATTGGTATTATGATTCTGGGCCAGCGAATAGAGATGATTGTTTGGATGCTAATAAGGATATTATTTTATTACCTAGTGATGTTGACCTAGAGGAGATGACCTACACTAAACTTAATCCACCAGCACAAGCTTGGGTTAGACGGTATTTCTTTGCGAAAGCTAAAGAGATGTTGGGGAGAGTTAGAGGTAAGTTTCAAGGAAACCTAAAAACACCAGACTCAGAATTAACTATGGAGTACACTGATTTATTATCTGAGTCCAAAGATGAAGTAGCTAAACTAATAGAAGAATTAATGGCTCGACTAGAAAGATTAAGAAATGATAAAATGTTAGAAAGAAAAGCCTTAGAGGCTGAAAATTTAAATAAATCTTTAGGGTTCCGTCCCGTGAACCCTGGTTCTATATTCGTTATATAATATGCCTTTTTTTACCAAAGTAGATTATTCTAGACAATTAAAACAACCGACAGATACAATAGCTAGATTTTCTGGCTCTACATTAATGGAGCAAAATCTAAATGTTTATTCTGGTATTACCGGTGACGGTTCTTTTATGGTATACAAACCAGCTTCTTGGATTGAGGAGGGTGGTGCTTCGTGTGGGTGTAGTGCTTGTACAACTGGTTATACTTTTGTTGTGGGAGCTTACTCCTCTACATCCGCGTCATGTAATGTAACAATTACAGCTTTTTCAGCGGTTACCGGAATGTCTTCTGTTATAGCACTTAATCAGGCTCCTATGGAGATATTAAGTGGTGAAACCAGTTCACCTGGTATTAGTGCTAGTACATTACAGATAAATAAATTAGGTTTAGTGGACGCTAATTTAATGAGTGGTGTCGTCGATTTACAGTTGGATGAGAATGGTAATGTGGTGAAGGGTGCATCTTCCTCTATGAGGTATAAACAAGAATTAAGGAAAATCCCAGTCACACACTACAATAAACTATTAGACTTAAATAGTTACTTTTTTAGATATATAGAAAATGGTGTAGATAGTTTTGGTTTAATGGCTGAAGATTTACATGAATTAGGGTATAGAGAATTGGTTCTTTATGATGGACAAGGTAGACCAGACAATATACAGTATAAGTTATTATCTGTCTCTTTATTAGGTTTAGTGCAGTCTCTTTATAAAGAAGGGATAACTGTATATGACGAAGTAAAGAAACCTAATACAATAACAAAAGTTATTCATAATGATTATACAACAAATGGAGAATGTGTAATAGTCGTTAATGATAAATGTACATTAACCTTAAATTCTAACACAACCCAGAAAATTAAAATAAAATCTTTATCAGAAGTTAGTATAGTGTCTGATAAGGGTAAAATAGATAATAAGTGGGAGTCTATAAATTTAGAGGGTGATAGTTGTGTAGAATTGATTTTTATTAAAGACTTGTCTTGTTGGGTTATAACTAGTTCGGATGGACTAAAGGATTCCTAATTCTTCCATAAAATAATTTTCACTTAATTTCATCCTTGCCCAGTATATATCTTCTTCTGGTGAAAGTGTTAGTATTTCTTCTAAAGAGTCTTGGTCTCCGTCTTTTCTTGGCACCCCGTTTATTAGTTCACACTGTGTTTTAGTATAATATTCCCTATCCTCCGGTTTCTTTTTTAATAAACTGTCCCTAACTTCGTGTTGGAAACAGACTAATAGTGGTTCTACACGTTTATTGAATGTGGAAATATATCTAGGTATGTTATATTCACCCTTCATACCATTCTCTAAATCATTTTCAGATATTAAATAAGAATTTAAAACTATTTCTTCTGTGCCATCTTTTTTCTTTTTTCTTTGTACATCACCGTGTGACATTGCAGTACCATTATTTACATAATAAATTGTATCACCTAATGAGACTTGTATGTTATGTTTAATTACTAACTCCATGTGTGCTTGTCTAGCCATTAAGTTGCCCGCCTTGGTTCTTTGTGTACATCTTTTTTTATAAGATTCTATTGTTTGTTTAACCCTAGATTTATTAGCTATTTTTGCTAGTAATATATCTCTATCGTGTATTTTCTGCAGATACTCATAGTAATATTCTACAAAATCAGCTCCCTTACCTTCCAGTAATAACCTTAATCCTTTATCTATAAAGTCTTCAAGATATCCTTGAATCTTTTTCGATTTTATTGAGTTTCCAGTTAGTTTAACGGTGCCGTCTGCCATTAGTAAAGCATAATTTTTTCGGGCTACATTAATACATGAAGGCCATTGTCCGTCAGTATCTAAACCCATTTCACCCCTCATAAATAAATCATTATATTCAGAAACATCAGCTTCACTTCCTAAATATACTTTATGTTTTTCCACTAATTCATTATTACCCACACCTATGTATTCTCTTTCTTCTACATCTGAAGGACAAGAAAAGTTAACACCGTCCGTGTCCATAACTAAAGGGTCGTAACCTTTTTTAATAAAAAATCTTACCATTTGTCTAAGATATTGTCTAGCTGTACAAGTAACCTTTTCCCCCATATTCATGTCACCCCAAGGAAAAACTTGTGGTGCTGATAGAGAACCAAACATAGAATTTATAAAAATCTTAATAGGTAATTGTTTTCTACTGTACGACTCAGACTTCTTCTTGTCTTTACTATAATATTCAGAAGCTAAATTTTTATACATAATCCTAGTATCTCTAAAATATTTTAACATTCCTTTCATAGCGTCTGTAATGTCACACTCTGGGAAAACATTATGCACTAACTGTATGGATGGGTATAATGAACTAAAGTCTAATTTTAATACGTTTGTAGAGTAACCTGTTTTAACTAGTCTGGACAACCCACCAACAAAAGGTCGTTTAGAGTCCCTTGCTGGTATAGCTAACCCTTTATGGTATGACCAAGCCAACATCAACATCTTCCATAATGTTGCGGTACCCATTGTTGATACTCTTTCGTATGAAGTTGGTACCATACTTGCCAGTAAAAATGATGCTTGGTTAAACTGACCGTCTACTTCCATGGTTTCCCATAAATCGTCCATTAGATACCTCTCAACAATTTCAGCTCCACCAACCTTCTTATATACCTTGGGGAATTTTTTGTCTATATCAAACAATCCTTCAGAACCAACCAGTTTATATTTACCATTATCAACATTTAAATAAAACTCTTTATTTTCTCTATATGTTGATGCAATTTTATCACCTTTAACATACACCCTGTTTGGTTTTTCTGATTTGGAGAATTGGGTTATGTACTTTAACCCCCAACTTTTTATTTCTGAATTAATTGTTTGAGCTCGTCTTACAGAATGAGCGATATCTAAAGAATTATATCCCCAAATTTTTATTTGTTTATAGTCCTCAATTTCAGCGCCTAATTTTAAAACACCATCCTTAATTTTATACCCTTCATTAGGGTTTAGTGTTTTAAATCTGGTGGTGTCCATTTGTAATATTTCAGCTCTTTTAAATAACCAGTTCCAGTCGAAGTTGGATGAGTTATACCCACCGATTATCGTGGGTTTTATATTGTCTATTGTTTCGAAAAACTTATATATAGCTTCAGCTTCCTCAACTTCACTATCGCCAATTTCTATAACCTCCTCAAAACCTCTATTATCTTTCATACCAACCATAAAAATTCTACCGTCTTCTGGGTTTAATGATGTTGTCTCCAGGTCAAAAACAAACCTATGTATGTCATCATATTCGTCAAAACCCTTAAATAATCTTTTTTCTTTTTGTACTAAATATTGCTCTATCGGTGATAGAATCGTAATTGAGTCTCTGCTGTCTTTATCCCATGGATTTAACCCTCCTTGTCTAAAAAATGTAACTAAGTCTCTATATGTTTTGGTTGTTTTTATTAGGTAAGTTAATCCATTTTTTAATCTTTCATCTGACCCATATTCTAATTTTTCTATTAAAATTCCGTATTTAGATATTGCTTGTTTTTGTAATTCTTTATTACCATTGTAGAAATTTTTTTTACTTAGGTCACCAACCCAACAAAAAGGAATAAAAGTGTCAGTCTCAATAACCTTGCCTTTATCGGGGTATTCCTTTATCTTGTATATTTTACTACTACGCCAACCATATTCTAAAGCAACAATATATTTTTCTGGGTCATTACCAACCAAAAACTGTTGTATTTCTTCTTGTGTAGCTTTTTCTATGAGATTATCCATTAAAATGTTTTTTATGAACAAAGATAAATAAATAAACTAAACTAATCAATAAAAATTAACAAGGGGATTTAACAAATGAGTCTGAGATATTTATATATAAATTTTCTCTTATGGGTGAGATTAGTTCAGTATTATCATCATGAAAATATATGATAAATTGCCCTTCAAATCTACCTGTTTTTTTTACATCTTTTTTTGTCCACTTATAATAGATGTAATATTCAGTAGGTGAATTTACTGAAGTTGGTTCTTTTGTGACTATCCCAGCTGTTTTATTGAGTACTCTGGGTATTCCGGTTTTTTCATCTTTCATTGAGAAATATATGCTTGAGTTGCTTAGTTTGTCATGAAAGTGACGAAAGTCATTTCTACCATCCTGTACAAGTTGCATTTTAAGTATTGGTTCTATTGAGTCTTTTCTAATAAAAAATTCCATTTTTTTTCTTTATTATAAATATAATTAATCTCCTAACAACCCGGAGGTGGTGAAGAGTTCTCTAGGTTACAGTCTATGCATCCATTATAACAATTTTTACATTCCTCACAGTCTATAAGTTTGTACCTACTTTTGTTTATTAAAAAATTGTGGTATATCTCATCGGGTGTTAACGGTTTTATGTAGTACATCATTTGTGAAATACCACCTATAAATGAACCAGCAAAATTTTCCATAATTAGTCTTTGGTCTGTTTCTCCCGACCAATGAATTAAATTAGCGTCATATGGTATGGTTGAGCAACACCCACTAGTACAACCACTCATATCAGGAATAAGACTTTCTCTTAGTCCCATAGCTCCACCACCCCAAGACATGTTATACGCGACACCTACTTGTGTTTGTTTATTTGTATTCAATTGTCTTGGTATGATTTCTTCGTAGTTTTCTACCTTATGGACTCTTCTTCCATTAACGTAAAATGTAAGAGTTCCCATCCTGTAGTTTTTTTCGTCAAACCATTTTTGGACCTGAGCACCATGACAATTAAAATCAAAATAAGCTTCGTCTATAAAAGCTGGGTATTCCTCCTTGCATGGTGGTCTTGGTTGGCTTGGTGTGTCTGGATGACACTTTTCAAAAGGCGTAGTAGAACTGCCCATATTTTTACCATATCTTTGGAATTGGTCGGTTCTTACTTTAACTAGGTCGTTCACCCCACCATCATTAGGTATTTCACAATCTTCTAAACATATGTCTCTATCAAACACTACGTCTACTTGAATCCAGTTTTGTGTGCAATCACCACTTTGTGTCATAAAAGCACATATTGGTTCCGAATAACTTTCCTCAATCGTATAGCCACAGTGAAAACTACTGTCCGTATTACAGGTCTCTCCTGTTGTTTGACAATTACCGGTATATCTAATTGTCCGATACCCTATCCTCATGTCATCAGTAATTCTAAAACCGATAGCGTTACTATATACGTCATATTCTGCTGTTGGGGATTTATTTTCTCCTGTTAGTTTAACTGGGTCTTCTAGTGTGGCGGTAAATCCTGTTTGTCCATTACAGGTGTCACCTGTAAGTCCTGTCTCTATACACTCATAGCAACAACCAGTCATCCCAGTTAAAGTGGTACAACCTGTAAAAGCAGAGTAGGACATGTCTTCATGAAACCACTTATCTTCCGCTCTAATACCTTTATAGAAAAAGAATCCATACTTATCCGTTCTTCCTAAGGTCATACCAGACCCATTCCAAGCACTATAGTTAAAAGTATATTGTGGTCCGAAAGAATCGTATTCGTATCCACCAGGATTTTCACTACATAATGGTGTTATCACCCCATTTCCTGTGGAATCTAAATACCACCCACTAGTATTGTAACAATTACCATAAACTCCATATGGTGTTGATGATGAATCAGGACCATCAATATTAGTACAAATTGTATTTATTTTAAGGTAGGTTTCAAAAGACCAGCCACATTTTGGTCTTGTTGGTAAAACTTCATATGGATAACCATAAAGTTTATAGAACCCTTGGTAGAAGCCTCCTTTAAGTTCTTGGTAATACCCAGAATAATCAGTTGCATCTAATATTGTGGTATCAGTATAAAAAGTATCCGTCCACCAGGGAAAACCAAACGCTTTAACTTGATGCATTTTAAATCTTTTATCATAAGAAAAAATATCATAAGTAAGTGAAGTAGGTAAATCATTAAATAAATCTATACATGTGCCGTTTTGATAATCGTCTATGTTTAATAGTCCGTTGTCTAGACCAGTCCACACAGTGTCACAAATTGTAAATCCACTACCAGTATAAGGGCACTCACAAATTGATTTGGCGTTAGGCCATACATTATTACTTATAATAACAAAAGGTCTATAATTGTTATTTATATAATAATTTGTACTTGTTAGACCGGTTGGGTATTGGAACGCACAACTAGTGTTTGATTGGGTTGAAGCGGTGGTATTTAAATCTATCCAAACAGGTAATTCATTGCCGTTATCGTAGTCAATTATATTAGTTGACCAGATAACATCGGTTTTAAAATCCTTTTCGTCAGACGCTAAAAAAATATCATAGTAAGAACTATAATTCAACTTACCATCAATCTTATTAAAATAAAAATTATTTAAATTCTGTGTTCCCATATAATAATAAATACTATTTGATTGGTTTAGATATTTATATATAAACTTAAAAAATGAAAAGAGCAGCCGCTATAGAAAAAGTAGTACACAAACTTGGATTAATTAAGGAGGATATATTAAAGGGTGAGAAAGTTTCTCCTTTGGATTTTTTAACCTTATCTGAGATTTTTAAATTTAAAATAGAACCAAAATCTAATAGGTTTACTGCCGTATGCCTAGATGAAGCCTCTAAAACTAATGACTCTAAAAAACATCTAGAGGTGATAGAAGATATATTAGAAATAGAGGATGATGAAGAAGAAAATTCTGAAGAAGAGGTAAATGAATTAATTGATTTTGATGGTTCAATGCAGAGTAGTAAAATCCCTCCTGGAACTGCTAATGTAAAGACATTAAGTTCTAAAAAAACAACTGATGATGTAGTAAAAACAACACGTCAAGCTGGTACATGGACGGGTGCAGGACATTATTTTAAACGGTATTATGGTGAGTCTATCGAAGAAAATGATTTAAGTGTTACTTTAGGTTTTGATGAGACACAGGATATGGATGCTGAAGAAACTATAGAGTATTTTGAAAAGGAACACGATATGGATACTGTAGAAGCTAAGGAAAGAGCTGAGGGTATGGGTAAAACTGAAAAATTAGATAAAAAAGGAGATAATTACCAGAGGTTAACAGAAAAAGAAAAACTTAAAAAGATATCCGAAGATAAGGTTAAGAAGATGTTGGAGGTGATTTTAAACACCAAATCAAATGATGGGGAATTTAGAGAACAAGATGACGACCCAAAAGATAATGATTTAAGAAAATCTGAATTAAAAATGGTTAAGAAATTTATTAAATTATTAAAAGCTGGGGGTATTAAAGATGATAAAACTCTATATACGAAAATAAAGAAATGGTGGGATGAATAGTGATTTAAAAAATGATAAATATCCTATCCCTGATGAGTTATTGAATAAGTTAAAGTCTACTCTTTCGTCCCTTAATAAAACGGATAAGGGGTACGATAGATGTGGTACGATGGTTAATGATGGTTACGTTACTTACCCACAAGCTAAAAAATTAAAGCATGAGTTAGAAAATGACTTAGAAGACGTGGAGTACGAGACGGTGGGGGGAGAAGATATGTTAAATTTTATTAACTCTTCTTTAAATACTAGAAGAAATAGTGTCCATAGTTCTAAAAAAATTAGACAAAACTCTGGTGAAGAAAATGTGTTTAAGAAAACTCATACAAAAGATAAGTCCAAGAACCCTACAAAAGTAAGAAAAATAAAAGTCGCTACAAAAAGTGATGATATAAACAATAACAGAGCTATTTATGAAGAAATAAATAGAATAAAACAACTTTTAAAATAAAAAATTATGGCAGATTTTAATCAAAACAAACCAGGTGAAAAACTAACCGAGCTAGCCGCAAAGTATAGAAACCAAAATTTAGTTAAAAATGTTTACCCAGTATCAGATAGTGATGGCTATAGCCCAAATCACCCTAATGCACTAGCTAATGGTGATGATAAGGGTAGGGGTAACGCAAATTACTTAGATGTGTTTGGTGAGGATATTGGTACTCGTACTGATATACATGGTAATGGTGAGGCTAATACAGGTAGAAATAATAATTTAAAAACTAATGCTTTTAGTAAGAAAAACGAATATAGTGCTGGAAATTTAGATTCTGGACCTGGGTTCGAAGCTACAACTAACAGTCCGGCAGCTTAAACTTAAAATGAAATTATTTAATTCTCTTATAGAAATACTAAGTGAACAGGTGTCTAATAGTGTAATAAAAGACGCTATAACTAATAAACATGCCTGTGAATTACGTTATATGGATGACGAAAAATTACCAGAAGGTAGTCAAGTAAGAGTGATAGAACCTGTCGCGTATGGATACTCTAAAAAAAATAATCCCGTTATAAGAGCGTATCAAACTTCCGGACCCTCTTTAAAAGTTAATGAAAAAGGTATACCTTTGCCTGATTGGAGATTATTTAGAGTTGATAGGATAAAAAGTATGAAGCCTAAGAAAGGTGATGATAGTTTATTCTTGACTTTTAGTGAACCTCCACTATATAATCCTTCAGGGGACAATTCTATGGATAGAATGATGTACAACTCAAAATTTTAAAACTATGGCAGATATATCAACATTACAACAATCTTTAATAAACGCAAAAAAAGTGATGAATAAAGTAGATGGCGGAAATTTTTCAACCGGAAATGTTGGTCTTTCCCAACCAAACATAACTGACTCTACTGGTTTAATGTCACCTTCTACACCACCATCTACCCCTCAGTCAGTTCCTAGTATGGATGTTGGTACAGCTAGACAGGATTTGTCACCAAAATCAAATTTAACCGAAGATAGGATAAAGAAATCAAAATTACCAGAAGCTATTAAACAAGCAATGATAGACAACCCCATACCAGATATTCCTTTTAATGGTGGTGGTGTTGGTCTTAGTAATGAATTTTTATCCGGGGTACAGGAACAAATGTCAAAACAAGGGTTAAGTACTACACAACCAACAACTAATAGTATTGTACCCCCACCAGTTACTAAAAACTCACAATCAACCAAAAAAATTACGTCTAAAAACTTAAAGTCTATAATTAAAGAATCTGTGAAAGAGCTTTTAGATGAGACTATTGGGTTTAAAAAAAATTCAAATGAGAATTTCCAGTTCAGAGTAGGAGATAGAATTTTTTACGGTAAAATTACTTCCAGCAAATCTGTTAAATAATTGTTCTAACCCCTTTGACATATTCAATATATTACTTTATTATTGATGTATGAATAAATCAAAATATAAAATCTTAGTTTTACCTAGTGATAGGACTGGAGTATCCAAATTTAGGTCTGTTGACCCCCACACTTACTTACAAGATATGTATCCGGAAGATTTCTGGGTAGATATAGTTTACGACCCACCATACCATGATGATATGTGGTGGAAACAATATGATTTAGTCCACTACCATAGAAGTATTGGTCCTGATTATGACGCATCTAAAGCTGTAGCTAAAAGACTAACGGGGTGGGGGATTCCTCATGTGATGGATATAGATGATTATTGGTTACCTACCTCAGACCATCCAGCCCATCATTTAGTTAAAAAAAATGGTATAGATAAGAAAATCCAAGAAAATATAAGACTAGCTGGTCACGTAACTACGACAACTAAAGTTTTTGCGTCAGAAATATATAAACAAAATAAAAATGTAGAAATTTTTCCTAACGCTATCGACCATGAAGAAAAACAATATATACCTAATCCGACTAAGTCCAATAAACTTAGAATTGGGTGGTTGGGTGGTTCATCCCATATAGAGGATTTAAATATTATTAGTGGTGTTGCGGGAAGAATACATAGTTCGTGTAAAGATAAATTTCAATTTGTATTATGTGGTTATGATTTAAGGGGTAGTATGACAGTCATAGATGAAAGAACTGGAAAACAAACTCAAAGAGCTATCACACCGAAAGAATCAGTATGGTATAAGTATGAACAATTATTTACTGATAATTATAGGATTATAACTAATGAGAGTTATAAAAACGAATTGTTAAGTTTCCAAAAAAAACAAATTAGTGGTGACGAAAATTCTGTTTATAGAAGAGTGTGGACCAAACCTATAACTACTTACGCGTCAAACTATAACAATTTTGATGTCAGTATAGCCCCTCTTAAACAACATATATTTAATCAAGTAAAATCTCAATTAAAGGTTATTGAGGCTGGTTTCCACAAAAAAGCTCTTATAGCACAAGATTATGGGCCATATACTGTAGATTGTATAAACGCGTTGGAGCGTGGTGGAAAAATAAATACTCATGGTAACTCGTTACTAGTCCCTAAAATTAAAAATCACAAAATGTGGTTTCAACATATAAAAAGATTAATAGATAATCCTTCTTTAGCTGAGGATTTGGGTGAAAGACTTCATGAGACAATTGCCCCACATTATAATTTAAAAACCGTAACGGAAAAGAGAGCTGAGTGGTATAAAGAATTAATAAGAAAATCATAAATAAATGGGGGTATTAATATTAATGGGCGTTATAATGATAACAGTATTACTAGGAAGGTACGCTTTATCGGAAGGACGTAGAGTAGAACAACAAAAGAAGTTTATGAAAAACCTAAAAAATTTTGACAAAAGAAATAAACAATGAAAGAATCTAAATTACCAACCTGGTTTGACGGAGAACTATATGAAGATGGTGATGAGGTCACAAACCGATTCTCCGGACAAAAATACACGTTAACCTCAGAAGAATTATCTATGTATGATTTTATAATGGGAGCACAAATAGTTTTGGAGATGGGTATGATGGATAACCCTAAAGTGGTTGGGGACCTTAGAAAGGGATTAGAGTGGTTTAGAAAAAATAATAACGAGGCTTATATAGCCTTACTAGATTAAAAATTAAAAATGACAGTAGAAATTAATATAATAGAGAATGGACCTATATTGGTCAAAGGTAAAACTACCGTAACAAAAGGTGGTGAAAAAGTAGTAGTAAGTGAAAATTACGCGTTGTGTAGATGTGGCCAATCCAAAAATCAACCAATGTGTGACGGAGCACATAAATCATGTAATTTTAAAGGATAAAAATATGTATTATCAAGCAATCGTTGCATTCGAAACCGGAGTTATGGATAACGAAGGAAATGCTAAAGTTAAAAAATTTAAATATATAGTAGAAGCGGAGTCTCTTTTTGAGGTTAATAAAAGACTAGCTTCATATCTATCAGAAGATACAAGAGACTCAGAAATAGTTTCAATTGTTAAAGCTCCTTTCGAGGACTTTCTTCACCCAGAGTTAACACCTAAGTATTATGGACAAAAACAGTAATACCTGGAAAGAAATTATGTCGTTAGCTAAAAATAGCCCCAGTAAAATGGATGAAAAGGCAATGTTACGTAATTTAGGAATTGATGAGGAGATGTTAAAGCAAATTGAGGATGAGCAAGTGAACTCCGCAAAAGAACACGTAAAAATAAGAGTTAATTTTGTAAATACCTCTACAAACGAAGACCCGAAACACAAGTATATGGATGACAGTGGTATGGATTTGCGTGCTGACCTAGAGGAGTCTATTTATCTTGAGCCTGGTGAAATAAAACTAGTCCCAACTGGTCTTCATTTTGAGTTACCCGAAAGTATGGAGATACAGGTTAGGCCCCGTAGTGGTTTAGCCGCGAAAAACGGTATAACTGTTTTAAATACTCCTGGAACTGTAGATAGGGGGTATATCGGTGAAATAAAAATAATATTAATTAATTTAGGTAAATCTAAATTTACTATTAACCACGGTGATAGAATTGCACAAGCAGTTATCTGTCCGGTAATAACTGGTAGGTGGTCTATATTAACTAAAAAACACAAGTTAGATAAAACACACAGAGGTGATGGTGGTTTTGGGTCGACTGGTGTAAATTAAAAATAAAAAAATGTCATTATCAGTAGTATTTAGTTCTAAAAAAATAAATAAAGATTTTATAAAATTAATAGAGGCCACATCTGGTGTACATAAAATAGAAATTTTACCATATGAAAATCCTGGCAAATATTCTTTGACTGAAGTTTATAATATGGGATTAAAAAAAGCTAAAAATGATATAGTTTTATTTTGTCATGATGATATAAAATTTGATACTAAGAATTGGGGTAGAAAATTACTTAAGCACTTTGACAAATCTGATTATGGTATATTGGGTGTTGCGGGGTGTAGGTATCTTCCGAAATCTGGAAAATGGTGGGAAATACCGTCAGAAATGATGGGACAAGTTTATCATGAAAATGGAGAAAAAAGGTGGTTATCAACCTATAATCCTAAATTTGGTAATAATATATTACCTTCTGTATTAGTCGATGGATTATTTTTTGCAATTAATAAAAACAATATCTATAGTAACTTCGATGAGGATGTCAGAGGATTCCATTTTTACGATTTAAACTTTTGTGTTCAAAATTTCTTAAAGGGTGTTAAGGTTGGGGTGATATCTAATATTGATATTACTCATTTATCTATAGGCCAAACAAATGAAGAATGGGAAAGAAATAGAATTACATTTAGTAAAAAGTATGAAAAAACATTACCCCTTATGGTTAGTTTAGTTATACCCGAACTAAAGGTTAAAAAAAATAGCCCTTTAGTTTCTATTATAGTTCCAGTTTATAATTATGGAAAAACTCTAGATAGAGCATTGTTGTCTGTATTCAATCAAACTTATAAAAATTTAGAAATTATTATTATAGATGATGGGTCTACCGATGAATTTACCATATTAAAGCTCAAAAACCTTAGTATTCCAAATACTAAGATTATCTTCCAAGAAAACGGTGGCCCTTCAAAAGCTAGAAATGAAGGTATAAAAGTTTCTACAGGTGAATATATCTTGCCTTTAGATTCTGATGATTTAATACACCCTACCTACATTGAGCAGTGCATTAAACTAATCACTAAAGATAAAAACTATAGTCCTATATATTGTGATACGGTACATGAGGGACAAATGAGAGGTATAGAAAAAAGACCGGAATGGAGTAAGGAGAAGTTAATTAATGGTCCTTTTATTGTTAACTGTTCAATGTTTAGTAGAGAAGCTTTTGATTCTGTCGAAGGTTATGATGAGAATTTAAAAGGGTGGGAGGACTATGATATGTGGTTAAGAATGATGCAAAAAGGATATGTGGGTAAAAGGATTCCTCACGCTTTATTTATTTATTTCCATCATGAGAGTGAGGGTACTGTTTCTAGTATTGCTAATAAAGATACTCAAGCTCTACACAAAAAAATATTAATTAAAAATAACTTAATAGATGACCCATCTAAGAAATCAATTTATACTCCTTTAACCAATAATAACACTTCATTTAATTCATTCGTATAAAATATGGAAAAACTAACAGTTTTATGTTCAAATTACAATTCAGATAGATGGATTGATGGTTACTTAGAGTCTCTTAATTCACAGCTTCTTACCGAATTTACTGTTATATTTGTTGACGCGAATTCTAATGACCACTCACTTAAAACAATTAAAAATTATAAATTTAGGGAAGGTATTACTAAGGAGGTCATAGAAAATGATACTAGGATTGGTATATACGAAGCTTGGAATATGGCTATTAAGTCTAGTAAGACGGACTTCGTGATTAACTTTAATACCGATGATAGATTATTTCCTGGTGGACTTCTAACTTTATATACCTCTATACTCCAAAATCCAGATGTAGATATTATCTATGGAACTAGTTTAATTGTTGGAGATGAGAAGCACAATAATATTAAAGGTATACAAAATTGGCCTCAACATACACATGAAATATTGTTACAAAATTGCATCTGTGGTCCATTTCCAATTCTAAGAAAGTCAGTTATAGTCAATAATGGATTATTTAATCCAAAATATACCATATCTGGGGATTACGAGATGTGGTTAAGATTGTCAAAAAGAAATTATAAATTTAAAAAAATAATCGATTTTGTTGGTTCGTATTATGATAACCCTAAGGGTGTAAGTTCAGATAAGTCTACACTACAAGAACATATAAAACAAGATACTGAAATAAGAAATCTACATAGATGAAAAAAATAATTTGTTTTAGTTTATGGGGCGACGACCCGAGATACACTCTGGGAGCTATTAGAAATGCAGAATTAGCTCAATTGGTGTATCCTGATTGGATTTGTAGATTTTATGTTGGTAGTTGTGTCTCCAATGAAATACTTGATAGGTTAAAATGTTTTAATAATGTAGAAATAGTGGATATGAATGTTCCTGGTGATTGGACTGGGATGTTTTGGAGATTTTCTGCGGCTGCAGATAAAGACATAGATGTTATGTTGTCACGAGATACAGATAGTAGATTAACTAGTAGAGAAGCACATGCGGTAGATGAATGGTTAAAGAGTGATAAAGATTTTCATATAATGCGAGACCATCCTTACCATTCCACTGAAATTTTAGGGGGTATGTGGGGTGTTAAATGTAATGTTTTAACTAATATAAACGAATTAATATCTGATTATGTAAAAGGTGATTTTTGGCAAGTTGACCAAAATTTTTTAAGAGAAAAAATTTGGCCTATGGTTAAAGAAGATTCTTTTATGCATGATGAATTTTTTAGTCATGTTTTTGGTTCCTCCCATCCATATAAATTTAAAAGAGACCCTAAACACTTCATCGGTCAAGCCTATGACGGAAATGATAAAATCTTAGATGATGATGCATATTTTACTGATTATGTATATACATCTGAAAAAAATATAAAAATATGAGAGTTCACGCAAATGTAATGACAAAAAATGAGGAATTACTCTTAACCGAGTTATTACCCATATGGGTTAACTACCCAATAGAAAAATTTATTTTTTATAATGATAATTCTGTAGATAACACAATTAATGTAATAAAATCTTATCTAGGTGATAGAGCTGTTATTCTTAACGATAAGTTAGAAGAATTTAATGAATCACATAATAGGTCTAGAATGTTAGAGTATAGTAGAGAAGATGGTGCTACCCATGTTATAGCAATGGACTGTGATGAACTATTATCAAATAATATTTTAACTAATTTTAATGAAGTTATTAATATGTATGAAACTAAAGACGTTTATCTTTACTGGTATAATGTCGTGAATAATACTTTAAAGGAGACTAGAAATGACCCTTCTTATATACATAATCATCGTAGTTTTATATTACCGCTTAAAAATACAGGTAAATTTAATTTAGCTTTATGGAAATACCACACGCCTAGAACGCCTCAAACAAACTTGCCTAAAACCACAACCAAAGACTATGGTGTTATACATTTACAATCTATCAACACAAAATTTTATGCTTTAAAACAATTGTGGTATAAACACTATGAATATGTTAAATATAACCACCCAGTTACCTTCATTAATCAAAGATATGACCCTGTGGTTAATAATTTAAATTTTATGTCTATTGAGACTCCTAAAGAAATACTGGGAGATATTAAATTTGACTCTACAGTCTATGATAAAATGTGTGAACATAAAGGTTATTTAAAATTTATAAAAGAAAATTATAATAAAGACCTTATTACCTTTGGTTCTGAATTTATAGATTAAAATATTTACGATATTATAAATAATACATATATTTTGATATGGACCATCATGACGTAAAAAATTTTGAATATCTGGGTAAACTTCTAAATGAAAATAGTGTAGTTGTAGATGTTGGTGCCCACCTTGGGGTTTACACTAATTTTTTCACTCAGATTATAAAAGATAATGGTAAAATATATTCTATAGAATTAAATCCGTCTACTTTTAATCGATTACAAAACACCTATAGTACCTACAAAAATATTACCCTATTAAATAAAGCAGTTTCTAATACTGATGGTATTGTAGATTTCTATCATGACGGTGGGCACACACAAACCACAAATATATTAGGTTTTGACGCTAATAGAAATATTAACGATAAAATAGGTTCGATAGAAAGTATTAGGTTAGATACTTTACTAAATAAAGAAGATAATATTGATTTAATTAAAATTGATGTAGAAGGTGCTGAAATAAAAGTTTTAGAAGGTTTGTCCGGGGTTGTTAGTAAAGTTTCTCACTTATTAGTCGAATGTCATTTGGATGAGGATTGGTCTAAAATAAAAAATATTTTAATTAATCAGTATAATTTTTCATGTTATGACGTACAATTTGATTCTGCAGTAAATATAGATACCAAGGAAAGGTCCTATCAATGTTTATGTAAAAAAATAACTTAGTATGAAAAAGGTAATAGTTACTGGAGGGGCTGGGTTTATAGGTTCAAATTTAGTTGACTCCTTGATAGATATGGGAGTTGAAGTGATAGTCTTGGATAACCTATCCACAGGAAAAGAAAGTAATATAAATAAGAAGGCGGAATTTATTAGATGTGATGTATCAACAGACAGGCCTTTGTTTAGTGATGTTGATACTGTATTCCATTTGGCGGCTACACCGCAGGTACAATATTCTATAGAAAATCCCACAGATAATAATAATATAAATTCTATTATTAATATGTTAAATCTTAGTAAAAAATCAGGAGTTAAAAGATTTATATTTAGTAGTAGTTCCGCGGTATATGGTAATCCAAAATATACACCTATCGATGAAAATCACCCTATAAATCCATTAAGTCCTTACGCTTTACATAAATTAGTAGGAGAACAATATTGCAACCTTTACTCAAACGTATATGGGTTAGATACTATATCTTTAAGATACTTTAATGCTTATGGTGACCGAATGCCTAATAAAGGAGCGTATAGAAGTGTGATATCCATTTTTATGGAACAAACAAAAAATAACGAACCACTTAATATTGTGAATGATGGTAAACAAAGAAGGGATTTTATACATGTAAATGATATTGTAAAAGCAAATATTATAGCTGCTACTTCGTTAAAAAAGTTTGGTGGTGGTGTGTATAATGTTGGTACTGGTAAAGCTTTTACTGTGAATCAAATAGCGGATATGTTTGGGGGTGATAAAAAGTATGGAGAGACTAGGATAGAACCTAAAGATTCTGTAGCAGAAAATTCTAAAATAGTTTTAGATTTAGATTGGTGTCCTACTGGGGATTTAAATATATGGTTAAATAATATCTTGGAAAATGAAAAATAAAACTTTATCTTTGTGTATTACATGTTATGATGGTGATTACCATTTACTTAATACCCTATTAAATGAGTGTAAAAAGCAAACTGTCTCTCCTGATGAAATAATAATATCTTCTAGTGGGATGAAGGAGGGGTCTTTACTGGGTATTAATACTATAAAAATAAATGATAAGCATGTGCCTATTATTAGTGTAAACTTTTTAGAAAGACATTCAGAGGGTAGAGCAAGGAATGAAGGGGGTTCTAAATCAAATATGGACATAATTCAATTTTTTGATGTAGATGACGTACCTCACCCACAAAGAATAGAGATAACCAAAAATATATTTGATAATAATACTTGTGACGCATTAGTACATAGTTACCAAACGGACAATAAAAAATTTAAAAATTTAACTTTCGATTCTTCTAAGGTATTTGAGTGTTGGTGGAATCCAGATGATGGTTTAGGTGGTGGACAACTTAGAGCTAACCAAGAGTGTAATATAGCTCATGGACCAATAACAATAAAAAAAGAAATTTCAGAAAAGATAAAATATACCTTTGATAATAGAGCTGCTGACTGTAAATTTGCAGGAAAATTAATGGAAAATAATTACAACGTATTTTATTATGATGATATACTAATGAATTATAATTTATAAGATGAAAAACTATACTACATACTGTTGGTGGACTGGTGATAACGAACTATCAGAAAATAGAAAAAGGTCCTTAGAGACCATGAAAATAGCCCCTGGGGGTAATATTGTCTTCATAGATAAGGACAATTTAAAAGATTATATATTGCCGGAATCCCCATTACATGAAGGATACCAGTACCTTTCACCAATCCAAAAAGGTGATTATTTAAAATGTTATTTTATGCATCATTATGGTGGTGGTTATAGTGACATAAAACAAACTTCTAAACCGTGGACTGAATACTTTGATAGATTAAATGAAAATGAAGATTTGTACGCTATAGGATATGCTGAAGGGGCTCCAAACCATGTCGCTTATTTAGAAGATTGTAGATTGGACCCTCAAGAATCAATTAAATGTAGAACCAACACACTTAGTGAAGATGGTAAATCATGGACCTCCCAACACCTAAGAAATAACTGGACTAAGTTAATTGGTTGTGGGTTAATGATTTGTAGAAAAAATACACCTTTTACTCGGGACTGGTGGGAAGCTTTAAATGAAAAAATGGATGGATACCTAGAAGAATTAAAAAAGTACCCCTCTCAATGGCCTAGAGATTCCCATAATCATGTAAACCCTAATACTGGTGAAAAATCTAAATATCCAATTGCGTGGGCAGTATTACACGGACATGTTTATCACCCATTAACCCTAAAATATCATAAACACATAGACCAGGATTTAACATACCCTGTTATGAGTAATTACCAATAATCATGAGTTTACATTCCCATTGGTCTACAGCTACAGACAAAATTTTTATTAAAAAAATATATGATAATATTGGTTCGCATATTAATCAAGGAACCATTCTAGATTTGGGAGTTGAGGATTATAATTTTGATTGTAATGGGTTCATTAATAACCGGTCTGTAAAATATTGGCAATTGGAACCTAATCGAGTTTGTGGAAATAATGATGGTTTTTTTAATTGTACCGTACAGGAATGTTTGGACAAGTATCCTGGTAATGAAAATAAATTTGATTCTATATTAGATTTTGGGGTTTTGGGTTGGAATGGAATTAGGTTTTCTCAAGAAGAACAAGAGAAATATATTGGCGTTATTCTTAAACTATTAAAGCCTGGTGGTTTATATATTTTACATGGTGATAGAGTTGAGGAGGATGAGGAGTATAAAATTAATATAGATAAATTTATATCCCCTAATTTCGAGTTTGTGTCGGTGATGGGATTTAATTCACATGAAATTATAGAGTGTCCTAGATGGGGTACAGTATGGGATATTAGATTTTTAAAAAAGAAATGAGATATAAAAATACAAATAAATTAATGGTGGTAGCACATGCTGATGATGAATTAATCTGGGCTGGTGAAAAATTACTAAAAGAAAAAGGACAATGGGATATACTTTGTGTGGTGACACCAGACCGTTACAGTAAGTTTAGAATCCCTATGTTTTTAAAAAATGTTAGTAATTATCTAGAATGTAACACAACAATGTTAGATTTTGCAGATACTGGGTGGTATGAATTTAGGAATCAAGCTAAACCTATTAATGGTGACATAGTCACACCAATAAAAGAAAAAATAAACAGCAAAGAATGGTCTATGATTTTAACTCACGGTGAATCCGGTGAGTATGGGCATTATCATCATATACAAGTACATGAAGCGGTAAAATCTATATTAACTGAAATTAATAAACTAGAAAAGCTTTTTGTGTTCGACCCAATTAAACACCCAAAGCCTTTAGTTTTATCTAAAGAAAAATTATCTTTGTTCGAGAACACCTACGATATTGAGGGTGGTTTACCTCCAGGTCACCCTAGACAATGGATACATGGATGGAACACTAACATGGGTTGGGAGGAGAAAATAATAAATTACAAAACTAAAAAAAGTATTATGAAGAATGAATTATGTATACACCATCACTTAGGTTTAGGTGACCATTTTGATATGAATGGTATGGTTAGACATTACCTTAAAGAATATGACAAAGTACATATTTTTTCTAAGCCGAATTACTACAAAATGATTGATTATATGTATAGAGATGAAGATAATATCGTAGTGGTTGAAATTCCTGGTGGTCCTCAAGAAGTGTTACAAGGGGAAGAATATTATAAATCTAGTGAATGTGGTGAATTTTTAAGAATTGGTTTTGAAAACTATCCGTTTGGTGAAGAAAATTTATACGATAAGAACTGTTGGGAGTTTTTCTATGAACAGGTAGATGTACCTTATGATGTTAGAACTAACATGTTCTATGTTAAACGTGATAAAAAAGATGAGGATATTTTACTTGATAAACTTAATCCTAGTGGGAATAAATTTATTTTTGTTCACGATGATAAATCTAGAGGGTTCGAAGTGGAACGTAGTCATTTTATTGATAAATCTCTATCGGTTGTTGAAAATGATGTAAGTGAAAATATTTTTCATTTTATTAAGATTATAGAGGAGGCGGAAGAAATTCATTGTATGGAAAGTTCTATGAAATCGTTAATTGACTTGTACGCTAAAACGGAAAAAATTTTCTATCATGATTTTAGAAATCAGCCGTTAGGTAACCTAACAAATAAAAAATGGAATGTGATAAAGTATGACTAATTTAATAAATTATAACTTTATGACTATACCCGCTTCTCATTGTATAGATGAGTCCGACGAGTTTTATAAATCGTGTGGGGTTAGTAGGGGTAATAAAAATGATTTTAATGTAGAGAATTTAAAAGATGGTGATATTATTTTTGTAAAAACAGATTATATATATAATGGAGCATTCCAAAAGCAAATACTACCAAATATAAAAACAAAATTTATTTTAGTTACTGGGGTTTCGTCCTTTTCTGTAGATGAAGGGGGTAGTTCATACCTAGAAATTCTGCATCACCCCCAACTAATTAAGTGGTTTTGCACTAACCCACCTACTAAAAAACATGAGAAAATAGTATGGATACCTATCGGATTTGAAGAGGTGGAGCGTGATGGTGGTGATGTTAGTGTTTTAAACCACTTCTACAAAAATCAAGTGCCTTGGGTAGAAAAAGAAGACAAAGTATACATACCTTATCACTCTAATACTTTTAAAGATAGGGGTTCACTAATACGTAAGTTGTCTTTGGAGTCTTTTGTTGTCACTGAACCATCTAGGCTTTCTTTTATAGACTACTTAAAACAAATTAATAAGTATAAATTTGTTTTGTCCTTAAGGGGTGCAGGGTGGGACTGTCATAGACATTATGAATGCCTTTTAGTTGGTTCTACCCCTATTATGGAAAAAGGACCTATTATGGAATCATTTAAAAATAATTCTTTACCTGTTTTAGAAATTAGTGAAATTAACCATAATATATTTGATACTTCCTACGATTTTTTACCAAGTAAGGATTTCTTGACTATGGAGTATCATTTTAATAAAATTAACAATATAAAATAATACAATTATGATAGATATATCTTACGATAAAAATCCTATACTTTATAAAGACTATGAGGCATGTCAAGACATGTTGTCTACTATAAAAGATGTAGATTACGAATACCCAGAAAATGTAACATTGTTTCACATATATACAGAATTTAGAACTGATAAAGAAGTAGAGTGTTTAAAATCTTTTTTAGCTACACAAAACCTAGAAAAATGTAAGTTGATAATTTGGTCAGACTATGACATAAATGATAATGCTCTTATTCAACCATATAAAAAATATTTAGATTTAAGATTGTGGGACGCGAAAAAAGAAGCTGAAGGCACTATTTTAGAGGGAATACCACATTTAGATGCTATGGATGATAAACATTACTTACAAAGTGACTTACTACGAATATTGGTACTTTACAAATATGGTGGTGTTTGGGTTGATATGGATATTATCTTCTTAAGAGATTTTAGACCTATTTTAGACCAAGAATATATGTACCAGTGGGGTGGTGATACTGATTTTGCAAATCAAGGAGCGTGTGCTACAGTGCTTTCAGGTTTTAAAGAAAGTGAATTTATGTCTAAGTTACTACAAGGAATTGTAGACTCTAGAATTATACCAGCAACTACAATATGGGGTAAAGATTTATTTGCTACTTTATGGAAAACTTGGCCTAATTTTACTATTTTTCCTTCACCATTCTTTAACACAGAATGGTTAATCAGTAAGAAAGATGTTAAATTAAGTGAAGATGTGGAAAGCGGTTGGTTTATTAATAATGGTGTTGGTGACAAATACCTATTTTTGGAGTCGTTCGCTTGGCATTGGCATAATTCTAGTAAAAAGCATTTACCTATACAGGAAGGGTCTAAATTTTACGCTTTACAACAATTAACCAATAAAAGATTAAAAGAAAAAGGAATAATATGAAAATAGAAGTTTCGATAGGTGAGGTAGTTGATAAGGTTACCATACTACAAATTAAAAAAGAAAAAATTTTAGATAAAATAAAATTAGAACATATCGAAAAAGAATTATCGGTATTAGAAAATACCCTTAGTAACTCGACTATAACGGTACCTACAACACTAGTACAAAAACTTAAGGAGGTTAATCTAAAATTGTGGGACGCGGAAGATATTATACGTGATAGAGAAAATAGGAATTTATTTGATGAGGAGTTTGTAAAGTGTGCAAGATTAGACGCTAAATTAAATGATGAAAGATTTTTGGTTAAAAACGAAATAAATAATATCTGTGAATCCAACATTAAAGAACAAAAATCATATGAGGGACTTTATTCCGCAAATTGAACCTTGGATAGACGATAACGAATTAAAGCATTTAAAAAGAGTGATAGATTCTACTTATGTTGTAGAGCATGAACTCACTAAAGAGTTTGAGTCTATAATTAAGGATTATACTGGTAGTAAACATGCTATTGCTATGACTAATGGTACTATGGCTCTATATTCTTGCCTGTTATCTTTAGGACTTAAACCGGGTGATGAAGTTATCGTACCTAACCTAACTTTTATAGCTAGTGCAAATGCTGTTTTAATGGCAAATGGGGTTCCGGTACTATGTGAGGTATCTAGAGACACATTATGTTTAGACCCAGTAGAATTAGAAAAAAGTATAACTGAAAAAACTAAAATAATAATGCCGGTACACCTATATGGACAAAGTGCCGATATGGACTCAATTATAAAAATAGCTAAAAAATACAATTTAAAAATATTAGAAGACGCAGCACAGGGTGTTGGTGTTTTCTCTAGGGGTAAACATGTGGGCACTTTTGGGGATTGCGGAATCCTTTCTTTTTATGGTAACAAAACAATTACTTGTGGGGAAGGTGGTGTAGTATTAACTGATGACGATGAAATAGCTAAACAATGTTATAGGTTAAAAAATCATGGTAGAGATAGAAAAGGTATTTTTGAGCATGAACATATTGGTTATAATTTTTCATTTACTGAAATGCAAGCCGCTGTAGGTATCTCTCAAATGGAAAAATTAGATAGGATAATAGATAGAAAAAACGTTTGTCATAAAAAATACAAGTTAGAGTTATCTGGGATTGGTGACCTATCTTTTTTTGAATTTGATGGGTCTACTAGGCCTGTTCATTGGTTTACATCAATATTAACTAGTTACAAAATAGAACTTTCTGATTATCTTTTAGAAAAGGGGGTTCAAAGTAGATTTTTCTTTTATCCTCTTAATTTACAACCTTGTTACAAAAACATTATAAACACTAATGGTGATTTTAATGTAAGTAGTAAAATGTATGAAAAAGGTTTATCGTTACCATCAAGTTATAATTTAACGAATGAGGAACAAGATTATGTTATTAAAACAATTAAAGAATTTTTTTTAAAACAATGAATATACCATTAGTAAAAAATACAATCGATAACCGAGATATAGATAAATTAATATCTTGGTTAGAAACGTACCCTCGACTAACCAAAGGAGATTTAACTATAAAATTTGAACGTCTCTGGTCACAATTTATGGGTGTTAAACACTCTATATTCGTTAACTCTGGTTCTTCAGCTAACTTACTAATGGTTTATGCTTTAATAGAATCTGGAATATTAAAAATAGGGGATTCTATTATTATTCCCTCTTTATCATGGTCTACTAGTTTAGCTCCCGCCATGCAATTTGGATTGGAGCCTATTTTATGTGATTGTAATAAAGAAGATTTATCTATAGATTTAGAACATTTAACTAATATAATATCCCGACAAAAACCTAAGTGTTTAATGGTTGTCCCTATATTAGGATTAGTGCCACAGATGGATAAGATTATGGATATTTGTGAAAAAAATAATGTGGTACTTATCGAAGATGCTTGTGAATCTTTAGGTTCTAAGTTTAATGATAAGAAGTTAGGGTCTTTTGGGTTAATGTCAACATTCTCAACTTACTTTGGTCACCACATATCAACTATAGAAGGTGGTATGATTTGTACCGATAATGATGAATTTGCTAACCTATTAAAATCGCTTAGGAGTCATGGGTGGGATAGAGATATGGATTCGAATAGTAGAAATTCTTTACGCTCCCAATATAATGTAGATGATTTTAACTCCTTATATACTTTTTACCATACTGGATTTAATGTACGTTCCACTGATTTACAAGCTTTTTTAGGTATCGGGCAACTGGAAAAACTACCTACAGTTATTACCAACAGAAATAAAAATTTTAAGTTGTACTGTGAGTTTTTAGATGATTCATTTTGGAAGCCTAGTATTAGGGATACCGACTACGTTTCTAATTTTGCTTTTCCAATAATTCACGAAAAAAGAGATGAAATAGTTAAACTATTAAACGAAAATAACATAGAAAATAGACCTTTACTAGCTGGTTCATTAGGTAAGCAACCATATTGGTGTAAAAAGTATGGAGAATTAACTCTACCTAATGTTGATGATATAGACGCTTTTGGTCTTTATTTACCTAATAACCACCAAATGACCATAAAAGAAATAAGTAGAATTTGTAATGTTATAAACTCAGTAGTATAATGAGTAAAACAAAATTCATACCAGAAGATTTATATTATGACATATTAAAAAATATGCCTATTATATGTGTAGATGGTATAATATTAAAAAATGACGAGGTATTGTTGCTTTTACGTGACAAGGAACCTGAAAAAAATAGGTGGTGGTTTCCTGGTGGGAGGGTATTAAAAAACGAATCTCTAGAGCAGGCTATATTAAGAAAAGTAAAAGAAGAAACTAATTTAGAGTGTAGTATATCAGAGATGTTTGATGTTACTCAAACATATTTTAATTCGGGACCTAATAATATTCCGGTACATACTATTAATATTTGTTTTACTTTAACAATAAAGAGTGGTAATGTATTAGTGGATAATGACCATAAGGGGTATGGTTGGTTTGGCTCACCTCCCAATGATTCGTCTTCTACTATAAAATATATTTTTAAAAAATTAAAATGATGAAAACAGCATTAATTACAGGAATTAACGGACAAGACGGTTCGTATCTTGCAGAACTATTACTAGAAAAAGGTTATGAGGTTTGGGGCATTCTTAAAAGAAATTCCGTAGCTGAAAACCAAACAGCTAGAATTCCAAGTTCTACTTATAAAAAACTAAATTTAGTATATGGTGATATGACAGATATACCTTCTTTAATTAGTGTTATACAAAAATGTAAACCAAGTGAAATATATAATTTGGCGGCTCAGTCACATGTAAGAATTAGTTTTGACCAACCAATTTACACAACACAAGTTACTGGGGTTGGAACTCTAAACTTACTAGAATCAGTTAGGTTAACGGACCCAACCATAAAAATATATCAAGCTAGTAGTTCAGAAATGTTTGGTAATAATATAGATGAGGATGGGTTCCAAAGAGAAACAACCCCAATGAATCCAGTTTCACCTTATGGTTGTGCAAAAGTATTTTCGTATAACATAACTAGAAATTATAGAAATTCATATAATATGTTTATCGCGAATGGTATTTTATTTAATCATGAATCACCAAGAAGAGGGACTAACTTTGTTACTAGTAAAGTATGTAAAGAAGCAGTTAAAATTAAATTGGGGTTGTCTGATGAACTAAATCTTGGTAATTTAGATGCTAGTAGGGATTGGGGACACGCTAAAGATTACGTGTACGCAATGTGGTTAATGTTACAACAAGACGAGCCTCATGATTATTGTTGTAGTACGGGAATCTCTCATACAGTTAAAGATTTAGTGAAATATGTTTTTGGTCAATTAGATTTAGATTGGAAAAAATATGTAAAAGTTGACCCTAAATACATTAGACCTGAAGAACTTAAACATTTAAAAGGGGATTGTACTAAAATAAAAACTGACTTAGGTTGGAGACATGTTTATAGTTTTGAAAGTATGTTAGATGAAATGATTGAAGGTTACTTAGAAAAATATGATTAATCGTAGTTTGGATACTTTTGATATTAGTGAAGCTAATATTAATGCCCCCCAATTAATGATAACTGGTGGAAATGGTTTAGTGGGTTCCACAATAGAATGTGATTTAAGGGTCGGTAGTGAGTTTGATTTACGAAACTCTAAAATATGTAATGATTTATTTTTAGAGGCTAGTCCGATTAATGTTATTCATTGTGCAGGTAAGGTGGGTGGTTTAGGTGGTAATATGAATAAAAAAGGTGAATTTTTTTATGATAATATAATGATTAATACCAATGTAATAGAATCTTGTAGAAAATATGGTGTTAAAAAACTTGTTTCATTCCTCTCCACTTGTGTTTTTCCAGCAGATGTAGAATATCCATTAACAGAAAAAAAGATTCATTTAGGGGAACCCCATGACTCAAATTACCCTTATGCTTATGCTAAACGTATGGCGGACATACAATTAAAGGCGTACAGAGAACAATATGGTTTAAATTACGTATCCGTAATACCTACTAATATATATGGGCCAAAAGATAACTTTAACTTAGAAAATGGACACGTAATCCCTTCTTTAATACATAAATGTTATTTAGCTAAGAAAAATGGTGAAGATTTTAAAGTCTGGGGTTCAGGAAAACCTCTAAGAGAGTTTATATTTTCAAAAGATGTAGGTAGGATAACTAAATGGGTTTTAGAAAATTATGAAGAAGAAGAACCTTTAATAATTTCAAACTCAGAAGAAGTGTCTATTAAAAAAGTTGTTACGTTAATTGTAAAATATATGAAATTTCCTGGTAATGTGGTTTGGCAATCAGATAAACCTGATGGACAATTTAGAAAACCTAGTGATAATAGTAAATTATTATCTTATTTACCAAATTTTAAATTCACTAGTTTAGAGGATGGACTAAAAGAGACTATCGATTGGTTTATATTAAACTATGAAAATTGTAGAAAATAAAAGTTTAAACATTAGATAATGGGGAGAAAAAGTAAAAAATTAAGTAGGGAGGAACAAGCTGAGGTAGAAGAATGGATTTATCAGAATAACACTGAAGAAACCAGGATGACTGACACTATGACTGTACGTGTTAAGTGTAAAACAGAAAATCAGAAGGAGTTGGTTAAGGCTATTAAAGAAAAGGAGGTTGTTATCTGTTCAGGTCCAGCTGGAACTGGTAAAACGTTTCTAGCTTGTGCTGAAGCTTTAAAATTAATTAAACGGTTTGCCAAATATAGGAAAATTGTAATTGTAAAATCTGTAACAACACTTAAAAATGAAGAAATTGGTTTTTTAAAAGGGAATTTACGTGAAAAAATGGAACCTTTT
>Ga0080013_1000295_pt1 | contig 71216 bp, 62 predicted proteins | sample ETNvirenome_6_85_FD_69236 | JGI IMG/M metagenome (GOLD analysis project Ga0080013, IMG submission 69236) | Marine viral communities from the Pacific Ocean - ETNP_6_85 (SPADES assembly) (version 2) | ecosystem: Environmental > Aquatic > Marine > Oceanic | place: Pacific Ocean | collected 2013-06-19
TAAGTTTATTGGTCGTTCAAATCTTGGGAAGGAGCCCGAAGCTGCAGGTGCCGGTGGCTTTGACCGGGATGATATGTCTCTTGATGCGAAGTCGGCACGTGCTGGTGCAGCGAAAGAAAAGGGCAAAAAGTTCCGCGGATTGCAAGAACAAAGAATCAAAAAGTCTGAGATTTATAATATTATTAAAGAAGAACTTGAGGTTATTTTAACAAACGAAGAAGCAGAAGAGATGTTTGATCTCAATATGTCTGCTTTATTGGACGAGATGATGAACGAAGACGACGACAAGAGCGAGACCAGGATAAAAAAATGAGTGTAGATTATGAACAGCTTAGAAGTTTTGTTAAAGAAGCAATGTTCACGCGTGGTGGCATTAATGAACCCTCTGCTCCGGAGGATGTTCCTCATCGAATGCCCGCTGCAGATTCTACAGGGGATGAGGTGGGGGATAACAAAGCAACAGAACTATATTATAAAACTCTTGTAGCAAGAGAGGCCACAGAACATCTCGTCGAAGCTTTAGATGAACCCATCTATGACGAGACATATGAACATGCGTTTAGGGCGTCAGCGGCGCTCAGAAGGGCCCTCAATAGCCTCGAGAACGCGGGAGCCATCGTCCCTCCCGAGGCCCGAGTGGTCGCGCCGCCGAAACACATGCAGAAATATAATGCGTCTGGGTTTGGGAGCATGCATCCAGGCGGTAGCCCGCTTGGCAATATGAGCGGCGGACAAATCGGCGTTGGACTCCAGGAAGTTGGTGGAGATGGTGATGATGCTCCAGTTGGGGACGAGCTCAAAGGATTTGGTTCCGGAGTGCAGTCTCAGTCAGCGCAGTCGACTGCGACAAAGCAGAGAGCCGGGGATATTGCAAGTGGCGATATTTTACGAGGAGTTGATAATCGAGAAAGAAAAATACTTTCTCAGATGGAAAAAATCTTTACAGATGTGGCTGATAAAGTCGATCTTGTTGATTATCGGCCGATGTTAATGCAGGCTATACGCGTGATCTTGAAAAAGGTCGAGCAGGACCCCAACTTAAATAAATAAAAAGGGAACAAAGAAATGAAATTTACACGCAAAGCTCTTAAAACACTTATTTTTGAAGAACTAAATAAATCTCGCTCGGTACTTCTTGAAATGCCTAGTGACGAGGGGGCCTATCGATATCGGGACGAAGAAGTAGAAAATGAATTAGGTCACGACCAAGAGCCGGTCGACCTGCTCGGACAGGAATTGTGGCATTTGGCTCGACGGGCCGATCAGCTTCATGACATGCTTAGGGGTGACGACAAGCTGGTTGATAAATATAAATCCCAAGTTGAAAGGGTGGCCGAGGAGTTAAAGGAAGTATTCGAAGCCGCAATGTACGATAAACAAAACCCAACAGGAATGTAATTTAAAATATGCATAAATGCATTAATAAATCCGCCGGTGACATAAGTCATTTAGAGCAAGTAGTGAGTGATTTTTTTCCATACTCACAGCAAAAGTTGGGCTTTGAAAAACCCATAACAATTATTTTTCAGAGCGATGACGAAAATGCGTTAAAAATGCTAGGCAAGACTGCCTACTATGATCCAGGGGAATTCTCTATCACTTTATATATGGATAACAGACATCCCAAAGATGTTCTTCGATCTTTATCTCACGAATTGGTCCATCATGCGCAGAACTGTCGAGGCGATTTTATGGATATAGCGGCGGCGGGCACCGGCTATGCCCAAGACAACCCCCATCTTCGAAAAATGGAACGAGAGGCATATACCAAAGGTAATTTAATCTTTAGAGATTATGAGGATCTAATTAAGACAGGAAAAAAAGAAGTCGACATTGACTTTTCGAAATCAGGAGAACCAAAAATGTCATTAAAAGAGTGGAAAAATAATGAAATCAACACGAAGTTGATGAAGAAGTGGGGGTTTCTTAAGGAATCCCAAAATGGGGAGGTCCACCCTTGGGACGTCCACTTTGAGCCGGATGACAGATCGCCCGAAGCATTGAAACACTTCGCCAGAGACTATCTCGCGAATAGAGGGCGCGTGCCTTTTGAAGTCATAGATTACTTTAAGAGTATCGGACTTGACGGAAACCATGAAGCTTTGTTGAGCATCGCAAAGACCGGCGTGATTCCTGGTGAAAACCTTAATGAAGACTCCAAAGAAGAAGACTGCGGCTGTGAAGATCTTGAAGAAGGCAATATTCGCGCCGGTGCACATTACAGAGGAATCGGCAAAAAGGATAGTGTGAATATGAAGGGTTATAAATATAGCGGTCTAAGGGATGTCAAGGCTGAGGTTCTCGATCGCAAGATCTCTGTTAGGGAGGCAAAAGCATTAACGCGGCGCATCCTCGAACACATTCAAAAAGGAGACAAGTAAAATGGTTGCCCCGTTTATTAAACGACGAAGAATGCTAGCTAAAGAAGCGCTAGTGCAAGAGGAGGTGCGGGATGCCGCGGCAGACGCCCAAGCTAGAGCAGCCGTAGAAGCAGCCGCAGCAAAAGCTGCAGCTGCGGCAAAAGCAGCTGCAAAGGCAAAGAAAAACAGCAAGGCGGCAGCGGAAGCAAAAGAGGAGTAAGGTAATGGGAGCACCATGGATTATTAAAAAGGTTCCTGTGGCGCCTGTTACTGTTGAAGCACCGGAAACGAAGCCTGCTAAAAAGGTAAAGGTCAGCAAGAAAAAGGCGCCCGCTAAAAAAGCCGCAGTTGAATAAGAATGACCGATTTACGACGCATGACACGAGAGTTTCTTCTTGGTGAGCGCCGAGCGCCCAGTCTTGCCAGTTATCTTCAATCCATTGCTGAGGTACTCGATTCAGTAACTTCTAGATCCCAACGCGACAGTCGCAGGATTGAGATGGCTAAATCAAATCTTAGAGAAGTACGGCGTCATACTCGTCGATTGGAAGAACGTGTCAACGTTCTTGAAGAACAAATACAAGTTTTAGAAGAATCTAAGGAGTAAAAATGGGTGGTGTCTTTGGACATATGTCCCACATTTATGATAATCCGGGAATGACCTTTGGTCAGATCAAGGATATCATGACGAAGGCTTCCGCGGGTCAACTTGAAAACGTTACAGAAAAGACGGATGGGCAAAACCTGTTTGTTTCTTATAAACTTAGTGACGGGACTCAGCGATGGGTCCCAGAGGAAGCAGTCCGGTCTGCGCGCAATAAAGGTGATATTAAAAATGGCGGCATGACGCCCGAGCAACTAGCAGCTAAGTTTGCTGGTCGTGGAGCGTTAGAAGCCGCCTTTACTAATGCTTTTCGTGCATTTGCTAAAACTGTGGACAAGTTTTCTGATGAAGAGAAGCTGAAGCTTTTTGGTCCTGACACGAACATTTATTATAACGCAGAGGTTATGGATCCGGCGAATGCGAATGTTATTAACTATGATACCAAAACATTCCTCATTCATCGAGCAGGGCATGCTGAGTATGACAAAGAAACCGGGAAGCCGGTCGATAAGGAAAAGGGCTTCTCAGAACAACAAGCCGGCACATTACAGAGCGTGTTAGAGAAATCTCAAGATGAGATGAGCAAAGGCGATTTTAAGGTTCAAGTAAATGCGATCCGCCAGCTTCAAGCTTTAGGAGATGATGTAGCATTGTCTGCTGCGCTTAGTGGAATGGACCGAGTAATGTCATCTGCCGGTGTTTCAGATAACGATACCATTGCTGATTATATCATTAAACAATGGCGGCAACTTATCGAAAAAGAACTTCCCGACCTGAATGAAGACGGACAGCAACTTATTATTAAGCGCGTAATGAGTGATTATTACGGGGCTCTCGAAGGAGCCGGCCCTCTAAAATCGCGTGGGCTTGAAACGAGGCAGATTGTAAAAGCCATCGATCAGCCTGAGCTAAAAGAGAGAGTTGTGGAACTCATCAAGAGTTATCCTCAACACTTTAAAAAGTTTATTTTTCCTATCGAAAGTGTTATCCATCGTTTTGCAATTGAAATTCTGCGTGCTGTTCAAAGTGCGTATATTATTGCTGCCGGCGGTAATGAAAAAGAAGTTGCGCGCTTGCAGACTTTGGTTGGTAAGGCGATCGAAACTATTCAGGCTTCCGGAAACGAAGAGGCGATGGAAATTTTGCGCCCCCAACTTGAGAAACTCAGCAAAATCGAAGACGATGGTTCTATCGGAGACGTTGATTTAAGTATGATTTCTTCCGCAGCCGAAGGTATTGTTTTCGACTACGATGGACACACCTATAAGTTTACGGGCGGCTTTGCTCCGGCAAACCAGATACTAGGCTTGTTCAAGTATGGACGCAAAGGTATTCCTGCAATGGCCGACGATGCCGATCTCAATGAAGAAGTATTTGCCTTTTTAACAGAACAAGAAGGAAAATATGTCGTTCTGATCCCAGGAGGATTTAAGCCTCCACATAAGGGTCACTATTCTATGTTGAATCATTATGCTGAAAATCCAGATGTTCAAGATGTTGTTGTTCTTAATGGACCGAAAGCACGAGAAGGTGTCACACAAGAAATGTCACAGCAACTGTTTGATCTCTATGGTGGTTTAGATCCTAAAATTCAGTTCGTAGAGCATAGTTTGCCAATGCGCGCAGCATTCGAGTTGCTTGGTGATGAAAAATTCGTAGCTCAATTCGGGGACAATGTTACTTTTGTTCTCGGCTGCAGCCAGAAAGTCTCAGCTAAAGGACCGTCTGATGCAGCAAGAGCCACACAGTTTGCGCAATGGTTCCAAGCTAACCCAGATAAAAATTCTCTCAATGTCAACGTGGGCGTTCTAAGCCCATGTCCAGTGGAGTCGCATGGGGGCATAGATCTAAGTGCCTCAGTGATGCGCAAAGCAGCCCGGGAAAACAATGACAAATTATTAAGTTTACATTTACCTAAAGATGTTGACGTTAATACTGTAAAATCTATATTACCTTCAACGCTGGAAGAGTTCGCGATGGCCAGTGGCGGTATTGCTGGCGCATCTGGCAGGGTGCCCGCGGTCGTTGGTTCGGAAAAAGAGAAGAAGCCTCATGGGAAGAACTTCCTCCCGAAAAAAGAAGAGATGGTAAACGAAGTGATGGACTATTTATTAGGAATATCGGTGGGTTAAAAATGATTAATCGTAAAGACTTCGCACAGGAGCAAATTTTACGCGAACACATTCGCGGCGCTATCAAAGTCGTTAAACACAGAAAAAACAAGTACTTACAAGAAGAAACGCAATTGCGCGAACTAGTTCGCAACTTTTTAATTGAAAGCCAAGCGGCAGTGGCTACCACAGCAAAGCACGATAGCACAGGCATCAACGCTTTAGAAGATATGTTAAAGAATTCTAATATTTTGTCCGTGGTGGAAAAAGGATACACTGCCTTAACTACCCGGGACGAGGCTGAGCCCGAAGAGGGACCGACAATACAGCAGATGTCATATAGAAACCATATCTTGGTGGCTATTGAAAAGTCATTAGCGCCCGAGGAGTCTCGAAAAGAGGCGGATGAAGATGTAGTAGAATTAGGTGATGAAGATGTGGCAGAGTTGGCCGAAGACATCGACATTAATGTAGGAGATAGACCTGAGGATGACCCGGCTTTTATTGACGTAGAGGAAAAAGAAGTTGTTAAAGATGACGGAGAAGTCGAAAAAGAAGAGTTTGCCATCAGTGGTGAAGATAAAACAGGCAGAAACAAAGCTTTTACTGATTTCACAACCATTTCCAAAGTTATCTTAAGAGCATATGATGATTTAGACAACCCTGCAGATAGAACCCTTTTCGGAGAGTATCTCATTAAGAATCTAGCTTTATACTTTGACAAATTCCAAGCTGCCTTAGACGGAGACGTAGAAGCCCCGGCAATTGCTGATGATGCACAAGAGGATGAGCCTGCCATCGATGCCGGCGAAGAGGAAGAAGACATTGCCAATATTGAATTGCAAGAATTACTCAAGCATTTAAATATTGATGATATTATACAGAACTTATTATAAATGAAACCCAGGAATTCTAATTCCTTAGGGTTTTGCACAGATTTATCACTCTCAGAAACCCTGAGAGAAGAAGGAAAATCTAACGAAGCATTTGAAATAATGCTTTCGGCATTAACTCTAGAGGAACTTATTGGTCTTAAGCTCGAATGTTCGAGCCGCCTGACTAATGGCAAGCTGTATGGTTTTAATCTTTGGAACAATGTGGTCGATACCGCTAAAGAGGCCCTATATAATGCAGTTGTAAGCATTACTGATACGAATAAAGAAGCCACTAGAATCCTAGGAATCAGTGGACAAACTTTTAAAGCTTTGAAACGTAAATACAACATGAAGAAGACTGATAATATAGAATAACTTATTTTGCTACTAATGTCAAGAAAAAAAGGGGGGTGACAGGTTTCGACGAGGTACTGAGTCTGTATAAGAGTGCAAGCTGTGCAATTTGGGATAACCACATTAATCTTTTTCCAAAACTTATAACTTAACTGCCAATATTGCAGATTACGATTTAGCCTTAGCTGCTTAATCCTTGGTTGCTCTTCATACCAAGTGTCCAAGAAGAGTATAACAATTGAGAACGGTTTTGTCAATGTTTAACGGAGCGAATAAAATTGACTATTTTGGTCATTTAGAAAAATGAGCCTAAGCTTGTGAATGACTTGAAGGATGAATGCTTTGGACGTGGGTTCGATTCCCACCACCTCCACCAATAAAAATATCTATACTTCTTTTTAATATTCTGTTATAATCCTATTAATAAATAATAATTTACTAAGAGGAGAAATTATAATTATGATTACTACTAATAAACTGACAGCACTAACAGCTGCACTAACAGCTGTTCTACTTGGTTTTATTCTTATCAACAGCGGCTGCAAATCGGTAGAGAACCTCTCTAACGACGATGATTTTAGTGTATCGGATGACGACGATGTAACACCGTCCCCAGCCGACGACGACGATGACATTGTCCTGGCTACATTAACTGGTGTTATCCTGGATGCATATGCTCAGCCTTTGGGTGACGTACAGGTTACCCTTGTCAATTCAACCCTATCCACGCAAAGTGACGTCAACGGACATTTCCGAATAGAGAATATCCCACCAACCGATCAGGCAGTTGTTTCCTTTCGTAAAGATCTATATGCGCGCAGCAGTACGCCCGTGAAATTAATTGCTGGTGTCGAGAACACGTTGCTGCAGCGAATGGCCGTTATCGATCATGTTTTTACCTTTGAGTCAACAGCTGGTCATCTTCTAACTACTGATGATTCGTTAAGTTTAGAGTTACCCTCAAACAATATAGTAGATGCCTCAGGAAGTCCTTATGAAGGCGCAGTTGTGGCAGAAGTTACTGTATTTGATTTAGTTTCTGATATGGACAATGGAAATGAACTTTTTGCAGCCCCAGGAGATTTTTCTGCTGTCGACAATGCTGGAGAAGCCAAGACACTAGAATCGTTCGGTATGATTCAGGTCAACTTAACAACTCCTTCGGGAACGGATCTGCAACTCGGAGAAACTCCTTCTGTCATCCGCCTACCAGTTCAGAGCTTAGGCGATCCTCCTTCGGTGGGAGATCAAATCATCGCATGGAGTTATGATGAGGTTTCTGGTAAGTGGATTGAGGAAGCCCTAGGCACTGTCCTAGATGATGACGGTACCCTTATCTGGGAATTCTCAGCTCCACATTTTTCTACTTGGAATTGCGATCGTCCAATCTCCACTCATGGCTGTCTGACAGGTAGTGTAACCGATTCTCAAGGTACGCCCCGCGGGGGCGCCACTGTGCGCGCTGTGGGTATTACTTATATTTCTACCACAACGGCACGTACCGGGCAAGATGGAAGCTTTTGCTTGGAAGTTAAGAACGGAGAAACCGTATGGGCTGAAATTTCCTACACTATTGCAGGACAGACTGCTACCCAACGTACTGATCCAGTAACTGTATCTCCCGGGCAGGCGAGTTGTTCTCTTGGGGTTAGTACATGTGACGATTTAGGAGAAATTCCAGTCGATATCCAAACTTGTGTCAGCGGCATCGTTATTGATGGAACTAATGCTCCAATGGAGGGTACCCAGATCGTATCTCCTGCAGGCGGTGTAGCGACGAGCAATTCTGATGGATCCTTTTGTATGACAACTCCGGTTTTTCAGTCCTCTGATGTTTTTGTAGTCAGCGAGCTAGATGCAATTGGGTACCAGCCAGTAAGGGTATACACACAACCCGGAATTCCTGACTGTCAGACAGGGTGTCCTAATCAGGTAATTTTGCGACCCTATACATCTACAGCTTGTTCAGAGGGCGCCGTCTTTGTAGATGGACAGGCAGTTGAAAACATACTAGTCGAGGTATATGATTTAAGTTATCCCGATGTTCGTGTTTACGGAACACTAACTAATAGTGATGGTTCCTTCTGCGCTGCTCTCCCTGGGAATACTAATGTAAGTGTTCAAGTGGGATCGGCTAATGATTTATGTGCCTCTGAGACACTAAACACAGAGAATTGGGGCGGCATGGCGTGTGCTGATAACGGACAAAGTTCCGAATGCTACAGTCTAAACGACTTTGTATGTAATTTATAATAAAATAGCAACAACTCCACAACCCCAAACTAGATTGCCCATAGTAGTTACTTTAAGGAGTGCTATTATGAGCAATTTTTTATCTAAATTTCACAAGGACGAACAAGGACAGGGAATGACAGAATATGTCATTATTTTAGTTGCTATAGCGGTTGTTTGTATTGCTATAACGGTGACATTTGGAAGCAAAATCAAAGCTTTGTTTGAAACTGCTGACGCAGAAATTGATACTGTAGATTCCAGTTTATAAGATTCGCCTCTACCTACTATAGGGTGTATAAGGCTTGTTTACTGGTATTTCTGATATTTTTCGCTTCCTGCGCTAGCGAAGCTCCGGAGGAAGCCACTCTCAATTATGGAGATATCTATTTTCATATGGGGTGTTACTGGCCCGATCCAGGAGATGCATCCTGGGTAGCCCAACCAGCCGCGTGGAGATGTTTTGAACACGTGGATACTGATTTATTAACGGGGTATCTATATTTGGAACTAGAAAGTACCAAGAGCTTATACTTATGCGGCACAAACCTTACTCTTCGAAGCGGCATCGACATGTATGATAATTTAATAAGCTATTTGACAAGAGATAAATTTGATTGTTTGCACATCACTGAGGATACAAACAAAGGGAATGCTTTTGACTGGTCCTGGGAAGAGGATATCAACACCCTTCAGATTATTTGGCGACCCGAGGAAGAGGATCATCAGATGATAACCTTAGTAATTGAAAGTCATGATTATAATCAAGTAATCAGTTCCCCAGTATATCATAGAATCTTAAATTAGCGCTTTTAATATTTTAATATGGGACACAGAAGGGCTGCCGGTTCCGCTACGGTAGGGGAAATTGTTATCTGCGTAGATCGTGCGTGCCAGCATGATGTCGATTTGCCCTTTCCTACAAAATTTGTTGGATTAGTACTTGACAAATCTGCCACAATCTATAAAATACTAGTATTAGACACTGGTCAAGAGAGATATTGGCCAGTGACTTCAACTTATCTATGGAAGGAAACAAAATGAGTACTGAAGAAATAGTAGTTGGTCACCAAGACGGACCGGCATGGGAAATTGTTGCCAAATGTGCAACTTATGACGAGGCAGACCAAAGGCGCCTTGAATTAGCAATGGAAGAGAGCCTGCAAGTAAAGGTTCACTGGCAAGGGAAGGTAAATAATCGTTATTATGCGGTTAAGACCCGCACCCACCCCGACGTCGTTCTAGAGGAGGCTCTCAACGCCCGCCGCGTCGAAAAGAAGCGCCGCAAGGCTAAGCTCAATAAGAAGCGCAGAAAGAAGTAACTAAAGATTAATTTATCCCTGGGTGTTGTTATATACTGTAAAGTTGTTACAGCGACTGTACAACTTAAAGGAGCAGCTTACTACTTAGTTTGTACTGAACACATCATTGTCAGGATAGGATAACATCAACAAAAAGGGTTAATATGTCCAAGAATAGAGAAGAAAGAAAGATCCCTGCTTTTCTTAAAATCGTATATCTCTCTAATCGAGAAATACGCCTAATTTTAGCTGGTCTTTATTCTCTCAAAATGCCCAAAGACGAGATTGAAAAAACACTATGGAAAAAACTTTTATTTGAAAAGTTGCATAAGAAAACTCGTAGAAAGAAAGATTAAATGACCCTAAAAAAGAACGACGTACTTTTATTAAAAGCAGCAATAGAGTTTGGTTCGGAATGTCTTTATAGTATTAAAGATGGCGGTCTAGGACGCACCCTTGTAGTAGATGCGGGAAATAGAGCCCGGGCAATCGAGATGCGCAGCAAAATATCAACATTTTGGGAAGGCGTGTATACACTGGTTATATATAGTGCCTCTCCGGAGACAGAAGAAGAGAAAGAAGAGTGGTTATATGATCCAGTATAGATATTGAGAGGGTACTACAATGATTAAAACAATTTGTATTTCCGGTGGCTTTGACCCCGTACACATCGGACATTTAAGAATGATTCGTGAAGCAGCACAATTTGGAAGGCTGACCGTGATAGTTAATTCAGATGAGTGGCTAATGCGAAAAAAAGGCTATATCTTTATGCCATTTAACGAGCGCTGTGAGATATTACAAGGATTCGAGGGTGTCCAGGAGACCGTCTCCGTCGATGACAGTGATGGTACTGTGTGTGAGGCTTTAGAGCGACTTAAACCAACATTTTTTGCCAACGGCGGCGATCGTAAATCTACTAACACCCCAGAGATAGAGCTTTGTGAAAAATTGGGAATAAAATTATTATGGTATGTCGGCGGCGGGAAAGTCCAGAGTTCAAGCACGTTGGTGGATACAGCTCCGCTGCTATCATCAGCCTTACCAGAAGATTTAGAGTGCCCAGAACCATCGAAAGTTCAAATCCTAACAGCACACGATTTACCCAAGAACTAATACATTCTTGTGGAAAGCTCTAATTACTAGAGCAAAAGAGGATATACATGTCTCGAAAGAAAATTTATGTATTAGACACCAGTGTCTATCTTACCAATGCTGAGTGCATTTACGCTTATAAAAATCACGATATCTACGTTCCTCTAAAAGTATTTGAGGAAATAGACGGTCATAAAAAGCGCCAAGATATCGTTGGAGCCCAAGCCCGGAAGATAATCCGCCTGTGGGATGACTTACGTTCTAGGGGATCTATTGGCAAGGGAGTGCGAATTCGAAAAGGACTCGGCATTATTAAATCTGTCAGCGCGCAAGGTGCCACCGACGATTTGCCGAGTGACTTGGATGTACGCGTACCTGATCACCTTATTATAGCAACAGCACTTAAATTCCATAAACAACTCAATCGCAAAGTTATTTTAGTATCGCGCGATATCAACATGCGCGTTATTGCAGACGCTGTCGGTCTTCAGAGCGAGGATTTTCAAAATAATCAAATCGTTGATAACAGCGAAAAGATATTTACCGGCTTTGCTACCATCGCTGTTGATGATCAAATCGTTGATAACTTTTATGAGAAGAAAGATGTTTATTTGGATAGCTCGCTTTTGTATCCTAATCAATATGTCATGATGGTCTCTAATGCTAATGAGAAAAAATCTGCTTTGGGTCGCTATACCAACAAGAATGCTCCTATAGAACAAATAGCTCAAAAAAAGAAGCAAAGTGTGTGGGGGATTAAGGCGCGTAATAAGGAGCAGTCCTTTTTACTTGATGCGCTGATGGATCCAAAAATTCAGATAGTAACTGCCATCGGCAAGGCCGGCAGCGGTAAGACGATCTGTGCCATCGCTGCAGGGCTTGAGCAGACCATAGACGAGTCCAAGCAGGAATACACCCGCGTAATCGTCTCACGACCCGTACAGCCCCTAGGAAAGGACATAGGCTTCCTACCGGGAACTATGGAAGAGAAGATGTCACCCTGGTTGATGCCCATTCAGGACAACCTACAGTTTTTAATGGGAAATGATAAAATAACCCTTGACATTTACATGCAAAAGGGTACAATAGAGATAGAAGCATTGACTTACATTCGTGGTCGCTCAATCTCAAATGCCTTTATCATAATAGATGAGGCACAAAACTTGACAACTCACGAATTAAAGACTATAATAACAAGAGTAGGTGAAGGAACGAAAATTGTGTTGACCGGCGATGTAGAACAGATTGACAACGTGTATATTGATGCCACGACAAATGGCTTGACGCACGCTGTAGAGAAATTTAAGAAGTTTGATCTCGCAGCCCATGTTACACTCCAAAAGGGCGAACGCTCCAAGGTCGCAACCTTCGCTGCTCAAAATTTGTGAGAATAAAATGGAAACATCCGAAGTAGAATTAGAAAATCCTGATTTGCAGACGTCAATTGACGATAGCACAGGTCTCAAGCAACTGGTTGTCAACTACATTGGCAATCGACTGCTGGCAGAAGAAGAGGTAACGGTAGATATGGCTGTACAAGTATTTGCAGCTGAATTTCCCGAGTTTTTGATGGCAATCGCGGAAGAGAACTTCTTGCGCGGATATCAACAAGCCCTTGATGATATCGAAATGACAATGAATAAGAGCAAGGAGTAATGGAATACTACATTTATAATATTCCGGTGTGGATCACTCAGATTCCTCAACCAGGCGTAGATATCCCAACATTTTGTCAAGAAGTAGAAGAGATCTTACCCCAGGCGCTACTCAGGAATATCGATGTGGTGTATATAGGAAATTTTACTGCCCTGAAGGATAAGAATGCCGCTTACGACAATGGCGCCATTTATATGACCTGCGAGGAACCCACTAATTTCGATATGTTAGAAAATTTTGTACATGAAGCAGCACATGCTTTGGAAGATACATATGGCTGGCAGATTTATGATGATTCTTTGATCAAGGAATTTAAAGGCAAGCGTGAAAGATTATATCAACTGTTAAAAGCAGCCGGCTTCCCAGTTAATCACCTCTTGTTTAAACAAACCGAGTACAATAAGAAGTTTGATGAATATCTGGCCTTCGATATCGGGTACGCCGATTTAGCTGCGCATACCGCAGGACTCTTTGCAACCCCATATGGCGCCACCTCAATTCAAGAGTATTTTGCCAATGGGTTTGAACAATTTTTCTTGGACAATCCCCTCCGGAGCCTAAAGACTAGCCCAGTTCTTTACCAGAAAATAGAAAGTATTTTGAATGAAGCGTGAACACATATCCTATTCTGAACTAAAAGATTGGGCACAATGCCCCCACTATCACAAGAAAGCCTGGATCGAAAGAGTTGCCCCGTTTGAGGGAAATGAATACACAGCTTTTGGAAGTGCCATACATGACGTATGTGAAAAGAAACTTTTGAAAGAAGACATTAATGAAACTGAGCTTTTTCAGCTAGGTTTTGCTAAAAGACTGCAAGATCTTTTAGAAAAAAATATTGAGTTTAATGTATCGAATGTTCAACAGATGAAAATAGCAGGCCCGGCTATACTAGCCGAGGTGGAAGAAGCTCTAGAGGAGTATTTTGGAGACTATGAAGTATTTTCTTCTGAAGAAATGCTCTATGTACCGATTGAGAATTTTAATATTTATTTTAAAGGTTTTGTAGATGCTGTCGTTAAGGTAGGAGATACTTATCATCTTTTTGATTGGAAAACTTGCTCGTGGGGATGGGATTCTCGCAAGAAGGCTCAGAAATTGGTTACTTATCAACTCACGTTGTATAAACATTTTTTCTGTCAGAAGCACAAGATTGACCCTGCAAACGTAGAAACTCACTTTGCATTGTTAAAAAGAACAGCCAAAAAAGACCGCGTGGAGATATTTAGAGTAACGAGCGGCGAAAGAAAAACAGAAAACGCTCTTAAACTTCTATATCAAGCAATCTATAATATCACTAAAAGATTTAGTATCAAGAATCGGCTGAATTGCCATAAGCCCTATCCTTGTAAATTGCTTAATACTGAACACTGCCCCTAAGGAATTAATATGTCTGATAAGATCAAAATTTTCACGATTAGTGATCACCCGTTGTCCCCGTCCGGGGTGGGAACTCAAACTAAATATATGATCGAAGGGATGCTAAAGACAGGAAGGTATCAATTTATATGTTTCGGCGGCGCCATAAGCCACCCCAATCATGAGCCCCAAGTAACAGAACAATGGGGAGATGACTGGATTATATGGCCAGTTGATGGTTACGGAAGTCCAGACCAGGTCCGTGCTTTGATACACCAACAAAAACCAGATATTTTATGGTTTATGACAGATCCACGTTTTTATGGGTGGTTATGGCAAATGGAACACGAGATAAGGGCCCACGTCCCAATGGTATATTATCATGTGTGGGATAATTATCCTTACCCTAAATTTAACCGGACCGCATACCTTTCAAATGACCATATTGCATGTATTTCTCAACTTACCCATGATATTGTTCAAACGGTAACACCAGAGGTAGGATCTTCTTATATCCCCCATGCTGTAGATGATGAAGTTTTTAAACCACTCGATGAAGATTTAGTTAGAACCTTTAGGAAAGAAAAAGGAATCGACGATAAATTTGTTTGTTTTTGGAATAACAGGAATGCTCGCCGTAAGCAGTCCGGTACTCTGATTTGGTGGTTTAAAGAGTTTTTAGACCGCGTCGGCCACGATAAAGCAACTTTAATTATGCACACGGATACTAAGGACCAGCATGGTCAAGACTTAGAAGTTATTATTCATGAATTAGGGCTTACCAACGGAGAGGTGCTGTTTTCAAAAGATAAGATCTCTGCACCAGATCTTGCTTTAATGTACAATGCAGCTGATTTGACTATAAATATCTCAGATGCTGAGGGCTTTGGGCTAGCCACTCTTGAGTCTTTGTCGAGTGGAACTCCAATTCTTGTCACCCTGACAGGAGGCCTACAAGATCAAATTACCGATGGCGAAAACTGGTTTGGTATCGGTATTGAGCCATCTTCGAAAGTAATTATTGGATCTCAACAAGTGCCATATATTCATGAAGATCGAATCAATAAAGAAGAGTTCTTAGGTGCACTTACAAAGCTGTATCAGATGACTCCGGCCGAGCGCCGCGCTATGGGCGCCCAAGGCCGAGAGTGGACTCAAAAGAAATTTAATTTTGAAGATTTTATGACAGCTTGGGATAATCTTTTTACGCAAATTTATGAGAATAAAGGATCCTGGGAAGATCGCGAAGGCTATACGCCTTATGAAGTAAGGATATTATAATGAATAAAAAAAAGATTCTCCTACGAGGGCCCGTAATGTCCCGTTCCGGCTACGGCGAACAGGCACGGTTTGCCTTAAGGTCCCTACGTAGTCGCCCCGACCTGTTTGATATATATATACAGAACATGGCCTGGGGCCACACCGGCCAAACGATAGGATCTACGGAAGAGGACCAGTTTATAAAAGACACCCTTCTTAAAACCGCGGCCTACCAACATCAAAACGGCCCGGTTGATATATCGCTTCAAGTAACCATTCCAAATGAATTTCAAAAAATTGCACCTATAAATATTGGTTATACTGCCGGCATAGAAACTACAAAAGTTGCGCCGGAGTGGATTAACGCCGCAAATCAAAATATTGATCGTATAATCACAACTTCTACTCACGCCACGCAGGTATTAAATCAGACTCGCTATGATGCCAAGGATCAAAATGGTGCCACACACAAAGATTGGGGACTACAGCGCCCTGTTGTTGCGGTGAATTACCCCATAAGAAAATATGATCCGGAAGAACTTGATATTGATTTTGTAACTAATAAAAACTTTTTGGCGATCTGCCAGTGGGGGATAAGAAAAAATTTAGATAACACCATTAGGTGGTTTGTTGAAACGTTCAAAGACGACGCTGACGTCGGTCTCGTAGTTAAGACAAACCTGATAACCGACAGTATTGGAGATAGAGAAGCGACTACGGGCAAACTGAGAATGTTGTTAGCACCATATGAGGATCGTAAGTGTAAGATATATCTTCTTCATGGAGAAGTTACTACCGGACATCTAGCGTGGTTGTACGAGCACCCAACCATGAAAGGAACAATTAATATTGGGCATGGGGAAGGCTTCGGACTGCCTTTATTTGAAAGTGTGTGTCACGGGCTCCCCGTAATTACAACCTCATGGAGCGGTCAGAACGATTTTATACATACCCTAACAAAAAAAGGTAAAAAGATTCCAAGGTTTGTTAAAGTAGATTATGATGTTAACGATATTCAAAAGGAGGCTGTCTGGCCTGGCATTCTGGTAGAAGATTCTAAGTGGTGTTATGCTAGAGAAAACTCGTATAAAAAAGCACTTAAAGATTGTTTGGAAAAGGAAACACACTATCGAAAGAATGCTGAAATCCTTCAAAAATATGTTTTAGAAAATTTCACTCCGGAGATAAAGTACGCCGAATTCATTGAGGCTATGGATATCGAAGTCCAGACGTCCGAAGGTTGGTTAACTGAGATAGAAGATATGTTACAAGAATATGAGTAAAAATGTAGTTTTCATAGCAGACTATTTTGCTGAACATATTTCCGGCGGCGGAGAACTAAATAATGAAGAGCTCATCGGACTTTTGAAATCAGAAGGACTAAAAGTTCTCAAGAAGCAGTCTCATCAAGTAGATCTTGATTTTTTAAATAATAATTCTGATGCTTTCTTTATAATTTCTAATTTTATCAATTTAACAGCATCTTGCAAAGATTTACTAAGAAAACGACTAACATATCTTATATATGAGCATGACCACAAATATCTAGCCAGCCGAAACCCGGCTTCTTATGAAAATTTTACTGCGCCCCCATCAGAGATACGAAATTATTTCTTTTATAGAAAGGCCCAAAATATTATTTGCCAAAGCGAGTTTCACAAAGAAATCTTGAAGAAAAATATGCAACTTGATAATGTGATAAGTGTGGGAGGCAATCTTTGGTCCCTAGACGCGCTAAAACGGCTGAGAGCTATGGCAGAGCAGCCTAAAGAAGATAAATGCTCAGTGATGAACTCAAATATAGCTCATAAGAATACGGCCAAAGCACAAAGATATTGCGACACAAACGGGCTCTCATATGAATTAGTGAGTGACCCGGATCCTATCAAGTTTTTAGAGAAGCTCGGCCGCAACAAAACGTTTGTTTTCCTGCCAGGTACTCCCGAAACACTTTCTCGCGTTGTAGTAGAAGCTCGCATGATGGGTCTATCAATAAAAACAAATCAGTTAGTTGGTGCAACGTCAGAGTCATGGTTTGAATTAAAAGGCCCCCAGCTTATAGATCACATGGTTAGCAAAAGGGACGAAATACTCAGCCTCTTTTTGGCTATTATCACCGACGCCGCGCAGCGCCCCGAACCCAAGAAGATTTCTATAATTAGCAGTTTTTATACAGCTGAAGAATATTTGGAGGGGTTTTTACAAAACATGGTAGAACAGACAATATTTGATGACTGTGAATTAATCATAATAGACACAGGCTCTCCTGGTCGTGAACAAGAGATGGTCAAGCCTTATCTTGAGAAGTATGATAATATTGTCTATAAGCGTTATGCCGATCGTACCAGTTCTACTGAAGGATATAATATTGCTCTTAAGATGGCCAACGCACAATATGCAACGTTTGCCTTTTTAGACGATAGAAAAAGTCCCGATTGTTTAGAAGTGCTTTTATCGGAGCTACAACAGAACTCAGATATCAGCCTGACATATGGCGACTGTTTCTGTACTACAACAAAGAATGAAACTTTTGAAGAAACCAAGTCAACCAAACTTATGGAACATTCTGTCAAAGAATTCTCGCCACAGAATATGATAAAATGTCTTCCAGGGCCGATGCCAATGTGGGATACCCGGATGAATGAAGAATGTGGATTTTTGGATAATGAACAATGTAAGTTCGCCGATGATTGGGATTTGTACCTTCGGTTTGTCAATAGCGGTTTTAAGTTCAAAAAAGTTGATCGACCAGTTGGCCTTTATCTAGAGGGCGGCAGATCCCAGCAAGCAAATAATACCCAACAAAGACAAGAAGAAGCTACCTTGTTTTATCGATATGCTCATTTATTCGGTGATAATTATACTAAATATGAGTCATATTTCCGACAATTTAAAAGATAAAGGAGAATAAGAGATGATAAATGACGTCGCAAAAGATATTATTGAAGCGTTCAATAGTGAAATATTTATTGAAACTGGCTTTTTTAGGGCCTCAACCGCAGTAATAATAAGATCATGGTTCCCCGAGCTGCCGATTTTTGAAGTTGAAATTAATCCGGAATTTTATCGTTATGGAGTAAATTTATTTGAAAATGATGAAAATATTACAATTGTTAATTCAGACTCTAAGGAATTTTTAAAGAATAATATTAATATGTTTAAGGAATACTCAAATCCTGTGTTCTATCTAGACGCTCACTGGGATCCTAATAATTGGCCCCTAAGAGGAGAAGTTGAATATATTTCAACTCTACCAAGCCCTATTATTCTTATTGATGATTTCAAGACACCAGGCCCCGATGGAATGCCCTCTCCTAATCATGGGTACGATTCTTATAATGGTCATGATTGTGGAAAAGAATATATCGAGGACTTGATTAAACCCGTAACAGATTGCATATATTATGCTAGAAAGCCTAATATAGATGGCCAAGGAAGTGGAATAATTTTTGTTAACAGAGAATACGAAGAAATTAAAAACATAATAAGTGATCTAGATTTAATTGTGGAGAAGCTATGATATTTTTATTTAATGCTCAAATATCCGATTTTAATTTATTCAAACAATATATCGAAAGTATTTCAGACTATCCCTGGAAAAAAGCCATCATATTTTATGAAAACAATACGTCTAAAAATATAGATAAATTTATTGAAGACAAGTTTGATCATACTGATTTAATATTAAGAAGCGAAATTAATAAAAATCAACGAGATTGGGCTCAAACGTACGAATTATTAAATGATGAGCTGATATGGCTTTCTTGTCGATATGATCATATTTTTGTTGATTCAGATTTTACTCATTTAAATGAAGTAACGGAATATATTCGAGCTAGCGGATGCGAAAAATTAGTGTCTTTGTACCTCTCGAATTGGCCTTACGCCTTAAAAAAGTGCGTTCTAATTGATGCTGGTCCCGGAGGGGATAGCGCACCTTGTTTTGCTTGGATGACAAATAAAGAGTGCGACGGCCTACAAGTAATAACCAAAGAATTATACAAAGAATGGTGGATGAACGGAGACATGTCAAACGAAACCATAGACAAGCCCGAAGACTTACCTTCGATAAAGAAATTTAGACCATGGAAGGTTCAAGCTCCTTGTCGAGAACTCTGCAGACATGCACAAGAAATTAGTGAAGAGAACACCTTTGTTGGTGAGAAGATAAATAAAAAGAAATTACTAAACCGTTATTTTTCTCGCATGGCTCTAGGAGAAATTTGTTTAGCAAATCCAAGATTTGACAAGGGCCTCTTCGGCAGAGTCATGAAATATTATGGTTTCAACAAGAAAAAGTAAATGGAAAAAAGAAAATATTTGCCCACCTTGGCAGAACTCATTGATCGCTTATCTATTATACAACTGAAAGAAGTTTTCATTTCAGAGCATAAGGAAGAATATGCCAAAGAAATAAGTGATATTGTGCATGACATCCAAATTTGTTTAGATAAAAGCGAGAAAACTAATGCAGAAATCTTACGAGCTATCATTGTCTTGGCACAAATGAATTTACATATTTGGCACAACGAGGCAAATTATAGAAAAGGAATAAAGGATGGCAACGATCTTGAGTTAACCCACGGCCTTAATGGAATTCGCAATGTAGCAAAAAATAAAATTCAGGAAATAGCCGGCGGCCGTAAAGACTATAAGATCGATTGCTTAGCGGCAGAATTTAAAGATTGGGAGATTAGCTGGGATGAGTAAGTCTGCAACATTTGGTGAGTATTATGCCTATTATTTAACATTGCATCAAAATAAAATAAATAGAAGGTTGCATGTTGTTGGACAATTTGCTACAATATTAACATTAGCGGGAGCTGTATTATTAAAATCATGGCTTTTGTTGGTTTTGGCGCCTTTGGTGGTCTACCCTTTTGCGTGGTCCGGTCATGTACTGTTTGAAAAAAACAAACCAGCAGCATGGTCTAGGCCTTTGTGGGCGAAAGCATGTGATTGGGTAATGCTGAAAGACATTCTAACCAGAAAGATTGAGTGGTGAAGTGAAAATTTTAATTACTGGAGGGGCCGGCTATATTGGAAGCGAGTTGGTTAATTATTTTATTGACGACAATGAAGTCGTTGTATTAGATAATTTAATGTATGATGCTACTTCATTACTAAGATATGCAACTAATCCAAATTTTACATTTGTTAAGGGCGACGTCCGAGATAGGGACTTACTAGGAAAGCTTATGGAAGGTTGCGATGTCATCATTCCATTGGCGGCCTTGGTGGGATTTCCATTGTGCGACCGCGATCCGGTGGCAGCAGTGGAAATAAATTATACAGTAAATCAATGGATAGCTGCCAACAAAAAGAAAAAACAGAAGGTAATATATCCATGTACAAATTCTGGGTATGGCACCAGCGATGACGGGACAGTGCGCACCGAGGAGTCACCCCTTAATCCGATAACTCTTTACGGCCGAACAAAAGTAAACGCTGAGCATGCTTATAAAAATGCTCCTAATTGTGTGACATTTAGGTTAGCTACTGTTTTTGGTCCATCTTCTAGGATGAGAACTGATTTGCTTGTTAATAATTTTGTTTTACGAGCCCTAAGAGACCGAGTCTTGGTGCTATATGAATGTGAGTTTATGAGAAACTATGTTCATGTACATGATGTCTGTAAGGCATTCAAGTTTGTTTTAGATAACTGGAAAAACTGTGTTGGAGAGACATTTAATGTAGGCAATGATGGATTGAATATGCATAAGTTGGAGCTTGCTAAAACGATAAAGAAACATCTTCCGCTAGAGATAATTCAGGCGGAGTATACTAGTGACCCCGATGTCAGAGATTATATTGTTAGCAGTCAAAAATTTTATGATAAAGGATTTGTGTGTGATTATGATTTACATACTGGTATTAAACAATTAATAACTGCATATAATATTATTGAAGCACCCTGGTATGCAAATTATTAAAAGGATAAAAAATGGGTAAATTAGAAATTTTGTTTGTTCACGCAAACGCATCTAAAAAAATATATCAAGAATTATCAACTGATCATTCTGCAATAGAACCTCCCATCTGGGCTGCAATGTTGGCAAATCATTGTCGCACAAAAGATATTTCTACTGCTATCCTAGATTGTGAGGCCGAGAGGTACTCGGTAGAAGAATCAGTAAATACCATTAATTATTTAAATCCAAAAGTGGTGTGTTTTGTGGTCTATGGTCAACAGCCAAGCGCATCCAGCCAAAATATGCAAGGCGCAGTGGATGCGGCCCGGAAATTAAAGGAAGTTAACGGAGATATTATTACTTTATTTGTTGGCGGTCACATTTCTGGGCTTCCGCGAGAAGTTTTGCGGCGTCATCGTGATACGGTTGATTATATATGTCAAAACGAGGGGGTATATACTATTAGCAACCTGATGCTGGCTCTAAGAACCCCCGGATTTGATAGAACAAAAGTAAGGGGGCTTGGGTATATTAGGGATGACGGCACTGTTCACTTGAACGAGACCGAGCAAGTGATCCCCCAGAAACTACTCGCCGATCATTTGCCAGGGATGGCTTGGGATCTCTTGCCAAATATAAATAAGTATAGAACGGCCGGCTGGCATTCTTGGACCAATAATTCTGATAAGAAGCCTTTCGGTGCGCTGTACACGAGCTTGGGCTGCCCTTACAAATGTTCATTTTGTATGATAAACATTATCAATAGAACCGATAGCTCCCCCAATATAAGCAGTGCCGACAGTAATCTGTTTAGACACTGGGACCCAGATTTTATTATAAAAGAATTTGATAAAATGGCCGAGCTAGGAATTAAAAATGTAAAAATTGCTGACGAATTATTCGTTTTAAACCCCCGTCACTTTCTGAAAATTTGTGATTTATTGATAGAGAGGGATTATGGGTTTAACATGTGGGCGTACTCTAGGATAGACACATGCAAACCACGGTATCTAGAAACGCTTAAAGCTGCAGGAGTAAACTGGCTAGGCCTAGGCATTGAAAATCCCAGCACAACGTTACGAAAAGAAATACACAAAGACGGTTTTAAAGAAGTGAAAATAAATGATATACTATCATATATGAAAGAGGCCGGAATCCACCCTGCGGCCAATTATATTTTTGGTTTACCAATGGATACGCGCGAGTCAATGCAAGAAACATTAGATTTTGCTCTTGACATAATGTCTCCAATGGTTAACTTTTATTGTGCCATGGCCTATCCCGGTAGCCCTCTACATCATATAGCCAAAGCTAAAGGGTGGGAACTCCCAGAAGATTATTCTGGGTATAGCCAGCATTCATACGATACTTTAAATATTTCTAATGATAATTTAAGTTCACGTGAGATATTGGCGTTTAGAGATAAAGCGTGGCATGAGTACCACACTAATCCTCAATATTTGGAGCTATTAGAGACAAAGTTTGGCACACCCGCTCGGAAGAATATTGAGGATACAACAAAAATAAGACTCAAAAGAAAACAATTAGGAGATTAATAATGGCTGCAGATAGCAAAACTAAAACAACAGTTCTTAAGCTGAGAAGGCACAAACGAACGGGCGAAAAGACTGTTCTGACAACAGCATACGATTACCCACAGGCTAGAATAGCCGATGGAGCAGGAGTTGATGCAATATTGGTAGGAGACTCTTTGGGGATGACGACCTTGGGTTACAAAACTACCATTCCCGTTACGATGGACGATATGATTAGACACTCTGAGGCGGTAGCCCGGGGCGCCAAGAATGCATTCCTCATAGGCGATATGCCATATATGTCATATCAAGTGTCTAATGAAGAAGCGGTTTACAATGCTGGCCGATTTGTTCGATCTGGAATGGACTGTGTTAAGGTTGAAGGAGCCATGACAGAACGTATCAAGGCGATCGCCGATAGTGGAATTATGGTTATGAGCCATCTTGGACTAACACCGCACACCCGCGCCAAGCTTGGGGGCTACAGAGTGCAGGGAAAAACAGCAGCCCAAGCGGAAATTATTTTAAATCAGGCCCGAAGCCTTCAAGAATCTGGATGTTCTTTCCTACTTTTGGAGGGGATGCCCCGGGAGTCGGCCGAAATCATTAGGGACGAACTAGAGATTCCTGTATACGGCATCGGCGCCGGGGATAAAGTCGATGGTCAGCTTGTAATTTTTCATGATTTAATGGGCCTTTTCTGGGATTTTAAGTCTAAGTTTGTTAAGAGATATTGCGAAGCCGGCCAAATCATGCAGGAGGCCCTTAAACAATACGCCGTAGAAGTTCGATCAGGAAAATTCCCAGCTGAGGAAAACTTTTATGCTATCAAAGAAGAAGAACTTGAAAAGCTACTCGGCGGAGGTAATTGGAAGCACGAGGCCATTATCTATGAGACAGACCAGGGGTTTCCTACAAATCATTCGGCAACTCCTAATACTACAACAAAAAAAAAGAGGAGTGGGAACTAGCATATATCATTTATTGTGCTGAAAACCCCGGGAGTTCACATTGAGTAAAATAAAAGTAGCAGATTACGTAATTAATCATCTGGCAGAGATAGGAGTTAGCGATGTTTTTGTGGTATATGGAGCCGCCAATGGTAATCTTATCGACGCGTTCACCAGAAATGACAACATTGACTATGTTGCCACAATGCATGAGCAAGGTGCTGGATTTGCAGCGGAGGGGTATGCAAAAGTTTCTAAGAACCTAGGTGTAGCCATTGCTACCAGCGGCCCAGGTGGCATGAATCTCGTTACGTCTATGGGAAATTGTTTTTACGATTCCGTCCCGTGTTTGTTTTTAACTGGACAAATTAAGACTCGATACATGCGCCCCGAGAAGACTATCCGACAGATAGGGTTCCAAGAAGCCGATATGGTGGCCATTTGCACTCCGGTAACCAAATATTCTAGGCTGGTTGAAGACCCGGAAAGCATTCGGTATGAATTGGAAAAGGCCATATATCTTGCTAAGCGCGGCCGCCCGGGCCCCGTTCACTTGGATATGCCCATTGACGTACAGAAGGCCCTGATAGATCCAGAGGAATTGATTGGATTCGATGCGACTTTAGTGGAGCGAGAATTTGACAAGGCCCGGATTGACAGTCAGATAGATAGATTTTTATCTGATCTGTTGTCCTCAGAGCGTCCCTGTTTAATGGTAGGAGGCGGTGTTCGCCTAGCTGATGCTGAAGAAGAAATGCTTGAGTTAGCACGAGTTCTTAAGGTTCCGTGCTTTCCCACGTGGAATGCACTCGATATTATAGCATCTGATTTTGAATACTATGGCGGCCGCATTGGTACCTACGGGGGAGCCGGCCGAAACTTTGGAGTACAAAATTCTGATCTCCTATTGGCAATTGGAAGTAGAATCTCGGGTCGTATCACCGGCGGCGAACCGCACTTGTTCGCTCGTGGTGCTAAAAAATATATGGTTGATATAGACGCCCCCGCAATGCAGAAAAAAATGATGGAGCTGCCCTTTGACGAATGCATCCTTTCAGACGCCAAATTATTTATTAATCTGATGATAGAGAAAGCCAAAACTCTACAGCTCCCAGATTTTACAAAGTGGAATGAGAGGGTTTGCTATTGGAGAGATAAATACGATCCTGTGACGACAGAGATGTATGAGCCGACAAAATATGTTAATCCATATGTGTTCTTGCGCATTCTTTCGGAGGAAATGTCCGCCAGTGATGTTTTGGTGGGGGATTGTGGCGGCAATATCGTGGCCATCAACCACTCATTTAAGACAAAAACTGGACAGCATTATTTTACTAATAATGGCAATTCTCCTATGGGATTTTCTTACGCAGCTGCTATGGGAGCAGCCCTCGCCTCTGGGGGCTCAAGAGATGTCGTCTGTGTGATCGGTGATGGTGGCATGGCGATGAATATTCAGGAGATGCAAACCTATGTGAACTACGGTATCAACGTCAAGACAATAATCTTAAATAATCACATATACGGCATTACGAAGGCGTTCCAAGAGGTAAATTTTGAAGGCCGTAGTGAGGCATGTGGCCCGAAAGGGTATCAGCCTCCTGATTTTATACAGGTGGCGAATGCATTTGGGATAGAAACAGTGGTGATAGATGATGGCACTGATTATGAAAAAGTCCGACGACAAGTAAGAGAATTTTTAGATCATGATGGCAATATCTTGTGCGATCTTAACTGTCATGAGTGGCATACTTATGAGCCAAAAATTGTTGGATGGACCACACCTATCGAGGATATGTATCCGTATTTGCCTCGCGATGAATTTTATTCAAATATGGAGATCGAACCAATGGAAATCTCCAAAGACCCTCCCATGCCAAGTATTTTTAATACCGAAGGTAGCATGGAATGAAAAAGCTATATATCTATCCTCATGTATCAAAGCACGTTCACGATGATACGGAGATATACTACAATACGGTACCACTAAGTGAGAAAGGCATAGAAGACCACTTTGTTCTTTCGTCCCCAGAGGAGGCCGATTATTTCTATATGGGCCAGATTCCAAATGATAAGTTTTCTTTTTACTCCCCCGGTATGTATCGCTATCTCGAAGGGAACGAGAATCGACATATTGTTGATGTTGAAGGTGAAGGCGGCCAGCCCATAGTTCCATGGTTGCACGATTGTATAATCACTAGCATGGGCCCTCTGAAAAAGTATTCTCACCTAGATTGCCTTTTTGCGAGACCGACTTTTTCACATCTTTTCTTGGACATTGTAAAAAATCGAAACGAAAATTTCAAAATTCCCACCGACAAAAGTTTTGGCTTTAGGGGATACTTAAACCATCGAATGAGAGCGATGATGGTGCATGCACTGCACAACTCGGATTTCAAGAAAGAACTGCATATAAATCGTACGTGGTCGGGGCCCTCTGAAATTGGCGGAAAGGTTCAACAAGACTACATTCAAACTATGACAGACAACTTACTTTCATTATGTCCCCGTGGCTCGGGTATCGATAGTGTTAGACTGATAGAGAGTTGCTATTACGCTCGTGTTCCCATCCTCATATCAGATCATGACTATTTTTTGGTAGGAGAAGAAGATGGAGATTTGGACTTTGTATTCCGAATTACGGGCGATGACCTTACTCCGTCCAAGTTAGCGGAGCAGCTAAAGACAATATACGATACTCCAATTGATGAATTAACTGATAGAGCCATGGCCGCCAGAAACTATTTTGATTCAGTTATTCGGTCTTATTTTGATGACCCAACGGCTTATTTCTTAAAGTGGTTGGGAAAAAGGGGTGTAAGTTTGTGAAAATAGAGGAAGCTTTAAAAAAAGGTACTTCTATATTTAATCCGCAAGCAAAGATATGGTGCAACATGGACAGGGCACTCCAGCACCTGGACACCGGCTACGCTCCTCCTGTTCTTATAGAAGTCGATCCATCTAACGCATGCAATCATGCTTGTAGTTTCTGCTTATCATCGTATATCCATTTTGAAAAATTTAAAGGCACGGAAACGTTTTCTAGAGCTGTGATGCCACGAGATATGCTGATGAATCTCTGCAAAGATTTTGTGGAGATGGGAGTCAGAGCAGTCAATTGGACCGGCGGCGGAGAGCCTACGCTGAACAGGCATCTCAAAGAAGCCATCGAGTATTGTGGCTCTAATGGAATAAAGATGGGCATGTTCACTAACGGAACTCTCTTCGATCGATGGGATTTGTTTGATGTCTTAGTTGATAACATGACATGGGTACGTATTTCGGTCGATGCCGGCACCAAAGAAACATACAATGGAATCCGCCGCGCAAAAGGTAAACAAGACTGGGATAAAATGGTGGAAAACGTCTCTAAACTGATAGAGACTAACAAAGCCAAAGGCAACAAGATTGACATAGGAGTGGGATACGTAATATCACCAGACACCTATCATGAGATAGTTGATTTTGCTAATTTCTTTAAAGATTTTGATTTGACATACTGCCAGTACAAGCCCGAAATTGTAATCCGAGAGGATGGAGGGCAACAAAGAGATTTAGAATTCTGGAAGGACACAGTTGCTCCTCTGCTGGATGAGGCGAAGAAAATTTTGGGTTCTAAATTTCAACTAAATGGTTACAAATTTGAAGATCTTGCAACAGATAGAGAGAAGTTTGGTAGAAACTACAAAAAGTGTTTGGGATCTCAAATTTCCCCTTGTATTGGGGCCGACGGCCATGTGTATGTTTGTACAAACCACCGGGGATGGAAGGAATATAGCTACGGGTGCTTGTATGATGTAGACCTTCGTGGAAAGACTAAAACCTTCAAGGAAATTTGGAAAGACCTCCAAGTGCGCAATAGAGTTATGAATCAAATAGAGAATGTTGAATGCTTTTCTAATTGCACCAAGCTGTGTAAGCCGCATGAGAGCAATAAAGCAATGTGGGAGCTTCACCAAAACAGAGACAAAATCGATAAAGATGAAATAATAGAGCTTCAAAAAAATATTAGAAAACAGATGAAGCACCCGGATTTTATATGATAAGATTAATAAATGGAAGAGGTCAATTAGGTTCTGTTTTAAAAACACAAGTACAATCTTACAAGATTGAGAAAAGCGCTTGTATATATCATACTTGGAATATTGATGATAAGTCAGAAGAAATGCAGCAAAAAGAATATAAAAAATTTGTTGATTTTGTTCGGCAACATCGTTTAAAGGAAAAGATATTTTTTATATCTACGACTTCTACGAAAGACAATTGGTATAACACTTACAAACAAAGTGCCGAGGCCTATCTTCTAGCTAACACTGATGACGGCGCCGTCATTCGTCTTCCTACTTTGATCGGGAAGGGCGCCTTCGAGGGGCTAAAAAACGGAGAACTAAAGCCCATGGGGTATTTTAATCTAATGTCAATTGAAGAAGCCTCCCACCGCGTAATTGAGAATATAGCAGAACTTCTTCTTGGCGCGCCAAGAAGGGTGGTTCACATCGAGGGAGAGAAAGTATCGGCTAAGAATGTATTGCATCTTATTAAGTTTGGGCAACGACTATGACAGATAAAACAGTGGCGATCGTCTATAATACTTGCGGGATTCAAGGAGACAATACCAAGTGGTATATTGAGTGCTTAAGGGGATTTCTTGATCAAGATTTGGAAAAGTGTCGTGTAGTGTGGTCGTCGTGCAGGAATAGCACAGAATGTGTAAAAGAAATCTACTCAACCTTTGGAAATAGAATATCTTACTGCCTAACACCCGAAACACATACGGTCAACGTAACTTTTAATAATGCTGTCAAAAAAACTGTAGAACATTTCGGAGAGTTTGAGGGGTATATGTATGTGGACTCTGGCTGCACTGTTGATAGTCAGACCGATATAGTTGGCCGTACACTAGAAACGCTGCGGAACACCAGCGCTGGTATAGTTATTGTCCAGACAGATACGGACGAGTGCTTCGAAAACCTGGGCGAGCACTATCTTTATGAATCCCCCCATATACAGGTTAGAGGCGAGGATCTTGTGGTACCCATAGGTGTATCAGTGAATCAACACGCAGCGCTGTTTAGTAATGAAATACACAGGGAATATGAGAAACTATACCCAGACGTGTTTGCTGCTTTTTGCTCCGAGTCGGTATTAAATTATATAGCAGCGTCGGTAGGCCTTCGCTGGGTGATTATGGCAGATAGGCAAATAAGACATTTGAAAGCGGTTGATGGCCCTTCTTCGGGGTTTCAACATCGAGTAAGCGCAGAAGGTAAAGATGGAAAAGTTATACAAAAGAATGGCTGGAATAATTTTCTCTGTGGCAGAAATGCTTTGGACTTTATTAACGACGTAGAGGCTAAGAAATCTGGTCTAGGGTATGAAGAGTGTAATAATATAATGCACCACAATTCTGAGGCTTATGCGGAGGACGGCACTTGCCATGACCCCAGCCAGCTAGCGCGCACAATTAAAAGATACTTGTTTTTAACCGAAGAAGAATTAGATTATACAGGAATTAAGTGCAAGTTTATTGCATAGGAGGGAAAAATGGAAAATAAAGTTTTACTAGTTTATAACACATGCGGGATCCGAGGAGATAATACAGAACATTATATAAAATGTATTAAAACATTGCTTAAACAGAAGTTTGATGGATTTAAGATAGTTTTGTCTTCTTGTAAAAATAGTACGGAATGTATAAAACAGTTGTATGCTGAGTTTAAGAACGAGATTTCTTATTGCCTAACTCGGGATCTTTATACTGTAAATATAACGTTTAATAATGCGGTTAGAAAGTCAGTGGCTAAGTTTGGGGATTTTGATTCTTATATGTATGTAGATTCTGGCTGTTGGTTTGATGATGACGATGTCGTACAGAAAAGTTACGATTGCTTAAGGTCGGGCCCACACGGAATCGTTACGCTGCAGATCGATAATGATGAGGCGTTGAATGCTTTAGATGCACGGTTTGTGCATTCAACCGAAGAAGTTCAGATTACTGGAGAGAACTATATTGTTCCAATTGGTAAATCAATTAACGAACATGTGTTTCTGTTTAGTAGCGAAATTTATAAAAACTGCAATGATAAAATTCAACCGGATGTATTCGCAGCTCACTGCACGGAGTCGGTATTTAGCTATGTCGCCGCCGCCGCCGGACAAAAGTGGGTCATAATGGCCGATAAACAGATTAGACACCACAGAAGCATTGATGGGGCATCATCCGGGTTCGAACATCATTCTAGGGTGCACGGAAATACGTGGAATAACCTTTTATACGGAAGAGATGCAAATGACTTTATTAATGATACGGAGGCCATAGCGTGCGGAGTAGGCTATGAAGAATGCAACAATATTATGAATCACAATCCAGAAGCTTACGACGAGGATGGTTTTGCGAAAGATCCGGAAAGCCTTTTAGAAAAAGTAAATCAATATTTCTTTTTAGCTGACGATGAGTTGGATTATGATAAGATAGTGTGTAAATACATTTAATGAAATACGTAAAAGACAAGGAGATAAAATGAAATATACGGTCGACCCAGACATCGCCGGCCTTGTGGTGTTTGAACCCGAAGTTTTTCACGATGTTCGTGGAGAATATGTTAATACGTTTAATGTAAGGGATTATGCGTTTCTTGATGAAAAGTTTGTGGAAGATGATTTTTCCATCTCCCGAAAGAATGTTCTGCGCGGTATGCACGGTGACCCTGAGACAAAGAAGCTAATTCAATGCCTTCATGGCAGCATCTTGCTTGGTGTGGCTGACCTACGCGGCGACTCACCGAGTTATCTTCATACACGCCTTTACGCGTTGAATGATAAAAACCGCCACCAAGTGTTGGTTCCAGAGGGTTGTGTCAACGGGCACCTCGTCTTATCGGATACGTGTATCTTTTCTTATAAGCAAACTAAGCTTTATACAGGCGCCTCTAATCAGATTTCTGTAAGGTACGATGACCCCTGGCTTGAGATCCCTTGGCGTGTCGAAAACCCCTTGCTTTCGGAAAGAGATGCTAATGCCCTCTATCTGAAAGACATGGAGGAAAAATGCAGAAAGCTTTAGTTCTGGGAGCTATGGGTTTCGTTGCTGGACGAGAACGTATGATAAAATATCCTTTAGCAAAAGAAACAATCAACAATGCGGATATTGACGCATTGTGCGAGTGGCTTAAAACATATCCACGACTAACAAAAGGAGAGCTAACACCTCAGGTTGAAGAATCGTGGGCGAACTATATTGGCACCAAATATGCAGTTTTTAATAATTCTGGATCCTCGGCCAACCTTTTAATGGTTTATGCTGCTCTCAAATGTGGGAGGATTGCCAACAAGAAAATTGCCGTCCCTGCTGTTGGGTGGGTCACCACAATTGCGCCGGCAATTCAGTTTGGGTTAGAACCAATTATGGTGCGCACAGACCCTACAACTTATGGCATTGATCTAGACCATCTTGAAGAAATATGTAAAACGGACTGCCCCGATGCGGTTATTTTTGTACAAGTGTTGGGGGTTCCGCATTATAAAGAGAGAATCTTAAAGCTAAAAGAGGAATATGGCTTTTGTTTATTAGAGGACGCATGCGCTGCACTAGGTTCACAATATTCCGATGGTTCTAAAGTTGGGACCGTTGGTGATATGTCATCGTTTTCGTTCTATTTCGGCCATCAAATGTCAACTATTGAGGGGGGAATGGTCAATACGAATGACAAAGAGTTGTTAGATATGCTCTTGATGCTTCGAAGTCACGGTTGGGGTAAAGATTTAGACAAAGAGGCGTATGATTCTCTCATCGCCCAACACAACGTGGACGACTTTCATAAGCCTTTTACTTTTTTTATAGCGGGGTTTAACTTACGAGCAACAGATTTGCAAGCGTTTATCGGCTTGCGACAAATAGAAAAAGCTGATTGGATATCTCAAAGAAGAAACGAAAACCATTTAAGATATGCTCAAAACTTACGCGGAATGCTAAAAATTCAAGAGTGGGGCCGCGACTACCCGGTATCAATTTCATTTGGCGCTTTAGCGAAGGATAGTGAACAACGAACTAAGATCGTTAATGCTTTGGTGGAAAATGGAGTTGAAACCCGGATCTATAGCGCCGGAAATCTAGGTCGACATCCCTTCTGGGTTGAGAAGTATGGGGTATTTGAAGACGAAATGAGCGATCGAATACATCGTACCGGATTTTTCCTGCCTAACTACCCCGAACTTGCGCTAGAAGAAGTAGATATTATTTGTGATATTGTAAAGGCAGCCTTATGAGTATACTGGTGATTGGAGAAAGCTGTTTGGATGTGTTTAAATACGGCGTCTGCAATCGATTATGCCCGGAAGCGCCTGTCCCCGTGTTCAACCCGGTAAACGAAACTGTTAATGGAGGAATGGCTTACAACGTTTATAATAATCTTTTATCACTCAAGGTACCAACAGAAATTCAAACAAACTTAAACTACGAAAACATCACAAAGACCAGATATATAGACTCTAAGGCCAATTATATGTTCATGCGGCTGGACGAGAACGATGATCAATACCCAGCATGCGACATCGATACTATTAATTTTTCCCTTTATGATGCAATCGTGATATCAGATTATAATAAAGGATTTTTAACCACGGAGGATATAGAGCGTATTGGCAATTCTCACCCTCTAGTATTTTTAGATACGAAAAAGATACTGGGGGATTGGTGCAGCAGTGTAACATATATTAAGATTAATGAAGACGAATATAAGAAAACCCAACACACTCTAGAAGAGGAGCTATCGGAAAAATTGATTATAACGATGGGAGCCAAAGGATCCAGACACCTGGGGGTCACATATCCTGTGCCACGAGTAGAGATTAAGGACACATCAGGTGCGGGCGACACATTTGTAGCGTCTTTAGTGTGTGAATACATGAAGTCACGCGATATTGAAATGGCAATATATTTTGCCAATAAAAATGCCACGAAGGTGGTTCAAAAAAAAGGAGTAGCAGTTATATGAAAACTGTTTGGACCAATGGCTGCTTCGATGTATTACACCGAGGCCATTTTGAATTATTTAAATACGCCCGGTCTCTTGGGGACTTCCTTGTGGTTGGGATCGATAGCGACGAAAAAGTGAAAAAAGACAAAGGACCCTCGCGCCCCGTTAACACCGCGACAGATCGAAAGTTTGCTTTAGAGGCTATTAAATATATTAATGAGGTGGTTGTGTTTTCATCGCCGGAAGAATTAGAACAGGAGATCCAGCGCTACACTCCAGATTACATGGTGGTGGGATCAGACTGGAAAGGGGAAAAAGTTATTGGTGAGCAGCACGCTAAAGAGCTAAAGTTCTTCGACCGACTCGGTGCTTATTCAACAACGAGCATACTGGCGAGAGCAAAATGATATATGTGTTTGATATTGATGGTACAATCTGCATAAATTCAAATAGTGATTATGAAAATTCGGTGCCCCTTCAGGACAGGATAAATAAAATTAATCAACTATATAGCGAAGGTAACACTATTATTTTTCAAACAGCTCGTGGAATGGGTAGAAGCAAGAACTCTCCTGCATTCGCATATGCAAAATTTTTTGAGCTAACACAAGACCAATTAAAAAAGTGGGGAGTAAAATATCACTCCCTATTCTTAGGAAAGCCGGCTGGCGATATATACGTCGATGATAAAGGAATTAATGATGAAGACTTCTTTGCCAATTAAATTTGTTCCCAAAGGGTGGGGATTTGAAAAATGGATTGTAAATTGTGAAGAATATTGTGGAAAGCTGCTATACTTTGTTAAAGGAAAAAAATGCTCCTGGCATTATCACCAATTAAAGGATGAAGTATTTTATGTTCAATCGGGAAAACTACTTGTTAAATATTCTGAGCAAGACGATATTAACTCAGCCCAAGAGACTGTATTGGGCCCCGGAGATAATTTCCACGTGTATCGTGGATTGAGACACCAAATGCAGGCGCTAGAGGACACAGAACTTTTTGAGTTCTCAACACAACACTTCGATGAAGACAGCCACCGGATCACCAAAGGAGATTAAAATGAGAGCATTAGTAACAGGGGGCTGTGGCTTTGTGGGGAGTAATTTGGTGGACAAACTTGTAGACCTAGGTCATGAGGTGGTGGTTATAGATGATCTTTCCTCTGGCAAGAAAGAATATTGTAACCCTTCTGCTGAATATTGCTTTGAAGACTTTAAGCTGTTTCTACGCTCGTCGCCGAAGTTCGACCTCGACGTTATATTTCACTTAGCTGCTCAAGCAAGAATTCAGCCTAGTTTTGGGACCCCAGTCCATACAATAGAAAATAACGCTTATGGCACTGCAATAATTTGTGAAATGGCCAGGCGCAATAATTGTAAGGTGGTTTACGCTGGTTCTAGTACGTTTTATGGCGGCGCACATCTTAATCCATATGCTTTCGCGAAGTGGCAAGGAGAACAAACTTGCAAAATGTATTCTAGTGTATACGGTACAAAAACCGCTATCGCACGATTTTTTAATGTTTATGGCCCCAGAAACCCTCTTATCGGCGCCTTTACCCCCATTATCGCAAAATTTGAACAACAATTGAAAAATGGGGAGCCCCTTACCGTGGTGGGAAGCGGCGAACAACGAAGAGACTTTACACATGTCGAGGATATATGCGAGGGATTAATAGCTATTTCGAATGGGGAATGGTTTGGTAAAGAATTTGACTTGGGTACTGGAACAAATTATTCAATTAATGAAATTGTGGAGATGTTTAACACCCAAAAGATACATTTGCCTCCACGACCGGGTGAAGCTATGAAAACACTAGCGGGTGTATCAAAAACAACAGAATTAACTGGTTGGCTACCAAAAAATAAACTAGCCGATTACATAGAAGGAGTAATAAATGAAATTAAGTAATCAAGCGGTGGGCGCTCTTATGATGGCCCTCCAAAAATCTTTAATGGAGCAAAGCGATATCGTACCTGTTTTGGCGGAAATGAATTTCCAACTAGATGGTGACGATGCCTCACACTCAACATTGGTGGTAACCAACCCACCGGTTGTGTCTCTAGAGGGTGTCGAGCCTCCATTTACAATTGAAGACGTCGAAGAAGGAGAGGAGTAAAAAATGGTTACAAAAAAAGAAACACGGAATCTAAGAGCAGGTTTGTCCGAGGGAGCCGTTAAAGAGTTGGCTGAAAATATCGTTCGGGTCGCTATTAGTGAACAAGCAAGAGATCTTGAAAAGCACCTTCAAGGCATCCACGAAAGATTAGTCGCTCTCGAGCGTTCTAAGCGGTAATTAATGCCGCGATATCAATATCGCTGCGGTGGATGCAATGAAGAAGCATTACTAAACCATCTTTCAGATGAAACAGCGGAAGTTTGCCCATCATGCGGCGCCTCTGCTCTTACTAAGATGTTAACACATTTTCGCACAGCACCCAAACCCAGCAAAAAAAAGAAAACGGGCGATATTGCCAAAGAATTTATAAAGGATGCTCGATCAGACTTAAAACAACAGAAAAAAGAATTAATAGATAAAAGATGATGATATATACAATATTAACAATTTCGCTTTTGCTAAATCTTTTTCTGCTGTGGTATCTGGTCAAATTATTACGAAAGTTTATATTCATATCACAAAATATAACTGATTTATTTCTTACTGTAAAATCATTTGGTGTTTTTGTAGGTACGCTTTATGGCATGGATAACTACCATGGTGAGCCGATTATACAAGAGCTGATATATAAATTAAAAGAAGTTCTGGGTGAAATGGAATATTTTAGGGAAATATTTCAATATACAATTGATGAGGAACTAGAGGAAGAATTAAATGGCCCGCAAGAGATCGAAGAAGACTAAGAATTATTATTTTACGCAAGTTCACGAAGATGCCATCATAAAATATGCAGCTACCGAGGATAGAGAGCTGAGATCAAAATTATATATAGAATATATCCAACCAGCTTTTGATCAGATGGTGGATAAAATTATTTATACATATAGATTTACTACACTGCCTAATATAGATTATTTAAAAGCAGACTGCAAGGTGTGGCTGACTACAATATTGAACAAATATGACCCGTCTAAGGGGTCTAAAGCTTTTTCTTATTTTTCCGTCGTAACCAAGAACTGGTTTATCCATAAAGTTAAGAGAACGCAAAAGAGAAATCGCACCGAAATTTTTATGGAAGACATCCTCAATGAGCTAGAAGAGGATTTAATATCGAATAATCCCACTTATGAGCAAAAGAGAACAGACATAGAATTTTGGTCTTCTTTGAATGGGGAAATAGACACTTGGGATTCATTTATGCTCAAAGAAAATGAGAAAAAAGTTTTGATGGCAGTTCGCATCCTTTTAGATTCCGCTGACGAAATTGAAATTTTCAATAAAAAAGCTATTTACTTATACCTACGAGAAATCACGGGTCTTAATACTAAACAGGTTGTTAACAATCTGAATAAATTAAGGAAAAGATATAAGGTGTTTAAAGATAAATGGCAAAACGGCGAAATTTAAATCTTGATGAATACGTAGAAGAAACTACCAGGAACATACGGGAGGACCGAGCGATGGCCAAAACTTTGCTGATAGATGTTATGGCTGACATGGCCACTTCATCTGCCGAGCGCCGAGAAATGGGCGCCATCGCAGCAAAGTTTATTGAAGGCCTTCAGCGCTCAAATGAGCAAATGGTCAAGCTCGCCGCAATTTTACAAAGACAAAAAACAAATCAAATGGGCCTGTCAGAGGACGATAAAGAACAACTGTTTGATCTTTTAAATGAGGCGCCCGATAATGGCTGACACAGCACCAGCGCCGACGAACACCCCTACAAACTCAACAGTAGGGATCAGCAAGCTTCACGCCTTGGCACTTTTATATGCCAGTAAGGGGGCCGGCGCCGTGGGTACTACATTTGGTTCGTATGTAGATACCAGATTCGAAACCACATTTGACGTTCTCAGCAGATCAGCTTTAAAGAGTTTTGAAGTCGATGTTCTAGGCGACGGCGCCGGCGTTTATGGAGTTGTACTTAATCCTAACGTATCAGATCGCGGCAACGAGGGGGGATTCTCTGTACTTGCTAATAAATTTGTGGCTGCCCTAGGGATGGTGCGTCCGTCCCCGATAGCCATGGCAAAGGTAATGATTATCGGGTCAATGCACACAGATCTGCTGGAAATTCCGGACACGTACGGAGATACACCAGAGGACAAAAATATCATTGATTTGTATCCTGATTTTTATTATGCGCCGATGTCTTTTCCCCTGATTCCTGGATCTTTTGTGTGGTGTAAATTTGATAAAGGGACTTATCAATCGGGAGTCATAACCAATATGGATACCACTATGCCGCCCTATGTGTTGTCTGGGGAGGCATATACACCTCTGTCAGAAAATCCCAATTGGGGAAATGGCGGAAATCTAGCCAATTACCTGGACGAGCCGGGCCCGAAGCCGATAGGGGACCCACCGGAGGTAATACTCCGTGCTCGATCCCTAGGGTATAAGACGTGGACGACTCCATGGAAACTTTGGCTGTATGGAATTCGCTCAAAGAACCGTGTTGCGGATACGTACGACGATCAATTGGGAGTTGTGTATGTAGACGATAATGAGCAGTGGCATCAGTATGTCTGGCCCGGCACAACAGATCCCGGTTACAAATCGTTGTTGCTCAAAGCCGAATCTCTCCAAGGCGCGAAGGAAAAAGGCGGAACCGCCATACTTGTGCCGGGTCAATATCTAGATACCTGGACACTTGATAAACACGGTAAGTATAAGTATTTGGCTCTAACTCAGCGCGGAGGGAGAGTGACTGTATATCGTGATCCTTCTGAGGACAAACAGTTAGACCTTGACCCTGCTACAAAATCAAAAGGATGGTTTGGGATTAATATACATGCTTCTGTAAGCAAGGGAACTCCCATCAATGCTACGCGCGTCGGAATGCAAAGCGCCGGCTGCCAGGTCCATGCGAAGGCGGACGGCTTTACTACTATGATGGCTCTATCCAATCAGCAGATTCTACGCACTGGGCATAAAAGATTTTCGTATACACTTTTTGACACCTGGCAGGGAGCATGATTCATGTTCTCTAAATACTTTTTACCACTAATACAGAAGCCTCTGGTGACCGCGGACAGGCTGTCCCCCGATAAGGGGAAAATGTTTGAAGCATATGGTACCAAAGCGTTCCCGAACAGCGGCTTCGGTGCCGGGTGTCCCATAGCACCGAGTCCCTCAAGAAATGCTGCAGGATCCGAAAAAGCCTACGATGGTGGTATAGGCGTTGCTGCCTCGATGGTCATTGGCCAAAGCCGCGGCAAAGATGGGGGGCTCACTAGTGGCTTGGGAGGACAGGGTATTCCGTCCCCTGTTGTTGATCTGTGCGCAGGACATATGGGCGCATATGCTAGAGAAGTCGACGACAGCGGCCGCCCCATTAGCTACAATCCCAATTTTATGGTCGACGCCGCACACATCACAGCCTGGGCGTTAGAAAACCCTGATGAAATCATGCAATTGCCAGACGGATCGATTGGCGAAAGAAGAATGACTTCTGCAGTAGGCCTCTCGGCCGATAATATTAATATTCAGGCCAAAGGAGAGGGTGGAATTAAAATTGCCGCCTCCTCTACAAATCGCAACTCTCAAGGACAAAAAAATCTAGGAAATCCTGGAATTGACCTTTTGGTGGGAGACGGGGAGAGCCAGCAACCGGTTGTACTGGGACGCAACTTATTAGAGCTACTTGCCGGCATGGCAAAAGAGCAGGATGACATCCGCGGAACGTTAGAACAGTTTGTGAGGCTTCAGGGTAACTTTAATGATAAACTCATCGATCATAAACATGGTTCTCCTTTTTGGGGCTCGCAAACTGCCCCGTCGTTTGAGGTTATGTATGAAGGATTTAAGCAAACATTTCAACGAGTGGCGGATGTAGAAACAGGAATGATTTTTACGATTATAAACAAGGAGACCGGGGGCTCCAATTATTTTAATCCAGTCTCTAAAAAGTATATATTGAGTGGCTTGGTTACTACAGGGTAAAATATGGGTATAAAATTGTTAGGCCCTCCGGACGACGATGGAAACAGGGCCCCACTTCGTAAATGGTATTCTCGCAAACTTGCGAAACCATATGAGACTGCAAACACTGGCACGTCGCCCTCATATCAAATATCTATTAATCTCCGTTCTCCCGTCGTTACAAGAGGCCTAGAAGACTCAGAGTACGTGAATAGCGCTTTGAAGCTCGTCGCTCTGGATTTAATATTAGATTATTATGGAAAAGCAGAATTAGCAAACTCGCTAAACCTCATTGTTGTCAAAGAAATTCATTTTCCTTCTAGATCACTAGCAAACCCTATAGTTCAGTTTTCAGTTGACAAAACATCTCTTCTTGGAGAAGAAAACCTACAGGTTAACATGGCTGGGTGGCACCAAGAACTTATTGAAATCCGCACAATAAAATCCTTTCTAAGGTATGTTGGCACGGCTTTTAAGGTTTATCAGCAACAGTTGCCATTTTTCAGTGGATCCGTTGCTCCAAATATTAATTTTTTAGATTTACTGGATAAAGTTAAGTTATTTTTTAACAATTTAGAAAATTTTGCCGCCTTTAACCAATATGAATTACACTCATATAGTAAAGTAGTTCTTGTTTTCAATGAACAATACGAAGTAATAGCGGTTCAACTGCTTGACAAGGAGTTAAAACAATATCCGTTAACAAAGGGAACAAAGTATTATTTTTCAACTTTAAAACAGGGGAGCAACAAATATGTAAATGAAATCATTACTAATTTTACTAATATTCTCGCCGGCCGCCAAAGTAAAATAAATTGGACTCAATTTATTCATGAATTCTTGCCTAATTCCGGTATAACGGTAAACTATTACGGCACGCCGCGCACTGAAACCGAAGCTCACCGAATAGAGGAGGAGTTTAAAAGCAAGAGCCCCTTTGGGCCCATGGCCTCTCTTCAAACTGATGTACACATTCTAAGAGCTCAGGTTAACAATCGAGCAAATCAAGAAAAGGCGTTTAAAGAGGCCCAAAAGACTTTTCAAAAAGAGCAAGAGAATCTCAACAAGAGAATAGCCAAGATAGTAGACGAAATACAAAATGTTACGGACGAGGCTAATAAAATTAGTGGCATCCTTAGTAAATATAATATAACGACCTTAATTGAGGCTGCGCTCGAATGTTTGTTGTTCAAATCCGGCTTCAATGGATCAGTGCCAGATTTTATTCCCGGTATTAGCCCCTTTGATCCAGTACCTCCCAAAATTGATATTAGGTTTCCGGCGATAGAATTTGAATTGCCCATCATTAGTATTAACAAAGTATTCCAGGTACAAATTCGTGAGGGGATGAAACGAGCCGCAATTGGCGCTGTTATGGCGCTTATACAAGCCATCGCTGACATAATTAAAGAGATATGCCTGTCAGAGCCGAGCGAAAACGACACGGTCTCGATGCCCCCTCAAGATCTTATCGGCACCGATGACGGTGCAGATAGCCCGCTCTATCAGTGTTACGAAGACTTTGGTTTTGCTCTGCCTAGCGCAGTGTCCCAACTAATAATTGAGGCTCCCACTTCGGGAGACTTATTGGAGGAGTTTCTCTCAGCTCTTGCGCCTCTCATTACTGCGCGCGAGCTATGCGACTTGTTTGGTGGCGTCGCCGACGCACAGGTTTTTCAGGTAATTAATAACCTGATTGATCAAAGTTTTCCAGTGATAAGACCATTTTTCCCCTATTCGAGTTTGAAATCTCTCGAGCACCCCAATGGCGCCGATTTGGCTAACGAAATGTTGGCTGAGTTTTTCATGTGTCTGGGAAATCTAATTGACCCCTCTTACTGTGCTGGTGTGTACAACGATTTAATCCCAACTCTTCCTGTCATCGACCCTTGCACAATTGAGGATACACAACCCTTTCAAGATATTATGGATCTTTTAGACGGAATAAACGAGATATATGACCCCATGGACATGAACTGTAATGCTGGCATCATCCCGGCGCTATCTGATATTGCTTCCTATAATCATGCTGTTCTCAATTTAATTGATTCTGTGGTTCGACCAGCTCAAGTAACATTCGTAAGTGATCTCGGGAACTTTAAAACGATAATCGTGCAGCCGGACCCATTTACTGAAGACCAACAGGGGGCTGTAGATCGGCTGGAGGAGTTATTAGAGTTTATGCGCCCGCCGCACGAGCGCGACGACCCGCCCGCCGGCATCAACAAGTTCTTTGAAGACTTGATTCCAACGCAAATTACAGAAACATTTACGGGGATGTCAAATATTGTGAACGGCCTGAATACTCTTACTCACGCCGATGCAACCTTAGAGCAGAATCTTAAAGACATTATGGCCTCGCGAAGGCTTCAGGTTGCTCCTGCCACAAGGATTTTATATGAGGAGATAGAGGCCGCCCTTATAACAAGCAAGCTTTTTACCAGTCCCAACCCGGATGACTTAACTGCTGCCCAAGCACTAAAATATTATTCATTTTTAATGGCGATAATGCTCGGCAAAACTGAAGCTTTTGGCCGGACCCTAACCTATAATATAACGGGAACCTCGCTGGCTCCCGACGCGCCCGCCAGCGCCACGGCCGACGTTATAAATATATATAATAGCCACAGTCCGATGGCCAGTGCAGACTTGACATCCTCGACAGGACTCACCGAACGTTATGTCGAAGCAATGCACTTTAGAAATAGTATTTTAACATATGCTGCGTCATCTATAGGAAACAGCCTCAATCAGACAAGCCTAACTGATACTTTTGCAAAAAAACTCTATCCATTTATGTATTTTTCTTTATTCAATCTTTGTGCATATCGGATCAGTAATTCTGATTTATTTGATCCCGATAAAATGAATAAATTAAATTTATTTCCGCGGCTGTGCGAGGACGGCTCGATAAGTAACGCAGATCTCCTTGACACCAACAAAATCAAACGAGAGGCTATGGAGGAGTTTGTTAATAATTCATGCATCGAGGGAGATTTTGCCCTGGGGCCCGTCCGTGACGCCGGATTATTGGCTCTCGTAAATACATATCTGCAAGTTATTGTGGTAGATATGCTGCTTAAAAACATATTCATGGTAAGTGAATTTGGAATTAGTTATCTTTCTGATGGTCCTGAAGTGATAAACGAGATGTTACAACAAGCTACCAGTCGGATTGTACTGTATATGGCCGGTGAGGACGCGGTGGGCGAGACCGCTAATTTCCCAGAAATTGTAAAAAAGGCCGCAGCAATCGCAGTTAGAAAGATTATTACTCGTAAGATTGGGGACGACGTAGAATTTACCTATCCAATTACTGGCGCCCCAACCTCCCAGATCGCCCTTAATCTTTTACAAAGCCCTGAAGCAGCAAATGGCACCATACCAATTAGCAACACCGTACTGCAAAATATATCTTTACGCTATTTGTTCGAGAAAAGGCTTCTTGGGACCTCAGGAATAATTGAGAAGTTTTTTAATGTTGGCGGCACAACGCCCGTAGAGACATATATTATAAATGGGATGCCCCATGTAGAATTGGCAGACTTTACTTCTTTTGCCGGCGCACCCTTGCTCCCCGCGGTCGTGCCTGTGGGTAATCCCGAAAACCTTGAAACTCTTGGGGTTATTCCTTCATATACACCCTCTGGCGGACTCCTGGCGTTCCTGCTTGAATATAACTATCTAGAAGGATTACAGGGATCAGAAACGATCGAATCGGAGCAAGGCATAGCACTTCTAAAAGAGCGCGACGCCTATGAAAAATTTGGGGGTATAGTGGCGGAGCGGCTCTTTGAAATTGAATATTCACCAAACGCACTGGGAAACTATATCGAAGCCAATAAAGAAACTTCCCTAATGGCTAATTTCACGGATGCATTTTATAAGATAATGGACCTCTTTGAAAGTTTTGAGCCCATTAGCACGTCCACAGTATACGATGACGAAGGCATCCCCACGACAGTTAATAGATATATATTAAGTTTTCAAGCATTTAAAGATACATTCGGAGTTTTGACAGCGTTTGCTGCAATCTCAAAAGGCGGATTCCTGCCGGTGCCGCTCTATTTGGCCGGCCACGGTTTCGATTCAGACGTCGATCCGAGTAAGTTTCCACTTCCTTCATACATAGAGGTCTCAGCCGCATCCGAGGATGGCACCGAGTATAAGAGCCAAGATAGTAGACATATGTCGGATTATGATTTGATACGTGCCTGGTGGGTCGCTATGAAAGATATTGAGATCCGCGGCCTGCCGCAAGGTGACATTAACGCACCCAGACCAATTTACAGTATGGACGGCCTTTTCTCTCCCACTAACAGCGAGAGGATGCCGGCATGGGGTACCAACTTAGTCGTTAACGGCATGGGCCAAGATACCATAATGGCGGAGTCGGGGCTGTCCAACGATACCGGCGAGGATTATACATACGCGGACAGCGGAAACTTGCTCCCCCTTAATGGCATCTATTACCACGAAGGTCCCTGGTGGGATGCCGAAGCTCTGGCCCTGATGGAAGAAAATAACGAGGATTATGAAGGTGAACTCGCGGTTATGCGTCATGCTCCCGGTAATTTTATTATGAATATAAAACTCTTTGACGGGCAGCAGTGGGGGCCTCAGGGAACCCTCCTCGATGCTGAGGCAATCTTCGACCGGGAGCTCTCCCAGGTAGACCACGAACTGTTCCTAGAGTCTAAAAATTTTAAAATCGTTCTGAAGCGCCCGGGCCTCGGCATGTACGGCGCCTCCTGGAAGCACCATACTTTTATGATGATAAGGAAGAAGGGTCGCGAAGGGCCCGACGGGAACCACCAGGGCGGCGATTATTCTTCGGTTGATTTTTATAAGGGAAGCGGCGACATCCAAAGGGACAAAACGTACTGGGAAAGTATGGAAAGAATTTTTCAAACGTATGAAACCGAAGAAGAACTCGTCTATGCCCTTCAAAATATTAATACAGCAGTTTTGGACGACCCCGACCAAGAAGGTGCGTACCAGACTGCCGCAGAACAGGTGGCGCAACAGCAACAGCAAGCAACCGCGGGCGATGGAACACTCGAAGCATTAACGAAGCTCGTATTTCCCACCGTTTCTCTTGTTGAGCGTCTGACCTACCTTACGCCGCTTGAGAGTGTAAGTTATTATGAGGATGGTTCCAACCCGCTCCCGGTGTTCCTGTGCTCGCACGACTCGAACCCAGATCAACAGGATGGGGGTGCCTGCAGTGACGAAGGCGCTGAGCAAATCTCTGTCGCCCCCACGAACACTGGTCGAACGAAACTTACTGAAGCACATAAATCTTTCTTTGTAGTTAAAAGTGCCAGCGCAGAATCCGGCCCTCCTGGCGCCATCGCCCATATTGCGACAGATAAAAGAGGTACCGTTGAAATAACAGATGATCTATTCGAATCAGAAGAATTTACAAATTTTTTGTTACTTAACGGCACAACCCAAGGTTTTTCGAGGTTTATTCAAAAGTTTTATACAGATAATGAAACAAACTTAGCCCGGGCCATAGCAGCTAGCTCCCAAGACCTATTCGGGCCCAGCCGGCTGATAGATGTTAGTAAGGTTTTACAATACTTATATATCACGGGTGAAATAAAAACTTACTATAGTTTGTTTGCAGATGAAGATATATTTACAGATACCAAACAGGTTTTACTCTTAGCTATCCAAGCTGCCTTTGCCGGTAGCGATACAACGGCCACGAGTAATTGTGATGTTGATGCTCTAAACAGTTCGTTATTAAATGGAGCTTCTAACGCCCTGAGTCCGATTGCTGATATAGGACAGTCTTTTTTAAATAAAGTTTTGAAAGAAACACCAAAATACATTCTCAAAGGCTTAGTAGAACTGTGCGAACCTCATGTAATTGTAAGCTCCCAGATTAAAAAGATATCAAAACAGGTATTTCAAGGGATGGAGCAAGCAGAAAATATGGCCCGGATGGCCGAGGATATAGCAAACGGGGTTAGTGCACTCGATGCATCGGCAGGGCTGGGCCTTCGGCCTTCTGCATGCGACGACGAACTTGGTATAAATCAAACAGCTGAATTGCCGCCGGTTCCCGTCCCAAATGTCGATATTCCCACACTTGACCAAACGTTTGAGTATATCCGAAGCAATATTGATCGATTGTTCCCGGAGGACTTCCCGGATAGTATGAAACCACAAATCAGCAAGGAGGGGCTTGATTTAGAGGGCAGTATCCCCTATACTTTTGTACTGCCTCCCATAACTCCATTTGGAATCATTTATTTGTTGCTGCGGTTGGGAGAGCTTGGCCAGAGTCAAGTTGTCGTCGAACCGGATTGCTCAGAAGATTAATCAAGATAATTATTTCTTACTATTTATAGAAAAGGCGTAAATTTACAATGATTGGGTACTCACCAAAATTTCCACTACAATTTGATAATTATGTGGGGGCATATGCGCTTACCCAAACTTTGAAAGAGGTGGTAAAACAAAATTTTATTAATTTGATGTTAACATCACCCGGGGAAAGGATAATGGATATAAATTTTGGCGTAGGACTTAGAAATTATTTATTCGAACAGAATACCTCACAACTAAAATCTAAAATAGCCGCCGATGTTCGATACCAGACTAGTAAATATATGCCCTTTATAAGTCTGGATACTATAAATTTTAGTAAAAGTCAGGGGACAGATGGCTATGACGATCAGATTTTAAATGTCTCAATTCATTATTCAGTATCTTCGATGAACATACTCGATAGTATATCGATTGGAACAGGGGGCGACTCGTAGGAAACATATTATGGCGAATGATAGATCAAATAATAGCAAAAAAAGTATAAAAGTAATAAACTATTCGGGCCGTGACTTTGGTTCTATTCGCAATAATTTATTGGATTATGTAAAACGGTACTATCCCGATTCTTACCAAGATTTTAATTCGGCTGGGTTTGGGTCTCTTGTATTGGATACCGTATCTTATGTGGGTGATGTCCTCTCGTTTTATATGGATTATCAACTAAACGAGACATTTTTAGCGACGGCCACAGAATATGATAATGTTGTTAAGATAGCGCGCCAGATGGGGTATAAATACGCAACTTCGTTTTCTTCTGTAGGACAAGTAGAGTTTTTTGTGTCGGTGCCAGCCTCCACGGCCGGCGCGCCAAATGAAGATTATATACCATTATTACAAGCTAATTCTCGAATCACTTCATTAGGGGGCCAAAATTTTACTCTCGTAGATGATGTTAATTTTGCCGACCCGAATAATCAAATTATTGTAAGCAAGATAAACACCACGACAGGCGCGCCCACTGAATTCGCTATAAAAGCGGCGGGCACTGTTATATCAGGCCGCCTCGGCCGGCAAACCGAAACAATATCCGATTTTGTAAAGTTTAGAAAAATAGATCTGGATGATCCGGATCTGGTAGAGATATTGAATGTATATGATTCCGAGGGCCATCGATATTACCAAGTAGATCATTTGGCCCAGGAAATTGTTTTTAAAGCAATTAGAAACAATAATGCAGACAAAAACCTTGTGCCGTCCATTTTGAAGGCCATCCCGGTCACAAGAAGGTTTACGCTGGAAAGAAAACCAGGCGAAGCGTATTTACAATTTGGATATGGATCCGAAGCAGAACTTACAAATGAATCTGTAATAGATCCTAGTAAAATTCTTCTCAAGTTGCATGGTAGAGATTATACAACTCAACAAGAGTTTGACCCAACTAACCTTACCGAAACCGATAAATTTGGTGTCGGACCATCAAACACAACCTTGACAATTGTATATAGGGTCAATGATGCGAGCGACGTTAATGCAGCCAGAGGGACGTTGACACAAGTGTCTGCACCATTGTTAAAGTTTAATTCTTTACAAAATCTCGATTCGACGATCGTTCAAGGAGTTAGAGATTCCATAGAGTCTACGAACGAAAATCCAATTGTCGGGGATATTTCGATCCCTAATGCAGATGAACTGAAACAAAGAGTATATTCGCACTATGCCACACAGAATCGTGCCGTTACAATAGAAGATTACAAAGCAATTACTTATGCAATGCCTCCAAGCTTCGGCGCGATTACAAGATGTTCCTTTGAAAGAGATTTTGATTCTTTTAAGAGAAATCTAAACATGTATGTTATATCGAAGAACAAGGATGGCTTTCTTGCTGCAACCAATCAAACTCTTAAAAAAAATATAAAGACATGGCTATCAACATATAAAATGATTAATGACACTATCGACATTCGAGACGCTAATGTGGTTAATTTTGGTATTAATTTTTCTGTAGTGGCAGATTATGAAGAAAATAAGTATAATGTGGTAAATCTGGCCACCCAGAGACTGAGAAATTATTTTATAAATCAACAATATGACATTGCTGAAGCCATCTATGTGGTAGACATTTATAAAGAGCTACAAAGAGTTCCGGGTGTTGTCGATGTAGTAGACGTACGAATTTTGCACAGACAAGGGGGCGTCTATTCTGAGACGTCTTTCGATTTTAATTCTAGTTTATCCGTCGACGGCCGATATCTTAACGGGAAGATAGATATGATATTTGAATTAAAGTATCCAAATAGCGATATTGAAGGAACCGTTACCTAATGGCCATCCTGAGATATACAGCGAGTATTGATAACACAATAACAAACGCATTTCAGTCCGATTTGACTACCCGCGGCACAGGCTCAAATATGGGCTATGCTGACTCTTTAGAGGTATTTTCAATTTATGGCCAGACCTCCGGGTCAACGCTCGGCCGCTCCCAAGAAGTGTCCCGAATCCTTATGCAGTTTCCTATAACTAGCATCAGTACTGATCGAACTGCTAACACTATTCCGGCCTCCGGTAGTGTGTCTTTTTACCTTCGTATGTTTAATGCAGAAACCCCCTTTACACTACCTCAGGATTTTACACTAACTATAGCCCCCTTATCTCAATCATGGACAGAGGGCACCGGCTTAGATATGGATGAGTATAAAGACTTAGGGTCTTCTAATTGGCTCTCGGCCAGCACGACGGCTAAGTGGGATTCTGTTGGGGGGGATTATTTAACAGCTTCAAATTATAAGGCTACTTTCCCACAGGGCTATGAAGACCTTGAAATAGATATAACCAATCTAGTCGAACTATGGATCAAGGGCGCCGCTTCGGGCGGTCATGATAATTATGGTGTGGGAGTACACCTCACAGCCAGTCAAGAGGCGTATCACTCTAACTCCTCGGGCGCAAATTCCGGAAGCCTTATCCAAAACCTTGTTGGTTCGACTGACTCTTATTATACTAAAAAGTTTTTCGCCCGGTCCACACAATATTTCTTTAGTCGCCCTGTTTTAGAGGCTCGGTGGGACTCTAGGGTTCAAGATGATAGGGAAAACTTCTATTATTCTAGTTCATTAGCTCCGGCTGCAGATAACTTGAATACGCTTTATCTGTATAATTATATTCGAGGGCGTCTTACAAATATCCCCGCTGTGGGGACAAGTAACATTTTAGTTTCATTGTATTCGGGATCGTCCGCTCCAACTGGTTCTAAGCTCTTGCTTTATAATGGCGCTACTAACATTACAGGTGGCCATGTTTCAACCGGTATATACTCAGCCTCAATTGCGGTTACGGGAACATCGGCTACGACTGCTGCTCCATCTGCTATTTTTGATTTGTGGCACTCAGGCGCCGTAGAATATTTTACAGGCTCCATTTATCCTGAATTAATGCCTACCTATGAGTCCGCCCCGACCTTTGATAGAATAACGTCGTGCCGAAATTTAAAGAAATCTTATTCACGACAAGACAAATCAAGATTTAGATTTTTTGTTCGGTCGCGTGACTGGAGCCCCACTCTTTATGCGGTCGCAACCGCCAACAATCCAACGGAGGTTATAACGAGCGCGTCCTATGCAATTTATCGAAAAACCGACAACTATGCAGCTATTCCGTATAGTACAGGTTCAGATTATGGCACTTATTTGTCATATGATCAGAAGGGGAATTATTTTGACCTAGATATGTCCATGTTAGAGGGAGGCTATATGTACGAGATTAAACTATCCTATTATAATGATAGTATAGGAGACTGGCAGGAGCAGCCCCAAACATTTAAATTTCGGGTTGAAGAATAATTAAAATATGAGTCTTAAGGGATTATTTGATAGTGTCGCTGTAACAAAAGTAGTTGACAACAAAACATCGGAAGAAATCGGCAGGGTTGTCGAGTCGGCTGACTACCATGAAGCTGATATCATCGATGAGAAGAGATTTATTCCTTCTATTGATTTCTCAGATCCCAAAAATTTTGCTAAATATGGTTCAGCAGAAAAGTATTACGAGGACTCTTATACATATATTCATTCATCTTATCCATATGATGGTTCTTTGGCAGAGAAACTACAGTGGAAGAATAGTGGATCTTACATTGATCTTTATACATTCGAAAATAAATATCCACGCACCAATGGGTACATTAATTTTTCATATGGAGGCTGGGGCTCTCCCGGCACCGCTCCTGCGTGGCCGGGTACCGCTGGATACGGCACACCCCAGACGTCTGATTTAGAATATATTAGTTTGAACGGAGGCCCGGGCCTAGGCGGAGGCATACAGAGTCAGTCCGCAAACGTTTGGAACCCTACCAATAATCGAGAATCTAATTTAGAGGCTGACCTTGCTGAAGGGGTGACAATTGAATTTTGGCTGAAAAAGGACGCCTTTACCACAACCAATACTGAAAAAGAAGTGGTCCTTGATTTGTGGAACAACGAACTCAGCAGTTCGGATAGCTACGGGCGCCTGCGTCTAGAGGTAACAGGCGCCGCAGGGATAGATTCCAACTGGCTCCTGACCATAATGTCGGGGACGAACGGGGTGCAATGGCAAACGCTGGGCAACACAGGCCTATCATCTTTGACGGATGGCAACTGGCATCATTATGCCTTTAGTTTATTATCTGCTTCGGCCGGAATAACTGCCAAATCGTATACAGATGGAGTCCCTCAAAAAGAAGAAACTTTGGGATCCACAGGGATTAATAAAATAAGGGGCCCGATGCAGGCTCAGCTCGGTGCCTTAATGACATCAGTCTCGGGGAATATTTATCACGGCCTCCATATGACGGGATCCGGAAAACTATCAGCATCGCTTGATGAGTTTAGGTATTGGAAGACACAGAGGAGTTCAGAAAAAGTAGGAAGGTATTGGTTTACTCAGGTGGGCGGTGGCACCAATACCGATTTAGCTAATACTGATTTGGGAGTCTATTATAAGTTTAATGAAGGCATCACTCAAACTGCCTCTGTAGATTCAGTTATTTTAGATTATTCCGGCCGCGTTACGAATGGAACTTGGACTGGTTATACGGCCGGCGCCCGTAATACTGGCTCTGCTATAGTGTCGGCTAGCGCAGCAGCCACAGAATTTTTGGACCCCATTGTATACCCTACACATCCGGATGTGATTTCTACTTTAGCGAGTCTAAAAGCCTCGGGCTCAGTTCATGATATCGAAAATCCTTCGGAGTTATTTGGATTTTTTCCCTCCTGGATGCAGGATCAAGACCCAGCACACGGAGATGAGCTAAAAAAACTAACTCAAATAATATCAAGCTATTTAGATACCCTATACCTTCAGATAGAAAGCTTTGGAAACATTCATGATATAACTTATTTGAGTGGTTCGGCTACTAAGGCAAACACACTAACAGAACAACTGCTGTCTTCAAAGGGCCTGCTAGCACCTGAATTATTCCTCGACGCCGATATCTTTGAAAAGCTAGGTGACAGAAGTGAAGAAAGGGAGTATAGAGATTCACTTACTAATATAAAAAATAAGATTTATCAAAATATCTACAATAATCTTATAAATATCTATAAAACTAAGGGCACTCGACAATCTTTTCGTAATGTATTAAGATGTTTCGGCGTCGATGAAAAGCTCTATAAACTAAATGTTTATGGAGACAATGTACAGTTTAAGATAAGAAACAACAGGGAACTTTACTCCGCCAATAAGCGCTATATAAATTTCAGTGTTAATACAAATTTTGAGTCTACCGTATATTTGTTTTCTAATGATGCAAATTCTGTTTCTTATCTTTCTTCTTCAAGTGAACTAACATCGGGTTATGCCTCTACACTGGAAACATACGTCTTCTTTCCAAAAAAGCCAGAGGCTTATGAAAAAGCATATAGTGATTATCAATATAACTATTTAACATCATCCTTGTTTGGTCAGCACACTGTTAGAAAAACTAACCCAAATTCCCTTACATGGGATACTCCGGATAGTACTAATTTTCAAGTTTATGCGGTAAGAGATAGCATTGGCTCAAAAGACGCGAAGTTTGTCCTTACTAGTAGTGCCGGCGGGGTTATAACCTCCCCTCTGTCAACATCATTTTATGACGATGTATACCTTAATACTAACTGGATATTTGGTGTTACCATTAAGCCAGCCCAATATCCGCTAGTTAACCACATTTACGGGACTAAGACTTCCGATTATATTATTGAATTTAAAGGGACACAGGTGGCCGCTGGTGAGGTTTTAGATTCGTTTATAGTTACTGGGTCCATTGATGCTTCGCAAGCCGGCTACGGCTTTATAACAGGGTCTAAGAGGCCTTATATCGGTGCTCATCGCCAGGACTATCAAGGCACTCTCCTTAATAGATCTGATGTACGCGTGGGCTTTTGTAGATATTGGCTTGACGACATTACACTTGACTTATTAGAAGTCCATGGTCGCGACATACAAAACTACGGGACGAAAGAACCAACCCGGCCCCCGTATTTGTTCCAAAACAACCAAACGATAAATTCTGAGTTTTTAGAAATAGATACTTTGGCTCTTAACTGGGATTTTGAGACGGTAACTGGATCGGACGCGTCCGGAGAATTTACTGTTCCTGATTTCTCCTCTGGGTCGACTCTGGCCCAAGCCACCCAGTATGGAGCGTTGGGAAATCTACTTGCCGCACAACATACAGGGTATGGATATGGGTTCCCAGTAAGCTCAACTGCGTCTATTGATGCCGATTACGTTTTGACCTCAGAGTTGCTAGATTTTGAAAGGCTTAATTCTAGCGATATGATTTCGATATTGAGTACTCAAGATGATATAGAATTTACAAGAGAATCACGACCGATTAATTTCCTTTATGCAATTGAAAAAAGCATGTATCAGTCTATTTCTGAAAATATGATTCGTATGTTTGGCGTTATTACTGATTTTAATAATATTATTGGGAACCCGGCTAATAAATACCGCGATACATATAAAGGTCTTCGAATCTTGCGAGAGAGGTTCTTTGAACGCGTAGGCAACACCCCCGATTTAGACAAATATATTGAATTTTATAAATGGTTTGATTCATCCCTCAGTAGAATTTTAGAACAACTAATCCCTGCCGGCGCCGAGTTTTCTAAAGAAATCAGAAATATAATCGAAAGTCATATGCTGGAGCGCAGCAAGTACCAACATAAATTTCCAACCATGGAATTAAAAGATCCTATTCTTGTCGGAACAGTTTTGTCACCACTTCCTTTAAGTCCAGGCTGGCAGTATACTCATCATCCAATAAATGATAAAGAAAATACAAACGCAAATTATTGGAAATCTTTGGCCTCTCGGGACAAGGGCAAGTTAGCAACAAGTGATACTGTGGTTAATAACAATAAACAAATTTATTTTGATAACTCTACCAAAGAAAGGCGTACGCGCAAGCGACACCTTCTGCATCGATTTTTAGGAAATCGGAAAAAACATATTCGCGCCGGCATTACTACACACGATAATAAAATAGAAAACTTTGTTTTTGATGCCACGGCTCCCTACGGTCCCGTGGTACCAGGCACCAATATCCCCCAGAATATTATGCTCAGCTTTAATGCTGATGTAGAGAAACTCCAGAATATAGCCGATGATCTCGCACCAGGAAAGAAAAAAAGACTCGGCTTTGGAATTGATCCAACGATTAATATCACCCCGGGTAAGCTTAAGCAAGATGGAAACGTATTAGCGCCATTTAGTCTTTATAGTTCGTCCGTTACAAATGGGTACAACTCAGAAGTTGTTAACTTTTATACAGCCAGCATATTGTTAACCAATTTGCACGAAGATATTGTGCACACCAACGAAACACGACCACTTCAGGGCCCCTTTACGGAGAAATTTGTGGGAGGACGTCAGTATCGCCATACCGAATTGAATAGTGGTTCTCTCGACACTCGCGATGATCGTGCCGAAGGGTTTAGAGTTGAATTAGGGTTGCTTCCAGTTTCTCCTGGCGCTCTCGGTATCGTGCCCCCTAACTATCCCTTTGGAAACTCTCCATCCGGCTCGGCCCCCTTGGGATTTCTTGCGCATCTCCCCACAGCCCAAAGGCTAAGAGACGAAGGCGCAAAACGATCAGTTAACATTAAAAATATTTTGATGACGACTGCTTCCGTAGGTGTCCGGCTTTCTGGCACACTGATTCATAATAAGATTGGAAATTATAGTAAAAATTATCAAGTTGTTCAATCATCCGGCCGAACCCTCAACGATCCGTTCTTCCAAGATCAATCGTTCGACTTTGCGTTGTATCCTGAGACAGTCTTTGGTAGAACTCGACACCCTATGGAGCTACAGAGGGTAACAAACACGAAATCTGTGTACTTTGACGGTATTAATGATTATTTATCTTCGTCAGTGGGCGCAGCAGCTTGGAATGATATAATAGGCGGCGCCGGCAGCTTAGCAAAAGCTTTTACTTTTTCAGCTTGGGTTCGTCCAGTTTCAATGACGGATAACTACCCTCGAATCATCGACTTCGGCGGGGGAGCCTTCCCCGACCGCGCACTGGCCTTTTACGGAAGCGCTTATCCCGCAACCGCACAGATTTATCTTAACAGCGGCCAAGCCATGAGATCTTCGGCGGCTTCTATAGTCGCCGATAACTGGGTACATATTGTTGGCACATATGCAGGAGGCTCTTCTGGCGATATCAACATATATGTCAATGGTGTAAAAGACAACGCCACCCATACAGACCTCCCCGATACGACCGACATCAGCTCACATCTTTCGATTGGTGCTGATGCAGATGGTACTGACGATGAATTTAATGGCTATGTTAATGATGCCGCTATCTGGTCCAGGGAGCTTACTGAATCAGAGGTTACAACATTATATAATAACGGCTATCAGCCAGACTTGAAGGCTATTGCTGCTTTAAATCGTGGGCTTGTTTCCTGGTATCGAATGGGCGACGGCGACGACGACACTAATACAACAATTTACGATCAAATGGGGTTTGCGAATTTAACAGCTGTGAACGGACCCACAATTCAGTCCAGTGCTCCGAGCCCCATCGTTGAGAGTTCTCTAAACTACGCTCTTCCCGATCGCACAGGCGCCAACTCCAACCAGTCTATTATCGTCAACAGGTTTAACGCTCCTGGCAGCTATGAAGTCTCATCGCGAGGTTATATGGACCCGGCCCACGAAGAAAAATCAGTTTATAGTGTTTTGCCCTATCGTAATTTGTCTGTTTTGAATTTTGGAACAATTGTGTCTTCCTCTAATGATAATTCTGTTGCTTTTACAATGCATGTCGAGGACCAGTCGGTAGAGGGGGTCGACCGCGGCCTAAGGCAGCGCTTGGTTCCACACAATCGGCCATTTGGTTATGACGGGGCATATACAGCGTACCCGGCATATTATAAAGTTAATAGGAACCCGCGCGTAAGAGTGACAGACAGTGATGGAAACGAGGAGAAGGTTTATGATAATTATTTTGTCCATCATCCGATCCCTCGTACTACGGCTCAATACTCTTGGATTAGTGCGTCGTGGGATGAGGCCAACTCTGCAACTTCTACCGCTCGGTGGGGATATAGTGAACTAAGTGGTGGGCTCTTTGTACCAAGTCTGCCTACAATTAGTGGAGCAGTTGATTTTGTATATGGAGATTTCTTAGGCTTAAACTCAGTAGTGGTAGATCCAATTCGTAGTCCAATAGTTACAGGCGGCAAGATCACCAGTCCAAACCCTTCTACTAGTGCCAATGCTTTGGGTCTGTCTGTCGCAGGTAGTACAGCCATCGCGGCCAACCTCCAGCTATCGACATACTATAATTCGCTCATGAATTTGGGTTTGATCGACAAGCCTCCTCGCGATAATTTTGTAAATGTGCTGAATCTTCTTCTCTTAGGTCGTAGTGGTCCCTATGGGTACCCAAGTTGGAAACAGATAAGGACCGAAGAACATCCTGTTGTTCGGAACCAGGAAAAAAATAGTATACTTTCTATACGAACTAAAACCTCAACTGACGTTAGAATCGGCGCCTCCCGAGGCAACGCATTAACACAATTTATAGAACCACAAGTGTATGCCTCAGAGTTTCCAATGATACATGAGTTTAACATGGGAAGCTCCCTCCAATCGGGGCGCTCCGCCGGAAGGCCGATCCGGCTAGCCCTAAAAAATTCATATGGAAATAAGCTTATAAATTTCGCTAATTATGAAGTAAATAATATTCTTAATGTTGCAGGAAATTATGACTCGGGAGATCTTTATTTTAATCGAATTAATTCAATGATTCTTGAAGGACAAAATAACGATAGCGCACTTAAGTCAGCATTATCTAAGGTAAGTGTTACGTATGCTCAGGCTGTTTATCCTGCGACATATAATGCTTTCCTAGGAAGAACAAGAGGCAGAAAATACTATACTATTTCGAACATCTGGAATAATAAGAGATCAATGAGGTCCTTTCGACCTCAGACAAACTCGCAAGGAACACTGATATCCGCAGCAACGCCTCCTTATGGAATGTCGAAGCAGCCTAGTGTTTGGCCCGTCGACGGCCACTTAGATTATTCGAGTTCTGTGAGCTGGACCGAGGATGATGGTGCCGGTGAACTTCAGAATTCATATTCAAGATATAGGGTTCATTACGGCGGTAGTGGTAAGCATAGTGATCTAATGATCATTCCTGCGGCCACTTACAATGCTAGAGTGCCGCACGGCGAGGTATCAGCCTCTTCGGGCGTCGGCGTTAGGGTCGCATTCCCGGGGGATCGTTACAACTTGGTGGCCGGCTCATTTTCCGGAACGCTAGGCACCGCCGGCTCTGGGAAAAGCCCTTACAAGTCTTATGAAGATTACGCAAAATATATGAGGCTTATAGGAAAAGATTATTCTATTGTTCCGGAATTTAGAATAAGCGAGCACATAGCTGAATTTCTTACAGGAGACGATTTTGCAACTCTAACAAGCATCGACGATCTTTTAAGCCTCACTGGCTCGGCCTATGTAAACTCTTCAGAGTCCGGTTTTTATAAAGAATACGCTAATTCCGACTTCATGAAAATGTTTAGTGTTGTAAACAATGCATATCACGGCGCCGAGTTGGTGGACGGCTCAAAGATGTCCCAAGATAAAATTGGCCTCCGCTGTACAGCGCTGGTACAATTTTTGCCATACAAGGGATTTTATCCGGCTGAGCGCACTGTTCAACTGGCCTCCTTATTTTCTCAGTCGTTTGGGGACGAGATATACGTAAGCGCATCGGGTAGAGCACAAAGCGCTTGTTATCGAGCAATTCTAGAGCCATTATACTCTCAAGGTATAATGTATAACACAATTAAATCGGGAATTGCGGTCAGCAACTTTATAATTTCCAACACCTCAAGTGTGGAAAGCCCAATATTTCCAATGGCATATCAATGGGCTACTGGCGCCATCGGCGGCTCGACGCGCATCGTTGGCAACTTGAAAGGGCCCAGTTCCGGTCTCTCGGCATCGTGTGTTTATAACAATTATAACTCATCCCTCCCAGAGGGTAACCTGTTTTTTAGGCAGATGCTTCCCCCCTGGTCCTCAACCAACGGCGCCGCATCGAGCTCTTATTTGAACGAGAACGGTTATTTCCACCGAAAGATACCATTTGAGGCTTTGTACAAACCACGCAATTATCTTTCCCAAGATTATATTTCATATACTGGTAGAATTTATGATACTGGCCTGAGTTCCGCTAGTTTAAATACAATCGCGCCCACCTCGGACACATCTAACTGGCTTACATGGAACGGCGAAGGTGATTCTCGTTATGAATTGGCGATTGATAATTTCTTATGTGAAACAGTTAATTTCTTTCAAAATGGCCTAACCTCAATCCTTTCCGATAGAGAGGAGAACTTCCGAGCGGCCCAGAGCGGCTCTGTATATACAATGAAATTAAAACTGTATAGACCCACAACAATCAGCCCTGGTTATGATTGGGCTAACACCGGCGCTCTTATACCCGATCATGCTAAATTTGATATGTATCGAAGAATCTCAGCTTTTGGTCCTCCGATGGCCGCGAAGTCTTGGGACGCAATGGCCTTTTTTGCGGGTAGTGCGTCTTATGGCACGAGTTTCTCACACCTTACCCCGCCTTATTATGCAGGCTCTGGGTCTTGTACCTTTACTTTTACGGCTACCTATGATGGCGCCCCCAGCTTGGACGAGATCTTCGTCGGAACGAGCTTAGTTTACGACAGAATGGAAACGGTCGAACTCCAGAACGGCAACCAACCCATGGCCGACTATAAAGTTCAAATGTATGACAGTTTCAATTTAACCGAATCGGTTGCCTCTGTCCCGGCAAACTCTAGAACTCAAAAGAAGCAATGGCTCATTCAGTCTAAATTCGAAACTCCAGTCATCAATATCGCCGGCGACCGGAGAACCTGTGTTAGCGGTGGGTACCTCGGACAGGAGGCAACAGGCGGCCTCTTCGTCGTCGGGACAACGACCACCGACGACACGTTTAATTTTACCGGTTCCTCTGGAACAGTATATGATTTCATTATAACGGGCTCTTACGATGGGACTACAGATCCGATACAAGTAGAGAGAGTCTCGAGCACTTCATCGATGGCCCTGAATATCCATGGTGCTATTACGGCCTCTGACTTCGTTCAGGTCGATGGCGGTATTGCGACTATATACCCGGTCGCGCCGCATATTGTCGTCTTGACCCAAAGCGCTGTTGGAACTGCTGGTAATACGCATATCGCAGAATATTCCGGTGAAATGACAGCCATCGGCTTCGGCGGCGGCGAGGATGCCATCGCCGACGACCCATGTGGAGATATTTATGGTAGTATTCCAATCGCTAGTGCGCCTGATACAATATTCCCAGCGGCATCAATAAACATGACCGGCACCCTCGGGAATACCATCACACCCAATTCGGAACTCTTTACACAAGGTTTATGGCACGATTACGGTTCTATTCCAACTGGCTCTGACGAAGGGGTTTTTGCTATAATCGAATCACCCTCCCCGAAGATTGGGAAATCATTAGCCGAGCTAGTTGGGATGCCGATCGGACAGCCCTTCCGGATCGGAGCAATTAAGCCGCGCGCTATACTTGAAGAGGCGGTCGTAGCAGTTCCTTTCTTTGTTGGGGGAGATAGCCGGAGAAAGTTTTATAAGCTCGACAGCTTATCGAAAAACTCTGTTAAGAAGCTCAGTCGGCACATGAAGAAATATATTTTCCCACCGCGGTTCGATTTTGTTCTTAACGAGGAAATGGACCCTGTGGCCATGTATGTCTTTGAATTTAGTCGTCAAATAGGTCAACAAGATATCGCTGACATGTGGCAGAACCTGCCTCCATCTATCCACGAGACGTTCGAGCAGAAAGTATCAATTATAGAACACAAGCTGTTACGAGACCAGATGTTGAATAAAGAGAATCGTAAGTTACGAAAGGATCTGCGTTGGCTTGTATTTAAGGTAAAGAAGCGTGCAGAGACAGACTATAGTAGATTTACCAAGAAAGGGCTCGTCTCTGACCTAGAAACGATCCCCAGCAATATAGGAAATGCTAAATATTCGTATAATTGGCCGTATGATTATTTCTCTCTTGTAGAACTAGTTAAAATTGACGAAGCTATTGAATATGATTCACAACTACCTCCTGATAGCAGAGTTGCGATTGTGGGAGAAGTTAATATTGAAGAAGAGCCCGTTTTTGACGAATTGGAATAGATAATCGATGCAGTTTTTTGATGATAAACAAGATGTAATGGACGTGGTTATAACTCCGTTCGGGAAGCACCTATTATCACAGGGGCGCTTCAGTCCAGAGTACTATGCATTTTTTGATGATGATATCATGTATGACTCCGCCTGGGTGACGGGATCGACAATTGTAGAGACACAAAATAATATAGAAGGAAGGATCCAGCACGAAACACCAAGGATTAAACAGCCCTCGGTTTATATTGGTGTTGAAACGGCCATTAATATAAGAAATCAGGCAATTAGTGGGGCCATCTCGAACATGCCTCATGATAGTGGTAGTTATATGGCACAGGATACGAACAATCATAAAATTTATAATCAAGAAAGCCTTCAGTTTCATGGAGACAAATTTGATTTTTTGAAACAACCTCTAGGGCGCTCTGACCAAAGTTCTAAATATTTACCAGCTTGGAATATTTCAATGTTGAGGGGAGCAATCACCAGTAGTCAGAATTATCTGGAGCTGCCGCAATCAGCTAGCCGCGGCACCCCGGGCTTCATAGAAAATATCCCACAGCTTAATATCAACCTTAATTACAAAGTGTACGTTAGTGAAGTCGAAAGCGAGCATCAATGGACGACTGATAATATTACAGTTGATTATGGAAGCACTACATTTCCTATTCCTGATCTGAGTACCATTGCGGACCCAGATGTTGGAGATGTGTTCCCCCCTGGTCTTGTTCAGAGCATAGCCTCCGAGGTTTTCAGTGATGGTACATACTTTTCCCTTCAAAACGGAAAAATAATTTTAGAGATTGTAGAAGAAAATGTTAACTTTAAAAAAGAGAATTTTGATATTCAAGTTTTTGTGTCCTCTTCAGCGTCTCCTGGGGACAACGCAAGCGGGCTGCAGCAATTGTTTTTTACTAATGATGTATATAATTTACAGGTAGACGATTCGGAGAGGTATTTATCCATTAGGGTGGATAAAGGCATCGATGATGCTAGAATTAGTAATATGTCAATAGGCCACGCTTCGTCACTTACCACGGATAGTGCAACAACAAACGTGATTAGTACTAGAGAATTTATGGTTAGAGATCTCTACAGTCCCGAAGAGGATATTTGTGAATAATGAAACGTTCTGTAAAATTTGGTAGGGAAGCCACAAACATTAACAAAGTTATCGTTAATCAAATTCCGGGCGCCTACAAGTTAGAAACAACAATGCAGGTCCTCTCGAGCCCAAACAATTCAGTGTCCTCTAACTTAAATAAAAGTACTTTTATTCTTGCGTCGGCCGACCAATCAATAACACGTCGCATCGTGCAGAATAACAATAATATTCTTCCTTACTTAACAAAACAAGCACAGAGCAACAATGTCGTATTTAGTAAAACAAGTCTTGGGCTTAGAATTGGGCCTCTTGCAAAAAAAGTATCTTCTAAAACTCCAAAAAAAGCATATGTTAGAACTATAACTATTCAAAAAAATGATATTTCAAATCTAACTATATTTGCCGGCGTCGTAACTAGCCGACAGCGACGTAAGGGGGAAGTTTACTCTCTTTCTTCTATGGATACTCTTGTGGTCCTTCAAGAGGGAGCCCCCCTTGAAAATAACATTCTTCTATTCGAAGATGAATCAAAACAAAAAATATGGGCCGGCCCGGCATTCCAAAATAGTTTGGGACATTGGTATAAAAAATTATCTGGACCTTTAACTGAAAATAGTCGCCTGTACTCGAAGGTAGTACCGAACACAAAAGTCATTTTTCAAAGTGAACTACACGAGAACTTATTTAAAACTATTACCAATACATTTAGTAATCTTTATAATATCAACAAAGGTATAAATTCCAAGCAGGCCATTGTTAATAATCTTAAAACTCAAACAAGAAATTATTTTTCTTCTCTGTCCTATGCAAAAAATTCAAACGGCGAAGTTCCAATATCTTTCTCTTTTAATAGGCTAGACTTTCTTAGAAATAATGGTGCATTCTCAAAGCTAATAAAAAATGAAAGCGAGATGATGAATTCGTTTGAGTTATTGTCCACTAAAATATCTCGCAAACGAATTATTAGGAATAACCCCACCAACCGGCTGACCGGGCACGGCCCGGCCAAGCCTTTTGATGGTCGCGAATACCCGCTCCGAGGCAACCTTTCCTACCATAATCTGTTTCCCACACAGGACGTGTTAGTGGTGATGTCTAAAGACACAGAGATGAAAAATATTACAGACGGAATTTATTCATATGGTGTTGAATTTACTTTTTTGGATAACACACATGAAAAATTATTAAATGTTTTAAATGAGCCCACTGTGGGGCTTAAAATCATTGCTAAAAAAGTACAAGATTTATTCGAAGGGATGCAGCGATCGGGAAACTATGATGTTTATACTCAATCATTTTCAGATGCATATATTAAGAAATACGAGTTCGATAATAAGCAAACTATAATAACGGGCGCTATTAGTAGTTATATAAGTGCGATATCGCTGTTTCATAAAGATCTAGCAAAAGCAATTAAGTTAACCCCCAATAGTTTAGCAACAAAATTGTTCATATTAGCGGATCCTCTTGTCAATGGGCCCTCTGGGCCATTAAATTTGTTAAATCTCGTGCTAGACTTAGCAAAGCAGATAAATCTTAAAATTAAGATGAGCTCCCCAGTCCCAGCCGGCGCTGCGGCTGTTTTACAGATGCAGACGTCTAAGCTGGGCTCCGGGGCACGATTAATTAAAATTAAGCATTATTTTGATGAATTCGTAGATGTGAACGATATTGGCGTTGCCGGATTTGACTACTTAACCCCGTATTTAGAGACGGGCACCCCAGAATTTTTTAACCCCTTCAGACAATTAACTTATCAACAAGTACAAAATTTGCGAACTAACGAAATAGAAAAGTATGATAATTTAGCCTTTACTGGGCCACTCTCTTTGACTCCGAATTATTTTAACATATCAGGGAAATCACACAAAATCAACTCTAACGATCCCGACCAGGAAGAAACGAATTCGATAGTGGCTACCAGTCTGTTAGTTGCTAACAAATTTCGTAATTCTCCGCTCGATTTTAATCAGTTTAACGTTAATGACGATACTACTGGTAACGCGTCCGGCCTCCTCTCTATTATAAAAAATAATCTTAAAGTGATAGAAAAAGAAAATTGTAGTATATCAATAAATCTTCACGACGACGACACCGGTATTTTCCGATCGCTCCCATCACCAGTGTATCCCGCAAGCGGCAGGGACTATCTTGACGCTGCTGAAAAAATGTCCGAGCCATCGCCCTTTGTTATAAACAAAACTGGTAGCGTATCAGTCAATAATTTTATTTTAAACTCAACAAACAATATTTCACAAGAGGGCTATTACAGTCAAATTAAACAGCTCAACAACGGCCTCTTATCATATTTGGTCCAAACTGATTATTTTGTAGACTCCCAACAGGTGCATGTTGGGGAAGTTAAGAACATTACGGACCAACAGGTATTTAGTTCCAACAATGTGAATATTCAAACATTCAATCTTAGAGCACTAGAAATACAGCGAAACAATCTAAACTCTGCCGCGTCAACGATGAATTCCGTGTTGCTTAATCAAAAGCCCGCGGAACAAGTACTCTCACAAGAACTTAGTTATGCACAATATATCTCTACACCCATTTCTGCTTCGGATATAACATCTACAGCGCTAAAATATGGTAATATTAAGAAAATTCAATATTTAGCCGGCTATAGAAAGTTAAATGATTCTGTTATAATGAAAGATCCCATCTGGCTGGACCTCACAGAGACCAGTTTAAATAATTTTTCGGAGACGGGAAAGACTCTTTTATGTAGAATGGCCGAATCGTATACAGAATTTGCTAGGTATAAGGGAATTAAATCTTCCCTTTACGATGAAATCTTCCTGGTGTCCCCCTCGTACGCGGCAACTGCAGAGAATACAGTTGGCGACTCCGCATTTTCTTTACTTCCGGAAAGCAATTTTACATTTTTAAACAATATGGCTGATACTAATAGCTCCGACCTTAATTATTCCATGGGCGCCCCTGACGGCCCCCAGATGAATGTGATACCGGCCGAATCTGCTATTTTTGATGTAGCCCAAAATAAGCAGAATAATCTATATACTAGCGGAGGAGACTTTTTGTTGCCTAATGGTGAAGCGTATATCGGCGATTATCATCTTCGTTATCAACAAAATACCGGTAAATATGTAGCCATGGTTGGAAAAATACACTCAGATATGCCCCATGATGTACTTAAGGCAATATCGGACCAGGCTCAACTGCAACTGATCCACGGAGACGGCACGCAACAGCAGCATCCGGGCACCACCACTACTGGTGGCTCTGGCGGGACAGCGGAGTATTAATATAAAATGTCAAAGAAGTGGTTAATTGTCAACAAGCCCTTGACGGGGGTATCCCTGGGAACCCGGTCCTCTAGGTGGGAGATGAAGCGCGGCCACCCAATGGTCTCTCGCAAGCCGCTGCCTCCCACCGGCGCGCCTCCCTTCGACGATCGAGGTGATTACTTTAGACGCTGCATGGCGCGTTACTATGGCTGGAGGGACCTTTCTTCTTGTTGGTCGCCCTCGGTTCCGTCCTTTGGGTTCCTCGAGCCGGAATCTGAACCGCACAAACAAGCCCGGGCTTCTCGCAGCATCGCCATCAACCTCTCGAACTACGACGATTGGATCTGGAATTCGATAGTCATAAACGATCCCTTATACTCATCCATAATCTCTACCCTCGATACGCCCCTAGGACCATCCGTAATGTCCAGTTTGTTTGGATCACCGGAATCCGGGGAGTCCAACTACGGGTTCGGGGTTGAAACAACGTTCGTGACCATCGAGGCCGACTTGGAACAATGGCTCCTTGCGTCTGACCAGCACGGCATTAGTGGCTGGGCCCGCGATCTTACATCTCCACTCCCAAATGGTGAACTAGGCTGGTATAACTGGCAAGCATATGTTTTAGGTGACCGCTACCATTTACTCGACGCGCCACAGCGCCAGTTCCCTGGTATTTTTGGCGCAGGAATGGTGAACATCAATTTATATGACCACGCATTCGAACGGTCTGTACCGGATCGGCTCACTGCCCGCTCGAACTATAATTATTATAATTCATTTTTTGATACCCTCAAGGACAATCCAAATGTTTTAGAAACACATGTGCCTAATTTTTATGCCGTAAGTTCTGTTCTCTATGGCCCGTTGGGTTATTTCTATGCACCAGAGGGAGGGGCGCCCGAGAATCTTTATTATGATCCTCTCGCCCTCGGGCCGGCGTCGCTACACTTAAGTACCGACTCTATTAATAACATAAAAGATATTTTATCGTCAACAATGTCGGACACAACAGACTCCAATATTGTTGATATTGTATCCCCTTCTGGTGATATTACGGTTGGGCAAGTAGCAGTGTCCCATCAGATACCAAATTCCTTGCTTAGTAGGTTCACCAGATACGATTTTTCTTCGACTGACAATACGGCTGCCCTCGCCGCCGTTAGACAGATTAACCGACATGTTGGAATCCCACGAAAGATGCTTTTGGGAGGCCAGCAATCTATAGTTAAAGCGATGGATGCGCATCGCCAACTATTTCCATATTCTGTTCTGGTGGATCTTGAAGATTCACTAGCAAGTGCCAGTGAATTAATTACCGTTATTGACGACGACAACACCCTCTCTCCCGATGGCCAGACCCTTTCTAATTTCTTTTTGTATGAAATTATGAAAGCCAATATTCTTAATTTTACTAGCGCCACCGGCTATCCCGCCGCAGAAGAGCGCGTATACGAGGAACTGCGCGTGGCAGCTAGGCTAACAAGCTTAAACCCCCCAGACCCGGCCGTCGAGGAATTACCCGACTATTATGGGTTCAATTCGCCGGCCCTGAGCCGTCCCACCTTGGCTACCAATACAGAAGCATCGGAGCCCTACTCTTTGAGAGTCATAGACCTGAAAAACCTTTTTAGAAATATATTTAAGTATTCGCTGGATGAGTCCAAACCAACTGGCCTGTATGCTGAAACAGATTCAGCTGGTACTCCTTACCCTGAGAGCTATAGTGGGTTTATAGGACAATCAGAAAGCGAAAATGTCGTCGCCGGCTCTGGGCTTATAATTGGCGAAAGATTCAATACAAACGCAGTACCCCCAACCGATACATCCGAAATGTACGTGACCTCTCTCATAGATGAGAGCATTGCTTTAAATGAAATGGGTGATTATAGTGATTTTTTGGATCTGTTTATACGAATATCTGATTTCCTGAACACTAAGGTACGAAACTTTAGTGACATGATACGCGGCGCCCTGTGCTACCGCGACACACTGGCTTACAAATTAGATAAACACTCTGTTGACGCAGCGGGCCAGATCTCCGAAGATGCCCTCCAAAGCATTTATTTTGCCAATACGGGCGACGCACATAATTATGTGGACACACAAGTGTTTTCTGGTAAAAAATACATATATAAGCTTTACGCTTATGATTTGGTGGTGGGCAACGAATATAAGTATACAAGTCCCCACGTATTTCCTCCCATCGAATTACCCTATCCTAACCCATTGGCTAGCTATTTGGGGAGTACTCAGAATATAGGATCCAACTTAACATGGCTTACTCCTCCTATCTCATTCTTTACCCCCATGGCCGCTCTCTATTGGCCACGAAACGATATTGGTCAGGGTGCCAGCTCAGGCCATACTATATATGTGGACCTTAATATTGATGGCCATCGCATATCATCGCCAGTCTCACTCCCCGGATTCCCCCCCGGCTTGAACGGCGCGCCAGTGAACGTCGTTCTCAAGTATTCTACTTCATTTCGACAAAACCTTGAAAATAAAATAAACGAGATGGTAGATGACTATATATGGGAGAATTATGCGGCCACCGATAGTGATTACATGCGCAGGAGATATTTTAGCAAATTTAGGGTGGCCAGTATGGAAGACGGTTCCCGCCGGCGCCTATTTATCGCCCAGGTGAAGGATATAGTAGCTGATGGTTATGGCTCCGCTGGTCAGCTTGCTATTGTTGAACAGATCGCCCCCTTCACCGCGGGGATCAGCGCAGCGTCAACCCTTCAAATACCAAATCCATCTGGACTCTCCAACGCTCAGGAGCCGAACGCATACCAGGCTTATTTTAATTTAGATCCAGTATATACCAGCTATGCTAATTTGTCCGCGTGCGGCCGCATTGACGTACAAATAGAGCTTCGAACAGGACAGCATGGTCTTCTGCCAGTTATACCGTGGGACGACACAGATGCTGGCCAAGCATCTGTGACTACGAAGAACTATAAATCGGCAAAGATTATAGAAGTCCCAATTACTGAGACAAATGTTATACAGGTTACGGACTTACCCCCCCAATATCCAGACGCAAAAATATTCCCCCTTAAGGGGTCTGCTCAGCGCATTAAGATTTTACTCAGCAGTAATTTTACTAAAGCAACTTATGTTCCAATAGTAATAGAGCCTACCGATGCTCAAATATTCGAAAATGTTAGAATTGCACAGGGAGAGCCTGCGAACAGTCCGATCCTCTTTGGCTCAGATGATTTACGAACAAATTATCAAATTTTTAGAACTACTGAAAAGCCAAGCACATATCAAGATTTTGCTGGCATGCTTCATGTAGAGAAGGACGGTCAGACTCCTGAAGGCAAACGTGTTGAATCTGTAAGTATTATAGATAATATTAGTCCAAATACTTATTATTATTATTGTTTTCGCACTGTCGATAAGAATGGTTATGTTTCAAACCCGACTCCCATATTGAGAGTTCAAATGGTGGATGATAATGGTCGTATTTATCCTATTATAGAGCCATATAATTTTGATCTGAGTGATCCAAGAAAGACCGAAAAGTCTTTTAAGAGATATATAGAGATAGACGCCTCCTTGCAAGAGAAGGTGGTTGTGGGAACAAGCACCGGAACGGCCGGCACCCCCAGTGTTGCACCCACGGCGAAACTGGGCACCGCGGAAGGCACTTTTGGGCCAACAACTGAATATAAAGTGAGGATAATTAGTAAAGATACGGGCAGGAAAATAGATTTAAATCTTAATTTCAATGTTGAAACAATACCCAATCCTAATTTACCAGGAAATTAAAAGATAGAGAAACTATTTATAATGAACAAGGATATAATATTATGGCTTTTTTAGATAACTCGGGCGACATTATTTTGGACGCCGTGCTAACAGACACAGGACGATACCGTCTTGCGAAGGGCGACGGAACCTTTAATATAGTTAAGTTTGCCCTCGGCGACGATGAGATCGACTATGGGTTATACGATTTTAATGCAACTGGAGGCCAACCTTATTTCGCCCTCACAATTCTACAGACCCCAATTTTAGAGGCCTTTTCAAACAATACTTCTGGTATGAAGTATCGACTCCTTACGCTGGGACGAGATAACATGCTTTATTTGCCAATTATTAAACTATATGATACTGGTAATAGTGAGCGCTTCGGCTCCGGCGCCTCAGCTAAATATATTGTAGCGGTGGATAAAACCACAGTTAACGAAATCATAGGTACTTCGCAAGTGCTGCCCAAGGGTGTGCTAAACGGCTTCATGCCAGGATTGGCAGATTGGCTTATGGTAATGGACCAGGGCCTTGACACATCAGCAGTTTCGCAAGATGTACCATTAGATTCTGATCTCACAGAGACACAATATCTGATAGAAATGGATAACAGGCTTGGTAATGTAGTGACCCCGGTTGGCTCCACAGTGAGCGACGCAACACTAAGTTTCGTCGACGACGATAACATCGCATCGTATATTCTGACTTTGAACACTGATAGTAGTTATGTCTCAGAGCTTCCTACTGTAATTGATTCAACCCAGGGTCTTACAAAGTTAGCTGGTCCAGTGGGCACGCGCCTTTCCATGCGTCTTGGCGCCTCGACCTCCTTGAGGACAAGTAATTATTTATTTACTGTTTTGGGGAACACCGGAACCGAAACTATTGGTAGTTTGAGCGGCGCAAACTATAAATATATTGATTCCACCTTATCGGTGACCGGACAGACTACAGGTTATAGACTTGACATCCCGGTAAGATATGTTAAGAAAATATAAGAAGGTATAAGAAATGGCTAGTATATATAAAACTTTTACTTCTAATGATATTGCAACAGTAAGAGACATGTTGCACGAAGCAATTCCAATAACTGGAACAATTGCATCGGGCGCCTATAGTGATAACAATATCAAGACGTACTCCCACGATATGTTTGAGTCGGTTTTTGATTATCCGTACCTTAGCTCGTCGGCTAATCATATTTTTGATTTAACTGCTGGCTTTGCTACTACTTCCCACTGCTCTGCATCTGCAGTAGCCGCCTCCATCGATCCTGCTAAAAAAATTAATATTTATAATGAAATGGCACAAATTCTTGTTGGCTTTGATGCATCCGGCCAGGTAAGAAACTTCGACCGCGACGGCGATCTTGCTGGCGGAAATAAGATTAAAGAAGCCTACTTCATAAACTTTGCGCGACTTCTAACCAAAGATGAGATTAAAAAACAATCGTTAACGATTCAAATGCTGACAGGAGGAGTTGTTTCCGCGCCGGCAGATATATTAACAATTCAAGATCATGGTGCGCAGACAGCCTACAAAACCAATTCACCAGCTGGTGAGTATGCCGTATTATACACGTCCTCAGCTACTGCGAATGCAGATTCGGGAGTTGGACTAATATATTATCAGGCAGGGATTGCCGTTTTGACAGCTAGCATATTTGATGGAGACGTTACAAACTATATTGGACCCAACGGCTCTAATAGTTCCGTTGTTGCTGATAATTATAGTACGGTTACTGGCTCATTAATCTCCGGCTCCATTTCTGGCTCCGCAGATGCTTTGAGGAATCGGCTTTATAACATATCGTTTAACAATACAGTTGAAATTAATTCTACAATTTATTTTTGCCGAGCCAACAATACTGAGTTTAACTATTCCAGTAATCCAACATATTTAAGTCAAAGCAAAATTGTTGTTAAGGAGAACGCGGACGAACTACCTAGATCATATATAACTTCTGTGGGCCTCTACTCGGCCGATAACGAACTACTGGCAACCGCTAAAGTTTCGGAACCGCTCGAGAAAAATCCTAGTGATGAATTTGTGTTGCGGGTCCGACTAGATTACTAGAAATGAAATGGCTTATATTTTTAGGTTCAATGATAATGACAAAGTCGTCAATCTAGTAAAGACTAATCCAAAAGTATCGTTTTATTTTTATAGCGGATCAGCCTACTTTAATAATCAGTACGCCCACAGTGGTGCATTTTCGGCAAGCATATTAGGTGTTCCTTCCGGCTATATTTCACTCTATGAACAAAATATCGACACAAGTGGATCGATAAATTTTCAAAACACCACAGTTCTCAATAACGGAGGGATATATCCGACCGATCCTTTTGGATATGCAATTGCCGCCGGAGTAGATCCGACAAGGTATTATACCGGACCAAATCCGGCTCATGTGAATTTTAAAATTAAAGATGGGACTCGAGTTAATTTTAAAACTGTCTCTAAAGCAGAATTTAATCTCGAAGCCGGAGGCGCTCCGCTTTATAATGAGGGGATCCTGAGTTCATCAATCCAGAAATATTATTATTCTGCTACTTCGCTTAAGACGTCCGGTTCCTATCTTAACACCACAACAAATGTGGAATCAACGGGATCGATTACTTATTTAGCAGCCCTCAAAAGTACTCTGAACTATTATTCATCCATAAATCCAAATTATATGGTTTCTTCATCAACACGAGATCTTACCTCTAGTGTGGTGGCAAATGGAGCGCTGGATGTTGGCCTCGTAACAATTCCGTCTATTTTTTATGGATCTATGGTTGAAAAGGGCAGTGTAAATTTAAGATTTTATATTACTGGTACTTTGATTGGGGAACTGCAAGATATAACCAGAAATGGCGACCTAGTACAGGTGGGTCCCCTTGGCTCTCCCGGCTCGGGCACGGTGGCGGGGACTATACTCTATAACGAGGGTTTCCTAATATTAACCGGGTCAACGGATTTGTCAAACGGAACTATCAATGAGGATTTCGGCACAAATAATAATTTTCCAACTTGGGTCAACTTCGCCCAAACGATTTCAGCCTCAGCACCACAGGTACCTAGCTCAAGTTTCTTTTTGGGCTTCAGCGGCTCTCATAAGATTCCAGTAATGACTCTTTTTGCGCATGCCGCCAAGGGGGACTTAAACCACTCAAACAACAGAACATACGTGAAGAAAGAGACTCAAATTCTCCTAACTTCTGGATCCACAGGGTATACCCAAAATCCTGAAGCGTTAATTAAAAATGTTGTAAGTTCCTCGTATCTCGATCCGACGGGGTCTTTTACTAAAACTACCTATATATCAAAAATTGGAATATACGACAAAAATAAAAATTTGATTGCTATAGCAAAGATGGCGGCTCCCGTTAAGAAAACACCTTCTCGCGATTTTACGTTTAAGATAAAGTTTGATATTTGATATTATGGTCGCATGATCCTAGGACTTGATATATCAACCAGCATAACTGGCTATACAGTATTGGACCATGGAGGCAAGATCCTCGCATGCGACCATATTGACTTACGAAAAGAAAAGAACTTCTTCAAGAAAATACAAATTGTGAGAAAGTGTCTGGAGGATATAGAAGGCGAGTATCCTATAGAGCAGGTATATGTTGAACAATCTCTCCAATCCTTTCGCTCCGGCTTCTCATCAGCACAAACCTTATCGCTTTTGTCAAAAATAAATGGTATTGTTTCGTGGCTGTGTTATAATATGTTTTACGGCGAACCCAAGTATCTCGCCGCCACATCCGCCCGCAAGTTATGCGGCATCAAAGTCCCCAAGGGACAGAAGGCAAAAGCAGTTTCTTTGCAGTTTGTTGTTGACAACGTGCCTGGTTTTGATGTAGAATACACTAGACATGGAAATCCTAAGGCTGGTTATGCTGATCGGTCGGATAGCTATGTGATAGCAAAGGCAGGCTGGATCCGTGAAAGAGAAGAAATTAAAAATACTGACTAATGTGTTGGGTGCCGGATACCGGACCAACAATGAGTATCTATTCAGATGCCCCTACTGCGAACACCACAAACGCAAATTCTCCGTCAACCTTGAAAAGGGTTACTACAAATGCTGGGTGTGCGACACCCGAGGCAAGAATATCTATCGTGTCGTTCGCCGTTTTGGCACGAACCACGACAAGTCGCAGTGGCGAGACTTCACTTCCGAGATTGATTTTGGTCAACTCGAAGATTTATTCGGCGAGAAAATAGAAGAAAAACAAATACTTGAGATGCCCGAGGGGTTCATCTCTCTGGCAAACCGGGAGATGCCCCCTACCGGCTTTGCTGCAATGAACTATTTACGACACCGCGGTATCACCAAGCAAGACATTGTTTGGTGGAAGATGGGCTATTGCACCAAGGGAGAATACGAAGGCAGAATCATAATTCCATCGTTTGATGACGAGGGAGACTTGAGCTATTTTGTATCCCGATCT
>Ga0080013_1000296_pt1 | contig 71180 bp, 54 predicted proteins | sample ETNvirenome_6_85_FD_69236 | JGI IMG/M metagenome (GOLD analysis project Ga0080013, IMG submission 69236) | Marine viral communities from the Pacific Ocean - ETNP_6_85 (SPADES assembly) (version 2) | ecosystem: Environmental > Aquatic > Marine > Oceanic | place: Pacific Ocean | collected 2013-06-19
TGTAGAGGATGATATAGTTTACGCAAACGCAGACAAGAAAGCTCTATTGAAAGAGAATGATGTTCTAAAAGAAGATCAAGTCGTTGCTTTTAATTTTACTTTCAAAAAACCATCATATAAAGACAATATAGAAATAATGAAAAGAAGTGGAGGTCTTACGTCTGATGGAGAAACCATCGCTTTTGACGCTTCTTCTGTCAGATATGAGAGATTTGTTTCTTTATTGACAGATTGGACCTTAGTTGATAATGCTGGAGAGTCATTGGCAGCAACAAAAGCTAATGTTGACAAGCTTCATCCGACTCTTGCTTCTGTCGTTTTAGAGAAAATGGAAGAAATAATTAGTTAGAAATAATACGTTTATATAACGTTAATTCGCAATAAAAGAGGAAACCTCAGATTCTTTTAGAATACTGAGAAAGGTTCCTCTTTTATTTTTTTGGAGATATGATACAACATGCCAGCAGACAGTAAAACTCAAGAAATGGCTGAATTCTTACTAAAGATTAAGGCTGAAGGTGAAGAAGAAGCATCGAAGGCTACTGCGAAGTTTTCCAAATCTCTTGATGGTCTTAAAAAGTCATCCAGTTCTGTATTAGCTCCAATTCAAAAACTCTCTAGTTTAGTCAGCGGCGGTCTAGGCTTTGGAAAGTCTATAAATTTTGTAGAAGACTATTACAAAGCCATGACCAAATTATCTGGGCAAATGCTCAAGTACGGAAATTCAGCAAAATCTCTAGAAAAAGAGATCAATTCTTTAAGTAAAACTTTACATTTGACTAGAATGGAAACTATTGGTCTTATGTCTGAATTCGAAAAGGGTTTCCCTCTTGCATCTGTTAAAGCTTTTAAAGATATAATGGTTAAAATTTCTAATGTTACAGGGGCGAACAAAGATGCCATACAGGAATACATGGGAGTTTTAGGTGGCATTTCTAATATGATGCCAGAATTGCAGTCTTCTATGCAAGATTTAAATAAGCTCGACAAAGAAAGATTGAGAGACGCTTCTAAATTAATGATGATAGAAGGTAATATGAGCCTTCAGCAATCCAAAAGTCTTGGGAGTTTTATAGCTCAAAATAAACAAGTCTCAAAAGCAGATGAAGAACACATTAAAAAATGGAAATCATTTATGGCGAGTATGCAGGATATAAGAATTCATTTTGAAAAAATTGCAATGATTCTTGGAGAAGCTTTTGTACCGCTGATTAAAGACATATCTAAGTATATGACGGAAAATAAAGAGACTATAAATCAATGGGTTAGTGGTATAGCTACAGTAGCTAAATATTTAGTTCCTGTTGTTCTAGCTTATAAGACTATCAGTGGCTTTGCTGGAGGGATTAAAAGTAGCGTAGGGGCTTTTGGTGCTCTGGGCGGCAAAAAAGGCAAGGGAGGGGCAGCAGGAGGGGTTGGAGGTCTCGGAGGTAAGCAATGCATGCCTGTTTGTGGGGCTGGCGGTGCTGGCGGCGGCTCAATGTATTCTGGAGTTCCTGGCGGTGCGGCCGGTGCGGGTGGAAGTAGATCTGCTACCGCACTGAAAGCGACTGGAAAAATTCTAGGCAAAGGAATGGCTATGGTTGCAGGGGCTATGATAGGTCAAGAAATTGGAGGGGTTATAGGCAAGTCTTTAGGTAGCGAAAAAACCGGTCAATACCTTGGCGCTGCTGCCGGTGGTGCGGCAACAGGGTTCCAAGTCGCTGGCCCTGTGGGAGCTTTAGTAGGTGCAGGCATTGGACTTTTGGGTCAAGGACTTTCTGATCTTAACGATTGGATAGAGGGACCAAGTGCTGAACAAAAAGAGATGAATGAACATTTAAAGAAGATTGCAGATAATACAAAGGAAACTAAAAGTAAAGTAAAGGCTGGAATATTAACTAAAGAACAAGGGAAGTTTGAAAAAAAGAGCATTCGTGCGGAGGATGATTTATATTGGGCTAGAAAAAAGAAACAACGGCATGCTGTCAGTTTGCGAAAAATTAAAGAAGCTGAATCAGCGAGGAAAGAGGGGGGCTTCCGTGGATGGATGCATGGGTCTTCAGGAGTAAATGAACAAGGTGGACTAGAAGGAACTGCAATGTCTATGGAGCGGTCAAAAGCAGCGCTTCGTAAAAGTATTAAAAATGAACAGGAAAAAATACACAAGTTGGAAAAACTAACTGGCGCAGAAGGCGAAGCTGAACGAAAGAGACTTGCGGACGCAGCAAGAAAAGTTCGTATTGAAGCGCAACTTGAAGCTCAAGACGCTGCACGAAAGGCTGAACTGATAAATATACAGAATATAAGATATGAAACACAAAAGAAATTAGTGGGAGCACTTTCTAAAGAACTTAATTCGGAAGTTCAATTAATGCTTTTGGGTAAAAAGATAGACGATGAAGGTTTGAAAAATAAAATAGAAGCAACTAAGGCCGCAATTGAATTAGAAAAAGAATATGCCGGAATAAGAATAGGTGAAGCTCAAGGGGTAAGGACTAGAGCACAGGGAAGAATCGCATCTGGAAAAGGTGAGTATGACGCGGCAAAAGGTAGAGTTGATGCACTTCCTAAAGAAGTAAAACGAAAGATGGCAGCTTTGGAAGCGGCTAAAAAATTCCGTCAAAAGCGTGAAGCATACGGCGAAACATTTGATAAAGATTTCGAAGAAGAGGATTATTATAAAAAAACGATGAAAGATCTCGAACCTCATCAAGCAGATCTAGATTTTATAATAAAATATGAGGGAGATTTACAGACAGTAAAAAAATCTACAACGACAATAAATGAAGAGACCGCTCATCAAAACGAATTAATTGCAAAGGGAAACGTTTTGTGGAAGCAGCGTACAGCAGTTATAGAGATAGATAAGCAACTGCATGCTGGTACTGCGTCTATCATGGAAGCTCAAATAGGCATTCTCGATCAAATGGGTATGGGTATTGGTGCTCCTGCCGAAATGAGATATCAGTTAATGCAACAGATCGGTATGCAAGTAGTTGAAGTAGAGAAGCAAATTGCTATAGCAAAAGAAAAAGCTGCAAAAGGAGATGAGGGTTATAAAGATGCTCAAAAAGAAATAAAAAAATATGAGCTTGAAAGATTACAACTTATACAGAAACAATACTCTGTATCTAAATCTTTAAGAGAAGGATGGGTTGATGCTCTTTCTGCTATGACAGTCGCTTCTGGACGTATAACTAAAATTATGATAAATAGACAATCTAATTTAGCCGAAGGACTTAAACAGGGGATGGTAACGTCTAATGTCAGTGGTAAACTTGGAGCGGGTGGAGGAAGGAACTCTGAAAGGTTTGGTATTAGTTTAGCAGGAGGGTTGAATATTAGCGGTGGAGGAAATGCTGGATTTCAAACTGATTTCGGTCCAGATGTAAGAAAAGTTAATAAAATGCACGAGAATATTAGAAAAGGGAATATAGATAAAGCATCGAAAATAGCAACAAGTCAGGGGACTTTTATGGCAAATAAAGCTATGTCAGGAAGTGGTACAGCACATCTAAAAGGACCAGGTCTCGTTGCAGCGACACAACCAGGTGCTTCAGGGATCAAAAATGTACCAGGTAGGAATGTGGGAGCCGGTGGAGGACAGCCTAAGACCGGCGAACGTGCTTCGGGAAATATACCAGGTAAGGATGTGGGATCCGGTGGAGGATGGGCTAAAACTGACAAACAAGGCGTTACAGTTTTTAATGTTAGTATAGAAGTCCACAATAAAGCAGAAATGACTAAGTTTCTCAAAGATGTATCTAAAAAGGTATATCCGCAGAAATGACTAAGTTTCTCAAAGATGTATCTAAAAAGGTATATCCTAAGTGATAAAGTGTTTGTGTTTGCAGTATCTTTCGATAAAAAGATAACTGATAATATTTTAAAATGTCCTCTGAAACTACCAAAACAAATGCCATTTTACACCCTGCCATCCATGCAGCTAAGAGAAGCTGCTTAGAAGACGAGGGAAATGCGTATAAGGAGGGTCTATTAGAGCCTTGGGGAGTTATCCCTTTAACGGCGAATGTGAAAGGTATACGTTATTCTTTTTCTATTACTCCTGTAGTTTTTCATAATGACACGTTGCCATATCGAAGACGATTAGAAGGATCTGCACCATCGGGGGCATCTCCAACTGATGATATTTGGCCAGCCGATGTTCCTACTAATGTTGATTTAGAAGACGGTAGAAAGGTTGATGAATCTGTAAATGGGTCCAAAGCAAAAAGATCAGGGATCGTATATACAGGTAAAGACAGTGATAATAAACCTATCACTTATACTGTTTATGACGAGTTTGTTGATGGAACAACCACTTATAATGTTAAAACTTGGGCATATGATGGAGATGTTTATCAACATGAGACTAGAGAAGAAGGTGGGAAGTTAAAAGGAGAGGGTAAAACAAAAACTGGGGAGAACGTAGAAGGTGGTAGCGAATCCGATTGGAGTGAAAGACCTTCTAATTCTCCCGTTCTTACATCTTATGCTGAAATTTATGAAGAACAACCAAATAGTATAAGATGGTGGTTCAAGTTAGATAATATAAAGCAAAGTTTTGAGCAATATGTAAATTGGGATGAAACTGCCGATGACTCTAGAAGTCTTGCTGAAGAGGTTTTGGGGGAAGAATTACAAGCTGCTATAGATGCATATTTAGTTGATGTCGATAATTCTACAAAGCCAGAAGACATGTCTCAAGATAAGTGGGATCAAAATATAGCAGACATTCACACTGCTATGGAGGATACTTTAAATTCTGCGAAAACCCAGATTGGGCAGTATATGAATGTTTTGACTCAATCTGAAACTATATTAAATGATACAGAAGCAGAAGAAATAAAACCCGATACTCCTGCTGTTGAATCTGTCGATTATGTAAGAAACGGAGTAGCTTTTGTTTCAAATGACGTTGCGAAACTAGTAGATGATACTGTTAGCGAGTCTAGCGATTATATAAAGATATCTGACAGTACTCAATCTCTTATAGACAGTTCTGTGGATTCTATAAGAGCAGGGGCTGGTGATCTTAGAAATAGCCCGATGCGAGATATGCAAATAGATATGGGAGACGAAACTTTAGATGGAGTTTTTGTCTCTTATATAAATGACCCTGAGTATATATCAAGGAATGGAGATCCTGGAGATAATACTGATAGCACAGAAGCATTTAATTGGGGAATAAGACAACCTTTATCCCAAGTCTTTTTCGGGAATGATGGTTCAGCGAATTGTCCTAAACTATCAATATCTGTTACGGTTATAAAGGGAGGGGTTCCTAAAGTCGGTGAGGGAGTCGCTAAACCCCCACAGAGAGATTCTATTGGGAATGGCAGTACAGAGGTCGATTTTAAAGGTGAAGAGCTAGGACAAGAGTTTAAGGCAGTTAATTTAGTCTCAGGAAGAAGCCATACAGAGGGAGATTGGGAGATAAGAGAGTATAGATATAATCCTAACCAAAATGGCAGTGGAGCTACCGTCACAGATTGGGTAAGGACTATAAGAGATAAAAATGGGGATACTGGGCAAGAGACGTATAGAGAAATCTCTTCAGTAAATAACGGAGAAGTTACTAAAACTCGTGAGCACATAGATGAGAACGGAGTAAAAACACCTAATTGGGAAGTTGAAGATTCAGATGAAGAACCAAAAGATGAGACTGAAGAGTCTAAGTTTGTTATACAGCTTATTAAAAGAAGAAGGTTAAGTACTGGGGCTGATATTTTAGCTATTGAATGTGATGATGGCGATAAAATAACGTACAATAGAGGAAGGGATGATTGTTTTTGTGACGAACTAACGTCTGAAACTATATCTGCTTTTGCGGCTGTTCCGGGGAATCCTTATCTTGGAGAAGATATATTGTCGTATGATATTTTAGGGGAAGATTCATTTAGTTTTGTTTTTCATACTGGGATAAAAAATCCATATACTTTTTCTAACAGGAAAGATTTTATTGAATGGATTTCTGGTCATAAGGATATTGATATCTCTAATAGCGTTTTTAATATGCCTTCAGGTCCAGAATTGTTAACTAATGGAGGTTTTGAACAGGGTTTTGTTTGGCCTGGGTCTGGTAAAAAATTCGCTCAGGTCGCCGAGGGAAGTGTTAACGGATGGTCTACCGCTCAAACGGCAACTGGTCCAAACACTATAGAAATATGGTATACTGGTTTTAACGGAGTAGACGCTTATGAGGGAAATTATTTTTGTGAACTACAAAATAGTCTTACTGGAGGTTGGGGAGTAAAGCAGACTGTTAGCTTAATATCAGGACAAACTTATACTTTAACTTTTGCTCACCAAGCTAGACCTCCGCTTTTTCAAGCTCGTGAAGAATTTACAGCCAGCGTAACAGGGGCTGCGACAGCATCATTGAATGTAATTGATTCTATACTAGACGCATGGAAAGTGAAGGAACTTACTTTCACAGCAACATCAACTGGCTCTGCTGAGATCAAATTTGTTCCTGATAATTATTCAGACAATACACTTGGTTGTTTTTTGGATGCAGTCAGTTTAAAATCGCAAACAAGCAGTTCTAGTAGTTCAAGTATTTCAAGCAGTTCAAGTATTTCAAGCAGTTCAAGTACTTCGAGCAGTTCTAGTACTTCAAGTAGTTCAAGTACTTCTAGTACTTCAAGTAGTTCAAGTACTTCAAGTAGTTCAAGTACTTCAAGTAGTTCTTCAAGTAGTTCAAGCGAATCTAGCAGTTCAAATAGATCTTCGAGCAGTTCTAGTGAATCTTCGAGCAGTTCGAGCAGTTCTAGTACTTCAAGCAGTGGTTTTAGTAGTAGTTCATCTAAATCTTCAAGTTCTTCAAGTAGATCTTCGAGCAGTTCTAGTGAATCTAGTAGTTCAAGTAGTTCAAGCGAATCTAGCAGTTCAAGTATATCTTCGAGCAGTTCAAGTAGATCTTCGAGCAGTTCTAGTGAATCTAGTAGTTCAAGTAGTTCGAGTGATTCAAGTTCAAGTGATTCAAGTTCAAGTGATTCAAGTAGTTCGAGTGGCACTACTGATACAGAGTGGGTTTTAGATTTGTTCGTTTATGTAGAAGCTTCAAATAATTTAAAGATGTTGCTGTTTAGAGGGACTAAGGCATACGATGATGAGATTGTCCCACTGAAGGAAAAACTAACGTTTGATAATCTTGTTGAAAAAGCTACGGCTACAAAGAAATATGATTTTGGTGATGATTTGGAATATTTACAAGAGGCTTGTTGGGGATATGAGTTTATAGAAGATCCCGAAAAAATTATATCGAGTGGTCATAGCGGTACATGCGAATTGTATCCTGCTGTCGAAAAAATAGAAGGTCTTACAACAGCAAAACTCTCTGATTCGTTGAAGAATAAAGATAGAGATCATAACGCTCTGTTCGAAGATCAAAAGAATTATGCTTATTATTATTCGAACGAAAGAGATGTTTATGAAGATAAAAAAGGAAGTTATATAACTGAGATAAACAAAAGTTATACAGATCATTATCATAAGGGATCTGCTGCTTATCATTTGTTCACTCCTCCTATAGTTACACATAATACTATGTCGTTTATATTCTCTGAAGAAGAAGAGATGAAAGACTTTCCGTTTACATTAGTAAAGCAGGCGGAGAAGGTTAAAGGCGAAGGCGACGAGCCTGACGGTTTTATAGTTGATTTAGTTGACGCTTATGTCGCTGATATCACTTTTGTAGGGTTAACTCCAAAACCAGCAAAAGGGAAAGACGACGGAGTTAATATCTATAAAAATATTTCTAAAACAACAGAATTCCAAGAATACAGCGCAGGATATCCAAATGTTGATAAAACTGGTGATAGCAATAGAAGAGGTACAGGTGTAAGTAAATTCTTATATTATAACTTCAGTGAAAATGACGATGCAGTTAGACGACTTTTGAGAGAGGAAGAGTTGAAAAGCGTATTCGGTGGGACTGGGACTATGATTCCTCTTAGCTCAGCTTCTGACGAGAAAAGATCCGCTCCAATTAATGTATTTAAAGGAGCTAACGATTTGACCTCTACTAAAATACTTGTGAACAGAGCTTTAAATTCAGGTGATACTATTTATATCACAGGCAGGATTGTCAGAAACCGTCATTTTAGACAGATCGTTCAGTTACATACAAGAATTAGTAACGATAGACTTAGGATGTATAAGTTTTATGAATGGGACTCCTTAGATAGTAATGATGAGGGATTTGATTTGTATAATTGCTTGCGACCTAAATCTATTACAGAAGCGTTTAACTTTGTTATTGGATGCCATAAAATGAAAAAAGAGGATGAAGAGGGTGAAGATAAATATGAAGAACAATGGAGAATATCGGAATTATTAACTAATGCGAAATTGATACATAGAAGATGGCTAAGACAGTATATTGGAGACAAGCCTTTGCTTCAAAAACCGATAACAGCGATTGGCAGTGAGAGTAACGCAGACCATGTTCCCGGACAAGAAGCTAAGAGTGAACCTCTCTGTTGGGCTGCTGACAAGCGTGGTATTATAAAATTAACTCTTCATTTTGATGGAACTTTTACATCAGATGTTGTTCTTGCTAGAGATAAAATGGGGGAAAACGCTAAAAAATGGTTTACGACATACCTTGAATCTCAAGGATTAACTAAAACTGCTAAGCTGGAAGATAAACTCAATGTTAAGATTAAGAAACCTGTTTATACAGATCTACTACAAAAAGAAAAAGATCATTTCTCAGAAGTATTCACTAGCGGTATGTTGTTTGATGTTAGCGAACATGTTAATATTAGAAAGAAAGATCACTTTAAACTTCCTTATATACGTTCGTTTGCATTGGCGATAGGACTATTAAAGGCAGGAGATAAGCCTATTGGCATCTCTAGTCTAGACGTTATAGGTGAATTGAAAAAAGAAAAACAAGAGAGAATAGATGAATTAGAAAAAGAAAAAGAAGAGGTTGCAGAACTATATAAAGATATGAAACAAGATCAAGATTTTATAGATGCAGAAATAGCTAAGATAGACGCTCTTATAGAAGTGGAAAAGCTGCTTTTTCCTTTTGATTTATCTTCTTCTTATTTTGTTCCAAGTGGAACAAGTGCAACGCTTAGGAATTCTCCATATAATGCGGCTGGCAGACCTGATGATAAAGTCCCATCTGCGGGAGAAACAAAGGATGAAAAAGCGGATAGAATAAAGAAAGCCATTGAAGCGGCTCCTGATAGATATGATTTTCAAAGTTATCAGACATATTTGTCTGGGTATTTTAGAAATGCGTATGTTAAAACTATTGATTCTGATATAGAGACAGGATTATTGAATAGTATGTTAGCAGCAGCAGATTGGAAGACAACATTTGGAACCTCTCTTACAACCTGGAGTGAGACTGTCCCTGGAGGCAATAGTTTCTTTAGCGGTAGCGATATCCCTCCAGGGAATTATACCATTACTTCTACTGGTGATTCTGAAGTTTTTTATAGATCATCTCCTCCATGTAGTGGAACTACACAATTAGTATCTTCTGGGAGTAAGACGATTTATCATTTGGGTAGTAGCATTTATATGGATGATGGTGGATCTCACACTTTAGCTATGACTAATAGAACTGTTAAACCTCTGATAATAGGGAATACTATACAAGATAATTTCACAGGAGTTAAAGTAACGACTGTAAGTAATACTATATTCCTACCTCGTTCTGCGAATATTCGTATATATGTAGAAAGTTTTGGGATACAAAGAAGTTTCGATACGACTCATAGCGAGTTCCAGTATGACGACGATGATAATCCTGGGGAACCAAGAGTTTTGGAGTGTTGTAATATAGATACAGAGAGAGCACTCGAAAATCTTAATGTAGAGGTACTATCTCCATCTCCTCCATATACTATTGATGGGGCTGGGATATATGTTGCTACATGGCCGTTTTCTGATATGGCAATAATAACTTCTACAGATTTTATATACAATACTGTAAGATTCCATGAAGTAAAAGATAAAGCATATCCTTCTTGGAAGACTTTTGGAGTCGCTAGAACCGAAGCTATGAACATATGGAGCCAAATGATAGACGATGAGTGGGAAGAGCATGAGACTGAGGTTGAAACTGTTCCTCTTGATTATTGGACTATACAGTTTGAAGGAAATATTATAGAATCAGCGTGTCCAGATTCTGGAGAATCAGCAGCATCGTTCATAGATCCTGATGATATTGGATTAGACGGAGGATCTGGTGGAGATGACGAAGATCTTTCTGATTTAGACGCTATAAGAGTCGATCATGTATTGGGCGAAAAATTCGCATATAAAAGAGGAAGAGTCATTGCTGTAGACAGTGGTAAGAATCAAGGGCAAGAGGAAAGCCTTATTCCTTATGTAGAAACTAAAGTTACTTTTGGGAAGAAGGCTGGTATGTTGCAATTCCTTTTGAAGTCTAGTAGTTCTACTTGTCCTGACCATCCATGGCTTTATATGAGATATTTGGATCTCATATATACCTTAAAAGACGAGAGTCTATCTACTGTAATAACTCTTTGTACTTTGGGGCAAGGAAAGAATAGAGTTCTTACTATTGTTGATGTTATAGAATTGAGAGGGCATAACGGTAGGGTTAGAATCGACGCTGGTTTCGCTGAGTTTGGTAAGATATCTATTATCTCAGAATCTTTGGATAATATACAAATAAAGTCAGCTACAGCACAAAGTTTATCAGAAGATGATTTCTACAAGTATAAGGTTTATAACTCTAATGCTTTTGGAGATATAGACATATCTGGGAATACGATTAGCATTAACGATATTAAATTGGTATGTAATAAGTGGGCTGATTCTTCTCTTAAATTTAATACAAAGAAAAATGTTGAATCAAGTAATTTCTGGCCTTTCGCTCCTTACGCTGAACAACAATTAACAGATTCTACGAGACCTTCTGCTTTCAGATTGGCGTATGGAGTCCCTGTAGTCGATGCTAAGGGGCGTATTTTTGTTTTCTACTCTGATGCTAGGCGAAATATATCAGCGGCTATGTCGCTAGACAGCGGATATACTTGGTTCTTATTTGATGGTTTGATAAAGCTATTACAAAGAGAATCAGCTAGGTCTCCTTTTGTTATATATAGCAGAGAAAAAGATATAGTTAGTTTATTCTTCCTATATGAATCTTATTCTAGTAGTGGAGATTTATTAGCTGTTAAACATATACCAATGTCTTTGTTTAGCTCTTCTGATGCATTTATCCCATATAATCCACCAGAAGATATTTCAGGTTTAGATAATGCTCTTTCTGATTTTTCAGGAACAGGTATTTCTCTTAGAAATACATCTTCGATAATTATAGAAGGGAATGTCACCAAAGACGAAGACGAAGAAATATCTTCATATTGTTTTGGAGATTCTGAATATAGAACAGAAGTGGCAGGAGGTTGGGGATGGGGCAGAAGCTCATACAAAGGTCTGAATAGGGGATGGAGTTTTTATGAGGACGAGATGAAGAAGGGAACGGCTGTTTTACCAGAAGATATAGGGGTTGAAGGTTCTAATAGATTTTTGTTAGGAAATAAAGATTTAAGTCTTGATCTTAGAAATGTCCGTTTTGAGGCATATTATGATTTGAAGGGGATTCTAAGACTTATAGGGGTTAATGATACATTCAGTAGCGGTTTAGATAGTTCAATACAGACCATAGTTCAAAGAGCAGATAGTACTATGTTTATTAGTTCGTCTAAAGATTATTACAACTGGACTACAGATATGAGCGATATCAATTTCCATAAAAAGCAGGACGAAACGTCTGTTGGAGACGATACATATACAGAATTAGCTTATAGCGGAGATACTTTCAGAACTTGGTTTTTGATGAATGCATTTTTGTGTTTTTCTGCCTCTAAATGGACTAGTGTAGTTAATTGTGTAGGTGTTCCATCTTCGGTATCTGCGTTTAGCGATACTGGGTGTTGTGAAGAAAGTTCTCAAGTAAAAAATAACATAGTCATCCCAGATGCTGAAGATTTAAAGAAGTTATGTTTTAGAGCTAATGACAATGAGATAGATCTAGGACCGATAGAAGTTGTTAGCAATGAGTTGACTGGAGATGTTGTTGTTGTATTTTCTTATCAAGGAGATCTTTTTGTCAGAAGGATTGTGAATCGAATGATAGATTTTTATACTGAAGAAAATAGAGGGAATTTGACAGAAGATCAGAATTTAGCTATAGGTAATACGTTTAATTTGACTAAAACTTCGCCCAATAAACCTGTGTTTATTGCGGGAAGCTCTACTGCATCTTCTATTGATAGCGACTATTATGATACTAGTTCGAGAGTAGATGATAATGAAGAGGGATTCGGAATTTTAAGTGGAATAAAGCCCGGAGCTTATTTTACAAGAAAAGGACTATTGAGAGTATTTTATTTTGATTCCCAAGCAGATATTTGGGGAATTTCATTGTCGCTGCCTGAGTTTAGTGTTGTTGTAGAGAACGAGATTTAGAAGCCGAGGATAACAATGTCGGCAGAGAGCTTTAAATTTGAGAGGATAACTAATGGTTGATTATAGCAGATCTCCGCTTGGTGATGATTTTATCACTAATGATGTCTATCAAATAGAACAAGATAAAACACAAACTCATACAGAGGTTACGACTTCAATAAATGAAGATACTGGTGAAGAAGAGGAAACAGAAGAGGAGGTTAATAACAAGACTTATAACTCTGGTAGGGTCAGACTTAAATGTATTATCAATAGATATTGTCCTGTTTTAAAGGGGCAGCACGCAAATTATGGTTTAGTTTTTAACAGTAACACCGTTGTATCTGTATCACAAGATGTTGCTAAAAACTTCGCTTTTGTCCCCGGTCTTGATGGGATGTTTTTGAGACCTAGATTTAATTGGAGATCTACATTTTTATCTTATCCCATTGGAGGAATCGATAAAGATGAATCTTTATCACAAGATGGAGTTTTAACAGGGGTAGATTCCATCAGAAAGGTTAGCGAATTGAGTCGTAATTGGTTTCAAAACATTTCGAAAAAAATAGGAAGAACTCAAAGAATAGAAACATATTTAGATGATACATTCCCCAACCGCCCAATATATACTGACCATCAAAAGTGGGTAGTTGTTCCAAGTCCTGTTGATAATAGAAGGGTTTTAGAGGAATCCGAGTATTACGACCCTCCTGGACCTCATGATAGTGCGGCTAGATGGAAATATATAGCTCTTCCTCGTCCTACTGAAAATGATGGGGCTGTAACTAAAAACAGTACCCCACCTACTGCTTCAAATGCTACAGTTGCTGGGAGACCTGACCAAAATGGAGTTCCAACAGGTCCGTTTGCTGCGAGTCTAGAACCTGAAGATTCTTATGTTCTTTTTCCTGCTCAAATGGCATCTTCGGAGCGAATTTTTGATAAGACAATTAACAAGAAGCCAAATGCTGAACAAAAGAAAGGGCAAGATGCTGCTGGACAAGCGGTTTTAGATACTCCAATTACAACCGCAGAAGAATTCGGTGCAGAAGTTCGAGCGTTTAATTCAAATCCGGATAGGCAAAATACGGCTCAAGGTTGGGCAGATGGTTATTCTTCAGGATTTTTAAACGATATGATTAGAGGTCAAAAGGAAAGGCTTGATGGAACGCACACAAATCCTAAATCCCGGGCCACAACTACTGAACAAAAAGCTGACGCTAATGCTAAATTGTCTTTAGGTCAGCAAGCTCTGGCCATACAGGTTCAAGCTGCAAAAGATAAATACGCAAATGACAATTTTGATAAAGAAGACATATATAATGTAAAGACTATTCATTGGAGAGTTAAAAAAGCCACGCCACTTTTTAAAGGTGAAGATTTTTTCATGGAAATCAGAAATATTTCTATAGAGAAAGACACTCAAAATGTAGACTCGAAACCATTTAAAGATCCTAATTTTGATTTTTTAGATGTTCATACAGAAGGAGAATATAGCGGATCGGTAGTTAATGGTAAATATACTGGAAAGTTACCTCCCAACGGAGCGGTAGTTTCATATAAAGTTTTAGTTGAAGAAACTGAAGAAGAGTCTGCTGCCACTCCTAATGATAATGGAGCTTCTGTAGATTATGGCGGCGAACTGCCAGAGGAGACTGTGGATTACGCTGGAGAACAAGAAGATCATACACCAGAAACTATTATTAAAGTAGTCCAGCAGTTTGAAAAGGTAGAGGAGACTGTTAAAAATTTTGATTTGCATAAACAGCCATATCTAATTCTTGAGATGAAAGGTACTAATGCTCACTATTTCTTTGTTTTTGCAGAGAAGGTTCAACCAATTTGTTTCAAAGTTGTTGATGTCGCAGAGGATGAAGCGGACGCAGCAATGGAGGGGAGCACTTATAAGATTGGTGTTTCGTTAAGTACTTATCAGTCTATAAGCTGCAAAAGTCTTTTTGAAGGTACTGGGTTTGGCATATCTGTTAGGAATCATTTAGGTAAAATAGTAGTTACTTTTTTGGGAGCAGAGGATAAGCCTTGGATCATAGAAAACCCTACTATTCAGTCTTTGTCTACCGAAGACAATATATTTAGAGTCCCTGATAACTGTGAGTTGTATTTATGGGGAGGTAATTATGCAGCGGCTTTTTCTTTTAATCCTTTGCAATACAACCATTCTGCCGATATAGGTCTTCCTCCTAGAACAGATTCTGAAGATAGTTCTGAGGTTAATTCTTCTATTTTTACTGTTTCTGATTTTGGTATAGGGTCACATCATCTCGTTTTAAGTTCTTCAGATATTGTCCCAGAAAAATATAACACAACTGCCGAATACAAAAAAGTCATATACAGTGTTACTGGAACGACAGAGAAACCAGGGACTGATTTGTATGTAGGAAGTAGAACTCCATTTTATACGTGTGATGCCCATTGTGTTACGGAGATTGGGTTTAAAAGGGCAAAAGAAGGAGAAGATGATGAGCCTATCCAATATGATAGAGGGTATGATAAGGGTAATCATTGTTATTTTACTAATACTGGAGACTATATTAAAGATAGTAATGATGGCAAGAAAGGCAAGAAAGCCCAGGAAGTCGGCACCTTTTCACCACCGGAAGGCAAGGAAGGAAATACTAGTGCTGCCGGTCACCTTGAAACTCCCAGTTCTATAACTATTGATGCTAAATCTGTTAAAGGGTTTTCGCAAAAAATGACTTCACAAGGTCTTGGTACAGCAAGTCAATCTATGGTGGTGGATGATTTGAATTCTAAGAATTTTGACATCACCGCCATTTTAGACTCTGGCAGCTATACTTTCGCTGAGAGTGCTGAATACCCAGAGTGGACGTTGAATGATTGTATTACTCCTATCATTTCTAATTTAAGATTTATTTCAAATCCTTTGGAGGAAGGTGCATGGACCCCAGTTGGAGAAGGTATAGATGTTAGTGCTCATGTCACAAAATTTAGCGATTCTTGGACATGTTCAGACTTTTATACGGCTGAACATTCTGGTTCTCTCTCGTTTATTATTAGCGAACAGGGAGGAAACGAAACTCTTAGTCACTCTACTGAGCTAGAGGAAATGAAAGATAAGGCGTTCTATGTAGAGGTTTGGGCAGGCTATGATAATTGCAGTTATACGTTTGGTCCGGTTGATGGCGAAAATCCAGGTTTGTTCTATAAGTTATTTACAGGTATTTGTTTTGGAGGAACTGTAACCCAAGAGCCAATTATAAGAAGGATGGAATGTAAAATAGAAGACTATTCTAAAATTCTTAAAGACACGTTGTTTTTTAACTCTCCATTTTTTGACGGTATGAGAGATGTCAATGCTGTTTATGAGATATTGAAAATTGCAAGTTTCAAAGACAAGAGTAAAGGGACAGGCGACAATGACGGTATATATGGGGCTAGTGATCCTGCTTCTGAAGTTTCTCTTTCTTGCGATAGCACTGTTAGTCCATATGTCAGTACAACGGCAGATGGGAGAAAATATATATGTGGTGGAGGCATTTTGCCTTTTAGTTATGACAGAATGCAGAACCCATTCTTCAGGTTTAAAGATGGGAGTAATACTTATGATGCTCTTGCGGGATTCGCAAAAAGAATGTCTAAAATGATGTTTTTTGATGCTTTTGGTGTTTTTCATTATCAGGACTCTATGGGTATTAAAATGTCAAAACTTTCCAATCGGGAGCTTGATGAGTTCGCTTTATGGAGATTTAGGACAGGCGAGTATAAAAGTGTAGACGGTACTTTGTTTGACGACACAGGATATCAACTCATTTTTAATACAATGACAAAGCAAGGAACAGTGGAAGATGTTTATAATGTAATACATATGAGAACATCTACGCCTAAATTTGAGCTTATCGTAGGGAATAGCACAAACTGGGCGTCTATAACTGATCCAAGTATTAAAGGATTTTTGGGATATAAGAGAACAATGGTGCAAATAGAATCAACGTTTGGCAATGTAAAGAGTTTGAAGAATATAATGGAGTATTATAAATCTGTTTGGGTTCCTCCTATTGCTTATAGTTTTGAAACATATGGACAACCGTTAAGGATATTTGATATCATAAGAGTTGACGATAATAATATGTTGGTAATTGGTGTTTCTTCCGATATAGACCCCCAAGCTAATAAATGGAACCAAACAATCGAAGGAGAGTGGTTCGGCATATATGCTCCGAGTCAAGCTCAAGGAGATTCGGGAGTTGATCCTGGTGGAGAAATAGAACCTGATTTAACGTGGGTCGATAAGGGTTACGAGTGGGGTAAGAAACTACTATCGAAGTTGGGCGATTTTGTATTACCACAAATGTAAGGAGATTTAAATGTCTATAGGAAATTTAACCGAAATATTAGTACGAAACAACAGAGATGCGATTCGATATGAAAATGCCGTTGGTGACACTCGACAAGACACTGAAGTTACATCTGATGGATGGAGACAGTTAGGTCTCTTTTTTACTGGTGGTGGTGCTGATTTAGGAGATAATTTTGCTACAGTAGGAAAAGGGGGAACTACAGTTGGACCATAAAGGAGATATAAAATAATGCCTGGTTTTACACCATATTACAATTTAGCCTACTTCGATTTTGGAGATGAGCTTGATACTACAATCAATGCTCAACTAGAATCGGATCGTTTTGTAACTATTGATAGGCAGTTGTACGGATTGTATAATGTATTTGGTGATGGGATCATCAGCGGTTGGACAGTTTTTGATAATGGATATACAGAAACTGGAGGTATATCTATAGGTATAACTGACGGATTAGGCATAGTAAAATTCACTACTGTACAAACTGTAACTTCCAATTTTATTAGTTCTCTTGTTCCTAATTCGACCATATATATTTATGCGTTGCCAACATCCAATTCTTCTAGTACAAGAAGTATTAGTTTTGTTGCTAGTTTGACGCTTATAACTGGGTTTGCTTTATTGCTTGCTGTCATCACGACAGAAGATTCTAGCATTAGTCTAATAGATAATAATGTAAGAGATTTTATTAGTTTCGAACAAGATATAGTAGATGCTATAAGTAGTCACAGACACAGAGAAGGAGACTCAAAAATAGATCTGGATTCTGGAGTTAAAGGTCTTTTGCCTGGTTCTAAAATCGATGGATTCGATGTAGATAAATTGGAGACAGGCAAGTTGAATGAAGAGCGAATTCCGCTGTTAGATCACAACGAATTAGAGAATGCTGGCAATCTCTCTCACGCACAGATAGATGCTGTAATAGAAACTATTAGTGATGATAATTTGGGATTGCTCGGAGAAGTTGCTACAGTAAACCAAATAAAACAGACAATTTTTTTAAGATATAGATATGATGACGTTGACAAGTATTTTGTTAATGAACTTGTTATTATCCCAGGATTGTCACCAGACAGTCAGATAGATAGCAATGCTAGTTCTGCGTTGATAGACGAAGATGCTGGTTGTATAATCGGTTATCCTGTTGGTAGTAGCGATACGTATTTTTTCACTCAGAATTTTACGCTTCCTGCTAGGGCTACGAAAGCGATTCTAACCAGCAATAAATCTGTTCCTGCTGATTCTTCTATATCTTTTGGAATTAACACTACTAATTCTGTTGATTTTGACGATTATACTACTATAACGGAAGATTCAGTTTCAGATATTCCTTTGGGCGGGAATAATTTAAGAGTTGGTATTAAGTTTGTTTGGACTGGAGAAGTTCCAGTTTTTAATGAAAGCGAAGATGATTTCATTGATTATTTGTATTTCTATTTTGAGAACACTGGAGCAAAACAGGATTTTCATTTTAGAGCTAGATTTTATGATGCGTTTGATGGAACGAATGTTAGTGGTTTATTCTTTACAGCAGAGAGTATCGTTGATCAAGAAAGATGGTTTATAACAGATCAAGCTCAATCTTTCACGGATGGTATTCCATGCTGCGGCTATGAGGTCGATACTGGAGAAGAATTTATTATAAATTATTATCCTGATTTATCAAGATTTTTACTTAATAAAAGATATTATGTCGTTGTAGATGTATGGGACGGAAGCTCTTATACTCTTGAGTCTTCTCCCGCGTCTTTCAGAGTTGGAGGAGGTAGTGTCGTAGATTTATGTACGAAATATGATTACCTTCCAATAGTAAAGAATTTTGGTATTATGTTTGAGTTAGAGAATAGTCAGTTTACTACGTTGAATTTTTAAAAGAATATGCCATTTAAAACTAAAAATTATGGGTTGCCAGTATTTTCGCTTACAGATGTGTATAGTGCGAGTTCTGATTTTCTCCGTTTCTCAATCATAGACAATCATCTCGCCGCTATTTCTTCGTTTATAGGAGATGGAGTTATAGATGGGTGGGATTTATCTAATATCGCTCAGTCTAATAATCTGTTTATCCGAGTCGAACCCGGCATGGGGATGATGGGGCGTGTAGTAGCAAGAACATTTGGAGATATCGTTTTTAGCGTTGATGACGATACTACTGTTTTTGTTTATATGCAAAGGAAGTATAATTACATTGGTGGTTTTAGTTCATTTTCTGAAACTGCTTCTATTTTAAACGAAGATACGGTTCCTCCACCAGCACCGTTGTCGATCACGGTTTTAGGTTGGGATTATAATTTTGTATCTTTGAGATGGGATTCATCTCCGAGCGATGAACCAGATTTTAACAAGTATGCTATTTATAGAAGTACTGACAGTTTTGCGACAGAAACATTAATAGCTGACTCAACTACTAATGAGTATATAGATTCTTCTGTAGAGGAGAACATATCTTATGCATATAGAGTAACGTCAATAGATTTGACTGAGAATGAGAGCCTTCCTTCTCCATCAACGGCAGATATATTAACTCTTTTAGATGTAACTCCACCTTTAGACCCTTATTATGCTCTAGTTTTTCCTGGCGATGAATTTGTAGATATAATGTGGAAAAAGTCTGAGTCAGATCGTATACAGAAATATGAAATTTGGATTCAAGAGTTAGACAAAGAATATAACCCTATTGGTGCTGTTTCTGTAGAAACGGTAAACGCTGACGCTACCGATCTCAAAATAGAAGGATTAGTTAACGGCACTTTTTATCGTATATTGGTATATGCTGTCAGCGAGAATAATATATATTCATCTGAACTAGAGGTAATAGATGCTCCTAAATCTAATTACGGACCAGAAGATGTTGCGTCTATATCTTTATCAGACCAAGAAAATTCAAAGAATCAATATGGCATTAGACTGAATATTAGTTTTGTTCCTGGTGTAGATCCTTACAATGAGTTTGTAACAGAAAGATACGTTATAACTCTAATAGAGAATGGTAGAGAGACATCAGATCCTATTTATGTCTATGATGAAACTTCTGTTTCTGTCGATCTTTTTACAATATATGGGAAATACAATCCTATTTTACCTTTAACTGACTATATCGTTAAAATCGTATCGGAAGATTCTGAAGGAAACACTAGTAATACTGTAGTCGAGAGAATCACTACATCAGAATATATTTCTCCGGCTCCTCCTTCAGAATTGAGTTCTTATCAAGATAGTAATAATAACATTGTTTTTACATGGATCAATACTACAAGCAAGTTTGATTATAACGAGCTTTCCCTTAAAAGGACAGACCTTACAACGGCAGATGAAACAATTATAGAAGACAAGACAAATTATTCTAAAAAAACATCGTACAGGATTGAGACAGAGGATATAATTCTTAATTCTGTATATACGATGAGTCTTAGATCTGTATCCGATTCTGGAATCCGAGGAGATACTGTTAGCGTTTCATTTGAGACAGTGGCTTCTATGACTGGTGATATAGAGGCTCCGTCTGGACTGATTTCTTTGAGAGGAGAAGGGTTTGTTCGTCTTCAATGGGATAAAGTAACTAGTACTATCCCATCACACTATAAAATATGGAGATCCCCATATGCCTATTACGGTTTAGTCGCTTCTAGTTTTTCATTAGTAGAAACTATAACAGCAGATAATTTTGTTTACGATGACTATTCTGTTGCACCTGGAGGAAGGTATTATTACTTCGTTACTACAGTTGATATTTTTGGCAGAGAATCTTTAAATCCTATAGACGATGGATATTTTTATCATCCTTTAGTTTTTGGCTACTATAGTTCAGACCAGACTTTTTCTGCCGTAACAGATATACAGATTGTAGCAGATGAATACGATACTATTATTTCATGGTTAGAAAGTTCTGATGAGTTTGATGGTTATGAAATATGGAGGTCTGATGGAGATAAAACTTCTTGGGAGAAGGTAGGGCAGGTTTCAAAAGAGTTTTCTGTTTATGTAGATGAAAATGCCCTTCTGGTTGGTGATCAGAATTATTATTATATGGTTAGGAAATATAGAAATGAAGCACAAGTAGTTACTACTACTAGCTCTATTTCTCGTCCAATTCATTCTGTTTTACTTGCTAAAGTCACAGCTTCTGGCGGATCTTTCTCTATTGATTCTTCTGTAAAAGAAGATGTAGCAATATTTTCTGATCTGATAGACCAACTGATAGAAGATGAGTTCGAAAGAAATGCTCATAATTTAACGTTTACATCTACTCAAGATTTGAGAGTTATACTCGATAAAAATGTAATTATTACCAGTTGGGCAACGACAGATAATAAGACTTTTGTAACGACAGAAGAAATATCAGGAGCTACAAGTTATGTTGTGTGGCAAAACGGAGAAGTTCTCAATGTCCCATTTAATGTTAATACAGACACTAAAACTATACTTTTCTCTGAAGAACTGACATCTTCTGTCATAGCATTAGAATGTATTGGGCTTGAAGAAGTAAGCGATGTTTTAACAGCGTCTAGGGTTGGGTATCCAAGTGCGACTAAAACTTATTCTGGACGTTTTCCAAAGGAGCAATTACCTCCGATAGATCACACCGGAAGAGAAGAGCAAGAACTACTCCCATTGCAGTTGCCTATGATAACAAGCGATGGTTATGGGTTTGAAATATATCAAAATACGTTAGGAGTTATAGAGTCTATAGGGGCGGCTATTACATTCTATGACATCATGGATTTGTCTACTGTAGGTCAGCCTTTCATTCTGGATAGTAGTGCTCAAGCTGTTGCAGCTACGAGTAGAGGGCTAGTTAGATGGGATGGAGACGATTGGGAAACCGCAATAGAAACTGATTCTGCTCCACATAAAATATATTATGCAGCTTCAGTAGAACGTTATTTTGCTCTTACTGGAACATCTGTTTATACTAGCGGAGACGGAATAACATGGGTTCAATGTTTTGGACTGGATGGTATATACGCTGTAAGAGATATTACTGAAGATAATGATAATAATGTTTATGTAACGACAGATAGAGGCGTTTACAAGCTCGATGAGATAGACCCATTAGGCGAATATTTGAGTTTTGAGCAAACAACTCAGATGGATGTTTTTACATCTAATGCATTTGCTATATGGAATGATAGTAGCAGAATCGTAGTATCGGGTGAAAAAGATTTATTCTCTACCGTTAATGGGGGTTCTACTTGGGAAGTTATTACAGAAATAGATACAGATGAAATAATTTGGCAAATCGTTGAAGATTCTGGTTATGTTTTCGCTCTTACTAATAATAGCGTTTGGAGAAAACATGTAGATGATGGTGTATTTGAGGCAATAGCTTCATTGAATTCTTCTTTGGCTAGAAAGATTCAAGTTTTCAATGACAGACTTTGGATAAGTTCTGATGCAGGATTGTTAATTTCTATTAGTGGCTATAATATATATACAGACTCTATAGTTGTTTTTGAGAAAAGTATTCCTGCTATTAATTTTTCGAACAAAGATGTTCCTGTTACATCTTTAAATGCCACTTCTTCATCAATTATAATCGGAACGGACGCTAAAGTATTTTCAGGAGTTGATGCAGACAATGTATCAATAACATTTGGAGAAACTTCACCTCTTATCCCTTCTGTTTTTGTCGATTATGAAATGCAGAGTATAGGGTTTACATATTACACTGTGACCAACACTGTAAGATTTGACCGTTATCTTTCTCATGACTTTACCGTTACTGTAGCTAACCAATATGAAACTTATAGAGCTAGGAATGAAGGATGGGTAGATGGTAGATATGACGCTGATTTAAAAATATATAACAACGGTGTTCTTTTGGCAGATGTTACTGGAGAAGATGTTAACGTTGTTGCTTCTTTATTGTCTGTTGAATTTGACGATTTCACAGAGTTCGATTCTAATGCGGCAAAGGCAGCAGTTGATCAAGCCGCGTTTAATGAGAAAGTAGATTTACTTGTTGATGAGCAAGATAACGGGACAGACGAGTTACAGCCATATGTATCAGATTGCGTAGACGCATATAACGTAGTTTACTCGAATGTTCATGGCAGAGTTAGGTTCGCGTCCGTTGAAGAGATAGATGGAAAAAGTTTTGTTATATTCGAGTATCAAAAAATACCGCTTGATTTATATCCTCAAATTTTGTCAGAATATGAAATAGTCCCAGATATTCCAGATGTTCTAGCCTCTGACACTGAAGGAGAGGTCAGCGTTAATGCTGTCAACGGATTTTTCTCTTTCTTCGATTCTTATAATAAGTATGATTTTTTGACTATTAATCTTTTGAATAGCTCTCTTGAGGGAGATTGGGACAATACTCATAGGGAGATTGATAACCAACTGCAATTGATAAACTCAGGACTTCCTTTATCTCTCGCCGAAACACATGAAACCAATATGCTTAAGATGGGATTGTTTTTTGAGAGGGTGTGGCCCGGAGAACAAGAGGAAGTAGATGAATGCTTCCTCCCAATGACATCAACTACAAACCTTAATTATAATCTCATAAATAATGATGATTGGTATGATGTTGTAAACTCAACAGTAGACTATAAAGAAGAGATCGTTCAAGCTGATTTAGGTTTTATTTTCCGTCATCCTACCGCTGTTTTACATGTCAGCGAATCAGATATGGTTTTAGTGGGAAGTAGAATCGGAGTTATCTCTATATCGACGGTTGATTATAGTTTTACGATACTCGATTTTAATGGACTCAAAGAAGAGTTCGTAAGAGAAATAAGATCTTATAATGATGAGTTGTACATACTTACAGATGATAATTTATATAAGAGTAGCGATTTTGGATCTTCGTGGAGTAAGGAAGAGTTGCCAGGTTTAAGCGGTAAGTATTTTCAGTTTTTACAGTTTAGAGGATTTTTCGTTATCTCTACAGATAACGGCATCTATCACAAGGAATTAATCAAAAGTCATTGGGAGAGGGTTCTTTCCCATACTGAGGTTCGATTATTGCATTCTGATACATATTTGATTGCTGTTAAAAATGGAGCCGATATCTATTATAGCACTAATATCGTAGATTGGGTTTTTGCAGGAAGGCTTACTAACGGAGGAGTAACTAATACTGTAGACGATTTCCTAGGAACTATCAGAGTTAATTCAATAGAGTCATACAATGACATACTGTTATTGGCTACAGACAAGGGGATGAGGTTCGATAACTCTACGTTTTATACTGAATCCGCTGCTACATCATTAATCGATGTTGAGGGGAGTTTTAGCGAGTCTGCTGCTATAGAATTTAATGACGTAGACGTAAAATCGGGGGAATATGTTGGAGGAACAAGTGAAGGAGATTATTATGTATATGATGGGTCTTCTTATACTAAAACCACTACAGAATTATCCTCTATACAGAAGATAATATATGTAGGAGATGATGTTTGGGCATTCGGTTACGATATGTTGAAAGTTTCTTCTTTAGATTATGCAATAAAAATTTCGTTTGCTGTCCCGTTTTAACGATTAAAGGATAATATGGTAAGGTTAGCACAAATATTTGAAGTTTATGACCAGTTTGTTCCTACTAAAGCGTCTGTCTATTTAAGACCGAAGCTGAGTGGGGATAACGGTTATTTTTCTATCTCAGATGATATTTCTATCGATTCTTTGAATTTTTCAGTTTTATCTCAAGGCGTTAACAAACTTTTTCCTAGCGATACAGATAATGGACTTTCAGGGGCGGGGTATTTATACGTTGATACATTAGATGTTACTGGAGGATATGCTTCTGTAGGCTATCCTATCCAAGCAATCTCATCTGGACAGTATAGATTATGGTTGAGAACAAAGACAACTACAGGGGAATTCAGATCTGTTATTTCGTTAGACAGTTTAAATTTGGGGAACCTTAATAACCTGTCCGCTTCTGCCGGATGGGAGTGGAACTCTCTTATTATAACAATCACAGACACAGAGACACATACGCTTACGATTGAACCTACTGTAGATGGAAGTTTTGTAGATAAAATATATATAACATCTGATCTTACTTCTGTCCCTGTTGGTTTTGGAGAAGATTTTTCTACTCCTCAATATGTTACGATTCATGCTCAACTTTATACTGTCAATGGGAGTGGCGAGCCAGATAGCCCTTTGTTTATATATGACCAGATTACAACTATTTCAGATCTAAAAACTGATGATTGGTACAATTTTAATCTTAATTTTTTGGACAGTTCTCGTGCTGTCTCTTTTAGCGATAGATATTCTTTGGTATTATATACATCAGGATCAAATAGCGATCAATATATTGTCTGGGACATTTCAGATAGCGACCCAGACGTAGATTCACCATCTGCTATAAAAGCATAAAGGATTAAGCCAAATAAAGCCGAAAAATATACATAGTATAGTTACGTGTATTCAAAAGAGACATATTTATGGACATCTGTTTATTTGACCCGAATAGCGGACAATGGGATTTAGTAAATTACTATTGTCTTTATCATGACATTGATGGCAATTGGTCTGCTGGCACTTGGTATGTCAACGGCACTAAAAAGCATGCAATGAAGATTTTTTCAGATGATGAGTCTGGAGGTTTTGATTCTGAGAATCAAAGGATTAATGTCACTTCTCCAACTCAAAATACTCTAACAAGGTCATATTTTGATACAGATGATTTAGAATTGTTTGGGACTAGAATCCAAGCTGATGCATATGGTCTCAATGATATTGGGCTTGATTTCAATGACAATATTGTAACATTTCTTTTTGATGAGAGTGGAAGCATGTCTTGGAATGATGAGAACGGATTTAGACATGATCTAGCTAAGAGGTTTATCAGTAAGGTCTCTGGGAGCTATCCTGCCGAGGTTTTGTATAAAATCTTTACCTTTGGAGGGCAAAAAATAAAACTCTCTGTAACGGCTGATTTGGAATCAAATGACCAATTTAATATTTTAAATTCTGATTTTTACCAACAGTATTTATTTAATGATAGTCTCAATAATTTTGCAGGGATTAGAGTCGTAAGAAGAGAAGATGGCTTTCCCGCGAATCCTATAGACGGAGAGATATTGTTTGACGGTGTTTCTAACGGCATACAAGATTTTGGAGTCGAAGCGGGCAAAACGTACTATTACGGAATTTATACATTCAATACCGATTACCAGTTCAGCGATGGAGTCAGGATACAAATAACTCCTAACGATGGAGATCTTCCTAGAGGCGTAAAGACATTTAGTTCTGAAGCATTAATAGGATCTGGAGTCATCGTAGATAGTACAGTTTGGGGTGTGTGGCATTTCGATGAAGCAGAAGGGCAAATTCTATACGATTTTACTGCGTCTGCTGATCTTGCCGTTTCGGAATCTAATGCGATTTGGTTGAATGCAGAAGATGTCCCGGTTGGTCAATCAGGATTGCGTTTTAATGGAGAAACTACTGCCGTTAATACGCAGTCTGTCATTTCTACTTTTGATTTGAGAGAAGACGAGAGTATAACAATTAGTGCTTGGATTAAGCCATATAGTTTTGTGAATGACAGAGCTATTGTTATGAGACAGGATGGTACAGATGTAAATTATGCTTTATATTCAAACACTGATGGTGGTTTAACTTTTAACACTGGTTTTGCTTCTGTCTCATCTACTATCGATGTCTTAAACTCGAATCAGTGGAATAAAATAGACGTTGCTATTAATATGTCTGATGGTTCTGTTACTTTTTATGTTAATGGTTATCCTGTGGGGTCTAGCATTTTAGGGTCTCTCAACTTGTCTATCGGAGATATGTATTTTGACATAGGGTATAACAGAGGAGCAATTGCAAATGTAGATAGCTTTTTCGGAGAAATATGTGAAGTTGTTCTATACAATGCAATAAAAGATTTTGATTACATTTTGGACCAGCATAATATTCTTAGGAATGATAATGGCGATAGGTTAATTGTTCTTAAGTTCACGATCCCAGAAATATACAACTTTAACGGAAATATCGTTAGTATTGTGTCTAACGATATAAAGATCCCATCTTATGAAGATGATGGTCAAGAAATATACTCTAGTACCATAACATCTGAAGGAGACTTCTATACTACGTTCCAAGATAGTTTCGTTTTGGGGGAAAATCAATATTTTAGAATTTTCTCTCAAAGTAGTAACGGTAATATTTGTCATATAGATGATGCTATGTCAATAACTGTCACTGTCCCAGATATAGATACGGAGAATAGAGAACTTGTTTCTTCTTTATCTTCTTCTTTATCTGCTCCTTACAGTTTTGAAGGAGCAGCAGGAGATAGGAAAGTTTATCTGAAATGGAATCTTAACGCTTCGGATGAGAGAATAAAAAGAATAAAGATATATCGATCTACAACGGGGTTCTCTGTTTTTGATGAATACGGGAACAGCGACGGTACTCTAGTTTTTGATGATGACATATTTAAAACAAAATATATAGACAGGTTGTTAAGTAACGACACTCGTTATTATTATACAATATCTACTGTTGACAAATTTGGCAGACCATCCGATTCCAGTACTGTTAGCGTAATTCCTTTGAGCGGTTTAAACGAATCTCAAATTCCTTTGGAGGACGTTGAAAACATACGCTATGAAATAGTAAGCGGATCAAGCCTAAAAGTGTTGTGGGACGACTTTGTTCCCAAGAGAGACATAAGTACTTTCTTTAAAGAAGATATTGTGTTTTATATGAAGATGACTGATCAGTCTGACAACTCTATCAGTAGAGATTATACTATCTCATGGGAAATCGAAGGTGCGTCTTACACGTATCCAGATGATGTTGCTGAAGACTTATTCGCGGGAGAGACCACTGTAAACGCTCCAGATGTTAATGAGTTATATGGATTGACAGTTACAAAATTAGACAATGGTTTGTCGAGAGGTATTTTAAAATTAACGAACGATGTTTCTCTATTGTCTAATTTGAAATCTGTCTTATTATCAATAAGATTCACTGTAACGTTTGAAAATCTTGAGTTTGTATATAAATCGAGACTCATCCAAATAGAATGGAAGAACGAACTATCGTTCGAAGTAGAGAACAAAGATAGTAAGCATGTTGAAGTTGTCAGCAAACATACAATAAATGCACTAGATAATCAGATACCATCATCTACTGCTGATTATGACGGAACATATGCTACAGCATCTTCTTCTTATATTTCTAGAGTTTACATAAAAGATGAAGATCTTTCTGCTACGTCTAAGAGCACGACTGTTAGTGCTGCCGTTTATGATGCTACAGTAGATTTTGATGCAGATGAGATACAGCCAGAGACAGGTTTATTGAGCGTTTTTTCTCATGTCAATAGTGCTATTAAAATTACCACAGAGAAAAGAGAAAAGAGGGATGTATATGGAAATCTTACCGGGGTAGCAGAGAATGTAACCTACGCGGATATATCATTGGCGACTCCAGATCAGGCTCAAACCGTTTTATTGTATGTAAAAGTCCATTTGCGTAATGGCTCAACAATTATAAAGAAGAAGTTGGTTGTTTTTGGTAATCCTTTAGTGGTAGACATACAACCTAATATACCGCTGTCTGACGGTCGTCAAGTTTTAGAACAAACAGCTATCGTTTATATGTTAGATCCTAACGACCCTAAAGATTTGTCGAAGAGAACCTTTTTACCTAATACAGCAACAGCGGAATGGAGTTTGACCAAAAAGGATAATGCTATTGATAGAATTTTCTATTCTGAAGATGATACTGGCGATCCAAATGGTATTTTTTCTTTTTTAAATAAAAGTGTTGCTAGAAATGTATTTTTGGGACCGATAAACAATGTTCAAATATATGGTTCTGATGAGGTCGAATATGAAACGCATACAATGAATGTATCTGTCTTCTATGATGGTTTGACAGCAAGCGACTCTCAAGTAGTAGAACTTATACCATTAAGAGAGCGAGGACATAGAGTAATGTCTTCTAATTTCTTGATGGAGTTTGCTGATTTGAAACAAAAGTTTTGGAGCGATGGCATTGGGTATGCTACTCTTACTATCTCTCATGACGCTTTAACTTCTACTACTAAATATTCCGAACCATTTAGACAATGTATGACTTCTGTTGACAAAGAGATTCATCAATTGAATCATGGAATGATGGTTAGAATTGATACAAGTGATCCAGAAGTTGAGATAATTTGGGGAGATGTTGTCGAGTATTTAGATCCGTATCTAGATAGATGGGTTCTTAACACAGACAATGCTACTATAGATCTTGGAGCGGCATCAGTAAATCTTTCTCAGTATGATAATACTTTTGTTTATTTTAGACTTAACAGAAAGGATACTGACGCAGAAATCACAGGATTTGAAAGTCTGCGTACAGATTGTGCTCCTTTGGCATCAGATAAATATTCATTGTATAATAACGAAATAACTGTTACAGGTCATATTGTTTCTGTTTTTGACAATAAGACTTTAACGCTGACTGGTGGAGGATCGTTTGGAACAGGTTTGGTCCCGACAGTTTTAGTCCCCGAAGAATCGTTGAGAATGAGAATCGTTGATAGGAGAGCTAAAGACGGAAGCAATATTAGTAAAATAGAGGGAGTTATATTAGACGGAAAATCAATTAACCAATTTATATTAGATGTTTCTTTTGCGGATGCCCTTGTTCCAGATGGGACAGAAATAGATATAACAATAGTCAATCATACAGAGAATTCCGTTCAAGCGGTTAATAGCAGTATAACAACGTTAAGTCATGTTGATGTCGAGATAGACACAGATAGGGAAAGAAGTTACGCTACTGTAGAATTACAGCCTTTGCAATCTAATAAGGATATCGCTGCAAATATTTATCTTACTGCGACATATTCGTTACAGGATGATGACATAGGAGATATAAGTAGAACAGAGACGATATGTCTGTTATTAAGGAACGATGCAGATGACTGGAAAGATCAATCATCTTCTGATAATGTTCGAAGCATTTTTAGCGTTAGGACAGACGGGTATGACACGTTTACTAATGAGTGGTCCCAGCTATCTTCAATGTCTACTGCTAGAGGGCATTTGTGTGTTGAATCTGTTTTAGATCAGGTTTATGCGATTGGAGGTCTTGGTGCTAATGAGATACTTCCTACTGTCGAAAGATACAACATATCTAATAACTCATGGACAACGATGACAGCTATGCCAACGGAGAGAATGGGAGCTATGTCTGTTGTTGTCGGCACGGAAATATATGTATTTGGGGGAATCCGATATGATAAGACCAAAAATATAGTATATATTTCTAGAGCGGTTGAGAGATATAATGCAGTTACAAATGCATGGAGCGAGTTGGAAAGTATGCCATTAATAGACATAGGTTCTATTGATAAGGTAGGCTATGGAGTCGCTTTTGGTTCTGCCGTATATATATCTTCTCTAAATAGAATATATATTATTAGTGGAATCAGAGATATAACAGATAATGGTTCTTTCGTAGATTATAATAATAGAGTTCTTTATTACGATATAGGAAGTGACGAGTGGGGGTATTCTGATACGATATCCGAGACAGAATTTAAAACTTATAATAGAATTTCTCCTTTGTTGTTTGTTGATGGGGATGATATTATTGTATTGTCTGGAGCTTTTCAAAAGACAGACGCTTCTTTGGAATATTATGTTACAGGTTTTTCATATAACGTTTCTTCTGGGTCTCTTGATACGGTAAACAGCAAATTTGATCATATGTTACAGCCTAGATGTTTTGCGGCTTCTGCTATTGATGGAGAAAAAATATATTCTATAGGTGGTTTTAACTCTGATTCAGAAACGCTTAAGATGTTTGAAGTTATTGAAAACGTGGGCGGCTCTATTCCATATGACATTTTAGAATTGGGAAATACTACGAAATCAAAGAATGGTGGCGGTGCTGCTATCGTTTCGTATAAGGGTCATTCTCATGTTTTGTATGTTGGCGGTATGGAAAGTGGTAAGGGTAACGGTTTTCTTAAAATATCCATTGAACCTTATGAAGATGATATGTCTCTTAACGGGAACCAGTATTTGGGAGCTAAAGTGAATGCTGTCGATGATGGCGGTAACGTTGATGTTTTAGCGACAGTAAAACTTAAAGGCTATTTACAGTCAACGGATGCAGAAGATGTTACATTGATCCCAGAAAACTTTTTACCATATAATGTTTTGTTCGATGAAGACGAAATAAGCGTTATTGATGGAGAGTCTGTTTTTTCTTTAAAACCTCGTTCTGATGATATGATTAATGGCATTGTTGACGAGATGGTATTTATAGAGGGATTAGATAATGATTTGTATAAAATTGTTCTTCAGTCCACTATAGTAGATGGGTTTGTTCCAGAGACTGTTAGTACTGTATCTGGCGAACTTACTTCGTATTACGGTCAGACATTGGTTACTGTAGTCAATGAAGCAAGTGAAGCGGCTGTTCTTTCTCCATCTTGTATCGTTCCTGTCTCGTCTAATATAACGATTGCGTCTCTTAATTTTAAATCTATTTTTAGCGACAATGTTTTTAAGATCGTATCTGCTCCTCTTTATCAGAATGATTCAGTCTCAACAAATGTTCTATCTAGCAAAATGACAGTTCCTTCAGTTATAGACCATACAAGTGATGGAGCCGTGGTTGGCGATGATGCTTTAACTATTATAGATACTATTTCCGAGGACATTCCATTTGGATCTTCTCCTTTGTATGACTCTTTGTATACTGTTTCTACTGTTTTGAACGACCAAGATATTGATGCTTATGATAAGGTTATATATGTTTTTGCGGATAATAGTCCAAATGTTTCTACGAGAACTTATCAAGAAGCAATTGATGCTGTAAATGACATAGACAATCCTCAAGACGTTCCTCTTATTGTTGGCAATCTGTCATTGAAAGATCCTTCTCTTGTCTCGTCTAGCGTAGACAGAACTGGTTCTGCAATTTTAGACAAATTATCATACTACACTGGTGGACAGAGTTTTAGTATCGTATCTGATTCTTTTGAGGATGATTTAGTTTGTATAATGGCAGGCAAGACTAAAGGTTCTTTGGGTTATGGGTCCGCAATTTATACTATTGATTTTGGAGAGGTTGTTAGCCTCGATTCTGCGAACGTTTTGTTTGAGTTGCCAGAAAATACGACAGGGGAGTGGAGGATATCTGCTAGTGAGGATGGTTATGATTACTCTCCATATACAATCTATTTTGAACCAGGTTTTGATGTTGGTTTTTCTAGCTTGGATGTAAGATATGTTAAATTAGATATGAAAATAACAAGTTGTCTAACAACAACAAATGAAGAAATAGACGATAGGTCTCCTACAGGTCAACCTTTGATAGAAGGATATGGTTTAACATTTACTCCTGTAAAAACAGATTATTTATTCGTTAATGAGCACACTGTCGATGATAACAATCGACAGGCTGTATCAACTCTAGATTCTACAGATGAAGGAGAAGTCAAATTTGGGGTTTCTACTTCTGGATCTCACAACTGGAGCGATTTTGATAGCGGAGCTAAACCATCTCGTCCAAACGCAGGTGGCGGAGTTATTTTGCCGGTAAGAGACAGAGATATCATAGGTGTTCGTTCTGAAGATTTAGTTAATGTAGATAATCACGAGTTCAAGGCTACATATGGAGGTTGGGATTACGAATCAAGTGTTACTATTTTTGATTCTTCAAATGATGAAGTATCGTCTAGTTCTTATGAATTGCATCCTAGAGAAGGACTGGTTATATTCTCAGCAAAAATGTATGACAGTTATATTATCAGAATACAAGATCCTAGTAAAGTTAGATCAGGTTTCAGGATTGACAACAGCGATGCTGATACAGAAGTTAGTTTCCATGGATTCTCTGAAATGTTTGCTCCAGAGAAAAGCATCAAAGATTACTTGCAAGGAACTACTCCTACAACGACTAGCGGTAACGTTTGCTCCGACTTCCCATGGATCACATGTAACGATCCTTCAATGACAACAGCTTCTGTATTTATTGATTCTGTTCCAGGAAATTCTTGTTACGAGAGAGTTCAAGGAACCTATGCATATGACGCTACGTTGGACACTGTGGGCTTTGTTGGATGGTGGTTCTCTAGAATTGCGGCTAATGTTGTTTTAATCGTGATATACTGCAAAGCAGACCAAACGTACTATGCTCAAATTTATGACAGATCTTCTGATATCGCTATTTTTGGTGCAGATCCTAATGAATGCACATGCGTAACTTTAGAAAGTGATAGATTCAAAGACGTTTCTGATTCTACATTATGTTGCGACGAGATCAGCGAAGGCGTACTTGGAGATTTCACTTTGAGAGGCGTTGGAGAATGTTCATTCTATAATGCGTCTGTCAATATTAGCGTTTAATGTGGTTCAGATAATGGTATAATGTCAGAGTAGATTAAGACCGATATATATTTATGGAGGCATTATTTCTGATTTAACTTGTATAATAGTATTAGTTTATAATAAAATTGATGTTACTAAACAATTTTTAACTCAATTGTTTGATAATACTTATGAAAAGCATTATCATTTAATCATCGTAGACAACGGCTCTACAGATGGAACGGCAGAATATCTATCTACGCTCGATAAAGATAATGTCCATATCATTTCTTTGGATTATAATAGCGGCGTTATTGACGGTAGAAATATAGGCTATGAAAATAGTAAACATTTGGAATATAAGTACTTACTGTTTTTAGATAATGACCAATTTGTTGAGAAGGAGTGGCTTGAACAGCATATCTTTTTTATGAAGCAGGGAAAATATGATGTATTGGGTGTAGAAGCTTGGGAAATGAGCGACAGTTTTAGACCTATTCGACAGACACAAGAACCGACTGGTTTCTATTCTTATGTTGGGGCTGGCGGTATGATCATGAAAAGGAGAGTTGTTGAGGAAATCGGTTTGTTCGATACCGGCTTTAGTCCAATGTATTTTGAAGATCCCGATTTTTGTTTTCGTTGCTGGAAAAAGAGTTTGAATTTTGGATGGAATCCATATGCAAAGCTTGTACATAATCCTCATCAAACAATGTCAGTAATTTCGCAAGAAGATAAACATCAATATTTTCGTAAAAGTCTGAAATATTTTAGAGAAAAATGGATAGATCATAAGCCACCCATGTTTAATAGAACAAGAAGAAGCGAGAGTTTGTTTTATGAAAATAAGTGTCATAACATCGACATACAATAGTGAGAGATTTATAGAAGATTCTATAAAGTCTATTTTAGCTCAGACATATGATGATTTTGAGTTTATTATAGTAGATGATGGATCTACCGATGATACTTATCGCATTGTTGGTTCTTTTGATGACAAAAGAATTAAATACATACGTTGCATTCCAAATGTAGGTGTTCCTATGAATACTAATTTTGCGATAGACATAGCAGATGGCGAATATATTGCGATACAGGACGCAGATGATATCAGTCTTCCTACTCGTTTAGAGCAAGAAATTAAAATGTTGGAATCTGATAAAAGTTTATTTTGTGTAGGAGGATACGCTATAATTATTAATGAGGATGGACTGAGAATGAAGGAGTGGAATCATCCTCCTAATAGTAATTCAGGTATGATAGACATAATAGCATCTGGAAAGAATCCGATAATAAATCCTTCTGTGATGTTTAAAAGAGATGATTTTATTGAAATTGGCAAATACACAACAGAGAAAGATATCCAACTTGTTCATGACCTTGAATTTTGGGGAAGATGTCTATTCTCTGGACTCAATTTTTGTACGTTGGAAACTCCCTTGATAAAATATAGAATTAATAGGAATGGTCTAACTTTTGGTAGATCTTCAGAAATGAGAATGTCTCATCAGATGTTATTAAAACGATGGCGAGAGAAAGGATTAATATGAGTAAAAGTAAGAGTAAGAGTGGGAAGCAAGTCGGACCTAGACCTTGGACTGAACACGAAGAAATAATGCTATATAGTATGCGAGAGGATGGAATTCCGTATCGTATAATCTCTTCAGAGTTGTTTGATCGTTCTGTTAGTGCCTGTGAGAAGAAGTATAGAAATACTATTTGGGTTAATAAACCTTTTTATGATACGACTAGACATACTATCAAAGAGGGTTTGAAAAAGGCTTATCTTGAGAGACTTGCGAATCTCAGAGACAAAAGAATCTCTGTTTCTAAAGTAAAGGCAGATATTATAGGAGATAGGATAGTTAGAGCGGTAGAGGCTCTCCCAAGGGTTCCTGCCCCTAGAAAATCAAAGCGTAAACATGTTAAAAAAGACCATATCGAAGATGTCGGACTAATTCTCAGTGACTGTCATATAGGACAGGAATTCTCCTTGGAAGAAACAGGGGGATTAGGAGAATACAATTTAGAAATTTTTAAACAGAGAGTTGAGAATCTCCAATACGCTGCAACAGATATTGTTGAACTTCATTCTAAACTGTATGCTTTAGATACGTTGCACCTGTTTTGTTTGGGAGATATCGTTGCTGGCATGAATGACGTTGGAGCATGGTCTCCCATTTACATCAATATGCCTATATTTGAACAGTTCGTTGAAGGAGTTGAAGCTCTTGCTGGCATGATAGATCATTGGTTAAGTATTTTTAAGGAGATCAAATTTTACGGTGTATATGGTAATCATGGTAGAGCTTCTAAACGAGGTTCAGAAAAAGAATACGTCAATTGGGATTTTATGACTTATCAGTTTTTGATGAGTAGATTCAAAAATAATCCAAGAGTTAAATTTAATGTTCCTAAAACATGGTGGATATTTGAAGAAATAAGAAGTCACAAATTTCTTGTGGTTCATGGAGACGATATGAGAGGAATGTCCTGGCCAGCAAAAAGTCTGTTGGATTTCGAACAGAAGATGATGGCTATTTTAAGAGATATTCCAGATTATACTCTAGCAGGACATTATCATAGTGCTGCTGAATTATCTACAAATCATGGTAAAGTATTACTAAATGGAAGTTTTGTTGGCGGCGATGTTTTCTCTTTGAAAAATCTTCAAAGATCATCTATCCCTGAACAGAAAATGTTTGGGATACACGATAGACGAGGCATTACATGGACTTACGACCTTAACCTTAATATAGACAGAAGATAAAAGGAGTTTGAACTTATTTGTTGAAATAATAAGTTGGAGTTTAATATGATAGATTTACCGCAATGGTTAGAGGATAAGATTCAAGAAATAGGGATGGAATGCCCTAATTGTGGGAAAAACATAAAGTTGGAGTCCATTGTAGCTATCGGAGTCAAAGAATATGATGAATCCAAGGATAAAAAAAAGAAAGATCGGATTCCATATCTTGTTATGGAGCATATATGCGAGTATTGCCACAAGACTTATGGGTTTGATATAACCGAATGCGATGTCAAAAAATTCGTATTCGAGATGATGGAAAAATATGGACTAATAGACACCGATCAAGATAAACTGGAATTCGTGGAAGAGAAAAAACCAAAAGTAAAAAAGAATGCAAAAAGCGGTATTTCGCAAAAAGAAGTTGATAATTTTACGAATATGATGAAAGATTGCAAGAATTGGACAGATGTAATGGAAAAGGCCGGTATTTCTAGAGAAGACATGGAAAGGTATACAAAAGACAGTGCGAAAGGTAAGTGATTATAAGTTGTCTAAATTTCTTATAGAGTCAGCATGCGAAGGTGCTGGGTGTCCATTCGTGGATCTCAATATAAGATTTACAGAAGATGGACAGATGGGAGATGTCCTTTCTAACGGTTCTATTTGCGTATCAGATGCTAAGAATTGGTTTGATATAAATAGTAAAATAGTATTGATATATTTCACTCATTTCGAGCAGATCTGTGGTAGTAGCTTGGTAATGGATCACGCCGAACTAGAAAGAGTTCTTGATCTTTGGAGATCATTTTTATTATTTCTATGCAACGACGAAGGAGCATTAGATTGTTTTAAAAATGATGAAGAATTTGTATCAAGATTATATCAATTCCCTGTCGTTTGGTTGTTAATGAAAGATATTATTTGTCCAGCGTATGAAGTCCAACTCGACAATATAGCTATCGCAGTCGTAGAGGATACGTCTTCTTGTGATGTCTCTGAATATCTTGACAAAGAAGTTTTGGATATCGAGAACAGTTTTATTGGTTTAAACGGATGCATAGGATATAAACCAGTAAGAGATGCTTTTCTTTTTATCACTGTTTTAGAGGCTCATGATTTAAATGCTTATAAAATCATAAAAGAAATAATGTCATCAGAGTTGCAGACTAAGATTTGTGGAGCAATGAAATTAGTATATGGTGACGATAAAAAGGTTAACGACTTCCTGATGATACTTTTGACATATGTTGGTATAGAAAATAAGATAGAACATTTGGTTGTTGATTCGGTCAAAGAAGCTAGTAGTGAGAGTATGATCAAAGAGGCTCAGTTCATGAACAATCTGACTAACTCGTTTTGGTTCTTTGGTCTGATAGAAAAAATGTTAGAACCGTCTAGAGGAACGGATTGGTCTGTTTATGAAGGGCTTAATCCTTGGTTCCAAGAGATACAAGATCGCATTGAAGTTGAACAAAAGAAGGCTGGTAGAGACGGAGTTACATATGAGTCTTTGCTCAGAGTAAAGTCGGGTGAAAACACGAAAGAAGAGAATAATACCATACTAGAAAAAAATCTAGGCTCTGATAGAGTTTGGTAGAGGAAGGCAAAATGAAAAACGCAGATACGATACAGATTTTACATAGAATACTTGAAAAATTTAACGTTGCTAGGAGATTGCTTATCGATGGCAAGGAGATCCCAGCATATAAAAAGTTTCAAGGAGTTTACGATAACCTTGAAAAATTGGTTAGTTTATTAGAAGAAGAAGAAGATGAAAATAATAAAGACAAGTGAATACATTAAAATAGCCTCAGGCTGGGACATATATCCAAATTTCTGGAAAAGCAGAGATATAGGACAGCAAGGTCATGTATTGTTCAAATCACCTGAACTACCTGAGACTGAAGACGAAATTAAGAAGCTTTGGAAACCGAAGAACACTAGAAAGAATAAAAATAGAAGTAACGCATAAATATGTCTGAAGAAATATCTTTAATAATTACTAATACCACTACGTTCGTGCAGGGTAGACTCAAGTCTGAAGTTTATCAAGGACTTAAAAGAACTTTGGGATATATGCCCGAAGATGCTTTTCATAAAATTCAGCGAATACAGTTGGACCCTGATATTGAAAATAAGCCTTGGCTTAAAGAGTATGATGGTCATGTAACTACAGTTTGTTATAACAGTGCAAAATGTAAATGTGCTGTTAAAAAACAAGGAACTCATTTCCCAACTGGTCTAGCAAGTAAAGCAATAGCTTATTTCAAAAGCCAATATATGTCATGTAGGGTATATGACAAAAGAGAGAAGGTTAGCAAATCTCTTCCGCTTACAATGGATACGGGAGAGTTTGAAGATAGAGAATATCAAACAAACGCCATTAATAAATCTTGTAATGTAGAGAGGGGAGTTATCCAAGCGGCTACAGGCAGCGGAAAATGTATCAATGAAAATTCTTTGTGTTTATTTGAAGATGGACTCATGTCTTTTAATGAAATAATTGAAGAAAGCGATTTAATTTTTAATGATAGCTATGCTCCAATTCAAAAACACGTTATAACAAACATGCGAAATAATGGTTGGGATAAAACTAGTCATTTATATAAAAATGGCATTAGCGATAATATTAAAATAAAAACAAAAATTGGATTCGAGTTAGAAGGAACTCCTAATCACAGAATAAGAGTCCTTTCGTCTGAATATCCTAATATAGCGTGGAAAAAATTAAAAGATATAAAAAACGGTGATAATGTTCTTTTCATGAAAGGAACTGATCACTTTGGGTCAAATGATATTCTTTCTGAGGATGATGCTTTTTGGTTTGGACTTTTAGTTGGCGATGGATGCTTGACATCTAAAAATCGTATAGCTCTTTCGACACAAGATGAGCATATTGTTGATTTTGCAAAAAAATATTTAGAAAGCAAAAAATTAAAATATAGTATATATAAAGATAAGAGAAGAGAGAGATTAGTTTCTATAAATGTTTTTAATAATTCATATAAAAATGATATTGTTAAATTAGGATATAAAGACGTATATTCCTATGAAAAGGATATACCTTTAATCGTTAGAAAATCTCCTAAAAAAATTGTTGCTTCATTCATTAGAGGATTATATGAAGCAGACGGTTTTTGTGCTTTTGAGAAAAGTAGAGTAAATTTAAGCATAGGATTGTCAAGCGAAAATTTAATTAACCAGTTGCAATTGATGTTATTGAATTTTGGAATAATATCTCACAAAAGAGTTAAAAAAACGACACATAGAGATTCTTATATATTGTCTGTTTACAATAAGAATGTTAAATTATTTTTAGAACTGATTGGTCTGGATAAAAATGGTTATAAGTATAGCAATGCTATTAAAGGACTTAAGGGATTGTCTGATTTTGAAAATAGTAACATTGATGTGATGCCATGCGTTAATTTTTATGTATATTCGTTATTAAAAGAATTTAAAAAATTCAACAACTTGAGTAAGATTAAAAAAACTTTGGAAGAATTTGGTTTAAAATATCAGACTTTACGTTCATGGAGCGGTAATTGTGCGTGGAGAAAACCTAGTAGGTATAGATTTAAATTATTTTTAAACTGGGCTAATAGTGTTTATTCTGATATGCGAGAAAGTGAGTTTGATTCAGAGTATTGTTTGATTAGGCGAGTATTATCCGTTTTAGAGATTATATCTTCTGATTCAATATTTTATGACGAAATAACAACAATTGAAGAATCAGTTAGTAAGACTTATGATTTTGTTGTTCCTGAAAGTCATAGCTTTCTTGCTCAAGGAATGATTAATCATAACACCTTCATAGGGGCTGGCATTATTGCTCAACTAAGCGTTAGCCCATTTATTTTTTATGTCACATCAAAGGATCTTTTAAGACAGGCTCAAGATGAATTGCAGCGTTTTATTTCCTATAACAAATCGCCTCTAGAAGTAGGGATTATAGGAGATGGGAAGTGCAACATAAGAGATGTAAATATTATGACCATACAGACTGCTGTTAGAGCTTGCGGCATGAAGTATAAAAAGTTCGACAGCGAATCAAAAATGGTTAAGGAAAAAGGCGTTTCTGAGCAGAATAAGACAGAGATCAAAGAACTTATTACATCTGCAAAGGGAATGATATTTGACGAATGTCAACATGTAAGGTCAGATTCATGTCAGGTTATTTCTAACATGTCATTGAGTTGCAGATATCGTTATGGTATGTCAGCAACTCCATTCAGAGACGCTGGTGACGACATATTAATAGAAGCGTGTTTTGGGAGGACTATTTGTAATATTACTGCATCTGATTTGATTAGGCAGAATTATCTTGTAAAGCCAGATATTTATTTTGTCCCTATGTCTAATATGAGAGGTAAAGGATTTGGGACATATGCGACAGCTTACAAAGAGGGTATAGTAAATAATCCGGCTAGAAACGATATAATTGTTCAAGTGGCTAAGCAAATGAAGGATAATGGTAGAGTCATTCTTGTCCTTTGTACACAGATTGCACATGGGAAACGATTAGAGGAACTTATCCCTGATAGCGTTTTTATTCATGGAAAGCATTCATCTAAAGTTAGAAAGGCTCACTTGGATAAAGTTAGAGCAAGAGACGCATCTGTTACAATCGCTAGTACAATTTTCGATGAAGGCGTAGATGTAAAGCCGTTAGATACTTTGATTTTAGCTGGGTCTGGAAAATCTAAAACTCGTGCTTTACAGCGTGTAGGTAGAGTTCTTAGAAAATCACCTGGCAAAGAAGAAGCAACAGTTATAGATTTTATGGATAATTGTAAATACATGATGGCTCATAGTCAAACGAGAAAAAGAATATATCAAACAGAACCAGAATTTACTATCGATGAATTGAAAATAAAATGAGAGCACATTCACCAATGCATATTAATTTCGAGTCCGGCGAATGCGAAGAGACTTTTAGCTCTAAGGTTAAATACGTTGAGGGCAGAGTAAAAGGTTTGCCTAATCCTTACGCTGGAAACAAAAGAAAAATCGTATCTAATATATTAGAGTCCATCGAGAAAAGAGGTATCAAATATGAATCTGCTTTAGACCTGTTTAGCGGAAGTGCCTGTGTTTCTCTTGTTATGAAGTACATGGGAAAAAGGGTAATAACAAACGATATATTGTTAAGCTCTTATTTTTATGCCAACGCATTTGTTGCCAACAATTCTGTTGTCTTGTCTCAAGAACAAAAAGATTATTTATTAAAGAATGACAATAACAACAAGGTTAAATTTGTTGGGGAAGAATATAAAGAGAGATTCACTTCAGATGAGGCGAATATTTTAGACAACTATCGTGCTAATATCGATGATCTAGATAATGATTATGAAAAGGCATTAGCTTTTGCTAATATACAAATTTATATTAGTAAGCATTGTTATCTGGGAGGTAGACTTAACAGCGGTCAAATTTTAGCTGAATTAAATCATCGTCTTGCTCATCCTAGAAATGGCGGTTATCCTATGTCGTTCAATAATATTCATTGGTATTCATTTGTGGGAGATGATTCGTTGAAATGTGTAGAGGGAAACAAAGCTTTCTGCCTTGATGCTATTGATTTTCTTAATTCTAAAGAATATAAGGAAGAGCAAATTGATTTGGTTTATGTCGATCCTCCATACGGAGGGCAGCAAAGTGACTATGGTTTTATGTTTAATTTCTTTGAGTCTTACGCTCGTCAGCAGACGATGGATAAATGGGATATTGCTTCTTCGATGAAGAAATTCGCCAAGAAAAAGAATTACGAAGAACATTTTATTTCTGTATTAAAAGCTTTATCTGATATTCCGTGTCTTGTTATAAGCTATAATGATTCTAGTTGGACCGACATTGATAACATAAAGAGGATCGTGTCGGAAGTAAGAGAAGATGTAGATGTAGAGGCAATAGATTATGAATACAATTCTCGTTCTGAAGAGAATAGGAAAGCTGTTGAATATGTTATATTTGCAAAATGACAAAGAATAAGAAAACGAAAAACATGCTTATGGGCATTGTAGGGGATAAGCAGCAGAATCTAAAACCCAGAGGCAAGGAGAAAGCTGTCGAAGTTTATGGGTCTCCCACTTCAGTGAGAAAAATAGCGATATCTGATATCAAAAATAGTTCTAACTGGAAGGTTAGGGACGATTTATCAGAATGGAAAAACTCTGATTTTACTATCTATTTTATACAGCAATTCAAGAAAAATGTAAACAATGAATGGACTGGGAGTAGGGTCGCAATGATCCTATTTTTTGGCAAAATATTTGATAGAGTCGCTGAAATACTTGGATTTTGTGACAATATAGTGCTTAGAGATTATATAGATTTTTTCATTAAAGAATGGGGTATGTATTATTGGAAGAGAAAAGGCAATTTTACACTTTGGTATTTAAAGGATGATCGTCCCATTAGGGCTTTCGTTGAAAAGTATGATTATAGTGATAGCTTTAATAAATTTATGGCTGAAAAAAATGGATGTCAAAGCAAGATCAAAGAGCGAAAAGAAATATCCCAAAAAAATATAGAGCAATATTATTTGGCTGGTGGGGAGAATTTGATTTTAGAATATGGGATGCTTATCCCGCTTAATTGGCTGATAACGTGTAAGAATTATTCAATCGAACATGCCAATTTACATATCATGGGAGCATTTGGTTCCTTACATTCAAGAGGGAAACATCAAAGTGTCATTAATAAAACAGAATCATTAAACCCGTATCCCGATTCTTTTGTGATCAAGGATTGCGATATGATTTTTAAAAAGTTTAATATCGAAGTAGATTTAAAGTTAACGTTTTCAAAAGAAGATTGGTGCAATTTAGGAGAAAAAGATTAGTAAAGACAGAAAAATAACGAACGAAAGAATCAAAAGTAAGCAAGTATTTTTGATTTTAGAGAATGGAAATAAGAGGGGAGTAGTTTCTAAGTATGAGGCATTAAATTGTTCTCGTGAAGCTGGTTTGGATCTTGTCCTTGTCTCGTCTCAGGGGGATGATAAGCCTCCAATATGCAAGATAATGGATTATGGCAAAGTTAGGTACGAAGAGAATAAGAAAAGGTCAAAAAAGAAGCAAACGGTCACTAAAGAGGTCCATCTTCGTAACGGTTTGGGTATAGATATTCATGATCTACAGACCAAGCATAGGCAAATCAAAAAGTTTATTGAAAAGAAGAATAAAGTCAAATATATATTCTCTGTCCGAGGAAGACAGAAAAGAGATATGCAAGAAGCACTAAAAAGATGCAATGAGAATATCTCGGAATTTGATGACATTGCTGTATGGAGTCCTCCTAAAATTGCTGGAGGTTCAATTGTTGTAGTGCTATCTCCAAAAAGTGGATAAATTTTATGTTACGATGTTGTTGACGAAGAAGAATTAGTTTTTTAATACTGAAGAAGAAAGGCCAATTATGCCAGAAGCAGAAAACAGCACTAGCGAAAGCCAGAAGATTCTAGAAACGATGGCGACTCCAGATTTCACTAATGAGCTTACCGCTCTAATGAAAATTCGCGCTCCAGTCGTTTTCCTTACATGTCGAGAAGAAAAACGAATGTTGAAATACCTACAGTATCTTGTTGTTACGAGAGGTTTTAGAGCTTCAACTTGGGATTGTTATACTGGAATGTCTAATCTATTAACGGGAGAATTAGACAAAACAGTTTCAGATGATGTTTTAGACCCAGATATGGCTTTGCATTATATTATACAAGACGCAAAGTCAGATTCGCAGAAGTCAGATGGTTACGAATCTCAGAGTATTAATGGCAAGATCTATGTCATGTTAGATTTTTATAATTTTCTTGACAATCCAGACACAGAGCGTAGAATTAAGACTTTCGCTCAGATCGATTCCATGACTATGATTATTATTACTGGTCATTCTTTGTCAATCCCACCTGGTTTAAATAATCTTTTCAGCGTTTTAGATTTCCCATATCCTAATAAGAACGAAATTAAAGGTACTGTCAAATCTCTACTTAACGCTGTTGGCAAAGAGTCTGTCAAGTTCGAAAAATCTTTGATGAAACAGTTCAAAGATAATGAGCATGAGATCATCGGTTCTGTCAATGGGCTAACTTTGACTGAAGCTCAAAAGGCTTTGTCGAAGTCAGTTGTTGTCCACAGAGGATTTGATACTAACGCTATTCTAGGCGAAAAGAAACAATATATTCGTCAACGCGGAACTTTAGAATTCTACGAACCAGATTTGACGATGGATGATGTCGGAGGTCTTGCTAATATGCGTTCATGGTTAGAGCGTAGAAAGGCAGTATTTGATCCTAAAGCAAGAGAATTTGGTCTTCCTGCTTTGAAAGGAATTCTTGCAGTTGGAGTCCCAGGTGGTGGTAAGTCTTTGATCGCTAAAGCATCTGCTGCTTTTTATGGTATTCCTCTTTTGAAACTTGATTTTGGAACGCTATTCCGAAGTCACGTTGGAGAGTCGGAAGAAACAACTAGAGCCGCTATCCAGTTGGCAGAGGCTTTAGCTCCGTGCGTATCTTTTGAGACAGAGATAAAAACATGCGATGGATCTATAATTGTAGGAAAAGAGTTTAATCAAACAAATAATAAGTTTAATATATCCGTTGGAACAGATATAGCAGTATTAGATGATCCTATTGATATCCCATCATTTGATATGGAAAAAGATGAAATTGTTAATTCTAAACTGAAAGCGATCATACGAAGAAAAGTTAGGACTGGAAAGAAAGTTTATAAAGTTACTTTATCGAACGGATCGACAATTAAGGTTTCTGAAGATCATAAATTTTTGGTTTTAAATAATGATAAAAAAGAATGGAAAAAAATGAAGGATATCAGTGAAAAAGATAAAATTATAACTCTATAGCGTTAGTATACGAGGAGGTAGAGTTGTGGTTAATAAGGTTTGTTTAAATTGCGGAGTAATTTTTAGAGTTGCGAATTATAGAAAAGATACGGCAAAGTATTGTAGTCGTTCATGTAGTTCTGCTCGAAGTAGAACCTCTAAAGAATGTAAATTTTGCAAAGAGAAATTTGAAACATGGAAATCTACATTTGATAGAACCAAGTTTTGTTCAAAAAAATGTCAACTGGCATATAATAAAGATAGAAGTTCGAAAATTATATGTTTGAATTGCAAGGATAGTTTTGTTGTTCCTTTTTTTAAAAGAAATAGTGCTAAATTCTGTTCTAAGCGATGTCAAAGAGAGTTCACTAACAGCGATACAAAGTTGAAATGTTTTGTTTGCGGTGAAAATTTTACAAGAAAAAAGTGGGCAACTATTAATAAGAAAAATGTACATTACTGTTCTGTAGATTGTTATCAGAAAAGATCTCCATCAACTTACGAAACATGTAGTTGCGGTAATGTTTTTAAGGTTTATGCTAGTAGAAAAAAATATTATAAAAATTTGTATTGTTCAGTAGAATGCCGTAATAAATATGGAATTATTGGAAGGCTAACTTCTAACATTAATTTTAACAAGCAGTATCAGAAATTTGTTCGAAGCGTTAGGCATTCGTCAAAATACTACGAGTGGAGAAAAAAATGTTTAGAAAGAGATAATTATAAATGCAATATTTGTCATGGAGATAGAGGTCTTACAGTTCATCATGGAATTAAGACAATGTATGACTTTGTTAAAGAACATGGATTTAACAAGAAAAAAATATATAATGATTGTATGTTTTTTGATGTCGATAATGGTTCAACTTTATGTAGAAAATGCCATCTAAATAAGCATTCGAATAGAAATTTGAAAGATTAGGAGAAGAAAATGAATGTAGCTGAAGTTGTAAAAGTTGAAGAAGTAAATGAAATTGAATATGTTTATGATCCTTGTTGTGAATCGCCTAACAATTATGTTTCAAATGGGATAATAAGTCATAATTGTTGTTTGTGGATTGATGAAATCGACAAGGGGTTATCTGGTACTCAATCTAGCGGTTCGACCGATGGTGGAACGACTGATAGAGTTGTGAGTACATTCCTTACATGGATGCAAGAGAAGAAAAAAGACGTTTTTGTTGTCGCAACTGCCAACGAAATAGAAAAAATTCCAACTCCGTTTTTCAGGCGTTTTGATGAAATCTTTTTCGTTGATTTTCCCAACGTAGATGAAAGGGAAGAGATAGCTTCTGTATTGATAAGAAGATATGGTAGGGTCGCTGCAAACTTCGATCTTAAGAAGATTGCGAAGGCATCTGACGGTTGTAGTGGATCAGAGATTGAGAAGGCAATTCATATTGGATTGTTTGAGGCTTTTGCCGATAGTAGGAGAGAGCTAACAACTAAAGATATCGTAAACGCTTTCAAAACTTTTACTCCTCAGTACAAAATGCGTCCAGCTTATTTTGATACAATGACTGAGGTTGCTCACCAACGTGGTTTCGTTTTTGCAAACAAGGCTCCTAAAATTAAACCACAAAAAGTACAGAAGGAAGAAGACGCAATCGGTATCATTTTGGATGAAAATTGAAAGACATAACAAAAACAAAACTAAAATTAGAGTGTTATTACGCCAGTAAATGTGAACACTGTTCTGGCGACGATATTTCGAAATGCTCTAAACCAGACGGGTGTATATGTAAAGTAGCCGCAGAAGCAAAAGCCTATATGTGTTCCATTATCCCTAATCCATACCATAAATATACAATTTGGGATTTTAATGGGCTTACAGACAGCGGAACAACACTGTCTCCAACAGTAGTTAGTAATGCAAAGTCGATCTTACTCAAATATTGTTGGAGCGGTGTTACACTCGAAGACTTGCAGATTAATAGCTATAAAAAGAAAGATCTCGATCTTGATAAAAAATCTATTATGGATAAGAGGTTGACGCATGGTACGAACGTTTTAATCCATTCTCTCAACGGTTCTCAGACAGGCAAAACGTTTGTTGCATCTATTATCATGCGAGAAGCAATTAAACAAAGAGTAAAGCCTGGTGGAGCAGTTGAAACGTATGATTGGATTCCGTTTGTCAAACTGAAACATCTCATACGAAAAGATGACGAAACTATATCTCATTTAGAATCATGCGATTGGCTAGTTGTTGATGACATCCCTTATAGTTCTGGTACAACTCCCGGAGCAGAAGCATATATGTCATCTTTGATAGATCCTTTTTTTGCTGAAAGGCTTGATTCGGGATTGCCAACGATATTTGTTTTTAAGTTTGATATAGACGAACAGTCGAATCGATGGGAGGATGTGTTTGGTCTGTCCATCGCTAGTATAGTAAAAGATAAGCATTCATGTAAGATAAGATTATTCGAGTAAATGATAGATAATAAGAAAAAAATACAAAACGAAATTAGTTTCATAAGTTTATTACTAAAGCATCGAGGGGCTGTTGACATCTGGGCTAACGAGGGTCCAGATATTAAATATTTCGATAAAACACATCACCCAATTTTAAATGCTATAATCATAGCCAACAATCAAAATGTATTGCTTACACGTAGACAATTGTCTAGCATTTTAAAAGATGGTCCGTTTAGCAAGTTAGACGTTATATCTCAAGAGGCTCTATACAACAGAATAAACCTCAACATAGCAAACGTCAACGAAAACGACTTCCATCATTTGAAATCAAAAATTGTTGAGCATCATGTTACTAAAAATATAATAAATTATATTGATAGATATAGAACTAACGTAGCAGACAAGGGAGGATTGTTTGCTGCTAAAGATTTGATATCGTCTTTGATGCGTATGGAATTGAACAATGAGGATGGGAGTAGAAAAACCATTTATGAGGATATACATGATTATTATCCTAAATTCATAGAGTTTTTAAAAGATAAAGCGTCTAGGGGAGACGCTGACGTAGTTACATGCGGCATTAGAGAGATAGACAGTGCTATGGTTGTGGGTTTCGCTCCTGGGACTTTAACGTTGTTCTGCGGCGATGTTGGAGCGTATAAGTCAGCGATGATGTTAAATGTCGCTGTTGAGATATGGAAAACGCAAGGTAAAAAAGTTCTCATTGTTCCTCTTGAAATGCCTAGAGATAAATGGGTACAGAGAATGGTATCAAGGGAAACTAAAATACCGTTCGAGAAAATTGAACATCCTAATCAATTGCAAAAAGAAGAGTGGAGTAAAATACAAGAGAATTGTGATGAGATAGCAGCTTATGATCAATTCTATATAATGGAAACATCAGAGCGAATTCCAGTTTCTTTCCTAAGAAAAGAAATAGAAGCTCATATAGATATATTTAAACCAGATGTTATCGTAGTTGATTATATCGCAAACCTTATTCCAGAGGCAGGCTCAAACAATGCAAGAAATGATTTGCAAATTGGTGAGATGCTCAAGGATTTAAGACAGATGGGCAAGCCTAAAATGGGTATTCATGAAAATGGATTCGCTGTTATATCTGGTGCTCAAATAGGCAGAGAAGGATTGAAACGTTTCAGAAAAACGGGAGCTATAAAAGGGAGCTTCCACTCTGAGGACTTGCGAGGCTCTCAAGAATATTCTGCTGATGCTGATAATATTTTTGGTCAAATGAAAGACCCTAACAATAACGGCAGATTACATTGTTATGTTATAAAGACTAGATATGGTACTGGCGTTTTCCCAAATGGTTCCACAAAAACATCTTTGGAAGTACAAGGAAATATTGGACTGATTGAAGGCGACAATAAAGATTGGATCACCGAAGTAAGTCAAGAAAATATTTTAGAGAAGGTAGACGATCCAATTGCCGACTTCGACAGTAGTGAATTAGATCTACCGTTCGAGGGATATCAATGATCAAAGAGCAGTCTCTACATCTAATCAGAAACAAACATAGTATAGTTGATTATTTGGCTTCAAAGGGTATTCATCCAGCAAGATGTTTGGGAGATAGAACTTCTTATATTTGCCCTATTCATAAAGATACCAAACCATCTTTTATCGTATATGCTGCAAATGATGAAAGTGAGAATGAGAACTATTTTTGTTTTGGGTGTAAGAGATCTGGTTGTATAATATCTCTTAAAGCTGAGATGGAAGAGATTACTTGGGGAGAGTCTATTTCTATCCTTGGCAAAGATGTAAATATAACAGAAGATAGCGAAATAGAGTTTCTTGTTAAAGCTTTAAAAAAGCAAATGAATGGAGAGGACTCAGAATTCGCTGGCGAGATAGGGAGACTATCTTTAAATATAAGCTCTATGGGTTTTCTTTACTCTCAGAAGATAAACAGAGATGAGAAAGAAGAGACTGATTTTTTAGAAAGGCTATATAAGAAAGTTGATTATCTGGTTAAAACCGAAGATTTAGAAGGCATGATCAAGCTGTATGATTTTATTTCTGATATGAGAGTTGATGGGCTAAGTCCTTTTGAGTACAGATTTAAGAAGTGGGAAGAAAAAAAAATAAAAGAAATGCAGGAATGTGCAAGGGCTTATGGTAATATCTAAGTTATGAATATATTAAACACAATAATAAACAAAGACGTATTAGATGGACTGAAAGATATTTCTGACGAAACCGTTGCTTTAACGGTTACTAGCCCTCCCTATAATCTCAAGATTGATTACGATTCTATAGAAGATGATCAGCCTTATGCAGATTATCTTGTATGGCTAAAAGAAGTTTTTTCGGAAGTCTATAGAGTTACTAAGCATGGCGGTAGATGTGCTATCAATATAGACGCTATGACCAACAGACAAGATGATAAGGACCAAGAATATGTGCGATGCATATATGCTCATCTATACAATCTCATGAAAGAGATTGGCTGGAAGTTTCGAACCGAGATTTGCTGGTATAAACAAAATGCAGTTGGGAAGCAGACTGCTTGGGGATCGTGGGTTTCATGTTCTAATCCAACGATTAGAAGAACGCATGAGTATATTCTGGTTTTCTCTAAAGGAGATTGGAAATTGGAAGGTGATAGCGAACTCTCTGATATGACTAAAGATGAATTTTGTGAGTATACTCTTAGCACATGGTTTATCTCTCCTGAGACTAGGAAAATGGCTGGTCATCCAGCAACATATCCAGAAGAATTAGTTAAACGTTTAGTCAAATTATTCTCATATCGAGATGATGTTGTTCTTGATCCTTTTAATGGTTCTGGGACTACTACATACGTTGCGACTAAATTTGCTAGACAATATATCGGGATAGATGTTAGCGAAGATTATTGCCAATATGCTCGTGAGAGGATAGAGACAGTTGTTGATTTATTCGATAATGAATATATCCCAAGATCTAAGAGATTAGGAAAGAAAAAGAAAGTCGAAAAAGAGAAAGAGGAAGATCTTTTTAATGGAATTTGAAGGACAAGAGTCTAGTCTAAATTTTACGGATCATACTATACTTGAAACTGAAGGTAAGTATGATGACGTTAAACAAATAATGGAGGAAGAATCTTTTGTCGGTTGTGAATGGATGATCCGTTCTCATTTGACAATAGATTTTCCAACTAATTCTTGTATGTTCGTTTTACATTTCTATCAAAACAAAGATATAATCATAGCTGAATATCAATCAACTGTTGCTGATGTCTTTTATAATTCAGATATTCCATGCGTTTCGATCTGGGCACAAGACAATGGATGGAATTGTCCGCAACCACATCCTGATTTAATCAGAGATGGACTTGAGTTTTGGAAACATTTCTGGGAGACAGGAGTACTCGATTCTGAGTATCTTGATGAAAGATATGGGGAGCGAGTCATCGATTATTCCGATTACATAGATGAGGACGACGAGGACGACGATGAATGAGAACTATAGTTTGCCCACATTGCGGAGCTAAATACCAACTTGCATTTGATCATTTTTATGGTAAAGTTTGTAAGTGCGGAGAATTTATTCCGACTAGTGATGGGGAAATAGATTGGACGAAAGAAAACAGAATAAAAAATAACAAGACAATAAAGCAAGCATTAGATTCTGTAGTTAGAAAAATGCGAGGAGATAATAATGATTAATTCTGATAAAAAGAAAGTAACAGTTGACTTCCATTGGACAACCGAAAGCGAAGATGGGACTACGGGATATGGCGTTTTCGTAAAACACCATTATACAGAAGAATATGGTCCAACCATATCTGTTTCTGAAACCGAAGGTGATTATATATCCTTCCCATCGAAAATGTTTGCAGAGGTTGTAGATTTTTTGCGTAGGGAGGGACATATAGAGCCTAGCGAAACATTTAAAGCAGCAGCCGAAGCGTCAGCGAAGCGTACACTAGAGATGGGTAAAGTCGGATATGCCGTTCCTAAAACGGTTTTAGCTCCACCTATTATTGAGAATTCTACTCAACAACAGGAGCAAGTAGAACAGCAAGAAGAACCTCCAGAGATCATTATTGACAGTAGTAATCCAATTGGTTCGTTCGATGGCGAGGAAACGCCTTATTTGTCCCCAGGAACGTTCCAGACTACCCCAGAATCGCCTCAAACCAATAAAACATCTAACGGTCTATCTTCGCAAGATATGGCTTTAGAAAGGCAACAAGCAGTAGATAAGCAGCAAAGTGGAGCAAAGACAATTAAAAGCATACATAAAGAAGAAACAGAGGAATAATGGAGTATAAGTGTCAAACAATTTCGTTGCAAAAGATGTTATATGGACCTAAAGGAGTTGTTGATCCTCTTTGCAATAGTTGTAAGTCAAAAGATTGCAGTAATCCGGTAATGTGGCAAAAAATCAGTATAATAGGTATACAGAAGAAACATAGAATATACGTTCGAGGAAATGAATGTTCTGCCGTAATACAATGTGAAGGATTTTTACCGTGAGAAAAAGATGGACTAATAAAGATGTACTAAACTACAAAAGAGCAAGAAGTTTGGCTCAACAAGGTCAGTCTGAACTTTCAGCCGAAAGGATGAAAAAGGTTCAAGGTCATCCTAAGACAGAAAGTATTACATATTCTGAAAAGTCAAGGTATAAAGCATCATATGATTATGTAGATGAACTTTTTCCGAATGTCGGTATTAAAAATGTAACTGTATATAGAGCAGCGAAATCTTGTCTTGATAGATTGGGACTAAAGAAAATTGGTGGTTGTTATGATAAGATTTCTAGAATAGTTGTTATATCAAAAGAGTTAGAATTTTCAGCTTCTACCAAAGATGAAACATGGTCAACAATAACTGCAAAAATTACTGATGATGAAGTGATTGTTCACGAACTTCTTCATTATGTTTCTATGCATGACAATAGGGGAGGGGGAATGCAGATGGAAGAAGAATTTGCATATGGTAACTCTCTTGAGTATTTAAGAAGTAAAGGACACAGCGATGATAGGATCATTGTATATAATTTTCTCCCTTACTTCATGTCCGTTTCTTATTCAAAACAGATAGTAAGAAAAGTTCTTGTAGACAACGGATACGATATTGACGATGTAATGGTTAAGACAGATCAAGCTCGAAAAAAGATATTCAAGAAGTTAGATAAAGAACTTTTTAAAGCTACGAAAAAAGTAGCGATAGCATCAGCAAGACAACTTATTCGTATATACTCGAAAGATGAGAACGAAGAAGTAAAGATTAAAGATGATGGTGGTTCTAAGTTTGGGATGATGGATTTTGGATTTTAGTTATGGCAGATTTAATGAAAGGATAATATTATCTCACCGATTTATTGCTACATACACCCAGAGACAGAAGAGATTTTTGAGATTATGCGTCCTATGAAGGATAGCAAGAAAAAATACAAAGCCCCAGACGGAGTTTGGTGCAAGAGACATATGCAAGCTGAAGGCAAAGGCTATTGTGGTCTTGCTGCGAGTGAGCGAGAAGGTTTTGAGATGGACCCAAAATTATATAGGAAAAGAAATCCGAAATATGTTCGTCTAAGAGACGGCACTCGCGTTAGGTACGACCCCAATAAACATTATTAATAGATGAGATATAAGAAGACACAGGTTGTACATCAGGTAGTAAGAGATGAAGAAATTGAAGACCTAGAGTCAATTAGAAAATTGCTCGAAAATATATGCTCTTCATATATAGACATTTCTTTAGGATATCAACAGCCTAACGCTGATATAACAACTACATGGAGCAAAGTTCGTATAGATACTGTTGGAGGGGATGATGTAGACATAAAGATATTCGCAGGCAAATACATAACAAAAACAACAATTAAAATAGATAGAATAAAATTTATTGAAATTGTGACTGACAGATTTGGTATACTAGCAAAGAAGTCAGAAGTAACTTCATATGACTTTTTAGATTTAAGTGAAAATAAAAATGATAAGTAATAAAAGTTTCGTACATCTTCATGTCCATAGTGACTATTCAGAATTCGACGGTCTTGCAAGCGTCAAAAGTCTTGTAATGGCTGCAAGAAAAGGCGGTTTCCCCGCCTTAGCTTTAACAGATCATGGAAATCTTGGTGGACTAATAAAGTTCATTCAACTCTGCGAAGCTACCAAAGATAAAAACGGAGAAGATATTCCATACGACACCATCAAGCCCTTGCTTGGCGGTGAGCTTTATATGTCTGCGAGTAGGTTTAATAAGAGTTCAGAAACTCAACCGTCAGGACAAGGCGGTAATTTCCATCTTATTTTAATCGCTCAGAATTGGAAAGGATATCAGAACCTATGCTCTCTTTCTAATTTTGCTTATACAGAAGGTTTTTACTTCGCTCCGAGAATAGATTTTGAATTACTTGCCAAACATTCAGAAGGGCTAATTTGTTCGAGTGCATGTTTAAAGGGGATTGTAAATCAAAACCTATTATATGATAAATATGATGAGGCTAAAAAAGCAGCAATGATGTTCAAAGATATTTTTGGAGACAGATTCTTCCTTGAGGTTATGTATCATGGAATACCGGCCGAGCTAAAAATCGTTCCAGAGATTTTTAAATTAAGTAAAGAATTGGATATCCCTGTTATAGCTACAAACGATGTTCATTACGTTACTCAAGATCAAGCTCTATCTCAAGAAGTTCTTACTTGCATGTCAACAAGAACGTGTTTATCTAACCCCAAAAGGTTGAGACAACCATATTCAGAATTCTATCTAAAGTCTGCTGACAAAATGCATCAGATGTTTAAAAAGAATCCTAATTGTATTACGAATACAGTTTCTATTGCAAATATGGTAGATCATGAAGATATCAAGAAAAATCTTTTTGTTAAAAGGATGAGACTTCCAGAGTTTGAAACCCCAGATGGGTTTAACAGTCCTATGGAATATCTTATAGATTTGGCAGATAAAGGGATGAAAGATCTTGGATGGGATAAAAAACCAAAATACGTAAAAGCTTTGAAAACAGAATTAGAAGATGTTCAGGTCGCAATAGACAATAATGATTATGATTTTGCTACCTATTTTTTGATCGTTTGGGATATAGTTAATTTCGCAAGAAAGAGTGGCATTTTTATGGCACCTGGTAGAGGATCGGGATATGCTTCTGTTTTACTTAGATGTTTAAAAGTCTGTTATGGTCCTCCTCCGTTTAGTGAAGATGGAGAGGGGCTTGATTTGCTCTGGGAAAGATTCCTTGCTTTCAAAACAGATGAAAAGACAGGAAAAAGAGTTTTTGCTAGACCTGGTTTTCCAGATATCGATTCGGACTTTGACTTCTTCCGTAGGGGGGAAATATATGATTATATTATTGAAAAATATGGAAGAGAAAATGTAGAAAATATAGGGACTTATATAGGTCTCAAATTAAGAATGGCTCTAACAAGAACTATTAAAGCTCTTGATATAGCTCAAGCTTTTCATAAAGGAAAGCAAGAATTTGTTTCAGAGAATGTGGCAAAAGTCGAAGAGATTTTAGGTCAGCTTCCTAAACCTCAGGGGGCTTTTATGAAAGCAAAAGATGAGGATGGGAAAGAAGTATTCATTAAAACTATAGAAGACGCTATCAAATATTGTCCTGATTTTAAATATTACATGGACAAATATCCAGATATTGTGACTCATACTAAAAATGTTCAAGGTCTTTTATCTTCGTTCTCTAAACATCCTGCTGGTATCGTAATTGCGGACGTTCCTGTACATACACTTGCTCCAGTTCGTAGGTCTAAAAAGGATCAGTATGCTTCGCAGTATGATATGAATGATTTGGAATCTATGGGTCTTATTAAAATGGATATTTTGGCTACATCTATTTTAACGGTAATAGATCGAACTGTCAAAATGGTGAAAAGTAATTATGGGATAGATATAGACATAGAGAATTTAAGTCTTGAAGATGAACCGACATTTGAGTTGTATCGAAAGGGGAAACTAAAGGGTGTTTTCCAATGCGAAAATGGCGGCATGCAACAGACTATGAGAGATATAGGAGTGTCTTCTTTTAACGATGTTGTTGCTGCTATTGCTCTTTATCGTCCAGGTCCGATGGGAAGTATCCCAGAATATTGTGAGAGGAAGAAAGGTTTAACTCCTGTCTCTTATTTCCATCCAACTATTGAGCCTTTTGTGAAACCTCACCTTAAAAGAACTTATGGGATATTGACATACCAAGAACAGGTGATGCAGATATGTAACTCTTTAGCTGGCATTTCTGTCACAGATGGTTATATATTGATTAAAGGTATTGGTAAAAAGAAAGAGCATCTGATTAGTCAATATAAAGTGCAGTTCATAGATGGTTGCGTTGGGAATGGCGTTCCAGCGAATATAGCAGAGCAGTACTGGGATACATTTATAATACCGTTTGCATCTTATGGATTTAACATGTGTCTAGACGGATCTATGAGGATTAAGAATAAAAAAACAAATAAATTTTACACAATAGAAGAGATGGAAAAAAGATTTAGAGACAATAAAAATACATCTATAGTTCTTGACAGTTATAGAAACGGAGAAATTATCGAAGATAAGTTAGTTGATGTTTTTAAAACCGGAGAAAAAGACATATATGAGGTCGAACTTGAGAATGGAACTGTTTTAAAATGCACTTTAGATCACAAGTTTATTTGTAAAGATGGAAAGAAGTATTCTGTTCAAGAAATAATAGATAACGATTTAGAAATAATTTGTTTTGAAGAAGGAAATAAGCTTTTGTTGTAATATATTAAATATAAGCATATTATAAGGAGTGTACTATGACGAGAGTAGCTTGGAATAAAACGGTTTTAGATCATAGCAAGAAAACAATTCTTAGGAAAATGTTTTTCCAGAAGAAAACAGCAAGAGAAATCACAAAAGAGATTGGGATTTCTTACTCTGTATGTAATAGGTTATATAACAAATATAATTGGTATAAAAAGAGAGAAAGATATTATAGATATTTGTGTTATTTGGCATACAAACAGGGAATTTCAGTTGTTGATATATGTTGTATTGCTGGTTGTAATTATAGATATGCCAGTTATGTCAAACGCAAATATAAGGTTGCAACAAAAAGATTTGTTTATAACAAACGTATGACAAAAGAACTCGAAAAAAAAATAGTGTGTGATTATATTGGAGGCATTCCTTCTAGAAAATTATCAAAAAAATATGGGTTTAAAACAGGAAAAACTGTTACTGATGTTTTACGAAAATACGGAATAAAGTTTCGTCATCCCAGTAAAATAACTCATTACAATGAAAGTTGTTTTAAAAAAATAGATTCCCATGAAAAAGCTTATATTTTAGGATTTTTTCTAACAGACGGTTATGTGATCAAAGATTATAAAGGTGTAGCAATTCAATTGACTATAAGTGACCGTTATATTCTTGAAAAAATGGTGAAAATATTTGGAATTTCTTCTACGGTTATAAATATAGATTGTAGTAAAAAAAGAAAAGAATTTTCTAAATTAAGCAAGAAGGTTGCGAGGGAAAGAATGATATTCAATTCAAAAGATATGGCAAGGCTTTCTGTTTACAATCAACAGATATCGCATGATATGAGATCGTATGGATGTATTAAGGATAAGACTTATAAACTTGAATGTCCGTTAATCCCTAAAAAATATCATTCGTCTTTTTCTAGAGGCGTTTGGGACGGAGATGGAACTGTTGGAATTGCAAAGAATGGGAACATTTGGTGTCAATTTGTCACTGTTTCTGAAAAATTCGCATATGGTTTTATTGATAGAATTAAAACTCCTTCTATTCTCGTTTTACAAAACCCGTGTAAAGATAACAAGTATACTGTGAGAGTTTCTGGTGGGAATAAGCGTACAATTAGGTTTCTTAGATGGATGTATAAAGATAAAGGAGATTTATATCTTAGGAGAAAGTATGAAAAAATCAAAGATCAAATCAATTAAAAAGATTGGTAAGAAAAAAACTTACAATTTAACGATGGAATCGGATCAACATAATTATGCTATTTATTCTGCTAGTGATGACGACAGTTTTGTTTTTAGTGCGAATAGTCATTCGTCCGCTTATGGTTTTACTTCTTGGATCAGTGCTTATCTGAAGGCTAATTATACGGCAGAGTTTATGGTCTGTTCTTTAGATGTGGCTAACGAAGATAAAAAGCATGATAAGATTATAGACCTTGAGCGAGATCTCAAAAAGATGAATATAAAACTTGCTGATAGAGATTTGAATAATTGCGATGTCAATTATAAAATAGTAAGAAAAGAAGACAAGGCTAACGGAGTAGATCAGACGATAGTTTCACCTAGTTTAATGGTTAAAGGCGTTGGTCTTCCTACCGCACAAAATATCGCAGATAATAAACCTTATAAATCTTTAAAAGAACTTGCTTCAAAAACTGATTTTAAATTAGTTAATAAAGATACAATAGCTTCGTTAGCTGAAGCTGATTTCTTCAAAAATATGATAAAAGAACATTATAAGACAACGAATAAAAGACTCTCCAAAGGTAAACTTGTGGCTCAATTTATGGTCATTCGTAATGATTTGAAGAAGGCTGCTAAGAAGGGCGTGGAGTCTATGGACCTATTTGAATAGGAGATTTAAAATGGAAAAGGTAACAATAAGAGTTTATCTTCGAAATGGTGGCGGTGTATATGAATATGATATAACTGGTCCAACTAACGAAGAGGTAGGAGTTAAGGCGAGAGAACATGTTGGAGCAATCGCTGTTGGAGGATATCGTCATAATGATGGAGAGACTGTTATGGAATGGTTTCCTCCCCATTGGATCGATAAAGTTAAAGTAGTCGGTAAAGTCCCTACGGCTTATCCCGATAGACCTAGCGGGACATAGGAGAATAAAATGGATAAAATAAGAAAAGGCTCATTGGCTTTATGCGGATTGAAATGTTTGGGAATGATCACTCAAGATGAGCCTAAAGAGATAACGTATGGGGGATGGAAATAAGGGTGTTGCCTACGTTGGTATTCATCTGACAGACAAGATTACGGATATAGGTCGTCCTTGGTCTTCTAGAAATCCGATAATTGTAGGACACATTGACGATATAGGAGAGAAAAATGAAGATTAAAATAAAAGATAAGATTTATGACGGTGACGATGAGCCTGTAATGGTTATTTTGACGAATAAAGATAAAGAGAATATAGCAAATATGGCAGAAGGATGCCAGAAATATTGCGAACATCCAGATACGATGGACGATGAAGAAATTTATAAATGGATGGCTGAATAGGATTAATTAACATTTAATAGGAAGTAATAAAATGAGTGAAAAAAGAAAGTCGGGAATTTCGAAGTCTATCAAAAGAATTTACAATGTAGCACAATATGAGAGTCTTGAAGTCATTGTTCATTATGAAGATGAAATAGAATGGGAGAATGTAGCAGAAAGGCAGAAAAAGTCAGATGCTATTAGCAAGCTTCTTTTGAATGATTTCAAGAAAACTACATTAGAAGTATTTAAACAATTGAACGAGTCTGAGAAGAAAGCGTTTTTCAAAAATGCTCTTAAATCTATGGGAAATGTTTCTGAAGAAGACGTTCTTGGACAGATAGAAGGGTAATAGAATGGAAAATGATATTCAAGACATTGCAGATATCTTTGGCTTTCCTAAAGTCAAGAGAGAGAGAGAAGAGGCTCCAGCAAATGAAGATTTTACTGACAGAATGCTGGACGTAGCAGAAGCTATGAAGGATACTGATGAAACTCCTTCTGTCTCTGGTCTTGATCTCGTAGAGGAAACCCCAAAAGAAGTTGAAGTCGAAGAAGTTAAAATTGAAGAAACAATATTTGGCGAGATGGGCGACGAAGACCCAGAGATTCCAGATATTACAACTGACGTTACTGAGACTGTATATGGCGAGGCAGATGACACGATTTCTTATAAAACTCCATTAGAAGATGGTCCATTAGATGAGCCTCTGCCCGAAAAGATAGATGATGTTGATATGGATGCCATGGATGCTATTTTAGGGATCGAAACGCCTGAGTCTACGAAAACTGCTTTGGAAAATACTTTGGCAGAAACTGGGATGGTGTCTCAAACAGCAGAAATAAAAGAAGAGATTTTTCTGGACCCTGTAAAAGAAAATGAACTGTTAACAGAAGAACAGTCGGTTCTTGAAAAAGAAAACGCAGAAAAACGAGCGGAGTACATGAAAAATCATATAGCTGAACACGATAAAGCTGCTGCTAAAATGCATGGAAGTGGAAATGACGATGACGATTATACAAATCATATTGATTTGCCGGAAGGTGAAATAACTTGGATTACTTCAAGCGAAAATGCAAAGTTCGATTATTTCTACAGTCAAAAGATTTCTATCATCAAGGATCTTTTGCGAGGAAGACAGCTTCCGTTTGCAGAGTATGAACAAGAACTTAGGAATAGTTATTGTGAAACTAGGTCGAATATTTATGATCTGCAAAAGTTGTATGAGAACATGACAAATGTTCAAAGACATCGTGATCGAGTTTGTCAAATACAGAGTGACGTTAATTCACAATATTATAAATGGGATAGGACTGTTGAGCTTTTGAGAGGCGTTTTAGCTAGAACTCAGTATGAAAGAGGCAAGCAAGAAGGCATCCAATTCGAGCACCTGCGAGACATGGAATTATATTTAGAAAGTTTAAAGTCTATCCATAAAACTGCCGATATTATACATAAGAACCTAGATGCTGCTTTTGATTTATTGTCGAGACAGGTTACGATCTCTCAAAACGATAAACCAATAGACAGACAAGGTTCTTATAACAGTAATGTTTCTTCTTCTTATCCTACAGAGACTTGTACCGAAAAAGAAACCCCTGAAACATTAACAGATTATGACGATCTGCCAGTTAATGGAGGAACCATTAACACAGGGCCAAAAGTCAAAAAGAAATCTGTTCAGGGAGTAGAATCTAAAAATTGGGATAAGATGTAGTATGAGTCTCCATAAAAGTAGTGAGGTTTAATATGAGTCAATTGATCGATTGGAAAGACGTAGGCGGTGAAGGTAAGGGCAAGTCAGGCAAATCAAATTTTTTAAGGTTGAGTGCTGGAACCCATGTCGTAAGGCTTCTAGGTGGTCCTGTAGTTATGAATAAATTCATGGTACAAGGATCTGACGGACGTTGGAGAAGTGCGGTATGTGAAGATGCTACAAACAATCCTGTAACGAAAAATCATGGGATCAATCCATCTGAGCGTTATGCTATCAATGTTATTGATAGATCGGATGGAGAGCTTAAAATTCTTGAAGGTGGTGTATCTGTTTTTGGCGAGTTTAAAAAGTATGCTAAGATCTCTGGCACTAATCCAGGAAAGACAGTTGGAGCCGATTTCAAGATTGTCGTCACTGGTGCTGGCAGGACTAAAAAGATCAACACTGAGTTCGACAGAAAGAACAGTTTGACAGAAGACGAAATCGCTTATGTAAAGGGTCGTGGAGGTCTTAATAAATTGCAAGAAATTTTTAAAGTCACTCCTGACGACGAATTAGAAGCAAAGCTTTTTGGAGAAGACGTTGTAGCTTCAGTAAGCTCCTCTCCGCAGACCGCTTCGGCAGACACAGGCATAGAGGCTCCGACGAGCAACATTGCCCCTAATACTGAAGAAGTCGGCGACGATTTACCCTTCTAAATAGAATTTGATTGAGAGGGGGAGGGCAACCTCCCCCTTGATATCTTTTTTTATGCAAATGTGTAAACGAAATGAACGGAGAGAAAAATGGCAAAAAAAAATAATAGTGATGTAATAGTTGACAATTTAAAAGGTTTTATCAGAAAAGGTGCTGCTACAACTCCAGTAGGCTATGTCCCAACTGGGCATTTCAGTTTAGACTTTGCTATCAATTATGGCGAACTGCCAGAGAAAATAGATCTATCAACGTTAAAGGGATATGATCCTTCTAATGCTCTTGGACTTCCTCTCGGTAAGTTAGTTATGTTGTATGGCGAAGAGGGTGGTGGCAAATCTTCTTTAGCTTATAGAATATCTGGTTTTGCTCAGAAATTGGGCTATCCAGTTGCTTGGCTTGATACGGAACATAGTTTCGCAGAGGGTCTTGCTATAATCAATGGCGTAGATATAGATAATATTTATTATTCTACTATGTCTAATCCAGGTGACCCTGATAAAGTTTATTATGCAGAAGATGTTTTTGATGCAATTATTGAATTGATAAAATCTGGCGTTAAAGTTGTTGTTCTTGATTCTGTTGCGAATCTTGTTACTAGAGAACGTGGAGAAGCTACAGCGGATAAGATAGTTATTGGCAAGCTTGCAAGATTGATGAGCGAGAATTTAGGAAAGCTTGTTTCTTACGCTGATAAACATGGAGCTTTGTTGGTTTTCATTAATCAGCTTAGGTTTAAAATAGGACAGAAGTTCGGCAATCCGGAAACTACACCAGGAGGTATGAGTCTTAAACATAATGCATCGTTAATCATAAAGATTACCAAGAAAAAAAGTAAAGAAGCTCTCATAGAAATTCCTGGTGAAGATGGCAAGATGAAAATTATTGGCAGAAAGTCTTACATGAGACTTGAGAAGAACCGATTCGCTAAACCTTGTGAGGATAGCGTAGAAGTTCCTGTCTATTATGTAGCTCACTTTCCCAATATTGAAGAACTTATGTTTGAAGCAGGTCGTCAATTAAAGGTTATCTCTGTACGTAAGGGGATCTTTAAATGGGCAGATAGCGATGGACAGAAGCATGAAGCAGAAGGCAAAGCTAATTTTACTGCATACATAAAATACAATGAATTGCAGTATTCTCTCGGTAAAGATCTTATAACTGCCGCAGAGGAAAATACTACAATATTGCCTCCTGAAATCAGCAAGTGGATAAATGACTACGAGTCAACGAAGAAAAAAGAAAGTAAAATAGATGAGAAACGAAGCACCGAGAATAAGACTAGCGGAACTAGAAAGGCAAAAGGTAAAAAAACTGGCGATTGAAACCTTGTCTTCGCCAGAAGGGAAAGAAGCTCTTGATTACCTAAAACTCAAGAGAGGGTTTTCAGATAACGTAATTGATAATTTTGGATTAGGATATGTTCCTTCTCATGTAAATAATCTTTATGGAGATCCTCATGAGTTCGCTGGAAGAATAGTGCTGCCGATTCATGATCCTTACGGAGAATTGGTAGCACTCTCTTCTCGTGATTGGAGGGAAAATGCATACAGCAAATTCTTCCATGAGCAATATATAAAGTCAAACTATCTTTACGCTCTTGATATAGCGAAGGACTATATAATTAAGAGCAATCAAGCAATTATTGCAGAGGGTGAATTAGATGTTATGAAAATGCACTCTATAGGGATAAAACGAGCGGTCGGCATGTTAGGTAGTTCTTTAAGTATAAAACAAATCTCTCTTCTTTCAAGATACTGCCAAGAAATATTTTTGATGTTCGATGGTGATGAAGCCGGGAAGAAATCTATGGACAGAGCTATGCAGTTGAATGTTAAATACGGTCTAAGACAGTTTTATGATATTCTAATTATCCCTGTAGCTATGCCAAACAATTTAGACCCAGACGATTTTATTAAAACAGAAGGGAAATTAGCCCTCGTCAATTTACTTAAAAAATCTAAAATTGATATAATGAAGACAATAGGAGAAATAGCATGACAAACGCAGCAGTAGCATATATCCCACCAGAGTTACAGAATATAATGGGAACAGTTGACACTCATATCAGACATGACGCAAAAGGAAATACAAGACAATATTTCAAGTATCACCCAAGTGCGTTTGGTAAATGTCTGAGAAACATGCAATACATGAGGTATGTTGCACTGGGTCTAATTAAAGTCGAGCAAGAAAGTTTCGACAGCAAGCTACTTAGGCTCTTTGGCAAAGGACACAACATGCACGCTCGTTGGGAGAGTTACTTTGCTGGGATGGGAGTCCTTAGAGGCGTATGGCGATGCCTGAACCCTTTATGTAGTATGTTTGATGATAAAGGTAGTTTGATGGTTGGAGTTGATCCTAAAGGGGCATACAAGGCTCCAGTAAGGAAGTATGGGTTAGATGAGAAACTCGGCGTATTTAAGCCAGAGAAATGCATATGCGGTTGTAATAAATTCGCATACGAGGAAGTTTGCGTTGTTAGCGAAGAGATGAACATGTTTGGTCACGTTGACTTGATTGTTGATTTTTCTAATCTTACAAATGATAGATTCGATGGCGTTCCTATATCTTTTGATATTGATAAGCTTCCGAAATCGCCAGTTGTTATTGATATGAAGACTATGAATGATTATCGTTGGAAAAATTCTCTAATGAGAACTGGACCTGATTTAGGGTACAGAGTGCAGCTTTGTATCTACGCCAACCTTCTTGACCTTGATTATGGAATGCTCATATACGAAAATAAAAATAATTCCGAAGCTCGTCCATATAAAATTGAAAAAGCTTCAGATACTATGTTTGACTTGATTAAAAAGCAGGCTATTTCTATGAACGAGATGGCTGAATGCAAACCTCCGAAGCTACCTCCACCGAGATGTTCAGATAAAAGCGACTATGAATGTGTTAATTGTGCTTTCAAACCGTTATGTCATAAAAGTGCGATTTGGAAAGATAAAAAAGGGTTAAGCGACAAGCAGAAAAAGTTTTACGGCAATCTCATCAAATAGGTGGAGATAAATCTTTACTGTGTACGATATAGATGTGTGCATTGAAGTTAAGTAATAATTTTTAATAGTCGCTAAACAGGAGAGAAACATGAGTACCGAAGAACGAAAGCCTTACGTAAATTCTGACGATCAAACATTGCTTTTAATTAAAGGAACCATCGCAGACAGAGATGATGCTAAACGTTATGTAAAACGAACTGCTAATGCTATTTTGCAAGTCATACAGAAACATGGACTTGCTCATCTCAGATGTGTAGGAGCCGCAGCTTTAAACAACGCTATCAAAGCTTCCATTATAGCCAGCGGAGACGCTAAAACTAAGGGCATGGATCTTGTTATGTCTCCTAGTTTTCAGACAGTTACTTTTGGAGATTCTGGAGAAAAGACAGCAGTTGTCTTGAAAGTTTTTGATTTCGGAGATGAAGTCTAGGAGATAAAGAAATGGATAAAAAAGATATTGTAACAATGTTGACGAGTGAAGACGTTACCCCTTTAGAATCAGAGTGCGACATAGAAGAACTCATTCTATCTATCAGTGGTATAGATAAAACGTTAGAATGGTACAAAGAATTAAAGAAAAAGAGGATAGAAAAAATAGCAGTAGAGGTTGATAAACTTTCTAAGAGAAAAGAACGTCTTCAAGAAGTGATAAAAGCTACTCTTAATAAGAATAATAAAAAATCGCTTAATTTTCCTGGTGTTGGTAAAGTTTCTACGAGGAATGTAAAAGGTAAATGGGAGTGGGAAGACGAAGACAACGATACTCTGATAGCTTACTTACAGAAAGAGCTAGAGGGAGATGAACTCGATAAAATCGTCGTTGTTAAACCGACTATAGCAAAAGCTCCATTGAAAAAAGTTTTAGATCTATGGGAAAAGAATGGGTCTCTTCCGTCAACTGTAACGAGAACAGACGAGAAACAGTCATTGTCCGTCACAGTTGATAAGTCTTTTACAGATACTCAGAAAATGTTAGATGCTTTGCAATCTGTAGAGGATATTGACGTAGAAGATATGGATGATTTGGAAATCTAATGAAAAAATATGCCCACGATGCTCCGAAGTTAAAAGGAGCACATAGAAAGTTAAGAGCCTTATATAAAAAAATTCCGTCAACTGATGGTTGTATGGATAATCTTGATACATGCAAGTCTTGGTGCTGTTCTTGCCAAACCCCGCAAGTACTTTACGTAGAGTTTTTGCATACTTGGAAGGATATTATAAAGTATTGGGCGTTACCGGACATTTTAGATTTAATTGAGCGTGCCGTTAACGCTTATCTCAATAATAATCCAGTTAAGGGGTGCATATTCCACAATAAAGAGACAGGTTTATGCACCCAACATAAAACTAGATGTTTTAATTGCTATATTTATGGGATAACACCCAAAGATAAGTTCACTGAGAGGTTTAATAGATTCAAAGAGATGTATAAAGACCGCCCAGACGTTATTCTCCACGATCAATGTCCTTTAGTTACTGCTAAAAAGAAGGTAACTCAAAAAGATATAGATAAATGGTGGAATGAACTTGTAGAGATTGAAAAATCTATAGGCATTAAGAAAAAGAATATTAATGACAAGGATGAAGGGTCTTATAGGTCTTATCATGACCATCTTCTTTTACATCTGTTCCCAGATGTAGTTCTCAATCAGATGACTGTTGTTAAAGGGACTGTCAAAGATCCAGCAGAAAAAGCTGCGTGCGTTAGGTCTTTGATAGAATGCTTAAGAGGAAATATGGAGGCTATTATTTCTGGAGAATCAAATGAGTGAAACAAAAAGGATTAAGATTCTGGAAACAGAATATAAAGAAGAAGAAAAGCTAGTTTATTGGACTGTTAAAGTTTTAGATGAAGATAAGACTGTTAAACTAGCTATGCGTAGTAAAGAGTTGATGGACGGATTTGGTATTGTCGGAGATGTTACTGATGAGCAGTTGATTAAGTTTTTGTCCGATATAAAGGACAAAGAGTTAAAATGGGTTTTTGATGTCAAGATCAAAGAAATGCCAGATAAAATGGATGAAAATAATGTATCGTCATTCGTAGACGCTATAGATGAGTATCCTTTTCCTGAAGTTTTGAGTGCGGAGTCTAGAGAACAGTGAAGATATTATTTTTTGCAAGCCAAGAGTGCGAGACATGTGAACAATGGATTTCTGCTTTTGGAGCAGAAATGTTTCCCCCCTCCGTTACAGGTGAAAAAAATACTAAAATAGATTTTGTTTATATAGACGCATTTGCAGATGATCAACAAAAGCTTTGTGACGAACATGGCGTAGATGAACTACCTCACATAAAGATATATGATTCTAATAACAGAATTGTGTTAAATAAGATAGGTTTTTTCCATCCTAGTAATTTATGGAAAGTGTTTTATGCATCTGATAGAATAAGAAAGAAGGCTTATTCCATGTTTGACCATATGCGTCCACAAGTGAAGAGCTTTAATTTATCCAAAAAAAGTTAGAAGAAAGAACAATATGTTATTTAATGAGAAGCAGCAAGAAGTAGTAAATTCTACAACTGGTCAATATGTGGTAACTGCCTGTCCTGGCAGCGGTAAAACAGCTTGTATTGTAGAGCGAGTCGCAAATCTTATTGACAAGGGTATTCCTCCATCTCGTATTTTATGTCTTACATTCACCAATAAAGCAGCAAATGAAATGCGTGAACGTATTTGTAAGAGGCTCAATATTGAAGATGCTACATTTTATATTGGAACGTTCCATTCTCTTTGCGTTAAAATCTTGCGTAGAGTAGGAACTAAGATAGGATACACTCCAGGTTTTAGTATCTTCGACAGCAATGATCAAACATCTTTGTTAAAGAGTCTAGCTCGTCAGATGGGATTTGATGTCAAGAAATTAAATTTCTACGGTATCGGACATAAAGTAAACTTTGGCAGAGAAGTATTAGAAGACGAAAATACGATAATGCAAAGATTTGATGATAGCGTTGAATCAAGTATCGCTAAGAAATATCTCAAAGAGATCAAAGAACAAAATGCCATTGATTTTAGCGGGTTGCTATATGAGACGGTTAGACTTTTAAAGGCTGAAGAAGACATTCTAGGAAGATTGCAAAATCAGTTTGAGTACATATTGGTAGACGAGATACAAGACACCAACTATGCTCAGTTCGAGCTTGTTAATCTTTTCGCTGGGAAGCATAAAAATGTTATGGTCGTTGGCGATGTATCTCAATCAATCTATAAATTCCGTGGAGCGAGATATCAAAATGTCTTAGATTTCATTAAAAAGTACGAAGATTGTAAAGAGATATCGTTGGGGAAAAATTATAGGTCAACACCTGAGATTGTTAAAATCGCAGAAAATCTGATTAAGAAAAATAGCAGTTTTACAGGTATGAAGTTTGAGACGGATAATCCGAGCGGTCAAAAGCCTGAATATTCTAGACATTATGATCAGAAGGCAGAAGCCAATTCAATAGCTAGGAAGATTAAGTTTTTAGTTGAAGATGAAGGTTGGGACTATACCGATATTGCCGTGTTTTATCGGTTAAATAGAATGTCTCTTGAACTTCAAACGGCATTTGCTAAAGCGTATATACCGTTTACAGTTATTGGTGGACCTAACTTTTTTGACAGAAAAGAAATCAGAGATTGTTTAGGAATGCTTCGATGGCTTGCTAACTCTTATGACAAACTTGCTTTTCATCGCGTTATAGATTTGTTTAGTGATATAGGAGAGGTAACGTATAGTAGAATAGTAGAAGTTTCTCAAGACAACAATATATCTTTGATGGAAGCTTGTTCGAAGATAAATGATTTGACGAATCGTAAAAGTATTATCAAAGCAGCTAAAAGGATACAAGATGTTTTCGATTTTGATTTTTCTTCTATGCATGCTGGCAAGGCTCTATCACTTCTCATCTCCAAGATTAATTATTATGGGCATTTGGAGAAAGCGTCCAAGAATAATAAAGACTACGAGGATAGAAAGAGTAATGTCGAAGAGCTTATAAATAATGCTTCGGTTTTTGGTCAAACGAATTCATCTATCTCTGATTATCTCCATAATATCGCTTTGATCTCGTCTTCAGATAAGGAATCTACTGAGTCTGTATCTTTGATGACGATGCATGCCTCAAAAGGTTTGGAATTCCCCGCTGTTTTCGTTATAGGAGCAGAAGAAAATATACTTCCTCATGTTATGGCATTGAAGGATGCTAAGACTCCAGAAGAGAGGATAGAGGCAGTTGAGGAAGAACGAAGAATATTTTATGTCGGGATTACAAGAGCTAAAAGGAGACTGTATGTTTCTAGTTGTGAGAATAGATTAGAATCTCCATGGGGAAGACCAAAATTAATTAAAGTTGAACCAAGTCGTTTCGTTTCTGACTCTGGATTAAAATGAATCTAAAGCCATATACTCTATTAAAAGACAAGCATATAGGAGAGTCCGCTTTTGTTGTGGGTTCTGGGACTAGCTTGAATAATCTGGATATCTCTGGAATTCATAAGCATGTAGTGATTTGCGTCAATTCGTCTATCCTTTTAATGGATTGGAAGAAAGGTAAGGCAGACAAAAGGTATTGGATATCTAATGATGCTTTTTGTAGGAAGTGGAGCTATTGGAAACATGTCTTGGAAGCAAAAGCTAATAGAATTGTTCGTGACAGTTGGAGAAAATATTTCAGAGAGCTTGAGGGATTTTATGTATTCAGTCCTCGTCCTACTGACGAAAATGGTTTGAATGTTGAAGATGAGGGTCTTTGTCATTGTTCAAGCGTTCCTTCTGCTTTAGATCTGGCTTTACAAATGGGTTGTAAGAAGATCTTTTTATTGGGGGCTGATCATTATATAAGGGGTTCAATGGGTCGCCGTTATTTTTGGGAACATTGGAACAGAAAAGATCGTCCTCACTTTAAAGGAATGATTCATTCTAGACATCATCAAATGAGAATCTTCATATTAAACAATAAGATGTATACACAATTAGATAAATTTGCCGATTATAAAAAAGCTGTTGTATATAATTGTAGTCTTTCTAGTCAAATAGATTCTTTTCGTAAAATTTCTCTAGAAGACGCTTTAAAAATAGTGAAATGAGAGTATCATGGCAAATTTTGTACTGGTTGGAGCGGCCGGTTATATAGCTCCGAGACACTTTAGGGCTATTAAAGAAACAGGCAATGATTTAATAGCCATATTAGATCCACATGATTCAGTAGGCATTATCGATTCATACTTTCCAAATGCTGCATATTTTTGTGAATTCGAAAGGTTTGATCGTCATATTTGCAAACTAATAGAGTCTGGAACTAATATTGATTACATTTCTGTTTGTTCTCCTAATTATTTGCATGATGCTCATATCAGATTTGGTTTACGTATTGGTTCTAATGTTATATGCGAGAAACCTTTAGTCATAACTCCATGGAATTGTGACGCTTTAGACAAAATACAAAAAGTTAGTAAGGGGAATGTTTATTCCATATTACAGTTAAGATATCACAAATCAATACAACGCCTTAAAGATAGTTTGAAGGATAAAAGGTATAAAATTAAATTGAAATATATTACATCAAGAGGGACATGGTATAACTACTCATGGAAGGGAGATGTTCTTAAATCCGGAGGACTTGTTATGAATATTGGTGTTCATTTTTTTGATATGTTGATATGGTTATTTGGGAATGTATTAGATTCGACATCAGTTGTTCATAGCGATAACCATATATCTGGAGATTTGAGTTTAGCAAACGCAGATGTCGAGTGGGAATTAGCTACTGATGAGAGTTTGATACCAGATAATTCCGGTAAGACTTACAGATGCATTACTATAGATGGCGAAGAACTAGAATTTTCTGATGGGTTTACCGATCTCCACACTAAAGCATATCGAGAGATTCTTAATGGAAATGGGTTTGGTATCTCTGATGTTAAGCCCTCAATAAATCTTGCATATCAGATGAGACAAAGTTTTTAACTAAATTATCCGATAACATAAACATGATAAATGATAAAAAAGTTCTTGCTGTCGTAACGGCGAGAGCGAACAGCCAGGGTCTTCCAGGAAAAAACTATAAGGATCTGCTGGGTACTCCGTTGTTTGCATGGTCTGTAATGTCTGCCATAAGATCTCATCATGTCGATGCCGTTATCATTAGTTCTAATTGCGAACATGTCAAAAAAATATCATTAAAATTGATCAGTGAAATAAATGACGAATCTGATACTCGTTTTAAGGATTTAGTTAGATGTAAGAATGTAAATTTCCTTCAGCGTCCAGACGAATACGCTACAGGTATCAGTAAGAACGAAGATTCATTGATACACGCTTATAATTACGCAAAAGAACATTTAGGGATTGACGCTGATATTATTGTTAATCTACAACCTACATCTCCGATTCGTGATAATGAAGGCAGTCATTTGATCGATGAATGTTTGGAGAAGATGGACAATGAAAAAGCAGATAGTTTATTTACCGCAAGCGTTCATACTCCATTTTATTTTAAAGTAGTCGATGGAGTAGTTACCGCCGAATGGGACTACAAAAATAGACCAATGCGACAAGAAATTGCCGCAGAAGAATTTCTTTGGCATGACGATGGAAACGTATACATCACTTCTGTTCCATTGCTTTTATCAGAGCGTTGTAGACTTGGTGGTAAAATGTCTGTATATGAGCTTACCCATGCACAGAGCTTACAAATAGACACTGAAGAAGATTTTAAAATTATTGAAGGATTCTTAAAGGAGGAAGTGTCAAGATATAGAATATAAATATTAACATAGTAGTTTTTATTTAGTTTATATTTTATAGGAGGAAATAATGGCGGCTTTAATAAGAGATTTATCTTTTCAGTAATTCGGTGATTTATCTACAAGTGATGGAGGAAAGTAATGAAAAGACAACTAATACCAGAAGGTTATTATAATAGCAATACAAAGGACTGTGATGTATTTTGTGTAAAAGGCACAATACAAGATCAACAGAAATTCTATTTTAGACAAGACAGTTGTGTCAAATATTCAGCGGGTGCTGATGTTAAATGGAGCATTACAAACAAACAAACATTCGATCATTGCATTTCAGTTACCGATACAGTCACTGTTGAAGCAGGTGCCGGAGGAGGATATCAGTATAGTGATAAGAACGGTAAAGGATTTTATGTTTCTGCTAATTACAACTATGGCGCTTCTGTAGAAGCAAAAACACAATGGGCTTATCATGACGATAGTGGAGATTCTATCTCGGCTTGGGGTGCGGTAAGTGCTGGTGTAGGAGGTAACGTAGGTGGTAGTGTTGGAGTATGGTATGACAAAGATGACGACTTACATGTTAAGTTTGGTCTAGATGGGGTAATACCAGAATGTCCTGGTTTTGGACTCAATGCTACATTAAGTAAAAGTACAGTTAATGAAGTAGGTGATGATACAACATATGCTGAACATGTAGTAGGTGCCCTTACTGGGAATACAGATG
>Ga0080013_1000297_pt1 | contig 71171 bp, 91 predicted proteins | sample ETNvirenome_6_85_FD_69236 | JGI IMG/M metagenome (GOLD analysis project Ga0080013, IMG submission 69236) | Marine viral communities from the Pacific Ocean - ETNP_6_85 (SPADES assembly) (version 2) | ecosystem: Environmental > Aquatic > Marine > Oceanic | place: Pacific Ocean | collected 2013-06-19
ATGGCCGCAATAACATGGCCGCTCTCTTGGAAAATCAGGCCAAGGAGTTGCTTCGTGAAGCATCTACGATGGCCGCAGGCGATGTTGAGGGTTTTGCAGCGGTTGCATTTCCAATCGTTCGTCGCGTGTTTGGTGGTCTAATTGCAAATGAGCTTGTTTCGGTTCAGCCTATGAGCTTGCCGTCGGGACTCATTTTCTTCCTAGACTTTACATTCAACACTACCCGGCTTGGAAACAAGGCTAATGAGTCGCTGTATGGTGGCGGTATTGTTGGTAGGGAACTTACTGGTGGTGTTAACTTAAGCACTCTCAGTGCTTCACAGCAAAGTTTTTATAATCTTAATAATGGTTATGCTTCCCCGACAGGATCTGCTGGCGTCTTGCGCTTGCAATTAGTCGGCACAGGAACCTATGGTGCAAACTCAACTACGGGTATTCCACAGTTTCAGGGGCCTGGGGCTAGCTTTTCCACAGCAAATGATTTTGATAGATTATTGAGGTTTGATCCTGATTTTATTTCGGGGACGACCACGGCGGGTGTTTATCGAATTCTTACGGCGAGTGCTTGCTTGAAAGAAGGAACTAACAACTCTAGTATTAATTTGGATGATCTTGTGTCATTAAAGATTATGGAAACAACTGGTAGTTGTACTCAAGTTCGTTGGTTAACCCAACTTTCAGGAACCACTAATGGTTTCTTTAATCCTGCGGATGATAATGGGCCTAATCCAGGCTTATATGTTATTTTTGCAGATAATGCAGGCGGTGTTGTTTCTAATTCAGCAAATCAATTTGCTTGTAACGCTCAATTTGCGATCAAGGATTCTCTGCAAACGGGTGGTGCGTTGGGATCTACTGTTGGTTCTGTTGCGTGGGGTCTTGAAAATCAATCAACGCTCCCGGAGATCGACATTAAGGTTGATAGTGTTGCTATCACAGCAAATACTAAAAAGCTTAAGGCTAAGTGGACTCCAGAGCTTCAGCAAGACATCAATGCGTATCACAACCTTGATGCCGAAGTCGAGTTGACTGGGATTCTTTCGGAGCAAATTGCACTTGAGATTGATCAAGAAATTCTTGAGGATCTTATTAAGGGTTCGCGGGCCGGAACTTATTATTGGTCACGCAAGCCTGGCAAATTTGTTGCCAGAACTGGTGCAACGGGTGGTCTAAGCATCAATCAGACTCTTTTCCCAGATTTCACAGGAACTGTGTCTGAATGGTATGAGACTCTACTCGAAACCGTTAATGATGTTTCTGCACAGATTCATCGCAAGACGCTTCGGGGTGGTGCAAACTTCTTGGTGACGAGCCCAGAGGTTGCAAACGTTCTTGAGTTTACTTCCGGTTTCCGAGCGGATACGACTGCTGACGAGAATAAGGGCACCGCTGGTGCTGTTAAGGTCGGTCAGATTAGTAAGAAATGGGATATTTACGTTGACCCGTATTTCCCACGGAATCTAATTTTGGTTGGTCGTAAGGGTAATAGCTTCCTTGAAAGTGGCTATGTATATTCGCCTTACGTTCCACTGCAAGTCACTCCTACTATCTTTGATCCAAACGATTTCACACCTCGCAAGGGTGTGATGACTCGTTACGGCAAAAAGATGGTTCGACCTGACATGTACGGTCTCGTAGTCGTAGAAGATCTCGTCTAATTTATTAGACTGATATTCTAAAATCTTGAAGCCCCGCCTTTCTTTTTTGAGAGGCGGGGTTTTCTTTTTCGTTTAAGGTGCTTTTCAACTATTTAATTAATAGGAGAACAATAATGGCAACTGCACCACCGACTTTATCGCCCGTCCAAAAAACGAGCCCCTATGTACTAAAATCTACTGGTTCATATGATCTTGTAACAACCGCAAGTGTGCCTTATGGTGTATATTTGGCTGGTGCTCTTAGTTCAAGCCAATGGACATCAGGCGCAGTCGCGCAGGTATCTCTTACATATAAAATGTTGGGTGGTGATGTTCTCGATGTTGAGCTAACTGAAAATAATGTCTATACATCTTATGAAATGGCAACATTAGAGTATTGTTCTATTATTAATAATCATCAGGCGCGAAATGTTTTATCTGATTTTTTGGGGGCGACGACAGGAACCTTTGATCACGAGGGAACCCTTCAATCTGGCGAATTATCGTCCAGTTTAAGCGGAACACATTTAGCTTTAAAATTTCCTAAATTTAATTTTGAATATAGTAAGCGCGTAGCGGAGGGGCTTGCTGGGGGTGCTGGTTTTGGTGATGATGTTAGAATTTATTCTGCATCAATTGCTTTACAAGAAAGTAAACAAGATTATGATTTACAAGCAATTGTGCAATCAGCTTCTGTAGAAACCCCAGGCACATCAAATTTTGCATCCCCGTTTTCGGGAAGTGTTAATAATAAAAGAATTGCTATCAGACGAGTTTATTATCGCTCTCCAGCAAGCATGTGGAGATTTTATGGATATTATGGAGGCTTAAATGTTGTAGGAAATTTGTATACATATGGACAATATTCTGATGAATCAACATTTGAAGTTATTCCAGCTTGGCAAAATAAACTACAATCAATGGCTTTTGAAACTAATCTTTATACTCGCGCCTCTCATTATTCATATGAAATATATGACAATAGAATTAGAATTTATCCTCCTCCGTCGGGGTTTGGGGGGGGTGCTCCACAAAGGATATGGTTTGATTTTACAGTGCCACAAGATCCTTGGGAAATAGATTCCACGCGCAAAAGTGGAGTGGATGGTATAAATAATTATAATACTCTCCCATTTGCTAATATTCCTTATGAAAATATTAATAGCATGGGAAAACAATGGATTAGAAAATATGCTCTAGCCATTTCTAAAGGAATGTTGGCTCAAGTAAGAGGAAAGTTTGGGGCAATACCTATTCCAGGTGAATCTGTTACATTAAATTCAGCTGATCTTACCTCGCAAGCAGAGACAGAAAAGAAAGATTTAAAAACTGAGCTTGTTGAATTATTGGATAAGTTAACTTACGAGGCTTTGATGGAAGTTGACGCCACATTAACAGAAAATTCAAATCGACTTCAAGTTAGTATACCTATGGGAATTTATAGAGGATAAACGAAGTGGCAAATAATAAATGGGATAGACCTACAGCTCCTCCACCTCCTCTTTTTTTAGGAAAGAAAGAAAGAGATCTGGTAAAGCAAGTTAATGACGAATTAATTGAGCGAGTGATCGGTCAAGATGTTCTTTATTATCCCATAAGCAATGTGCATACAAATTTTCATGAATTATACGGAGAAGCAATTGAAAAGAATTTTCTTCCTCCCGTCCGAGTATATGTATTAATTGAGTGGGGGGAAACCACTACAACAGCAGGCAAATATGGTTTGGACCGCGTTTACCATTTAACTTGTCATTTTCATAAACGCAGATTAACAGAGGATCAGGACTTGTATGTTCGGGAGGGAGATTTTATTTTATATGGTGAAGATTATTATGAAATATCGACCCTCAGTGAACCGAAACAATTATTTGGACAACAGGAACATATGTTAGAAATATCTGCTAAGTGTTTCCGCGCACGTCAAGGTCTATTTGATGGTAAATAAACATGGCAATTGATAATATATTAAGTTCATCGGCAGATCGTAGTGGTATACCAGAAGATGAGATGTCAACCATCTTACCTTATAAACCTTCAACTCTTGAAACAATAGATTTTTCAATTTATAACTGGTTAAAGGACATAATGAAGGTTTCTTGCACCACCAATAAGGGCTGGAAGGAGGTTCCTATCCTCTGGGTGTCTGGTGAGCGTTCTTGGCAGCTCAAAAATCATAAAAACTTGAGGGATTCTGATGGGACTCTCATCTTTCCCATCATCGCCCTACAACGAGACAACTTCGCCAAAACTCCCAACAATAAAGGGACTTTTTGGGGTAATATCCCACCCGTTAATGATGAAAAAGGGGGCTCAATCACAATCGCAAGAAGAATTCAGCAAGACAAAACAGCCAATTTTGCAAATGCTGATGCATATCGCAAGAAGTCGAATATTGTGGGTAATGCAGGATATGGTGGCACACAACAAATTAATTTTCCAATGCCAAAAAATAAAAAAGTTGTGTATGAGACGATTACTATCCCAATGCCAGTCTATATTGATGCCAATTATAGCATTAGCATCAGAACAGAATATCAACAACAAATGAATGAGGCAGTTCAACCCTTTGTTACTTTTTCTAAAGGAATTAATTACCTTAAATTAAAGCATGATGGTCATGCTTATGAAGCTTTTATGCAGCCAGATTTTGCATCAGAGGGTAATGTGGCTGAACCAGGGGATGAAGCCAGATTTTATGAAACAAAGATTAATGTAAAAGTATTGGGCTATTTGGTTGGGGAAGGGGCGAACGATGAACAACCACAAATAGTAATTCGTGAAAATGCAGTGGACATTAAAACACCCAGAGAAAGAGTAATGTTAGGAGATGAACCTGATTGGGGACCAATTGGAACACCAAAAGGAAAATATAGGCCATAATCATTCCTTTGTCTTTTCGAGCGATAAGCTACTATTTATTAGAGACTTTTAAAGCACTATAAGGAGAAACACGAATGGCACAAAGCAAATTTAGATTTGTATCACCGGGGATTCAACTTCGCGAGATTGATAGATCGCAAATTCCCGATGAACCAGAGGCAGTAGGACCAGTCATTATTGGTCGTGCCCAAAGAGGACCGGCTTTGAGGCCTGTAAAGGTTCAAAATTTTACCGAATTTGTTGAAATTTTTGGTGAGCCGCTGCCTGGTGGTGCTGGGGGTGATATTTGGAGAAATGGTAGTGCTGGAATGGAGCCAACTTATGGTGCTTATGCCGCTCAAGCATGGCTTGCGAATGGAACTCCTTTAACTTACGTTCGATTATTGGGACAAAATCATAGTGATGGGCCGACCACTGGCGTCAATCAAGCTGGTTGGCAAATTGGTGGAACACCAAATGGAACTCGCGGAACTGGTGGAAATGCTGGTCCTGGTGCATTAGGATTATTTGTCTGCGATAGTGCAAGTGTCTCAGGTATTCAGGTGGCTACCGGAACTTTGGCCGCAGTTTGGTATTGTGGTTCGTCTTCAATAGAATTATCAGGAACTTCGCGAGCTGGTACTGCCAACATGACAGGTTCTGGAATTTTGATTGGGAATGTTGCGAGTGGGCCGGTATTTACTGCTCTTGTAAAGGACGAAACCGGCGCAATTACAGATACAATTAATTTTAATGTTAAAGATGAGACTGCGGGCAATTTTATTAGAAAAGTTTTCAACACAAATCCAACTAAAATGACTTCTCGATTATATGATTCCACCGATGTTAAAAAATATTTCTTGGGTGAGTCGTTTGAAAGAAGTGTAAGAGAAACAATTTCAAATACTGCTGCAAATAAAGTTTGGGGTTACATTGGAGCCCTTTATAATGGTTCTAGTGAGGGATTAATGTGGGGTGAGAATTACCAAAGCATGACACCCTCACAAACTAACTGGATCATTGCTCAGACTTCTCAGACATCAGGAAGTGCTACTCCTGAGTCAAATGAACAACTTTTTCAAGTTATTGCTTTGGATGCTGGTGAATGGACACAAGAAAATATTAAAGTTTCTATTACAGACATTCGATATTCTAACGAACCGTCAAACCCTTATGGAACTTTTGGTCTGATGTTGCGAAAAGCTTCTGATAGCGACGAAGCTCCTCAAGTTATTGAGAGTTTCTCAAACTTAGATTTGAATCCAAATTCTCCCAATTATATTGCACGCAGAATCGGTGATTCTTATGCACAATGGGATGACACTCAAAGGCGCTATAGATATTTTGGTCGTTATGGCAACAATTCACGATATGTTTATATCAAGATGAAGAACGAGAATGGACCAAGTGAACCAGATTTGCTACCAATGGGTTTCTTGGGGCCAGTTCGGTACGGGTCTTTCCAAGTATTAAGCGGAACCCAAAATGCTTTGATTCCAGGTACTGCTGCTCCTGGGACTGGTTTTAGCCGAGCAATGATTAGAACTTCCGGCTCATCGCCAGCTTATAATTCTACTGGGATTGTTGCCGGGGGTAGTCAACCATTGGTTAATGTTGGGACAGAAGTATTTTCAGGATCTTTTGAGTTTCCTAAAATATATTTGCGCAGCAATACTACGGTAGGTAACTTAAACGATCCAACAGATGCTTATTGGGGCGTTGATACAACTAAAACTGGCGGAAGCACACGTTTTGATACAGCTTATGAAGATGTGGTGCGAGGGTTGCCAGGGCTACGGTCGGCAAATACACCCACGACCGCAGTTTCATATTCAGCACAAGGAAATGTGGTTATTTATCAAGATGTATTTACTCTTGAAAATGTATCTTACCACACAGCATCGTTGGGAACAACATATTCTGGCGGATCATCGGTGCCGGATGCTTCACAAGCTCAAGAGGCATATTATTTATCAGGTTCTTACAAACAGGGTTATGCAATTGCAGACACAGGGTCCAATACATATAAAGATGTTTTGGATGCTGAATTTAATCAATTTACATCTCCAATGTTTGGTGGGTTTGATGGAACTGATATTAGGCAAACGGATCCGTTTAATAATTACTATTCTACAACTCCGACGATGACAACTTATTCTAAGTATAATTCTATTAGGCAAGCAATGGATTCCTGTGCGGACCCAGATCTTGTTGAATGCAATATTATGGCTGCGCCGGGGGTTGGAACCACGACAGCTGCTCGCGGATTAACTAATCATATGATGGATTTATGTCAGCGAAGAGCAGATGTTATGGCTGTTATCGATATTGAGGGTGGTTATTTGCCACCAGCAGATAGAGGTTCATTTGGAACAGATGCTGATAGTGGAAATCGTGGGAAAGCTAAAACGGCAGCAAACACACTCAGAGGCAGACAACTTAATAATAGTTATGCAACTTGTTATTATCCATGGATTCAAGTTAGGGATCCAGATTCTGGTGTAACTTTCTTTGCTCCACCGTCTGTGGCAGCCTTGGGAACATATGCTTATTCGCAAGCAAAGGCAGAACTTTGGTTTGCTCCGGCTGGTTTCACCAGGGGTGGATTAACCGAAGGTGCTGGAGGATTGCCGATTGTTGGCGTGACTGAAAGATTAACTTCAAAGGACCGTGACAAGCTTTATGAAAATAACATCAATCCAATTGCTTCATTCCCGGCAGAAGGTTTGGTTGTGTTTGGTCAAAAAACCTTGCAATCAACCAGAAGTGCAATGGACAGGGTTAATGTTAGAAGGCTCTTGATTCACGTCAAGAAAGGTATTTCAAGAATTTCTTCTCGATTGCTCTTTGATCCAAGCGCTCAAGTTACTTGGGGTAGGTTCACGGGACAGGCAAGACCATTCCTTGAGAGCATTAAAACTCGCCTTGGGTTGGAAGATTATAAGATTGTGCTTGATACCACCACAACAACCCCAGATTTGATTGATAGAAATGTGATGTATGCTAAGGTTTTCTTGAAACCAACGCGAGCAATTGAATTTATTGCAATTGATTTCATAATTACAAATACTGGGGCATCATTTGAGGATTAATTCAGCAGAATGACTAGTTATAATAGGAGAAAGAAGAGATGACTTTTTGGCAAGACCCGAATTTAGAACCAAAACGGCAATTTAAATTTATTTTAAGTATACCGGGCGGTTCCAAAACACAAGGAATTAGAGAGTTTTTGGTTAAGAAGGTTAAAAAGCCTGAATGGACAATTGGTGATACACCTCACAAGTTTTTAAATCATACTTTTTATTATCCTGGTAAAATTGAGTGGTCCCCTATTGATGTGACAATTGTTGATACAGTTGATCCCACAGCAAATGCTAGTCAGCAAATTATGCATATATTGGAAGAGTCGGGCTATGAGCTTCCAACTACTCCCACCATTACACAAGGTTGGGGGACCATTTCAAAAAGAAAAGCAGTTAATGACGCATTGGGTCAAGTAAAGATTAAGACTATTAATTCTGATGGTGAGACTGTTGAGGAATGGGTTCTAAACAATGCTTGGATTTTCAAGGTTGGCTTAGGTGAACTTAGTTATGAAGACGAGGGTCTCGTTGATGTTACTTTAAGTATGCGCTACGATAATGCTTATATTGATGTTAAGGGCCGAGGCGATGGTAAAATTCCTGTCGCTTCAGGCTAAAAAATCATTCGTTTCTCTGATATAATACATTCAAGAGGTACACATGCCAAGAAATAACCAGGATCGCCTGGACAGTAAACCAAAACGTGAAGATGAATCTTCACCACCAAACGCAGACTCATTATTAAATTTCGTTACTCCCACAGAATTTGTTGAATTGCCAACAAAGGGAAAACTTTATCCTCAAAACCATCCTTTGCACGGTGTGGATACAGTAGAAATTAAATACATGACAGCAAAAGAAACCGATCTTTTGACATCAAAGACACTTCTTAAAAAAGGAATGGCAATTGACAGAATGCTGCAAAGCATTATCGTTGACAATTCTATCAGAGTTCCTGATCTTTTTATTGGAGATAAAAATGCTATTTTAATTGCAGCCAGGATTAGTGGATTTGGTGCGTTGTATGACACTAACATGACATGTCGAAATTGCGGAACAACGTCGGAGCAACATTTTAATCTCTCAGAGGTAGAACAAAAAGAAATTGATGAAGATGTCGAGTTTACCAAAGATGGAACTTTTTTTGTTAATCTGCCAATATCAGAATTGAAGGCGGAATGTCGTCTATTGACAGGTGCCGACGAAGATAAATTGTTGGCAAAGGCAACGAAAAAGAAAAAGCTTAAACTTACAGAATCATTATTAACAGATCAGTTAAAATCCATCATTGTATCACTTGAAGGTGTTACAGAAAGGGGGCCGGTTGAGAAATTTGTGGACGTTATGCCCGCCAAAGACTCCAATCATTTAAGAAAAGAATATAATCGTTTAAAACCCGATATTGATCTTTCTTATGAATTTGATTGTGATAATTGTGGTGCGAGCACTGATGTATCCATTCCATTCTCAACCAACTTTTTTTGGCCTGAGTGAAAAATACAGCGAAAATGTATATGAACAACTCTTTTACCTAAAACATTATGGAGGGTGGAGTTTCATTGAATCTTATAATCTCCCAATTCAATTAAGAGAATGGTGGCTTAAGCGTATCCAAAAACAATTTGATACAGAAGCCGAGCAAACAAAAAAAGCAAATAAACGTTGATTTTAACCTCCTTTATGGGGGTTTTTTATTTTGTGGCTCATACTATTTATATTTATAAATTATGGCCGACGGTAAAGACATTAAAAAAGCTGAAGAAGGTGTAAAGAAGCTTGAGTCAGCGACGAGCAAAGCTACGGCTGCCCTCAATGCCGCCAAAACAGCGGCAAGTTCTTTATTTGTAGCATTTGGGGGGCTCGATTTATCTATTGGTTCAATTATCAACCTATATATGGAGGTTGACAAAGCCCGCGCAAAAATGGAAGAACTTACGGGGGGGACCGGAAAGTTGGGCAAAGCCATGCGTGCATCACGAGAACATATTCGTGGTTTGGCATTTCGTTATCAAGAGTTATCAAGTGAAACTGCTAATGCTTACCAACAAATTGCAATTTTTTCTGAGGCTTCTGAAAAATCCCAAGGAGTAATGCTGGGTGTTGCAGCATCTTTAAAAAGAATAGGAGTTGACACTAATAAAACTATGAAAAGTATCAATTCTTTAACTAAGGGCTTGGGAATGACTGGAGAGCAAGCCGCCAAGGTTAGTTTAGATATAGCTAAGGTATCAAAATCTCTCGGCAGTTTTATGACTCCGGGTAAAATGGCTCAAGAATTTAACCAAGCCCTCCCCAAATTAGCCCAATATGGTAAGGGTGCTATGCAACAATTTTATAAATTAGCAGGCCAAGCCAAAGCAACAGGTTTAGAAATGGACGCCCTTTTGGGCGTGGCTGGAAAATTTGATACCTTTGAAGACGCTGCAAGTAATGTTGCCCAACTAAATGCTCTTTTGGGCACCCAATTAAATAGTGTTGATATGTTGACAGCTTCTGATGAAGAGCGAATCTCAATGCTTAAACAATCGGTGGATGCAACAGGCAAAAGCTGGGAGTCAATGGATCGTTTTGAAAAGAAAGCATTAGCTGGGGCAGTAGGAATGACGGATCTAAACGCAGCAGGACAATTATTCAGCACATCAATGGAAGATATGGAAGAGGCGCAAGATGCAGCCGATCCTGCGCTGGTTGCCCAAGACGAATTAAACGAAGCAATGAAGAGGGGTGTATCTATTCAGCAAAGTTGGGCAGCAATGTTGGAGGGTATTAAATTGAGACTTGCGAAAGCCATTATGCCAACTGTTATGCGATTTTTTCGATGGATAACTGGCCCAATGACAGGAACAGGTAAAAGTCCTCTGGATTATATGATGGGCGCTTTAGATACAGTTTTGGACGGGTTGGGTGTTGTTACTAAAGCCTTTAGTAATTTTTGGAGCAACTTAAGTCCAGGCACCAAAGAGGATGTTGCCAAAGCGACTGGCCTCGGAGTGGCTGCTGGTGTCTTAGGTGGTTGGGTAGCAGAATTAATTGGTTTTGCAGAGCCATTTAAAACTGTTTTTGGTTTAATCGACGGCTTATTTGGTGGTATATCTGAAAAAGGAAAAGTAACTTTTGCTGCTTTGAGTACAGCCTTCTTGGGATTTATAACTGTATTGGGTGGCCCAGGCGGCTTCGATGCAGCAAGCGCAGAAATTCATCGGTCACTGGGGGACATAAATACAAATTTAGCAGATGTTTGGGTATGGATTGATGAAAAATTAAGGGGCGCATGGAAATCATTTGCTGAATTGTTCCCCGATACAGCATCAAAAATAGAAGGGGCGGTTGGTGGTATTTCATCTCTCTTTAAAGGTTTTTTTAAAAAGGTAACAACAGAAGCTGAAACAGAAATGGGTGGATCAACAGGCAATCTTTTAACTGGCATTATTGGTCAAAATGTTATCGATCCATTTAATAGTGTAATGGAAGTTTTTTGGGGAAATTATATACAGCCCATCAACGAAACCACGGCGGGTGGGTTCGCGTTGCGGCGGATGTTGGGTGCAAATAATAAAGCTCTTGAGGAGGGGGGCTTTCCGAAATTTGAAGCTTGGGAGAAGAAACACGATGGTGGTGAGCTTGTGGGTCCAGCAATCATTAGAGATGACGAATATGTTATTATTCCACCAAAGGGTGCGGCTGCGGGAGAAGTTTTAACTCCACAACAAGCAGCAAATAATAGTCAACAACCAATTGAGATGGTAATTAATATTGATGGCAGAGAGTTTGTGAGGCAAACAGTGATGCCAACATTAAATAAGCAATTTAATTTGCAAGGGATAGGATAAAATGGCTTTTAAATTTCCAGAAAAAATTGATCCCAATTATAATCCCAATAATAGTCGCACATTTAAAGATGGTGATCCGGGTTCAGACAATCTGGCCAACAACCATTTTCAATTTCTTGAATTTTTTCATGTGCCGTCTTCATATTTTGTTGCCTTCAAAGCTTACTTAACTGCATTTTCGGACGACTATTCATCCAAGTGGAAAGATGAAGAGGTTTATGGACGGATGGACCCCATTTCCACATTTGAAAGAACCGGCAGAAAAATGACTTGTGGTTTTAAAGTGGTCGCATCTTCAGTTCAAGAAGCAGAACAAAATATGAGACGAATTTCATTATTGACCCAAATGCTTTATCCCTCATATGAAACAGGAAATGAAGAAACAGACCCTAAAAAAGGACAAACAGTCTCAACAATCAAAGGTTCTCCACTTTTTAAGGTAAAATTCTTAAATTGGATTTGCAATTCTCAAAGAACTGAGGGTGTTGGTGCGGAAGACTCAGGATTAATGGGGCATCTTAATGGAATTTCTTTTAAACCCAATTTAGATGACGGAACATTTCAAACTGGTTTAGATTTATATCCCAAATATGTTGACCTTACCTTTACATTAACAGTTATTCATGAACATAATTTGGGGTGGGATGTTGGGTTAGCAGAAGAGGGTGGTGAAGGATTTATGGCAGGACCTGTGTTGGGGGCTGGAAAATTTCCTTATGGAAAAAGCGTAGTACAACAGAAAAAACCAAAGAAAAACAAAATGTCCTCAAAACAAGAAACTCGTTTTAAAGAGATGGTGGCAGCTTCCAAAAAGCTTATTTCAGGGGGTGGATAATGGTTAGTCGATACGATACAAGAGAGATGTTTACAAACGCTTCTGATAAATACGAAAACTTATTGGAGGAACGCAACACCAGGTCTATTCTTCAGTATAATACTGCTAATTTGAAACATCCCACCGCAGATGAAATTGCAAACTTAAACACAGTTAATCATGTTTGGAGTGAGGGTGATAGATTTTGGAAGTTAGCATCAAAATATTATAATCAACCTACATTGTGGTGGGTTATCGCATGGTTTAATCGAATGCCAACTGAGGCGCAAGTTGAACAAGGTGATATTGTGGTGATTCCTCTTCCTCTTTCAAAAATTCTTGACTATTTGGATTTGTAAAGCATGGCCACTACTAAAAAGAACGAAGAAAAAAAAACAAAATCCAATGTAGAGTTTGATGACCAGTCTTTCTTATGGGATCACATTGATCTTTTTCAGAATCGTGGCCCAACGTCGCAGGGAAGGGCCAGCCCTTTTCTATACAAAAACTTTCTTCAAATTAATGATGATCAACCACTAACAACAAAAAATAGATTATTCGCAATGGGGATCGATGCTCTCAATTCTGTAACAACTGCTCAATTATCTTCAATTGTTCCGTATTTCAGACTTTTTAAAGTTCTACCACAAAAACCAAATGTTGGTGGAAATAGAAATCGTACACGAATAGAGTTTCCTTTTAATAAATTCACTACAATGGAATCTATTCTTCAAAGTCGAGAAAATCGAGGAACAGATGTTGGATTAAAAAACGTGAGATGGGAAGATTTGGGAGCAAATCCGGCAAATGTGGGATTGGCGTTCAAGGGTAGTATGACTTTACACTTTCAAAGTTTTGAAGGAATCTTCAAGACCAGGAAAGTTGATGGTGAAGATATTAGATTTGCTGATATTATGCATTTGGAAAGTCTTATAGGAAAAAATGCCCAAAAGAATCCAACTTCTCAAGATCAATCCAGAGCTAATTCCAGTAATGTAAATTGTAATACAACAACCGAAATTCATATGGAATGCGGTTGGACGCTTCCACCCGGAACATCTAAGAAGGATATGAAATTTGCTGAAGAATTGAAAAAATTAAGACGAACATATATTATTACTCCACTGGATCAATCCATTAAGGTTACTAACAATGGTGCAGTAGATATGGATATTGAGTTTGCTGCCGCTATCGAAGGAAGAACTTTTGGAACATCTACAGATTTATTGAGCATTGATGAAACCAATACTGATGATCCTTTAAGTAATGAAATAGTAGCGCTAAAAGCAAATATTGAAAAATATAGAAAAGAACAAAAAGCAAATAAAGAATCTCGAAAGGCTGCAAATAAGGCAGATCAATCAAAACAATCCAAATCAGCCAGAGAAGAAGCAAGAAATAAACGAAAAGAACTGAGGGAAAATATTCGTTCTTCTCGTTCTGGCATTAGAGCTAAACGATATAAACGTTTTATTTCACTTCTTCAGAATAAATCAAAAAACAGAGTTTTTTATGTAGATTTGGAATCACCCACCATAGAAACTTATAAGAAGCTTCTTGAACACGCAGCCAAAGCCTACGATCAGAGTAAAAAATCTACTAAACAAGAGAAGATTGAATTACAGGATGAACTTAGAGATAAGCGTGCAGAAATTTTAGGAAAAATAAAAATTTCTGGAGCAGGAAAGGGCAGCACATTATTAATGTCAAATCTGGATGACCCAACAAAAATCGTATCGAAGGAAGATATGGGTAAGAATTTAGAACAATTAAAGAAAAAAAGCACAGCTGAACCTGGAGAATCTTATCGGCTCCATTACATATATTTGGGTGACATCATTGAAGCGGCAATGGAAATCATTTATGAAGATCCTCACATGGAAGGTGGTAAAAAAGTTTCTAACAAAAACGCATGTCCGCAACTGAGAACCGATGTGAGGCTTTTAATGGGTCCATTTTCCTATTTGGACCCGTCGAGTGGAGAAATTCGTAACATGCAATTAGCAGATGTTCCCATTTCCTTTTCATATTTTAACGCATGGTTCTATGATAATGTTATCAAAAGAAACAAAGACAATTATCCTTTAAGGACATTTTTACGCGACGTGTGCGGCAAACTCTTAAACAATGTTATGTCTCCAAAAAGATATGGAGGAATGCCTGGCAAGAGATTAAGATGTTCTGTTCAATCCGTATTCACCAAACAAAATCATCCACTCGATCAAGCATGGAAAAGGAGTTTTTATGGTTTAAAACCTCGTGTAAGTGTACAAGATATTTTTAAGGATGTTAATAAAGGCAGTGCGAATCAACATTCACAATGGTTATATATATATGTGGTTGGGGGCGAAACAAGAAACTCTTTACTCAATGGTAAAATTGATGAAGATTTAGATAGAAATATACCTCATTATTTTGTTGGGGCGGACACGGGTGTTATTAAAAATATTGATTTTACCAAAACAAAAATACCAGGTAAGAGAGAGTCATTAATTTTCCGCAGTGTAAATGATGGTCCCGTTACAGATAATTTATTATTTTCGGATCGATATGATGCAAAGATTAGATTATTGGGAAACCCTATATTTAAACCAGGAATGTTAATTTATATTGATCCTCGGGCAATGGGGTTGGGGATTTCTGATATATCTCCTGCTGATTATATGTCCGCGCTAGGGGTTGGAGGTTATTATCGAGTTGTGAGAGTTCATAGTAGTTTGGACTCCTCTAAATTTGAAACCGAATTAGGAACTATTTCAGAGTTTTCCTCTCGTGAAATTGCAGAAGCAAAAAAGAAGGTTCGGGTTTATTAAGAAAAGGAGTATAAATTATGGTTGATAAAAAAGACATTCCCGAACCACTAGGCAATAATCAATTATCGGCTTATGCAATGTTTGAGCAGAGAAAATATTATAAAGATACCATTTATCCCACCGACTTTATTGCACCGAAACCTTTTGATTTGTGGTATAATCGCCACCTATTTGGAAAAGTAAATTTTAATGGAACTGCTGTGTTCACTCCACGATCATCCGTTAAGCAATTGGAAAACAATGTGTGGGCACAAGACTTTGCGGTGGATGCCTTCAATGATTTTAAAACAGAATTCTTATTCTTAAACAAAAAAGCAGTTGAGGGAACACCCTATGCTCTCTTAACTCCATCGAGGGGGTGGACTTCTGCTGTTGATGTATATGATGAGTATATGGATGAGGTTTATGAATTGTTTGTTAAATATATTGAAGACAATAAAGCAGAAAATGATCTTGTTACATTCGGAGATTTTATGGATGTTTTTTACCAATTTATTAATGATGGATCACCCAATATTCCAGCCACTCTTTCACAATTTATCTTATCTCGTAATTGCCCAATAACAACGAGTGGTTTAATGATTGATATTTCTACCGACACTCATGGAAATGATAGAGATAAGTTTAATCATTTTCTCAACAACACAAATTTTATTTGTTTTGCAGAATCAGCAGAACGCTTTGGATTTAAGGTTGATAAAAATTTTCCTGGTCGTTTAATTGCTGATATTAATTCACCAGTCATGAATCGACAAGGAAATCCCAATATTCCTCCATCTCAGGGTGGCCAAGGATATATGTTAAGGTATCCAAAAGAACCAAAACTTCCACGAGATTATTATAATGTAAGACCGGAAGGGCCAGCGCCCCCTAATATTCCTGAACCAGCCGAACAACCATCAATTCCCTTCGAAACAGGTGATAAAATTGTTGTGTCTACTGTGAAACATTTTCGTCCATCACACAGACCTGGCCCAATTAATTATTATATGCTGCGCGATCATACAGAATTAAAAAACAGACACAAAGAGCCTGGTTGGCGACAGAAGCGTACACCTGATGGTTCAAAATGGTATGATAAATTATCAGATATAGTAAAAGCTGAAAAAACAGGTGATATAGTACCCATCTATGGAAAAGTCATTAAGATTAACCCATCCGAAGACGACTATGCAAATTATATTCCGGGAGAATATCATGATTATGGTCATGAAGTTGCACTTATTGAAGTAGATAGCATTTCATTTGGGGTAGGAACTAAACTTATCGGCTCTTCCTTAAAATTTAATGAAGAAACAAATTCTTCTTCTGTTGTTTATAATATGAGAAAAACAGCGTTTCGTTCAACCACACAATCATATGCGTGGCGAGCAATCGGTTCTCCTGAAAATGTGGGGGTGGTGATCAAAACATATATCATCGTCCCTCTTGATGCCATCCACTTAAAGAGCGACAATAATCCGTTTATTGTAACTCGTTTTAAAAAGCGAGTGGATTACACAGCTCGCACAAAAGAATACCACAAACAATTATTGGCAGCAATGGGAGTTTATAACGCAGAAAAAGAAATATATGATAATCAAACTCTTCCAGAATGGAACAGGTTGCGCACAACTCTGGGCGCGTCTTGGGATTTTTATGACACCGCAAACCCCCTTTCAGTAAGCAATATATTTAACCGCCGTTTCACGAATGCATACCTTTCAGACATTTATGTATTAAAAAATATTTGTATGCAATTTTATTATTCTTATGTAAGAGTAAATCCAACCACTACTCTTACGAAAGTTGTGCCTTGTGGAAATTCATTCCTTTCAAAACGAACAGTAGTTAAAAGGGAGCAGATAACACAAGATTTAATAAATGAAAAATACTCAGAGAAATATTGGTTCAAACAATATATACTTTTTCAAAATGCAGAAGCAGAATCAAAGTTTACTTTTGATACACTGAGAATAATAAGGCGAAGAGCATTAGAAATCTATGATAAAGTTGATCCAACAGCAGCCCTAAAATATATCCGCAAGCAAATGTCGAAGGGACAAAATATATTATCTATTCCCGCAGCAGTTTTCAAAAAAAGATCTTGACTCCCTCTGAAAAACATGCTACGATCTGAATATGTTATTTCAAATAATAGACAACAAACAACAATGTGCGAGTGTCTATGCAAACAAAGACATTATATCTGATCCAAATTATAATAAGCTTTCAAAGACTTGGACATATAATTCTGTTCTAAAGGATAAAGATATTGAGTATGCTTCTTTGTACGCACAGGGTAAGAACCTTGATCAATGTTGCCCTGACAGTCTAAAGGAAAAGTGGGAAGAAGTCAAGCAAAAACATTTTGCTTATATTAAATCCTTTGAAGAAGGTAAAGTTAAGTATAATGAATACTGTTTTTATGATCTGGTGCCTTTAGATTTTGTTATTGAATATTTTGATATGAAATCTCAGATTACAGAACATGTTCTCAACACTTACGAGAAGCCACAGAACTATGATTTCTTGGTTGATTTATTAAAGCTTACAGCAGACATCAAAGATAAGCCATTAAGAATAAACCCAGCATCAATCAATGATCAATTACATCATCATCCAGCACGAGCTTTTCATACAAAACTCAGAGCTTGCAATCCTCACGTTGATTATAACATTTTTGGAACCATCACTGGTCGTCTTACAACTAAGAAAGGATCATTTCCCCTGCTCACAATGAATAAAGATTATCGTTCAGTGATCGAATCGAACAATGATTTGTTTGTGGAGTTAGATTTTAATGCAGCAGAGCTTCGTTGTATGCTCGCGCTTAATGATCAGCCACAACCCCACCAAGACATACATGATTGGCATGGGTTTATCCTTAATCATTTATCAGATCACAAAATGGATCGGGACGACATTAAACGTAAGATTTTTGGGTGGCTTTATGGGCCACCAAATGCTTCGCTTGGTATTCCTAAGATTGAGGGTTATTATGACAAGAAAAAGATAATCCAGAAGCATTGGAATGGCGAAGAGATAACAAATTATTTTGGAAGAAAAATCAAAGCAGACGAGTTCCATGCCTTGAATGCAATCCTCCAGAGTACGACATCAGACACTTTCTTAAGGAGAGCCGTCGCAGTAAATAAACTATTAGAGGGCAGAAATAGCTTTACAATGGGCCTAATTCATGATAGTATGGTGATTGACTTTGATCGTAATGACAAAGATATTCTTGATAATTTAATTAAAGAATTTGGAAACACTGACTTGGGAATTTTTAAAGTTAATGCTAGTCTTGGAACAAATTTTGGAAATATGAGGAGATTCAAATGAAGAAATACAATAAGCTTGTGAGGGATAAAGTCCCTGGTATTCTCAGGCGCAAACTAAAATCATATACAGGACACACAGCAGATGATAAAGAATATGCAAAAGCACTTGCAGCTAAATTGGTCGAAGAAGCTTTAGAATTTCAAGAGACGCCATCAATTGATGAGTTGGCCGACGTTGCCGAGGTTCTCTTCGCAATCTCTCACTTAAATGGGTGGAACAATCCATCAACGTTCTTACCTTCTTGGAGTAAGCTTCAGGAAGCCCAGCACAACAAGCGTAATGCTCGCGGTGCCTTTAATGATAAATATATTCTAGAGGAAGTTGAAGAATAAATGGATACGGTTATTGGTCTTGGAAAAGCAGGCTGTTCTATTGCTGACAAGTTTGCTGAATTTCCTCAATATGAGGCATATAAATTGGACGTTGGACTGGAGCGTACCAAGACCTCCTTCCCATTAAAAGAGCACCAAAAGATCGAAGATTATGAGGAAAAATTGCCCTCACTGAAGACATTCTTCAAGGAGGTCGAGGGTGATGTTCTGTTCGTGGTTGCCGGGGGTGGAAAAGTCTCTTCGGCATCACTGCAAATTCTTCAGTATCTCAAGAAGCATAAGATTAATATGCTTTATATAAAACCAGAACAATCATTATTAAATGATCAACAGACAAAACTTGAGCGAGTGGTTTATAACGTATTTCAAGAGTATGCTCGTTCAGGTGTTTTTGAAAGAATGTATATTGTTTCTAATAGTGAAATTGAACACTTGTTGGGCGGCGTTACTATTAAGAATTACAACGAAAAAATCAACGAAATGATTGTTTCAACCATTCACATGATTAATGTCTATAACAATAACGATTCGCTAGTTAATACGTTCTGTGATATTCCCGTGGGCGCACGTATCACTACTGTTGGAATGGGGGATCTAGAAGAAAATGAAGATAAAATGTTTTTTTCTCTTGACAACGTGTCTGATATAGTGTACTATTACGCATACAATAAAGAGAAACTTGAAACGGATTTCGAATTGATGAGTAAAATTAAGAAAGCAGTCTCGGCAAAAAAAGAAGAGGGTGTAAGAGTAACTTATGGAATATTTGAAACTGATTACGATCAGGATTACGTTTATTGTTTAAATCACTCATCGGTGATACAAAAATAAAAGAATTGGGGGGTCGGGATATTTGCTGACCTCACCTTAAAAAGGAGAAATAAAAAAAATGGCACTAGATATGGCAAAAATGAAGGCAAAACTTCAAGAGTTAGAGAACGGTGGTCGATCCAAATCAGATAATGTTTGGTGGCGGCCGACAGAGGGGGATCAGGAGATCCGACTCGTTCCAACTGAAGATGGGGATCCATTCAGGGTTTTTCATTTTCATTATAATATGGGTGAAGGTGCGCGTGGTGGCGTTCTTTGTCCTAAGCGGCAGTTCGGAGAACACTGTCCAATTTGTGATTTCGCTTCTAAGTTGTGGCAAGAAGGAACTGATGATAGTAAGAAGATGGCAAAGTCTCTCTTCGTTCGTCAACGTTTCTTCTCTCCCGTAGTTGTGCGTGGTGATGAAGAACTAGGGGTTCGTATATGGGGCTACGGAAAGACCATTTACGAGGCTTTGCTCGGTTACGTTCTGAATCCTGATTATGGAGACATTACGGATGTTGATGGAGGTGTTGATTTTACGCTCAAGTATGAACTTCCTAAGACAAAAGGTGCATTCCCACAAACTAGTCTGGTGCCGAAGCGCAAATCATCTGCGCTTGCGAAGACAAAAGGAGCAGTTAAGGAAATCCTTGAGGGAGTTCCTGATATTGACTCACTTTTTCAACGCAAGTCTCCCGCTGATGTCAAGGCAATTTTGGAGTCCTTCCTGAATCCGAGCGAAGGCCCCATGGTCGATGATGGCGGCGTGAGCAGCGTGGACGAGGCCATCAAGGAATTGTCTGCGTAGCAATTAAAAAACCTGCCAAGGTTTTTTGGAGCCCTGTGCCGTTATTCTACGTCGCAGGGCTTCTTTTTTATTAAAGGAGTTTTTATGGGTACAGAAGGAAAACTATCATCTAAAGATATTTTAAAAATGATCAACAAGAAAGCTGGCAGGACTATTGCTTTCTCAGGAGATCAAGAAAATCCCGCAGACATTAAGGATTGGATCCCAACAGGATCACGCTGGCTCGATTCTATTATTTGTCGTGGACAGTCTGCGGGTATTCCAGTAGGTCGAGTGACAGAAATCGCAGGTCTCGAAAGTTCAGGCAAGTCCTACATGGCAGGCCAAATCGCACACCAAGCACAAGCCAAAGGAATTAAGGTTTTATTTTTTGATTCCGAGGCAACAATGACAAGTGAATTCTTAGAGAAACTTGGTTGTGATATGGAAAGCGAGAATCAAATTCTTATTATTCAACCAGAAGATATTGAACAGGTCTTGGAAACCATGGAAATGTTAATGGGCCAGGATCCAGACAACCGTTATTTATTTATTGTGGACTCTTTGGCAGTCACACCTTGTCGAGCAGATTTAGAAAAGGATTTTAACCCTCAATCATCTATGGCTCAAATGCCCAGGGTTTTATCTATTGGAATGAAAAAGCTTACGACTTCCTTGTCCCAAACCCAGTCAACTTTTTTGGTCCTTAATCAATTAAAAACAAACATTAATGTTAACAATCCAATGATGATGATCTCACAACCTTGGTTTACCCCAGGAGGAAAAGCCATCATCTATGCTTATTCATTAAGGATTTGGTTGACGGGGATGAAGGGCAAAAAAACATTTATCGAGGATGCAAGAGGTTATCGAATTGGTTCTGAAGTCAAGGCTAAATTAGAGAAATCAAAGTTTGGAACCCAAGGACGTATATGTAATTTTAAGATTTTGTGGGGTGGGGAAAACGTGGGTATCATGAACGATGAATCCTTATTATCTGCCATTAAATCATCTGATCGCTTGACAAATAGTGGCGCATGGTATACACTAAAGGGGTATGATAAAAAGTTCCAGGCTGCAACATTTCCTAAGCTTATGCAAACCGATGAGAAGTTTGCCAAGGTTGTTGATGACATAATTGACGAAGAAGTTATTCGTAAATTTGAGAACAAAACTGGAAAAGCTGAAGACTTTTACGATTTAGAAGAAGAAGAACAAAAGGATGCGCCCACTTAATCTTGCCATAAAGATTGCAAAATCATCAAATCATCCACGCTCCAAGCATGGTGCAGTTTTGATCCGTGGTGGTGCAATCATGAGTGTTGCCAAGAATACCAACGATTATACCAGTTTCGGTCAAAGGTTCCGTCCTCTAACAAAACATGGTCCTGCCTCAAGACACGCAGAAATTGCTTGTGTGTTGGGTGTGGATAAATCCATCACAAAAGGTTCAACCCTTTATGTTGCGCGTGTTAATAAGAGTGGAGAGATAAGGAATTCTAAGCCCTGTGAAATGTGCGCTGCAATTTTGGAGCACACTGGAGTTAAAAGAGTATTTTATACAACCAACGATGGTTGGGGCTGTGTGAAATATTAAAAGGAACATAATGAACAGCATAAAACTAACCGAAAACGAGTGGAATACTATATTAAGAGCCCTGTCCGAACCAACTCCTGGGATTGGTCCTGATTTTCACTCTGAACACTGCAAAAAGTTATATGAAAAAATCAAGAAATCTCGCATCGCTGATGAAAAATCGATAAAAGACAAGGAAGACATACTTAAGACGAAGTTAATAGAAAATCGTCTTAAGCGGAAAATGGATAAAGTAGAGCGTGAGAAGAAAGTGTCTCCCAAAACAGGAGAAGACATTCTAAAAGAGAAATTAAAAGAATTCCCACAAAATCAGTTCGTTCAGAGTTGTGAAACTTTTTTTAAAGAAAGGGGGTTCCTAAGCAAGAAACAGATTGATGCTCTTTTTAAAGTTAGTGCGCGTTCTTACCGGAAACAATTCTCCTCACCTTCTGCAATGGGGTGTGGTCTTTTTGGTGCTGCCGGATACGCGAAGGTCCTCACCGACTGTGAAGATGAATATGTCCCCGACTGGGAAACAATTAGGAACAACAATGAGTGAATTAAAAAATAACCACCCTTTAATGTCTGATGGCTATTGGCTTATAAATGGTAGCTCTTATAGGATAAAAACATATCCAAAAGATTCATCTTATTCGGCCAATCAAACTGCTTTAGGTCATTGGGAATGGCATAAGAATTCTCGTAGGCATCGGTATGTTAACAAAGCTTATGTAGATAGGGGGCAAAGAAAAGTGAAATTTTGGAAGCGGATATTGAGACAAATAAGTATTGGCGTAGGAGAATCCGGCTACAGTAATCAAGCTTTCATGATTGAAGACATGAAACGATTTGCTGCTGACCCGACAATCGGAAAGGAATTGACTATTGGGACTCTAGTTCAGGTACCACCCAGACACGCTTCCACATCCCCTAATTTTGGTATTGTGACAAAATTAAACTCGAAAAGCGTAAAAATTCATTGGACCAACATCCCTGCTACTTCTTCATTATCACCAACCTTTGTTCCGTTTAATTCTATGAAGGTTTTGGCATCAGGAAAGATTGAGGAGCAACAATGATTCTTAAAGAAGCACTAGAGAAATTAAAAGAAGGGCAATATATTACCATTGGCAACGATATGAGAGCCGACTGGACTGAATATAGTGTGCAATATACAATGATTGAAGGCAAAATCCATTGGACAGCAGGAGGAACTTGCGGGGGAATAGTTTCTGATGTAAAATTAGAACAGTTAAAAAACCAGATATCACACACATCGTGTTATTCAATCTACAACACCTTTAAGGGGCGAAAAGTGGAGTAACAATGAAACAAGAAATCATAACCATTACAGACTGTGGTGTTTGCCCTCACCGCTACGCGAAGACGGGAGAATACCCCTCCGACACTTGCTCGGTGAGTGGGAGGAGGTTAGGTCAGATGACGGCTCCACCTTACAAACGCTTCATGGTGCCCCCCGACCATTGCCCCCTTCGCACAAAGGACCATATGGTCAAGATCAACCGCTGCTACACGCTGGGAGGCAAACAATGAATAAAAAACAATTGGAAGAGAGAATGCCTATTGATTCGGTAGTTACTTGTGTAGACATTACCGGGCGGCGAGTTTACGGAACTATTGTTGATCATGTGTTTCATCGATACGAGTCCACAGCGTCACAAATTTTAGTTGAGGTGGATGGAGTCGAATCGCTTTGGTGCCCTAGGTCTTGGGAGGTCGTTGCAAAGCCATCGGAAACTAAAGAACAACTAAAAGAAGACATCGAGAATAAAACAATGGATAAACCAAAATATTACCTTATTCTAACTAGTGACGAGGTATTAGAAGTTGAAGAAGCTCTTGAATATAACTGGTCACGATTAGACGAAGATTGCGCAATGGACCCGGAAGATAAAAGTTTAGATCTTAGAGGCCCATGGAAAGAACTAGGTGTAAAAATTGATAAACTGGCTTGCCAAGCTAGAAAGAAAACATTTACTCCATGAGGAAATAAACAATGAAAACAGCAAAAACATCTCTCAGGAAAAGAGCAGATAAGATAAAACCTTTTCGGTGCAAGAACTTGATTGCAGTTCTTGAGAACCCCAAAAACATAAATAATATTGGTACAGCTATTCGAAATATAAATGCATTGGGAGTTGAGAAAATATATGTTGTAGATGAACGAAAATTATTACCTGATGATTGGCAACAAATGAGAGAAAGGAAATCCCTTTCAACACCATCAGTATCGGCAGTAAAATGGAGTTTTGTTAAGCGGTTTGACAGTACGCAAAATTGTTTAGCATATCTTCACAAGAAGAAGTTTATATCTGTTGTAACTTCTCCTCATATTAAAGGCAAAAAGAATACTGTTTTGCATGAGGGCAATTATACTCACCCACGTTTGGCTGTTTGGTTTGGCAACGAATCCAAAGGAATATCAGACGAAGCCATCGAAGCTAGCGAAGCGTGTATTTCAATTCCGATGCATGGAATAATTGAAAGCCTTAATCTTGGAACATCGACTGGAATTGTTCTTTATGAAATCACAAAACAACGCCGCAAATATAAGAAGAAAAGGCACAACAATGAACAACATAAAACTATTTGAATGGATATATGAAACCGTAACTGGTGCGGGTGGAGACGGAGATGCTGTTATTGGATTTATGCTTCAGGACTACAAGGTGGTTGCCGAAGAGTTTAGAGAATATTTCCCAGCAAGTTGGGAAATGGTGATAGGGTATAACGAGATTATTTTTGTCGATCAGCAAGAATACATTACGTTGACATCTAAAGATAGTTTTGGTACAATAGAGAACTATGGATCAAGAATATTAACTTGGTGAGGAGCAACAATAAGATGGGACCAGGCGGAAAATCTATTGGAAATAATATCACACGCTTTTGGGAAGAGACAGATTCCCTTGGCGTAACAGTCGAATGTGACTATCGCACAGAAGAAGAAAAATATTATCTAAGATGTTACAGAGGTGACCACATAGAGGAAACATCATGGAGGCGTCTTGGGTATGAACCTGCTTTTGGTTGGGATGTAAACGATAGTTCTCATGCCCAACGGTTAGCAGAGGAATTGTCTGCGCGTATTGAACCTTGGAAAGGGGAACAACAATGAAACCAACGAAAATGAAAGAAATCAAAGATCAATGGAAAGAGCACTGCAAGAAAGAGTTTGGAATCCTTAAAAAGGAAGCTCCTTTCGTACTCTTTGGTGTGGATTGCGGCGGATATGATATCACGGGGTCCGTGCAGTTGATCATGAAAGACGATCACTTCGTCCTTCAATTCAATGATGGTGATGAGGGCTATTGGGTTCCAAGAGCCGAATTTAAGCTCATACCCAACGGTTAGCAGAGGAGCAACAATGAGTGAAAAAATATTAATCATCGACGCAATGAATACGTTCATTCGCAATTATGTAATGAATCCAAGCTTGGCTGCGGATGGCTCACCAATTGGAGGGACCAAAGGTTTCTTAATGACAACTCAAAAGTTGGCAAGAGACATGAATCCAGATAAGATTATCGTTGTGTGGGATGGTGGAGGTGGAAGTGCGAAACGTCGCACCATTGCCAAACAATATAAGGAAGGCCGCAAACCTTTAAAATTAAACCGCGCCTATAGAGGCATGTCATCGCTGGAAGAATCACAAAATCGCTATGACCAAATGAGAAAGACGATGGAGTATCTTAATGAAATGCCCATCCCCCAATTAATGATTGAAGACATCGAAGCTGACGATGTGATAGCTTATATATGTCGTATGCCCGCATTGAAAGGAGATATTAAGATTATTGTTTCCATGGACAAAGATTTTTATCAACTGTGTGATGATGAGACAATGATTTATAGCCCAGTCAGAGATGAATTCTTAAACAAGAAGCGGATCATTGAGCAATTTGACATTCATCCCAACAATTTTGCCATCGCTCGGTCAATTGATGGCGACAAGTCGGACAATCTTGAGGGCGTCAAAGGGGCAGGTCTCAAAACTGTGGCGAAAAAGTTTAGTTTTCTGGCCGAAGAGAAATCTTACACACTTGATGATTTGTTCAGTGCCTGTCGGCGTGATGATTCGGGGCAAAAAATATATAAAAGCATTTTATCAGAAAAAAATAAAGTGGAATTAAATTATAAATTAATGCAACTCTACTCGCCACACATTTCGGTCAAGAGTTCGCAACATATTAAAACCACTATTGAAAACTTCAAACCTTCATTTAATAGGACCGAAGTTTTGAAAATGATGACGCATGACGGCATCCAAGAATTCAATTGGAACTCTCTTTTTCAGAAATTTAGATCGATTATTGACACCCATCGGAACTAATTATTCTATCCAACAAAAGTCTTGACAATTCAGTCGGACTGGTGTATGATCTGTGTAAATCAAAAACAGAAGAGGTTCTAATGTCCGTTAATGATAAAGTATCGTTCTCCAAATATGGTAAGACTTTTCAAGAAAAACTTACCTTTATTATTCTTGATGATCGGGTCTTCGCAGACCGAATGATGGAGGTTCTAAATGTAGAATTTCTTGAGTATAAATATCTTCAAGCCTTCGTCGAAAAAATCTTTCATTATAAATCTAAGTATGGTTCTCAACCCTCACACGAGACAATGAAAACAATTGTTAAGTCTGGGCTCGATGACATTAATGAAATGCTTCAAAAGCAAATCCGCAGTTATTATGCGCGGTGTTTATCTAATGTTAATGTCTTAGAATCATCTGAATACATTAAAGATACAGCCCTGGACTTCTGCCGGAAGCAGAAACTCCGAGAGGCTATGCTACAATCGACTTCATTGCTACAAAAATGCTCATTTGATGAGATTTCTGTGCTTATCAACAACGCATTGAAGGCAGGTGCCGACGCAGATTTTGGGTACGATTATATCAAAGATTTTGACAAAAGATTCGAGTTCAGCGGCCGAGAAACAATCACAACTGGCTGGCAAAAAATGGATGAAATCACTGGTGGAGGTGGCGGTCGCAAAGAACTGGGTGTTGTGATCGCTCCGACTGGCGTGGGTAAGTCAATGGTGCTTGTGCATCTTGGCGCGACAGCAGTCAAAGCAGGCATGACCGTGGTTCATTATACTTTAGAATTACGTGATACAGTCATTGCAAATCGTTATGATTCTTGCATTACAGGAATTCCTTTAGATGAATTAATGGATAACAAGGATGAAATTCGAGAAATGATTAATGACTGCGACGGAACCCTCATTGTTAAAGAATATCCAACCAAAACTGCGACCACAAATACCATTCGAGCCCACATTGAAAAACTTAAACAACAAGACATAATTCCAGACATGATTATTGTCGATTATGCTGACCTTTTGCGCACTCTATCAACACGTCGAGAGAAACGCGAAGAACTTGAGTCCATTTATGAAGAATTGCGAGCAATCATGATGGAAAATAACGTGGTTGGTTGGACTGCATCACAAACAAACCGCACAGGTTTGCAGGCAGAAATCATTACCATGCAATCAATCTCTGAGGCATTTAATAAATGCTTTATTGCCGATCTTATTTTCTCTGTTTCCAGAACAGTAGAAGATAAACAAAAGAACGGTGGAAGAATCTATATTGCGAAGAATCGCAATGGCCAAGACGGATTAGTTTATTCTATTTTCATGGATACTGCTAATATTGACATCAAAGTGTTGGAAAAGTACACACCAGAAGAATCATCAGGACCCGCCTTGTCGCAAGAGGAACAACAGAAATTTATGTTAAGGAAGTATAACAAATTAATGAAGGGGGCAACCATGTAATGGAATTAGCCAGTGAAATCTTATCAGATATTACAGTGTTTATGAAATATGCCAAATATATAGATGATTTAGGCAGAAGAGAAGCTTGGATAGAATTAGTCAGCAGAAATAAGGAAATGCATATTAAAAAATTTCCTTATATGAAAGAGGAAATTGAAATTGCATACAAACCTGTATACGCTAAAAAGATTTTACCGTCGATGCGTTCAATGCAGTTCGGTGGGAAACCAATTGAAATTAGTCCCAATCGTGTCTATAATTGTGGCTATCTCCCTATGGATGACTATCGAGCTTTCAATGAAATACTATTTCTTCTATTAGGTGGCACTGGAATTGGTTTTTCGGTCCAAAAACATCATGTTGAGAAATTACCAGAGATTAGGAAGCCAAGGTCCGACCGCAAACGACGATTTTTAATTGGAGATTCCATTGAAGGGTGGGCAGACTCAGTTAAGGTGTTAATGCGCTCTTATTTCGAGGGAACTTCCACAATCGATTTTGATTTTTCTGATATTCGTGCAAAGGGAGCGAGACTAGTTACTTCAGGTGGTAAAGCCCCAGGCCCAGAGCCATTAAAGATTTGTATCCGTCAAATAAAGTCTATTTTAAATGAAAAAAAGGAGGGATCTCAACTTGAGCCTATTGAAGTTCATGATATTGTGTGCCATATTGCTGATGCCGTTCTCGCTGGTGGGATACGTCGTGCTGCGCTTATTTCGCTATTTTCGGCGGATGATGAAGAAATGATCGCCTGTAAAACAGGTGATTGGCAGGAGAGAAATCCACATCGCCAACGTGCCAACAATAGTGCGGTATTGGTGCGCCATAGAGTAGAAAAAGATTTTTTTGATAAGGTGTGGGATCGTATCCGACACTCACAATCGGGAGAACCGTCAATTTATTTCACAAATGATAAAGATTGGGGTACAAACCCGTGTTGTGAGATTGCCCTCCGCCCCTTTCAATTCTGCAATCTTTGTGAGGTAAATGTATCCAATCTAGAATCGCAAGAAGATCTTAACGAGCGTGTTCGTTGTGCTGCATTAATTGGCACATTACAAGCATCTTATACCGATTTTCATTACCTTCGTTCTGTATGGCGACGAACAACCGAGAAAGAAGCACTTTTAGGAATTGGTTTAACGGGCGTGGCATCAGGCCTAGCCCAAAAATTGGACATGAAAGCCGCATCAAAGGTCGCAAAGGCAGAAAATCAAAGAGTGGCCATGTTATTGGGCATTAATCCAGCTGCTCGCGTCACAACTATCAAACCGAGCGGAACATCTTCATTGGTGTTGGGTTGTGCAAGCGGCATCCATCCGTGGCATAATGATTATTATATCCGGCGCTTGAGAGTCTCCAAAAATGAGGACATTTATCGCCATTTGTATGCTTTTCATCCTGAACTGGTTGAAGACGAATATTTTCGACCTCACGACAGCGCTGTCATTTCCGTTCCTCAACGCGCCCCACAAGATGCCACACTGCGTCATGAAACTGCGCTTGAATTGCTCGAAAGAGTCAAATGGTTTTCCCAAAATTGGATAAGGCCAGGACACAGAAAGGGAAACAATACTCATAACATTTCAGCGACCGTTTCTATTAAAGAGGACGAATGGGACGCTGTTGGTGAGTGGATGTGGGATAACAGAAAATATTATAATGGCTTGGCCGTCCTTCCATATGATGGGGGTACATATAAGCAAGCACCGCATGAGGATTGCGACGAATTAACTTATGAAAGATTAATGACCTCTCTACAGGAAATTGATTTAACAAAGGTCCGAGAAGAAGACGACAATACTAACTTATCAGGAGAAATCGCCTGTGGTGCAGGCGGTTGTGAGGTAAAATATGTGTAAATTCAAACCGTTTAATAAACACGTTATGGTCAAAAAATTTTCCGAGGAAAAAATCCCAGATTTGAGTCCTGTTCTAATTCCTGAAGATGCCAAGCTAGAAACTCAGGAAAGATACGGATTAGTGGAATTTGTGTGTGCTGCAAGTGATTGCGACAACTTTTTAAAATTATTTAACCCCGATCAGCCCGGTTGGGCCACTTGGCAGGGAACATCAGATGATGTGTTTATTACGTGCGCCAAGAAAAATGGTCATATTGGTTTGGTTGTTGATAACTCGATGGTGGAAGAAGTAAAAATACAAGATAAAAAATTCCATGTTGTGCATCAAAATTATATTATTGGTGTGATTGATGAATAAAGAATTGTATAGCAATTATGAAAAAAACAGAAGAGATTAAGAAAATCATCGAACATCATCGGAAATGCTACTACGAGCACTGTGACAAGTTTGGAATCATCCGAGGGCTCGGCGAGATTGACGGTCGGGATTTTGAAAATATGTGCAACGCAATAAAAAAAGTTTGCGATAGATGTAAGTGTGTGACGGGGAAGAAAAATGAAAAAAACAGAAGAAATTAAGAAAATCATCGAACATCATCGGAAATTGTTTTATAAGCGAAACCCAAGCGGAGAGCTTTTTCCGAGAATCCTGGCGAGAGAGACTCACAAAGAAATTGTTTTTGATGAAATGTGTGGGGCAATAGAAACAGTCTGCAATAGAGATATTGATGATTCTGTTAATGATGAGTTGTGGAGCAACAATGACTAAGCATCTGCCATTCGAAAAGACTGTAAAAACCAAAATGATGGGAAGTCTTGAAGAGGTGGCAAAGGTTTCAAAATGCAAGCATATTTGGTGGTGTCACCAACCTTATAAACCAGACAAGTGGGAAAACATATTTTATAGAACATGCTTAAAATGTCACACAAGATGGGCACCCCCTAGAAAAGTGAGGTAATAATGGAAGAAAAAAATTTAGAAGATTTTATGAAAGTTTGCGATGATTTTGTTCAATCTAGTATCGAACTGCGTGATACTGCGCTTCTCTGCGGAGACGATACAATCAAACAAGACATGGTGGCCTTCGTAATTCCTGATTTTCATAAAATGTGGGCCAGGAGCGAAGGAATTAAGCTTCTTTTACAACGCGACGGCTACGACTCCAATAGAGAATTTATACTTGATGAGATGCGTGCTGTTACTAAACAAAATTTAGAAATTGCTAAAAAGATAAAAGATAAGCTTAGTGGCCTAAATTAGTTCGGATGTAAATTTGTTATCACAACCTGAATTACACTCAAAAATACGCGACATCAATCTTTCGCGTGATAAAATTGTAATCGGTTCTAGTTTGGAAGCGCTCACATATGCGTGTTTAAACAATATTCCCCTGGTTTGCACTCAACTTAGTCCTCCTCATCGGTTTGAAACTTTTGAAGATGGGGACGATTTATCTATTTTTGGACGCCCACCCACTAAACGTCAAATTAAAACCACTACTGGTGATAAAGTAATAGGATCAGAAAAATTATGGCTTTGGGAAAGACTACTGTTTTACCTTTCTGTGTCTGGTTTGTGCCCGTTGGTGGATAAGTCAGTTTCATTGAGAATCGCTGATAATGTCTTAAAAGCTCCGACAGCACATGCTCGGATGGCAAAAATACATTTTAATGAGTTAATTGTGTTTGACGATACCAATGTTCATGGTTTGGGCCTTCCCAAAATTGAGGATAAAACATTTAAAGTTTATGACTGGTTTGATGTGCGAAGCGGAATGAAGCATGAATACGACCGGATAGAAGATCCATCACATTTTGTTAACTGTATACTTTTTTATTCATCAGATAGAGTCAGTGGCGAGCACCAATTTAAAGATGCAATGAGCATTTCTTATTTAACTAAAACACAATTGGATGATTTTGAGTTTTCAGATGTAAACGCTCGATTCAAGACTCGTTACTTAATGAAAGAGGCTGGTATCCGAGGGGCAAGAAATGGTAGAGATATGTTGGACAAGACAAAATATAAATATTACAGCATCAAAATTGAAAACACAAAAAGAGAAATTATAGAACCCAGAAACATCTACGATCCCTTCGATAATATAACTTTTAATTACGACTCGTTTAGTGATATAATAAAGAACAATCCGCTTAAAGAATCTTATGTCTCAAACATCCTTCAACGAGCTTGTCGATATTAATTCATTTCATTTAGCAGGAATTATTCCTGTTGCTGGACAAGCGTTCGATTTTAAATTTCCATGGCATGACGCGATGACACCGATTGCCCCCAATTATTTAGCAATTGAAAGAGCTGTCCTCGAATGTGCGACAGCGGGTTGTGAAACCATTTGGCTCGTATGTCCGTCTGATATGCAACCATTATTAAAAACACGGCTCGGAGAAATGGTTCAGGATCCCGTTTGGATTAGTAGAAAACACGATTTATATCCTTCTGCTTCAAGAAAAGAAATTCCACTTTATTATGTGGAAGTTCATCCTCGCGATCAAAAGAGGCGAGATTCGCTGGTGTGGAGTATATTGTATGGGGCGAAAGTTGCCAAAAAGGTTTGTATTGGCCTAAGCCAATGGGTTGCACCAAATAAATATTATGTGGCGTTTCCTTATGCGGTTTACCCCTCTCAACATCTTCGCAGGCATAGAAAAACAATTTCTAATCGAGGAAACTTCTTTTTATTAACTGATGAGGGCAACTCCGTGCTCGATGGATATTATATTGGTTTTGCGTTTGAAACAAAAGAGTTGGGAAAATTAATAAAATATTTCTGGGACAAACAAACTGGAAAATACGATCCGTCTCAACCAATTGAGGAACGAAAAGGAGGGAGGTTTATTACTAAACTATTGCCGGAAGAAGAAAGATATTCAGGAAGATTTTTTAATGTGAAGGAAATATTTGATCAACTGGATCCCGAATCTCCCACGTTTTCGGTTGAAATGGAGTGGTATTACGACATTAGCTCGTGGGAAAATCTATGCGTTTATTTGGCATCGGAGGAAAGAAAGAAGATGTTACGTCCAAAACTTCAGTTTTTTAAACAAAAACGCTGGAATAAAATTGGGGAAGATATGGAAGACAACTAATTAGAGAAGAACCAAATGAATTTTGACAAGGCAAAGATAAAAGCAAAAATTAAAAGCGATATGGATTATTATACGAGTTGTTCGCAATCAGGTTGGACAACGGAAGCTATTCTTCTTGATGCAATTTCACAAACATTTGAACCCACAACTCCAACAATTGTAGAAGCTGCTGACCAAATTAAAGCGTCGGGCGAAACGTGGGATGCAACATTGGAAAACGAAACAAGAGCTATAATAATAGAGGCAGCACAAGATTTGTTCTGGGCTTATTATCCTTCACTTTGGAGTCAGGCGCTCATTAATATAAGCCCACCCCTTTCTGTGGCTATGCAGCAAATGCCGTTACTACTTAAATGAGGTTATTGTGAGTAAGAGTGGATACAGAAATCAGTGGACAGACCCTCAAAGGCAAGCTGGAGGTTTTCGTCGTTTTTGGGGAAAGAAGCCAAGTTCGGCTGCTGCGCCTGCCGCAGCCTGCACAGTAACTGCGTCGGGAAGTTATAGGTGTGCAGCACCAGGATCATCGCCACCGACTTATGCGGCTTGTGATATGAATAATCAAACAGCCACTAATTTGGGAAGATTTTCATTTTTTCAAACGAGACAGGATTATCAACAATATATTGGGTGGAATTCTTGTGATGGAAACGCGGGCAAATTAATTCCTAATAATGCAAGTTTTTCTATTTCCATGTGGGTTACAGCATATGATCATTCGTGGATAAATCGTGCGTATGTTTTCACTGGTAATAATGGCACAAGTGATTGTTATACGGGCGGCGGTCGTTCATCAGTTTTACTTGGTAGATATGGCGGAAAAGTGTGGTTTCAATATATACAGGATTCCGTGGGTTTTAGTGTCAATGCGGGGTCTTCATTGACCACCAGTAACAGATGGTATCATGTGGGTGCAACTTATGATGTTTCTACGGGGGTAGCCACAACTTATCTTAATGGTGCTTCGCAAGGTACTGCTACAAATAGTTTGCCTGCTGACGAGATTAATCAATATGAAAATGTTGTAGAGTCTGCCATTTCCACTCCTAATCAACAATATAGCCCCCTCGGCCTCGGCGGCACTGTAGATGATATTGGCGTATGGGATGTAGTATTAGATTCTGGGGCTATGACTGCTTTATATAATGGCGGCGATGGAGAATTATGTAGTGCAGTCTCAAGCAGCAATCTTATTCACTATATTGATTTTGAGGTAGGCCCAGGCAATCAAGCGATAGACACAATTGCGGGCGGACTTGACCCAGGTGTGTGGCATTCAGGAAGTAGTGACCCCGCAGGTTCACCAGATACTTATGGAACAGGATCATCAACGCCGGATCCTTGTACTTATTGATAAGTTTGACACTATTTATATAACAGAAAAGGAGAATAAATGCCATTACCAAATTTTAAATACGAATCGGGGTTGGGGCACGTTGCTGCCTACATGGCAAGCTCAAAGCCATATTTAAGTTCATCTATTAATGTTGCGTCGGGAGGAAATACGGTAGTTACTATTTCATTTCCAAATGTTTCTAAGTTTGTGACGGTAAGAAATATGGGTCCAACAGGCTCAGTTCCTGCCGCAATGCGTTTTGGGTTTTCACATTATGGAACAAGTGGTTCAGTTAATAATAATTATGTTGTTTTAAACAATGGTGAATCTTATACGGGTGACTTCCGCGTTACAACTCTTTATCTTATGACTGACGGTGCTGCCATTACAAACAATGCGACTGCCTCTGTCATTGCTGGTATGACCGGGATTTCCATCAGCGATTTGAGTCAAAATTGGTCAGGAAGCTCGGGTGTGGGCTAATGATACCAGACGAAGATCTTGATAGAATTTCACCCGATCCACGCCGCGTATATTTTAATGGCAAAGAAAGTAAGAAACCCGGCATCCCCAAACCAGCAGTAAAGGCCACCGAAGTAGAAAAGATTGTCGAAGTAGAAAAGACTGTTGAAGTAATAAAAGTTGTCGAAGTCGAAAAACCAGTCGTTGTAGAGAAGATTGTCGAAGTTACAAAGATTGTCGAAGTCGAAAAACCAGTCATTGTAGAAAAGACAGTTGTAAAAGAAGTTCCTTTCAAAACCGTCATAACTACAATTGAACCGTCATTAAAGGCTGAAGAGGAATTGCTTAAGGTTTATGCTGAAATAGCAACACTTAGTAAAAGGTTGGACGACATCTATGCTCAGAAAAACATTAATCAAAGATTTATGAAAATCTTTATTTTATTAATTGTGGCGTCTCAAGTTCTTCATTTCTTTATATAAAAATGTCTTGACAAGGCGGTTCCCCTATGGTAATATGGTGGTAATGAATCGCGTAAAATCATCAATTCCTTTTGTCGGGCTCCATGCCCATTCAACCGCAGGCTCACCATTCGATGCTATCGGATACCCTCAACAGCACATGGATTTTGCTTACGAAAATGGCTGTGATGCTCTGGCATTAACGGATCATGGAAACTGCAATGGACTAGCATATCAGGTTCTTCATGCAAAGTCAATGGAAAAAGAGGGCAAAGACTTCAAGCCAATTTATGGTTGTGAAGCATATTTCATTCCATCTCTTAAAGAATGGGACATCGCTTACGAACAGAGCAAAGCGGACAAAAAGAAGAAAAAAGAAAAAGTAAGCTCTGGATTCTCTCTTGAGGACGAGGCCGAAACCAAAACAACTAAAGATATATTAAATCGCCGTAGGCATCTGGTCTTATTGGCCCAGAACCCTACAGGCTTGAGCAACATCTTTAAGCTTGTTTCACAATCTTATAAACCAGGAAACTTTTATCGGTTTCCTCGCATTGATTACGATCTGTTGCGAATTCACAATGAAGGCATCATTGCGTCTTCAGCTTGTCTTGGGGGTACATATGCCGGAGATCTGTGGGAAAACCTGGACGATGGTGATGAGGCTATTCTTAACGCAATGCGTAAAACTACTGAAAATATGCTAAGTATCTTTGGTGATCGTTGGTATGCAGAACTGCAATGGTTCAAACATCCGATGCAAATGAAGCTGAACAACTTTATTATTAAGATGGCCGAAGAATATAATTTGGAATTAATTTCCACGGCAGACAGTCATTATTTTAATCCAACAGCCTGGAAAGACCGCGAACTCTACAAACGTTTCAGGCCAGGCGCAACCGCATTCTTTGGTGAAATGGCGGATGACCTAGAACAATACGGAATGGAATTATATCCCAAGAACGGTGATCAGATGTTTGCTTCGTATAAGAAGTATTCATCCGAATTGGGTGAAAAGTTCGACGATAACTTGATTCGCGAATCAATTGCTCGGACCCACGATATTGCACACAACAGGATTGAAAAGTTTTATCCTGATAATACTGTGCGTTTGCCGTCTTTTGTTATTCCTGAAGGAATGAATGAAGATGATGCGTTGAGCATTGCAGCAATCAATGGGTTACAATCTCTTGATGTTTCTAAAAAGGCACCACCCATTCAATATATTAATCGTTTGGAGCATGAGCTTCAAGTTATTAAAGACCGAGGCTTTAGTCGTTACTTTTTAACAATGAAGGCAATCGCTGATAAAGCAACTTCAATGCAAATCGCTGGACCTTCACGAGGATCGGCCGGAGGGTCATTGGTTGCATATGTGCTCAAGATCACGCAAGTGGACCCCATTAAGTATGGGCTGTTGTTTTCTCGCTTTTTGCGGTCGGATGCAACAGATTATCCAGACATCGATTATGATGTATCAGACCCAATGGTTTTAAAAGAAACACTTATTGAAGAGTGGGGCGAAGATAATGTTGTTCCAATCTCAAACTGGAACACGTTGCAGTTGCGGTCTTTAATCAAAGACATTTCAAAGTTCTATGACATTCCGTATAAGGAGGTTAATTCAGTAACTAAGAAAATGAGCTTCGAAGCCATGGGTCCAGCCAAAAGCGCCAATGGCATCAAATCTGGCGTTTATGATCCCACTTTTGAAGAGTTGATAAAGTATAGCAAAACTTTGCAAGAGTTCCTTAAGCAGTACCCACAAGTCGAAACCCATGTTAAGACGTTGCGCGGCCAAGTGCGTTCATGTTCTCGCCACGCCGGAGGTCTTGTGGTTGGTGAAGAATTAAATAAATACATGCCGTTGATTTATTCTGGTGGTGTTCGACAAACTCCCTGGACTGAGGGATTGAACGTTCATCACCTTGAACCAATGGGATTCATCAAATTTGATATTCTGGGCCTTGGAACCCTGAGAATGATTGAGGATGCAATTTATAGAATTCTCAAGAAGCAGGGAAAAAGCACTGCTTTTGAAGACATTAAGTCATTTTACGGTGCGTATTTGCATCCTGATAGAATGGATCTTAATGACCAAAATGTTTATAAGAACATTTTTCACGCAGGTATGTTCGCTGGAACATTTCAATATACTGAGTCGGGAGCACAGGAGTTCTGCAAACGAGTAAAGCCAACAAGCATAATTGATATTGCTGTCAGTACCTCAATCTTTAGACCAGGACCACTTGGAGCCAAGGTTGACCGAGATTATATTGAGGCCAGGAGAAATCCAGAAAGTATTAAATATCTTCACCCCATCGTTGAAGAGGTTACTAAGGAAACTTATGGATTCTTAATCTTTCAAGAGCAGATTGCAATTCTTGCTCACAAGCTGGGCCACAATATTTCACTGGATGAGGGTAACCAGCTTCGCAAACTATTAACAGGAAAAGGAACAGCCAAAAGTGCAAAAGCAATACGAAAAATACACGAAAGATTTATTAAAGGATGTGGAGAAAAAGACATATCGTCCTCCGATGCCGAAAAGCTCTGGAAAACTTTTGAATATTTCAGTGGTTACGGTTTCAATAAGTCTCATGCTGTGGGCTACAGTCTTTTATCTTATCAATGTGCTTGGTTATTAAATTATCATCCAACCGAGTGGCTCGCAGCGTTCTTAAATAAAGAACCGGAATCTCGGAAAGAAAAGGCAATTAACATTGTTAAGAACTTGGGATACAATATTCAGGAAGCTAACATTAATTTGTCGGGAAGGAGCTGGGAAGTTTCTCCTAACGGCGAACTTGTGCAGCCTCTTACCTCAATTAAAGGTTTGGGCGATAAAGCTATGGATCAAATATTGGATCACCGCCCATTCAATACCATTGAGGAGCTATTATTTAATAAAGATGTAAGTTATTCCAAGCTTAACAAAAAATCTCTGGATGTGCTCGTGCGCTCAGGCGCGTGTGATACCATCGTTGATGATAGATTTAAACATTGTAAGCACTTGTGGCTTTCAATCATTGATAATCGTCCCAAGACTAAGAAGAAGCTGGACGAAAATATCAAAGCTTTTGCATCTGAGTCAGATTTTACTGAAGAGGAAAAGATAGAGAATGTTGTAAGTTTAACGGGAATCTTTCCGTTTGAATTGGTTTTGGACAAAAAGGTAAAGGATAGGCTCGCACACCTTAAAGTTCCGCCGATTGCAAAATTTGATCCTGACTTACAATTGTGTTGGTTTATCCCACGCGAGGTTATTCCCAAGAAAACTAGGGCTGGCAAGCCATTTTGGATTATTAATGCAATCGATGAAACATGTCAAACGACCAATATTAAGTGTTGGAACGTCAGGCCGAATGAAACCATTCATTTGAACAGACCTTACGTTAGTAAGCTTGAGCATGATCCTCAGTGGGGTTTCTCCACTCGGTCAATCCAGTGGAATTTTAAATTAGTGGGGTAAATATGAGTAAATCAGAAGAAACTTTAGAAATATACAAGTTAATAATTGGAGAGGAAGAAGCCGAAGCAGAAGCTGAAGACACCATTTCGAAATATTTGATTGAACGCGCCACACTATTTGGTAATCGATTGGGTTACACTAATAGAAAAGTAAAAGAAGTGGACCTTGTTGAAGACGCATTATCTGGCGGCTGGGTTTTAACTTGTTTTTGTGAAAGGAATTATTAAAGGAGAAAAGATGATTATAGAATATGCAAGAGTGAGACAGGATGTTCGTCCACCAGAAAGGGCAAACCCAAGTGATGCGGGATTAGATTTATTTTTCAATCCAGAACCAAAAAGCATTTTGCCACACCCCGATAATGATAGTGTTATTATTGAACCGGGACATTGCGCGTTGCTTTCAACAGGTTACAGATTTGGGGTTCCTCATGGATATATGTTGGAGATTAAAAATCGTTCAGGCGTAGCTTCAAAGCGTTCATTGCTTGTTGGAGCCTGTGTTGTTGATAGTGGTTATGATGGTGAGGTTTTCGTTAACCTTCATAATGTTGGTTGGGAAACACAAGTCATTGAACCAGGAGTAAAGATTGCGCAAGCTGTTATGGTTCCTGTGGTTCATTTTAGAGCAGTAGAAACCAGCAATGGAAATTTATATCAATGGTATCCTATTACCATTTCAGATCGGGGCGAAGGTTCTTTGGGTTCAACAGATGAAAAGAAAACCAAACCGTTGCATCATCCGGTATAAATAATGACAAGCGAATCACGAAAACTTCGTCGAGCCAAAGAAAACGAAGCAAAGAAAAACTTCAACAAAGAGTTCAAAAAGAAGGTTGGACTCTTCAGTAAGTTATCTGACCAATGTTTGGTGTGTGAAAAAGATTTCGATAAAAAAAATAAAGATATGGTTATGAGCTGGAGTGTGGTCGTCAAGGAAGAGACTGTGCGCCTGTATTGTCCCGAGTGTTGGGACAGGGCGCAAGCATTAATAAAGGAAATAAAAGATGGATACGAAAACTCAAAAGGTGATGTTTAGTTCGAAGTCTGATGAATGGGAAACACCACAAGACTTTTATGATAAATTAAATAAAAAGCACCGATTTACTTTGGATGCGTGTTCAACGCATTTAAATCACAAATGTGAAAAATATTACACTGCCGAAGATGATGGCCTTTCAAAGAGTTGGAAGGGCGAAACTGTCTTTGTCAATCCCCCTTATAGTCAAGTTGGAAAGTGGGTCAAAAAGGCTCATGATGAATTGTGCAAACATCGCGTTCAGACTGTGATGTTGATTCCAGCAAGAACTGATACAAAATACTGGCATGATTATGTTATGACCGACTCCAGCGTAATTTATTTTGTAAAGGGCAGATTAAAATTTTATAATAAATTTCGGCCCGATGCGTTTTGGCGCGCCCCATTCCCGTCAGTTGTGGTGGTTTTTGGTGGTTTGCGATTTGCACCTGGCCCACACACTGCCACAATGGAGCGAACATGAATGATTCTGACGCAAAAATTATGTTTACCGTTACGAAACGTGCCAAAGCTGATTTTAAAATACAGCTTCAGTACGATAGTTTAACGCAAGTTAAGTTTTTTCGTGCAGTTATGGAAGGATATTTAAACAAAGACCCCGACCTAATTGCTTATCTTAATAAGTTTAAAGAACAAAACTCCATTCAAAATGCCACGCAACGGAAAAGAACAGAAACCAACATCAAACAGGCAAAAGAAACCAAGAAACAATTTGCTTTGGGGGATGAAGAGGTTGATAATATATTTGATATTTTAGAAAAGGAGCACCCAGACTTATGAAATGTTATGAAGAGTGCAAACAAAAAAATAAATGTTGCCAGGTAAAGGAGTGTCGGTTATGGATAGATTATCCAGAAGATTTAAATTGTACTGAGATTGCAGTGCAAAAAAATGATAAACTTGTCTTTCGAGAAATAGGCGAGCGACTTAATTTAACACCGTCACGAATTAAGCAAATTGAATCGGCGGCACTTAAAAAATTAAACACTAGATTAAACTCTTTTTTGAATATCTTATAGCAGGTCTTTTTGTTGTTTAGGCTACTATTTATACGAGTAAGACTTTTAACAAGTTAAGGAGAAACTCGCAAATGGCAAAAAACAAAAAGGCCCTATTAAATGAAGGAACCGTTCGGCGCATGATGAAGCTTGCAAATATGGACGCACTTGGTGATGGCTTTATTACTGAAAGATTTGGTGTAGAGGAAGATCAGGGGTTCAACAACCCCGCCAATCCCCGAAGTCGCTACATGCAAGAACAAGACGAAGAAGAAGCTGGTCTTGATCTCGGAGCGGAAGAAGAAGTAGAAACTCCTGAAGGTGCTGAAGGTGCTGAAGGTGCTGAAGGTGATGAAGGTGCTGAGATGGACGTGGACATGGAAATGGACACTGAAGGCGAAGAGATGGAAGGCGAAGTAACCATCACGGACGACGAAGCCCAAGATATTATTGCTCTTGCTGACAAGCTTCGCGGCGCTGTTGAGGGCACTCCTGAAGAGGAAGAAGAAGTTGATGTCGAAGCAGAGTTGGAAGGACCCGAAGGCGAAATGGATTTTGGCGAAGAGGAAGAGTTAGATCTTGAAGAGCCTGGCAACAGAGGCATGTATGAAGAGGAACTTTATGAGGCAGCTCTCAAAGGTTTGGAAATTAATATTGTTGATGATAAGGCCCAAAAGCGCCAAGCATTGGTTAAAGAAGTTAAGAGTCGTATCTATAAGCGAGTTGTGGAACGATTACTTAAGGAAAGCAAAGCGCCCACAAAAGTGTCTCAACCAAAAAGGCGTCTTAGGCGCAAAAAGAAGTAATTTTTCTTGACTTCTTTATAAAGTTCGTGTATAATTAATACATGGCTTACGAAAAAGAAGTGATTGATCACTTCGAAAACCCCCAGAAATGTAGGAACACTTGATAAGGACGATCCCAATGTTGGGACCGGACTTGTTGGTGCGCCCGCATGTGGCGAAGTTATGCGTCTTCAAATTAAGGTTTATGTAACTAATTTAATGAACCAAGGGTTTAAGTTTAATAACCCTTCAGCATCCCGCACATGTGGGTGCGGATCTAGTTTTGGATAAGCAACAAAAAAGTAAAGGCAAGTCTTTTGCAACCTTTTCTTTTGGGTTTCATTTAGGTGTTATTATTACTTTCGCAGTTTTTTTGTCTGCTCTTCAAGATTGTTCTTGATTTCTTCCCGGTTTTGGTATATACTGATAGACATGAACACCGATTTATTATTAGTGGCCTGCTTGTCACTTGTTTCAGGTTATATTCTTAATTCTATTTTTCATGGTTTTAAAATATATTGTCTAAGTGCCAACTTTGTGGAAAAGATTAGTCAGCAATCTTTGGTTTTTATAGGGACGATGGTATATAAGGTGTCCTACATTGATCAGGTATGTACTAAGTATATGGAATCAGCTGGAAAAACAGAGGAAGCCAAAGTATTGAGAATACAATACCAGCAGGAATTCGAAGAGTGGAAAAACCAAATTGTTAATGATTACGCAACTTATTATCCAGAAGATTATAAATGGCAACTAGAATTTGATGATTGGAAAGGGATGATGGATGAGTTGACTGATATTTATAAAGAGAAACAGGTATGAATTGTGAACGGCGAATACAAAACGAGCATTACGTCAGAATCTCGACGGCGTGAATTTGTTTTAGATTTTATTAGGCAGAAAAACCTAATAAGGTCGGAGGATAATCTTATCCTTTCCGAAAAAGTATTTGTCATTAATGCAGTTTTAAATTGGTGTTATGACCAAGCTCAGCATAAAAAATTAAAACCATCCATGTGGGAAAAATATAAAAGAATGATTGCTCAATATGTTGCTGGCGTGGTTGATATAAAATGGACTAAAAATAGGTTTGAAGTAACCGAGGTGATACATGACAACAAATCCCGAAGAACTAAACGATGAAGAAGAAACCAGTGCTGATTTAATTATCTTCCCAGATATGGCAGAGACTGAACATAAGTCCAGGCTTATTGGTTTGTATGGTGAAGTAAACGAAGAACGCGCCAAGACCGCTGTTTCTGGATTATATTATCTAAGAGACACGGGAATAAAAGAAGAAGCAGTAGATTCAGAAGAAGAAGAAGAAACAACAATAAGAACTTCTAACTCTCCCATTGATTTTATTGTATCCACCGAAGGCGGCAGCGTGACAGATATGTTTGCGCTTTATGATTGCATGAGAGAAGTTCGCAAAGATTGCGAGATTGCTTCATTTGGTGTTGGAAAGGTAATGTCGGCAGGAGTTTTGCTTTTGGCTGGCGGAACACAAGGCAAACGCAAAGTCGGCCGCAATTGTAGATTAATGTTACATGCCATATCTGGTGGACATTTTGGTTCATTAAAAGAATTGGAAACAGACATTAGAGAGGTTCGTTGGTATCAGGGACAATATGTTAAGGCCTTGGCCGCAGAAACAAAATTAACTGAAAAGAAAATAAAAGCCATCTTTAGAAAGAAGACAGATACTTATTTCGACGCTGACCAAGCAGTCGAATGGGGGATTGCGGATGAAGTGGTTTAATGGAGTATGTTCAGCTTTTGCAGAGCACAGCAAATTTGCCCAAAAAATTGCTAAAAATAAGCAATCTTCTGAGCAGTTAGGTTGGAAGCCATCCTGGTTCGGCCCCGACGTTTTTGATCGAAAACTTGTCCAAAAAATAGAAGAATACCAGCTTAAATTTGAAGAACTGGAGGCTACCGGAGTCGTGGATGACATGACCTATCGCCGGAAGATGACAGAGCGCGAAGGACTGTTAATTGTTTTAAAAGATTATGCAGAAAGAAACAGAATTTCTCCTCAAGTAATCATTTGTGGTGGAAAGCCTATAGAAATCGAGTGGAATAAAGTTATTCTTTTTCAAGAAATCGATGGATTGGCTCTTCCTTCCAAATGTTATCGCACATCCCACACGCTTCGCAAACCTCATATGTTTGTGGTTCATTGGGATGTGTGTTTAAATTCTAAGTCTTGTTTTAATGTTTTGAAGAAGAGAGAAATCTCAGTTCATTTTTGTATTGATAATGATGGAACAATTTATCAATTAATGGATTGCAATAATATTGCATGGCACTCAGGAAACCGAAAGGTTAATAATAACAGTGTTGGTGTTGAAATTTCCAATGCTTATTATCCCAAATACCAGGGAATTTATAAGACAAAAGGATTTGGTGACCGACCAATTTGGTCTGGTGTGGAAGTTCATGGCAGAAAATTAGAACCGTTTCTTGGCTTTTATGACGTTCAGCTTGATGCTCTTAAAGCTTTAACAAAGGCGCTAAACAAAGCCTATGAAATTCCTTTGGTTGCCCCAATGGATGGCGAAAAACTTATTACAACTACAGAATCCAGTGTTCAAAATGGAACATTTAAGGGAGTGGTTAATCATTATCACATTATAGAACGAAAGATTGATTGCGCTGGTTTGAAACTAGATAAAATTTTAGAAGAAATTACTTGACAAAACCCTCAAACAGTGTTACACTTCCCTTTATGAAACAATTTGAGTCTGGTCGCATCCTTAATGAAAAGATTATGACGGGGGCCAATAAATTGGCTGATGCTGTTGGCGCAACGCTTGGACCCCGAGGAAGAAATGTTATATTAAAGGGGCCTAATACCAAGCCTATCATTACAAAAGATGGTGTGACAGTAGCAAAGTTCTTTGATTTAGATGATCCTTTTGAAAACTTGGGCGTTCAAGTCATTAAACAGGCCAGCGAGTCAACCAACACATCGGCCGGAGATGGAACAACCACATCAACAGTTCTTGCCCGAGCCATTTTGGAAAAGGCACAAACACATTTATCAGCCAATGTTTCTCCAATAGAACTTAAACGTGGGATTGATTTGGCTGTCGGTCAAATTATTTGTGATTTAAAAAAGAAATCAAAACCTGTCTCAACTCAAGAAGAGATTGAACAGGTGGCGACCATTTCTGCAAACGGTGACAAAGGAATTGGTAAACTTATTGGTGCAGCCGTTGATCAGGTGGGTAAAGATGGAGCAATAACAATTCAGGAAGCTAAATCAAATGAAACATCTTTAGAATTAACTGAAGGTTTTAGATTTGATTCGGGTTTATTGGCAAATGCTTTTATTACAGATGAACGCAGAGGAGCAATGCACCATGAAGATTGTTTAATATTAGTTACGGACAGAAACATTACAACTATTGATGAGGTTCTTCCTGCTCTTGAAATTGCTGCTCGCGACGGCAGACCATTTATTATTATTGCTGAAGATATTTCCGGCCAAGCTTTGGCTGCATTGATTATGAATTCAATGAAAGGAGCAATGAAAGTTGCTGGAGTTAAAGCACCGCGATATGGCGAGGAAAGACGCAACATCTTATCAGATCTTGCCATGTCAACCGGAGCAACATTTATCTCCAGAGAGAGTGGAATTCAATTCCGTTCAATCAAGCTTGAACATTTTGGAACAGCACAAACTGTTGAATCATACAAAAACTTTACAACAATTGTCGGAGGCAATCAAGATGATGATTCAGTTGAAAAACGAATTGAATCTTTAAAACAACAAATTGAGCAAGAAGAAAGTTTAAACATTTGTGAAAAGATTCAAGAAAGAATAACTCGATTGGCATCAGCAATCGCAATCATTAAAGTCGGTGGCTTAACTGAGGTTGAGATGAATGAAAAGAAATATCGAGTCGAAGATGCTTTGGAAGCTGTAAGTTCTGCCCAACAAGAAGGAATAATTCCAGGCGGATCATCTGCTTTGTTGCGCGTTGCAAAAAAAATAGAGGTGATAGCCGAAAATCAAGAACAACAACTTGGTGTAGAAATTGTTAAGGAAGCAATTAAAGAACCATTTCGTAAGATGGTAAAGAACGCAGGTCTTTCTCCTGATATATTCTTAGAAAAAGTGGAGGGTCATATGAATTCCGATTCAGGTCTCGACGTTTCAACGGGGGAAATAGTTAATATGTTTACTTACGGAATTATTGATCCTTTTAAGGTTGTGCGTTGTGCATTGGAAAATGCTGCATCAGCCGCTTCAACACTATTGCTTACAGATCATGCGATTGTTGAGGAATAACTCATTTCGAATCACTATTTAATATGTGCCACCTACAGACAGCCCAACCATAGTAGAACTATCAACCCGCGTAGAGTTCTTGGAAGATAAAATAATAAACGCTCTTGAGGCTGTTAAAGAAAGCCAAGAGAAAATGTGTGTTGACATCGCAAAGATTAAAGAAGCAGTTTATAACCCCGACACCGGACTTTACGCAAGATTAAGAACCTTAGAAGAAGATGTTCGAAGCAAAAATAAATTTTTGTGGCTCGTTTTAACTATGGGTGTAGGTGCGATAGGCGCTGCCATTTCCACACATCTAAGATAATACATTAATAATTTATTTTACTTGACATTCGGGCGAGCGCATGTTACTATACAGGTTAGGAAATGGGGAGTTCAATGTATTACCGAGCCGCAAGATATAAACCGTCCACCGTAGAGCAAAACCCTAAGTTAGGACTTCGTCTGGAAAAGATTAGGGATGAGACCCTATTAGATCACAGATCCAAAGAGTTCTTAGGTTCTCTTTTAGAGTTCTTTAATAAAAAGGGCGGATTGACTGCTAATCAATTGGTTGCTTTTGAAAAGATTGAAAGTCGCTTTTCTCCCGAAGAGAAGGCCAAGTTAGAAGTGTGGAAAGAAGAATATCTTAAAAATCATGTGGCGGATACAAAGATCGTGGCTGAGTATTATAGTTACAGTGGATATTTCTCAAATCTAGCGGATAATATTCTGAAGTCTGAGGGATTTGTTCCAACACGTCGAGAATACACTAAAATGGTGGAAAACAAATATGCACAAAAAGTATTGGACGCCCACCGTGCAGACCCAAGGTTTGGTGTTAATCAAGTAGTTCAAATTAGGTCAACCGCATGCAGGAACGTGCTGGAGCAGCACCTTCGCCATTTTCGTCACCGACGTTGCTTTGTGCTCGCAAATGATTTGCCCATTAAAAACTCAACAGCGGGCGCAAAAAGATATAGGCTGCTCCCCATGGGATCGAGTGAACCAATTGAACTCGATGAAAAACATCTAATGAAACCAAACAGAAAAGGAAAAACTTCATGAGAAGAAATTATTGTATAAAATATGCTTGCGAGTTGGAAGATATTCCAGAGAGCACCGCCGATTTGCTTTCTGCCGCAGCCATTAAGGTATCAGACGTTGACGCCCTTTTTCGCGCTGCGGCCACCCATGCCAGAAATTATGCAATTGGGGATTCTTTGACAACTATTGATGCAGCTCGCAAAGCGCTCCTAAAGGCTGATCAACGCCTAGAAGACTGTTATGCTGTTTTGGCTGGGTATTCTAAAGCAACAGTCGAGGCTCGACTAGGGCTTGAAGATGCACAAGTTAATGCAGGAACACAAGAAGTTGTGCCTGAAGATATTTTGGACGCAACAGGAGAAGACAATGACAATACTGAAACCGAAGAAACAGATGCTTAAATTGGTAGAAGTTCTTTTACCTACAAATAACCGCGATGGGTCATCAGCCTATCTGCGAGAAACATTTATAAACTCCGACCATATTATTTCAATTACGCAAGATGTGAACGCTGCCGCGTTACATGCCGAAGGGCGGATGCCGCCCGGCTTACATGATGCCCAGCAATTTTCTAAACTTTCGCTTTCAAATGGTCAAGAAATGGTTGTAGTAGGAAATCCTAGTCTAATTCAATCCAAGGCAAAAAAAGTTATTCATGGTTGATTCCAAAGGTGCCGAGTCATGACCGGCTAGTGGGGGTGGTTCCTCCATGATTGAACTGAGGTCATTCTCAGAAACAAAGCCCCGGACCTCGGAGAGGTCGGTTCGGGAGATCGTAAGAGGGTAGCGGTGGAGACGCAAGTCTGTGAGACCGCCCCTTGTCCTTTCATTCGCTGCTACTGGAGCGGTGCTGTAGCTAGCGCCACCTGTCCTGTTGGAGACTGTATGCCAACGCAAACGTAGCTTGGGGTGCCTTATGATATATAAAGCACCCTTTTTTATTTGTTTTTAGATATGTTTATCAACTATTTACTGTAGGATGACAAGCGGCAGTAGTGACCCTAAACTTTACGTGAGGGTTGCTTGTTCTGTGTGTCTTGGAGGAAAAAGGGGAGTCTTTATGAATTGCCCCTATTGTAGTGCAGACAGAATGACTCATATCGAAGCGTCCTTTAAGAGCATAGCAGAACGATTGCAGCGCAACTTAACTGACAAAGAAAAGGCTGAACTAATTATTTGTTTACAGGATAAAAAATAATGAAACTATTAATGGAAAACTGGCGGAAGTATATCAAAGAATCTGGCTTTGGCGAGGGAACTCCACCAAAGGGAGAACTTTATAAAAAACAAATAAAGTATTTGGAGGAAGAAGGTCAGGATAACCCCAAAGTTATATTTATGGCTGGCGCACCTGGTTCAGGAAAATCTTCAGTTATTGAAGCTCTTGGGATAGAAGGTATGGAAATTGTAAATCCTGATGTATTTTATGAACCTGCTTTAGAAAAAGCGGGTCTCGGCCTAAACCTAGAAAAAATAAAAAATGATTATTTAGAAGTCCGAGATGAATTAAAGGAACTTTTAAAAACTATATTAGGGCTAGAAGAGCCCGAGGAGGTTTGGCCGCACGATGAGATGATGGGCATGTATCAAAATGCTGTTGAGCGCCCCCAGGTAGTAAATGACCCGGTGCTTAATGATGATGTAAAAGAGACAAAAGAAAAATATGATTATCATCGCGAAAGAGTTGTAACAAACGGCAAACTATTTGCACAAGCTCAAAAGGATGCCAAAGGTTATCAAGCAACTCTTACTGAAGAAGGCAGAAGTTTTATAATTGATGGAACAGGTGGCGTTTTTGGGCGCATTAGAAATCAAAAGAAGCAGTTGGAATTTTTAGGTTATGAGGTCGCAATGATTTTTGTTGACACTCCCCTACAGATTGCGATTGATCGTCAAGATGAACGCGGGGCAGCAAATGGAAGAAGTTTAGGTAGTAAATCTATAGAAAAATCTTGGAATGCAGTAAACAAAAACAAGATCCCTTATGAATCTTTATTTAACAATTTCTTTCTCGTTAAAGGAACTGAAGAGGAAATGCCCGAAAGTGTAGCATCGACGCGAACAGCACTTTCTAAATTTCTTTCGGGTCAACAACTTAATGAAGCTGATTGGCAGAAGTGGGTGAGAGCCAATTATAATAAACAAGTCGGCTCATATACTCGCGGCGGCAATAATAAAACTAGACCATCAGGTTGGAAAGATGCTCCTATTAGTTACAGGGGTGCCCCTCCTGGCGCAACAGGGGGATGAAATGGTTACAAAAGATAAAGATGAGCAAGTTGAATCGCTCAAACCAAGTCCACCACCATCCCTAGCACCGCGAGGAATTAGGGCATTTACAGTTTATCGCGATGATGATGAAAGCGGTGTTTCAGGAACAGGCGTTGTGATTGAGGGCGTTAAGCTTGCAACAGGCCAAGCAGTCATTCATTGGCTTTATCCACCACCACGCGGAGGTATCGCAATCTTTGATTCAATGGATGATTTTATTAAGGTTCACATCTTACCACATCCAGCGAACAAAACAATCATAACCTATGAAGATGGAGAACAGGAAACATTTTAATGAAACTATTAATGGAAAACTGGCGAGGGTTCTTGAATGAAGGTGATGAAGATGTTTCCGACACACTATTTTTTGTGAAATCTAGTTGGGGCAAAGAAAGAAATAAGTGGGATCACGTTGGTTTTGTTTTGAAAGACGGAAGAATGAAAGATATGTCCGGTCATCGCGGGGAGAGTGTGAATCCTGTTATTAGCACTTGGGAAGAAATGCGACAAGATTCAGCTTTTGAGCATATCCCAAAAAATCCCGAAGAAGCCGAAGAACTCGGATTATATAAAAAAATTAAACTAGAAAAAAAAGTGGTTGTGCCCGATGGAATCATATGCCGCATAGACGATCCGAAGAAGAAGGCTGAAAATTGTGGAAGTTTTGTTTTTAATGTTTTATATAATGGAAGAGTCGATCCCAGCTTTCTTAAGGAAAAGGAATATGCGGTTGTGGGGAAGACATTTTAATGAAACACCTTAAAGAAAACAACGAAACTTATTTAAGTCATTTAATGTTTGCTGCTCAAATGAGCACACACTTATATGTGAGGTCTATTTTCTTTATGATTCATGCAGTTTTTCCATTCATTGATGTTCCCGAAGCCTTTAACTTAAAGAACACTTGCAAACTAATTAATGAGTGGAACGATTACGCGGAGAAACGAAAAAGTAAATGAAACTCCTACTTGAAAATTGGCGTGGGTATCTTACCGAGATTGGCACGAAGCTCCAAGAACCTTTACCTTTTAGATTGGCTGAGTACACGGCTGATTCGGCTGAATATTATTTTGAAACACCAGACACAACTCAATATTCAGTTCAATTTGATTTTGAAGAAAGAGATCCCGAAGCCCGTTTCGTCCATTCGCCTGATCACTGGCAAGTTGAGTACAGAGTTGAGATTGGCGAACGCGGCTGGTCATATCCAAGTTATAAGTCAACTGGCGAAAATATACCTCTAAGAATAATGTCTACGGTTGTAGCTATTATAAAAGATTTTCTTAAGTCGGATAAAAGTCGCGGAGTCCGCACTTTTGTGTTTTATGGCATACCAAAGGGCGAAGAATCTGCCGCTGATGCTGCGTCTGGAACAGAAACACAAACTCAGCGCACGAGGATTTATAAAGCATTTATCCAAAATCAAATTCCCGGTGCAGAAATAATAGATCGAACTCCAAATAAAATTCAGTTTACAGTTCCCGAGGGTGTTGAATAATGAAACTCTTAATTGAAAACTGGCGCGGTTATGTTAAAGAAGATGTGGAACTCAACATTGGTTCCTCCACTCATCCACACCAAAACCTCAATGAAAAACTATGGGACGAAAATGATCAATTAAAACCAGAGGTTAAAGAAAGATTGCTAGAGATTGCCCAACAGTTTATTAGCAAAACTCAAGGTTCCGAGGCAAACATAAAAGATATTATTCTTACTGGTTCGCTCGCCAATTATAATTATTCCATACTGTCTGACATTGACCTACATCTTCTGCTTGATTTCGCAGAACTTAATAGTGATGAAGATCTTGTAAAAGATTATTTTGATGCTGTTAAAGCTTTGTGGAATTACTTGCACGATATAAAAATTAAAGGTCATGAAGTTGAAATATATGTGCAAAATGAGCGCGAGCCACATGTATCCACAGGCATTTATTCTTTATTAAATGATGATTGGGTTAAGAAACCGGAAGTTTCAGTAATTGAAGATTCACCAACAGATAACGCAACAATAGAAAAGAAAGTAAATTCCTTAATGGATCAAATTGATCGAGCCCTTTCACTAATGGATAAACAAAAGTATGATGAGGCTCACGCCCGAGCAAACAAAATTAGCGAGAAGATAAAGAAATTCAGGAGAGCAGGTTTGGAAGGCATAGGAGAATATTCAGTCGAGAACCTTGCATTCAAAAAGTTAAGGAATAATGGATACTTAGGGAAGTTATCTGATCTTAAGCGCGAATCCTATGATTCGATGATGTCTTTAAAGGAGAACAAATGAAACTATTTATTGAAAATTGGCGCAAACATTTGCACGAACAGGAAATTAATAATCTGCGCAGAGAAATGCTTACTGAAATCTCTCAAAATGATTATGAATACATTAAAGATTGGATGCGTAACGCACCAGATGAAGCCTATTCATTTAATAATCTTTTTGGTGATAAGAAACGTGTTGCAATTCCAGTGGAGTCAGGCACCGCCGAGGGACCAATTGGAGAAATTGTAAACTTTTTTCAAAATAATGGGTGGAAAATAGATTTTAAAGATTCAACCGTTTCCAGAGAGATGACCACAGTTATTCCAAGAGGTCCAAAAGCAGGAGAAAAAGTAACAAAAGTTAGAAAAGAACGCATTGGAAAAGCGTTAAGAAGGGCTGGCGACCTTTTTGATAAATATTCTAAATTAACGTCGAGCCCCCACCATCTTGCGCACTTAGCTGTGGGAGATCCTGATCCCAATGAAGAAAAAATAAAGGCGCTTGAACTTAAAATGAAGGCAGAATTTCCACACACCGAGTCAAAAGAAATACCATTTTCTACAGCAGAAGACATCAATAAGAAACTTATTCCATTTTGGGATAAAAAATCAGAATTCTATCGTCAGAATCCATCAGCAGCATTTCAAGAAAAATCTCCTTATGTTACAATTCTTTCGCGCCATCCGGTTGATGTGGTAAGAATGTCTGATATGAATAATATTAAATCATGTCATTCTCGGGGAAATGGATATTTTCAATGTGCTGTTGCTGAAAGTCGGGGGCATGGACCAATCGCTTATCTTGTCCCAGTTGAAGAGTTTGAACGATATTTTAACGTTGATTTGGATGAAGTCGATCCATCAGAGATTGATTTGGATGGATACGATGAAGAAGTCTTTGCAGACCCCGACCGAGGCATCCGAGGCATGGATCCCGCCGGTCGCGTTCGTTTGCGTAAATTTGTGCATGATGACGACGGACGGGCCTTGGCAGTTCCTGAACGCAGAACCTATGGCGCTTATAAAAGACCAACACCCCCCAATTTTCTTAAAGGAGTTACAGATTGGGCATTGGAAAACCAAAAAGATGTTATTGGAGATGTCAAAAAGTTTGTGGAAGAAGCCGGTGAGGATCAATGGACAAGATATGGTGGTTCATACGAAGATAATCCAGATGGTGAAATTATGGCCGCTATGTTGGAGCCGATTGCAAACGAAGAACAAATTGAAGAACTAGAATCATTAGAAAATTTTTCTACAGAGCCTGAAGATGAAGAGAAAATTGAATCTGAACTTGAAGGCGGAAGCGTCGAAGCTCAAGCAGAAGAAGTTCAAGATTACGCGGATCAAAATTTAGAACACTTTAGTGTTTATCACGAGATTATGGAAGAAGAAAACCTTGTGTATTTCAGCGGCAACACAGGTATGGATTTAGATGCAGAGTTTGATCAACCCATTGAAGGCGATTGGGACGATCATGAAGAGGCTGTAAATGAAATAATAATGGATGTCTTAGATGATCACTATATATATGCCCGCGACGGCGATCCAGAGATATATAACGATGATTGGCGAATCAATATTCCAGCAGGTTATGATGACCAACCCAATCCTGAAGGTTTCAGGTCTTTTGTGGATTTCTTGGTCGAAGCCGACGGCAACTGGGAATCTATTATTGAAGATGCTAAAGAAAAACTTATTGAAGCAAAAATTATAGAACCTGAACTTACAAAAGCCCTTCGACAGTTTAAAACTTATGATAATTTACTTGTTAATGCTGACCCCGATGCCAAACGAATAGTGGTTAACCTAAGAGAAACTGTAAATTTAAATCCCGATTATCGTTTAATTAAACAATTTCCGGTCAAGGTTCAAGATAAAATAAAGGAAGAATTCCTGTATGAGTTTGGCAAGATTGTTCGTGATGATATATTAAAGCCCCTTGCTGAAAAAACTGATGTTCCTGAAGGTCTTATTAATTTTTATGGACATGACCAAGGATATACTGTAGACCTTGATGGCATTAATTTAGTTTTTAATTTGATATTTACATATAAGCATGACACTGACATTGACGCCATTAAGCGCATGTTAAATCTACTTAACGTCGCCCAAGATGGACCAGCGCTGCATGATATAGGTTACAAAGCCATCACCATTTTTGATAAGATTATCCAGTTTGTTGCCGGTGGTGATTGGCGCAAGCCCGTGGACACAACTCAACCACCACCCGCACAGGGACCAACAAAAGAAAACTTGAAAAAAACTAAGATTTCTGATAAAATGCTGTTTGAATCTTGGAGGAGATATTTAGATAAATAAGGATATACATTATGAATGATTATTTAAACCACAAATGGAGAAACTTTCTAACTGACGCTCATAAACCTGAACGCAACCGTTTGCACGAAGCTAAAGCGTCTCCAAAGGCGCAGCCGGTCGAGGCGACAGAGGAAACAAAAACAATTGCTTATCCAAAATTTAGGATTACTGACGAGTTTGGAGAACCAGGGACTAAAGGCCGAGAAGATGCAGAAATGTTTTTTAGACAAGTAACGCGCACCGCAGGCTCAAAGAGCCCCATGAAATCAAAAATTATGGCAATTAACCAATTTTTAGATCCAAACATTAGTGACGAAGCCATCGCAAAGATGCCAATTGAGAGAGTTTTAGGAACCTTAGTAACACTGGATGTATTTTCTGCTATTGTTCATAAATTTGATCCGTCTGGTGGTGGCTTCCTTTTTGAAGGTTTTATGGCAGCATTGTTTGGACACAAAGGTAAACAAATTAAATGTCACGAGCCTGGCTGTGGTATTGAAGATATTTGGGACTTTGCGGGAGAAAGGGTCAGTCTAAAATTGCTCGTCGGCGGCAGCGTAGATGGGTCTATTGAAGATTTGCGAAGCACCATTAAAGACAACAAGGGAAAGCCTATAAAATACATTTTTGCAAAAAAAGTTTCTGCGAGAGGGAAGAAGCGGAGACAACGAGGCGAAAAGAAAGAATTCTCCAGCATTGAATTTTATCAATTTACTGTAGGAACCGATGGTCGCGAATGGAATTGGCAAACAAATAAAGATAAATCAGCCAATACATACAGTTGGCTTCCAAAGATGAGGGAAACCCCAAAGGCAGATTTTTTCGCTGATTTAACAGCAGGCCCCAAAAGTACACCAAGGGGTTGGGAAACAGAGGAAGGACCAACAGGAGCGGATTATCAACATGTCGGAACTCGCTGGAGCAAGGAGAAAAGAGCTTATGTTGGACAAACTGATTTATCTCAGAAAAACCTGCAAGTTATTAAAGAGCCGATTAAATCGTGGGCGGACTCCGACAAAGCCAAAGAGCCCCGCCACCCCCTTGCTGACCCTAAATACAAAAGCCACTGGATCAATAGAACAAAGAAGGCTCATCCAAAGCGTCCTGGGAGCTGGGAGTATAGATCATTGCGCGGCCCGGAGCGAACTAAAGTTAAGGCAAATCTTTCATGGGCTGGCAGTTCTCCGCCCCGATTTGAAATTCCTTCAGGTGATATTGTGGAAAAAGCCAACGAGGCTTCTCCATACTTCATCGGCGCAATTAAATTTGGCAGCGATGAATTTTTAAAGGGAGTGGCTCAAAAGTATGCAAGCCGCTTGGAAGGCGGCGTTTCAGAAATTTATAATAGTTTGGAAATTTTAACTGACAGCATTAATCATTATTTAATGGCTGGAAAGGATGCAAAGAGCGCTGAAAAAGCAGTTAATGCATCCAAAGACTTAGTAACTAATACCAATTGTGTGGTGGTCGAGCGAGAGTGTGAATTCAAAAAAACTGAAAGATAGTAATAGTTTATAAAATGAAGCAACTCTTTGAAAACTGGCGCAGGCTCATAAAAGAAAATGCTTATGCAATGGGCACGATGGGGGTGAATGTTGCATCGGGCCATATTTCAAGCCCTTGTCCTCAAGGCGAAGAACAAAATGGTGTTCATGCTGATGGCAGCCCCTTTTGCAGACCAAAACCCGAGCTAGAACAAAAAGGTCAAATAATTGTGCCCACAAGGCACGAAATGGTTAATATTATTAAAAACAATCCGCCACAAAAAATACACATCGACAAACCCAAAGGTTCAATAAAAAAGTTTGGAGGAGAAATTCCTGTTAAATTACCATTTGATTATGGTGAGTGGCCCGACTTTATTAATCCGGCAGACAATATGGGATGGGATTTAATTATTGTTCCCAGCGCAACATTAGATGATGAAAATCTTATTCCGGTCGGTTATGTCGCATACAACGAAAACAAACCAAAGGCAATGTTTAATGATAAAATCATAATTGCGCCTGATGGAAATTATAATTCAGAAGACAGAGAAATAATTAAAGATGTTTTTGCTCAGATGGATTACTTCGATGATCCAGTTTGGTATTGATGAAACTACTTATTGTAGGGAGTTTTATCAATGAAGATAACTAAAGCAGAATTACGACGAATTATTGAGGAAGAACTTAAGAAAACAAATTCCATCAATGAATCTTGGACGGACGATGATTATGAGGACGATCCAGCGGAGGTTGAATCGTCTGAATTACAAGATAAATTATATGAAATGATGAGAGGCGCGATTTCGCAGCATTTGACGAGGCAGTATAACAACCTGCGGAAAATAGCCAGCCAAGAGGTCTTCAACATGACCAACGAGGAAGGTTGGCTCGATGGTGACGATGTTGAGCACTTTATTGTAGATATGTTGGAGGAGCTTGAGGAGACTCAACCGAAGGCTTTGGTTAGTGCGCTCCAACGCGATACCGATGTCGAAATTCTTATTAATGATACAGCGATGGCTTACGCTAGAGCTGGTCGAGTTTATGACGACGGCCCAGATCCCGAAACAGAAGAATTAGATGAAGAATCGTCATCTGAAAGCGTAATGAGGGAAACCTGACCAGATGAAGAATACTAGCCCGTGAGGCTTTATGCAAATGAAATTATTAATGGAAAATTGGCGACAGTATGTTAATGAAATAGGCGATGCGTCGTTGCCACCTTATCCATCTGAGTTATATGATGTAGAGGAAGCTGAAGGCGAAGTTCGTTATAGATTCACCACAAAACAAGAAGAGGAAGACGAGGATCTTGATCTCGGAGCGGAAGAAGAAGTAGAAACTCCTGAAGGCGATGAAAATGTTGATGACGAAAATGATCTCGGCTATTTGGTAGAATTCTCCCTGCGCGACTGGGATTTTTGGCGTATTACCTATTATGATCAAGATTTAGAGAGTATGGCAGAAACTGGCGAAGGAAATCCATTAAGAATAATGTCTACAATTGTGGCAATTGTTAAAAAGTTTAGTGAAAGTGATTTAAGTCAAAATATAAGAAGTTTTAGGTTTGAAGGAATTCCGAAGGTCTTGATTGCTCCAGGGAAAGATCCGTTTGCTTTCCGCAATGAAACTACGCGCACAAAACTTTATTTGGCATTTCTTAGAAAGAACATGCCTCCCGGCACAGATTTAGAAATAAGTGGTATTGGAGGCAATAAAATTGCTTTCACACTTCCACCCGAGGAGCGCTCATGAAATTATTAATTGAAAACTTTAGAAAATTTATCAGCGAAGAGGAAGAACCGACACCCCGAGTTGTTACTGTAGATTTTGACGACACCATCAAAATGACCGAGGATGGAAACCCTAACCCCGTTGTTATCACTAAGATTAAACAATTCAAAGATGATGGAGCCAAGGTCTATGTTGTAACTTCCAGACTTGATCGAAAAGATAACAGATTAGAAATTAATGATTTTGTTGACGAAAATAATATTCCCCATGACGGAATTCACTTGACAGATGGCAAGGATAAGTGGTATACTGTTAGTAAACTTGGGAGTGACATGCATTTTGATGATGATGATGAGGAACACAAAGCAATTCAATATCATATTGATGAATTCCCCGAAGACAAGCGAAACATTAAATTAATGAAAGTGGATTGGGAAACTGGTAAGGTTAAAGAATGGAAGGGCGAGTTGGATGAATCTGCTGAACCAAACCCTTGGGCAATTTGCACCAAGTCAGTGGGAAGAGAAGATAAAAAAAAGTATGAAGCTTGTGTTCTTAAAATCAAAAGACAGACTGGAAAAGAATAGATAATGGAAAAGTACCAAATATTTTGTGATATGGATGGAGTTTTAGTGGATTTAGTGAGAGGTGTGGGTGATGCCATTTACTCTAAACCACCCGAAAATTCATCAGAAAACTACAAAAAAGCACAACAGAAAGCGCGTGAAGCCTTGGATGGCAAACCACTTCGCGGTGGAAATTTAGATAAGAATTCTTCAATCTATAAGAAAGAAACTAAAGATTTTTTGATGCGAGTAATGAATAACGATAGAAGATTTTGGATAAACTTAAAGTGGATGCCAGGTGGAAAAAAGTTGTGGGACTATATTAAGAAATATGATCCAGTTATTCTTTCAAGACCAACCGATCTGCAAGCAGTTATTGGAAAAAAGAAATGGGCCAAGGATAATTTGGGCCTGACCAAAGAGCGTGTGCAGATAAGATATGATAAAAGTCCTTATGCAAATCATCAGGGAAAAATTGGTATTTTAATTGATGATTTTGAAAAGAATACAAATAAATTTGATAAAGCTGGTGGCCAAGCAATTCTTTACAAAAATCCAGATCAAGCAATTGACGAGTTAAAGTCGCTCGGCTTCTAAAAAAATAAAAAAGCCTTTTAATTTTTTGCCACATAGATACTTATATGAGGGCAAAAGGATGCCTGTTAAAAACATTTTTAATTGTAATCGCATTGGCGAATTTCTTATCAGGTTGCGAAGACGATAGCGGTCTAGCCAAAATCTGCCCTCAACCAATCCCTTGTGCTGAAGATTCAAGCGGCAAACTTTTAACATCAAACCTCGAAAGTTATCGAATCGGTGAATGTACTTTAGGATCGATTGCTTGCGATTCTGAGGGCACAGAATACTGTAAAGATTATGTTGGCCCAACAACAGAAATCTGTGATTTTAAAGACAATGACTGTGATGGCATAGAAGATAATGGTTTTGATAATGATGATGACGGTTACGCAGAATGCAATGATTGTAATGATTACAATGAATTTATAAACCCAGGTGAAACTGAAAAATGCAACAATAGGGACGATAATTGCAACAATGAAATAGATGAAAATATTTATCGAACTTGTTGGAGCGGCCCACCCGCCGCATCATTTATTGAGCCGTCCATTTGTAAGAAGGGTCAAGAACAATGTGTCAAAGGTGTGTGGCAATCGTGTCAAGGAGAAGTTTTGCCTGCTCTAGAATTTTGCGATGGCTTGGACAATAATTGTAACAATCAAGTAGATGAGCGCCAGATGGATGCATGTGGACCCTTGATTGAATCTGGTGTGTGCGAGCGTGGTGACTTAGTTTGCAGCGGAAACGAGCAATTATGCATGGATGCCGTTTATCCTGGTGGCGAGCTTTGTGATGGAGCTGACAATGATTGTGATGGTATTGTGGATAATGATCTTTATCGCCCATGTTCGACTGCTTGCGGCGTAGGATATGAAACTTGTTCATCTGGCGCGTGGGTTAGTTGTAACGCCCCGGCCCCACAAACAGAACTTTGTGACTTTCTTGATAACGACTGTGATGGAGAAGTAGACGAGGGTTGTCCTTGTTCTCTTAATCAAGTATCTATATGCAGAACTAACATTGTAGATGCATCAGGGAATCCTATAAATTGTGGGTTTGGCATCTCTATTTGTGATATTGATGGAAACTGGGGCGCGTGCCGTTTTTTTGGAACAGAGCCTGAATTGTGCAATAACTGGGATGATGACTGTGATGGTCAAATTGATGGAATGAGCAAAAGTTGCGGAGATCCCACTCTTGCAGGAATAGGCGAGTGTCGCTTAGGAACTCAAGAATGTCTCATGGGTCAATGGAATGTTTGCCAAGGAGATGTTGCGGCACAAACAGAGATATGTGACCAACTAGACAATGATTGTGATGGTTTGGTTGATGAGGATCTTAATCCACATAACAAAGTGGATATGATATTTGCAATAGATATTTCAGGATCCATGGGTTCAAGCATCCGAGCCCTTGTGCAAGGCATTCATGATTATATTATAGATTTTGTAGGAACTGAGCACAAATTCGCGGTGGTTACTTTTCCTGGCGAAGTAACGCCAACTACTAGTTTTCCACTAACAATTAGAACTTCGCCTCCTTTGGTGTCTGCTGCTATTTTTCAAGGAGTTTTGGGTAATGTTACTTCTAATGGTGGAGGTTGGGAACCGAGCTATGATGTGGCATTAAGTTTATCTGATCCAATGGACCCATGGCATCTTGGTTGGCGATCTGATGCTTATCCTTATATAATTCTTATTACTGACGAACCTGGACAGACCTGGAATAATGTAACGGAGCAAATGATAGCCGCAAATACAAACAATTGTCAGATTGGTGAATGCGTTCCGGGAGACAAAATAGAAATTTATATTATTAGTTCTCAACAATATCAAAGCATGTGGGATGAGGTAGTATATTTTGAACCAAGTCGTTATATTAATATTTTTCCGGTCGATTCAGCAAGATATACTAATTTTTTTAGGAATATCTTCCAAAACATTTGTATTTAATACTTGACAACTGTTATGTCCTATGGCATAATGGGGTTACGTTCTACAAGGAGAAAAAAATGGACAATTATTTAGCAAATAAAATTATTGAGGATTTGACAATTCGAAAGATGACGACAACTGAGGCATGGCGCAACTTAAAAGAAGTGCGAGATGTTATTTCTGATGAAAAACATGACGAAATTACCGCTTTGATTACTGAACAGCTCATTGATGCTGAAGTGGTTGGAGAGGTAGAAAATTTTGAATTAGAAGATATTTTTGCAGAAGATGACATGTATCAAATGGAATTAGATTGGGGAGATACTTTTGCAGAACCCTGCAATGACCCCTGGAGTGATCACCCCGATGGTTACGACGACTAGCGCTTGGGGCACAAATGAATCATTTTATAGTTTTGCAGGTCGCCCTGGCAGTATTTACTGCTGACCCCTATAATTTACACAAACCAACAAATTTTAAACAAGTAAAGAATATTGTGGATTACGCCGATACTCATCGTCTTGATCCTTATGAGCTATTGGCAATCGCAATCACGGAATCTCGACTAAACCCCAAAGCGGTTTCATCTGCTGGTGCAGTCGGCATAATGCAAGTTATGTGCAAATTCTGGTATAAATCAGAAGGATATAAATCTATCCAACAATGCGATAAAGCTCTCTTAAATCCAAAAATCAATATTGCTGCTGGCGCTCGGATTCTAACAACCTATCGCTCCAAGTATAAACAATGCGCGGGCGATTTAGCCTACAGATGTTATTTTGCTGGTCAAGGATGGAAAAGGCACAAGGGAAGAGTGGCAAAACAAATCATTAGATATGAAAACAAAGTTAAACAAATAAGAAAGATGCTGCCCCTTCATTATAGTGATCTAATTGAAGAGACAAGAATACATCTTCTCAGGAGGGGATAATGAAAAATAAAGTAATAGACCTACAGGAATATAAAAAACAACAAGAACTAAAGAACCAGTTAGATAAACTAGACCGACTGGCAGAAGAACAATATCCAAACTTATCGCCAGAAGAACAAAAGGGCTTCCGCAGCCTAATGGTGATCCTAGAGGCCATTGACGCGAAGTTTGGACGGAAGCGGGGGGACTAGGGGTTTCACTGTCCCGCGAGGGGAAGCCCCATGAGGGCAAGCACAGAAAAGTTAATCTTAAGGGTTTTTTATTGTTGACTTCTTAAGGTATTCGTGAGACAATAGCATTATGAATTTGGCAGTGAGCGAAAGCTTGAGGGAGAATAATAATGGCTAGAAGATGTGGATATTGCAGTGATCGTGGTCACAACCGGCGAACATGCCCCAGTATTAAATCAAGGGTCGCGGCTGACCCCGATGGCTATTTGGCCCGACAGGAGAAACGACGGGAGGAAAACCGAGCCGAGCGCGGCCCCCGTGTTTGCGGCTGGTGTAAGGAGACTGGGCACAATAAGCGCACGTGTCCTGCGTTGCGTCGGGCACGCGCTAAAAAGCGTCTGGAAATTAAAGATTGGCGTGATCGCTTTTGTGCGGCTGCCGAGCAATATGGTTTTGGTCTGGGATCATTAATGAAAATAAAAGATCCTGATCAAATTGAGGATTCTTGGATGCGCAATCACGTGGAAGATCAAGTTGGGCGCGGCCTGACTTATGGTTTTGTTTCTGGATTAAACGGAAAAAAGTTATCTCCGAAATTAAAAACTCGTTCTCAATCATGTGTGCAGATTACCTTTCCAAATGGAAATACCGTGTGGACGAGTTTGCCGGAAAAGTTTTCGGAATTACTCTCATCTACAGCGAGCCGCTCGAAATGTAATTATGATATTGCTGGCAAAGTTGATGCATCTTCAATTCGATGGTGTTTTGACCCAAGTTGGCGAAACGGCACCGATGTGGTTAACACATTATTAGGGTTGGAAGATTAAGGGTTTTAACAGAAAAGTTAACTTTAAGGGTTTTTTATTGTTGACTTTTCATAGTTAATATGAGACAATAGGTTTAGAAAAGGTTGAAGGAAGAATAATGGCTACTCAAGGAATTTCATTCGCACAATTTAATCGGCTAGCGCCGCCAATCATCAGATCCAAGAAACCGATCATGGGGCACGGCCGCCATGGAATTGGTAAATCTGAAGTGGTTTATCAATTGGCCCCAAAATTGGCGGGAATTCTTGGAAAAGAATTTCAAAAGAAATGGGGCAAAAACTATGAGTTTCCTGTCATTGAGCGCCGAGCCTCACAAATGGCGGACACTGGAGACGTGATTGGCGTTCCCGAACCGGACGATAGCGATTGGGGCCGGATTACCAATTTTGCTCCAATGGGTTGGTTTGCTCAAGCTTGCCACGTTCCATGTATATTGTTTGTTGATGAGCTTGATCGCGGAAATAAAGATGTTCGTCAAGCATTTATGGAACTGACGGATTCCCGCAAGATCGCGGGTCATACGTTACACCCTGACACAATCATCATCGCGATGGTTAATGGGGGCGCATATGACGAAAACAACACTTATCAGGTTTCTGAGTTTGATCCGGCTGAGTATGATCGCTGGTGGCATCAGACGCTGGAGCCCACTATTGAGGATTGGCTTTCTTGGGCTAAAGATCGTTGTTCTCCGGTTTTGGTTGACTTTATTCGCCAGAACGAGCATCACCTTGAGCACAAGGGAAACATCGAACCACACAAGGTTTATCCTTCCCGGCGCTCTTGGGCGCATTTTGATAAATGCATCACTCAACCTGGCGAGAAGCTTTTGGAAACGGATGACGAGGGTAATGTCTCGATGGATCTTTATTTCATTGGTGAAGGTTTCGTAGGTCAAGAGGCTTCAATTGCTTTTCGCGATTTTGTGGAAAAGTATGATAAGCAGGTGACGGTTGAGGATATTTTAAATGCTCGCCGTAAGCGGATTGTGGATGGTTTCGGCATTAATGATGCAAACGCCATGATTGATAAGATCGCGGACTCTAAGGAGTTTAAGGGCACTTTGAGTGAAGATCACTTGAAAAACCTCGCCTTCTTTATCGCGGGTGTTTCGCCTGAATTGGCTATGAAAGCTTGGGAATTGTTAACACGCGCTAATGGTGACGCCGTTTCAGAAATGTGGCCCATCGAAGTGGGTGAGGGTAAAACCTTTGGCAATTACGTGGCTGAAATTGTAGGGAATCCCCAGGAAGATAAATAATAGGGTTTCCCAGGCTTGACAAATGGTTAAGAATGTGAGATAATGGATGCAATGATTAAGAAAGAATACAAAATCGACCAAGATGTTTATCATCTGCTCAGGGATGAGCCATTCTTTGCGCTTTTGTCGAGGCAGCTTGATAAACGAGCAACAACGTCTACTTCAACAGCAGGGATCAGATACAATCCTGATCGTGTTTGTTATGAGATCGTGTATAATCCCGATTTTATAAAATCTCACACGAGGGACCAAAAAAAGTGGATTTTGATGCATGAGCTATATCATGCGTCTTTGGGTCATTGTCAGTATCGCACGATGGATCACCTTGATCGTCAAATGGCAAACATTGCCATGGATCTTGCTATTAATTCGATGGCGAACATGAGGGATAATGCGCTCGATATAGTTTGTATGCCTGGTCGAGAGCCATTTGAGTATATTGATCGAATGGGCCAGTCGGCCGAATGGTATGCTAATAAGCTTAAAAAGAAGAAGGCAGAGGATCCTGGTGGTTTTGGTAAAGGTAAAGGTCAAGGTCAACCTGGACAAGGCGCTGGCCAATTCGATGACCATTCTGATTTTGGGCGAGGCGGCCTGACCGAGGACGAAGCCATCGGGAAGCAAATTGCTGACCAAAAGCTTGATGAGGCGATTGGGAAGGCCCAACGAGGATGTGACGTTGGTGACGGAAAAGGTGGACAAAGAAAGGGTTGGGGAACTGTTTCCCAAGAGACGCAAAAACTGATTCGTGATGCGGTCGGCCGCAAATTCAAACTGGACCCGAAAAAGGTCTTGGCGTCTTTTATCAAGGCAAGCGTTGCTGCGGACAAAAAGACAAGTGTCACAAAACGCAATCGAAGATTGCCTGGAAAGAAGTTTGGTCGTCGTACCGAACATAGGGCTCGAATCGCGATTAGCATTGATCAATCTGGATCTGTGAGTGATGAGCTTTTGTATCGTGTTTTTGAATGGCTGAACGATTTTGCTAAATTTGCAAGCTTTACGGTTGTTCCGTTTGATCACAAGGTTTTCGAGGAGAAGGTCTATGTGTGGAGCAAGGGAGAAAAAAGAAAGAAAGAAAGAGTTTTATGTGGAGGAACGGATTTTAGTGCGCCGACGGAATTTGTCAATAAGCGCAACTTTGATGGACACATAATTGTTACGGATATGTTGGCTGGTCAGCCGGTTCGTTCCAATTGTCAACGATTATGGCTTACGGATACCCATGGTGGCCGATGTCCATGTTTCAGACCAATAGGTGAAAGGTTGTTAATCCTTGACTGATAAAGATATATTAGCGCTAATTTGGGCGTCAACTATTATGATTGAGAGACATCAGGATATAAAAAGTTCTGTGGAATTGATAGAGTGTGCAAACAGGTTGTCTGGTCCAAAAAAGATGGCCGAATTGATGTTGGAATTAAATGGAGCCCATTCGGGCTCGCGTAAGGAAATTAAAGAATGCCGAGCAGGAATAGTGTTGTCGTCAATGTTCGCACAACAATCTATAAGAGAGGAAAATTAAAATGAAAAAGAATGGAAAAAAGAAGACTATGAGTAAGAAAGCAACAAAGCGCCCCGTGCGCCGTCGTGCGCGAGCATCGCAAGCGGATGAAATATCAACCAAAATCAAAAAGGGTGAGGAGGAAACGCCAAAGAAGCGCGGTCGCCCTGCTAAGGTCGCAAACGAGATCTTTGTCGAGATGTGGAACAACGCTCTTGAGAATGGTTCTTTGCAAGAAGTTGCAGGATCATTGGGAATCAGCCCTGCGAGTTGTTCTGTCAAGGCAAGCAACATGCGCAAGCAAGGTTTCGATTTGCCACAATTTAAGCGAGGTCGCCCAAAGAAGGCGGAATAGTTTAATCGAACTCTCGGACTTCAGCCCGGTGTTCAATTGTGAGCATCGGGCTTTTGTGTTTGAAGAAGGAAAAGAAAATGTACGAAGTCATGAATAATAACAAGTTTCCAATTAAGATGTGGACGAAGGGTGTTTATGTTGAGGAAGATGCAAAGGCTCAGCTTTCAAAATTGGCAGGTCTACCATTTATTCATAAGCATCTTGCTGTTATGCCTGATTGTCACGTAGGCAAAGGGGCAACCATTGGCTCTGTTGTGCCAACTGTTGGTGCAATTGTACCGGCTGCTGTTGGTGTTGATTTGGGTTGCGGTATGTCCGCTGTTAGAACGTCCCTAAAGGCGGCTGATTTGCCTGACGACTTGTTTTCGTTACGTTCGCATATCGAATCGGTTGTTCCGCACGGTCGTTCCAACAACGGAAAAGGGACGCTCGACGTTGGTTCGTGGCGTAAGGACATTCCATTAGATGTTGAAGAGCGTTGGGCAGAACTGGACCGACACTTTAATTATGTTGTTGAGATTAATGCTCGATTTGAGCGCTCAAACAATATTAACCATCTTGGCACGCTCGGCGGCGGAAATCACTTTATTGAAATCTGCCTTGATGAGAACGATAATGTGTGGGTTATGCTACATTCCGGTTCCAGAGGAATTGGAAACGCTATCGGTTCACATTTTATTGCATTAGCAAAAAAGGATATGGAGCGCTGGTTTATTAATTTGCCGGATAAGGATCTTTCCTATATCCCAGAAGGGTCTGAGCATTTTAGCAATTACGTTTCTTGCGTTGATTGGGCACAAAAGTATGCTAAGATTTCTCGTGAAATCATGATGGCTCGTGCTTTGGGTGCGCTCAAGGATGAAGTGTGTCCTTTTACGACGGATGAGATGGCAGTAAATTGCCATCATAACTATATCTCAAAGGAGCACCATTTTGGAAAGAATGTCTGGGTAACTCGCAAGGGTGCTGTTCGTGCTCGCGTGGGTGATTTGGGGATTATCCCTGGAGCAATGGGGATGAAGTCTTTTATTGTTCGCGGAAAGGGAAATGATGATTCTTTTCACTCTTGTTCGCACGGAGCAGGACGATTAATGTCTCGGACGCAGGCAAAGAAGCAATTTTCTCTTAATGATCATATCAGGGACACGCAGGGTGTTGAGTGTCGCAAAGACATTGACGTACTGGACGAGACACCAAAGGCTTATAAAGACATTGATGCTGTTATGGCCGCGCAATCTGACCTTGTTGATGTGGTTCACACATTAAAGGCAGTTGTTTGTGTAAAGGGATAATTGAAAGGAAAATGGAATGACAGAAAAAGTAGAACCAAAGTGGGCGCATGATTGTGATTGGTGTACGTTTCTCGGAAACGTGAGGGAACATGATTTATATTTTTGCGTAAAGGGGTCAACCGGCCCGCAGCTCACCGCGCTCGCCGTGACAGTTATCGCCCGATGGGGTGACGACGGTCACGAATACAAATCTGGCTTTTTCCACGCAAATGATCGCGAACTACTTGAAGCTGAACGCAGGGCAAAAGTCGCTGGACTTTTATAAACCACGAAAGGAAAATAATATGTTTGACGCAATTGGCATTGGTTTGATGGCATTTATAATTGGTGTTGTAATTGGTTATAATTTAGGAATGACCGAAAACAAAGGGAGAAAACATTAGGGAAACCGAGATAAGGGTTTCACTGTCCCCGCGTTGGGGTTTACCTGGGAATCGACCGGAGCTGCGTTTTGGGGCTTGACTTTCTTAAGGTTATGTGAGATAATGTGTTTAGAAAGTTTGGAAATGGAAATGATGACAGAACAATACATTGGAACAATTGATGAGCTTGAGGAAACGGACGACGGAATGTTTGTGCGGTTTGATGCTATACCGAGCGATCAAGCAGGTGCGGCGTGGGAGGACGTAACATCCCATTTGTTTGAAGGTGAGATAAACGCTGCGTTTTGGGGTGGAAAGGCATCCGAGCTTGATTTTGGTGTTACTTATAAACTTACCGTGAAACCGGGAGCAAATGAAGTTACGGACTGGAGCGACATTTCTGACGTTCTTGATGTCGAAAGGGCATAAATGTTTGATATTGGAGATTTGGTAAAACACAATAGGTGGGGCAATGATGGGATTGTGCTGGATGTGGTGCGGCTCGCGGATGATCTCGGTCTTCTCTATAACGTACATTGGGCCGATGCGGAGGAGGGTGTCGGCGGCGAGGCGCAAGCCACGTTCGTGCCTCCCAAATATCTTGTGCTTGTGGCAAAAGGAAAAATATAGTGGAATATCAAGTCATCTGTGTTGAGAACACGGTTCAACCAATGTACGTCGGACGACCGATCTTCGGTCCTGCGAGCGAAGAGGCTTGCGAAGGCTTCATGGAGGGCTTTGCTTGGCACCCGGACCTGGACGGTTTTGTGGCAGATTCGGTGATAATCCGAATTGAGGAAGTAGAATAAAAAAACGGGGTGTAGCTCAGTTTGGTCAGAGCGCTTGGTTTGGGGCCAAGAAGCCGCAGGTTCGAATCCTGTTGCCCCGATTGAAAGAAAAAACAAAATGACTGAAAACGAAAAAAAATATGACGCTATATGTGCCGACCTTCTGGAGAAAATCCAGCAGTCTTCATTGGTTCGTGCTGAATTGCTGGCACAAATGGTCGTGTGGTTGAACGACCTTGAGAACGCAAGTTTTACGGTTGTACCGTTCGACCAGAAGAAAGATAAATAAATTGACTAAAAACAACAAAACAGAATTTGATAAAATGGTCCAAACTATTATGGACGCTCCAATAACCCAGGAGGGGATAAACATAGTATGTGAAACTCACGGCAAGATGATGGGTGTTTGCAATACAGATGAAAAGTTTCTCCAACGCTTTATTGAGTTGTGGCCCAGACGCGGGGAAAGAGACACCTTTTCTGAAAAAGTCATGTGGGCGGAAGATACGAAACGAATTATGGACATTCCTTTGACGGCAGCGGACGCCAAAGGCACTTCCTATAGTCCAAAAGATGGGGCAAAGGAAATATTAAAAATCTGGCAACAGATGCACGAACATGAATTGTTCCACTCATCGCATGGATTGGAGCGTTGGTATATAATTTCGAAAAAAGTTCACGATGCTGTCATGATGACTGCGGAAGATGATGAGCCTATCAAAGATGCCTATGATTTGGAACTTGAACGAGATATGCGAAGAAGGAAAGAAAATGAGTAAAAACAAAATGACTGACAAACAAAAAATTGAACTGCTATCCAAAATCGTGCAATGCTTGTGCGAAGAAATCCAATTTCTCGCCGCCGAGGCTGGCCACGGAGGCTGCTGCCTCGGATCGGGCACAAAACATCTGATGCGAAAATTGAAAAATTCAGAGGAGAAAGAATAAAATGACTGAAAAAGAACATACCCCAACCGCTGACGAGGAACTTCCTTGTTTTGATATTGGCGATTTAGAGCCATCATACCCCTGCATTATGCGTTGGCTCGATGAGGAAGACCGAGCTGCTGAAGAAGAAGAAACAAAATGAACGAAGATGATAACGGAGAATGGTGGTGGGATTCACAATGATTATTCCAGATGACTGGTTTCTGCTTGGAAAAGTAGAAAGAAAAGAACTGCTTCGATGCAAGTTTTTGTGCAGACAATACAAAGTTGCGTTCGAAATCAAAGCAACTGACGGATCCAAGTCTGAAGTATGGATTGAGGATCCCGAGGCAGTTTATGCAATTCGAGAAGAAATGTGGGATCACAAGTGGGCGACACATAAAGATTGGCTGGAGCAAAACAAAGAATATGAGATGTTTGACCCAATTGATATAATGGAAGGTGCGATGGAAACACCCGCAAGCAGTTATGTTCAGACGCAAAGACCTGCGCCTGTTGGTTTTCCAAAGCCGGGAAGAAGAAGGAAATAAAAGATGTTTAAAAACCTGAAAATGTGGGTGGAGATCCTCGGTGACTTTGCGATGGGGTTGATCAAACCGGACGACAAGGTGAACCGCCGCCTGTTGTACTGGCTGATTCTCCCGTCGTTTTGTGCGGTCGTTGTCATTTCATTAGATAATGATGACAAAAAAGTTCAGAAAACTATGGACACCTGCGTGTCGGATTGTCCGACACTTTGCAAGGTAGCGATGGACAACCCATCGAATGGAATGCAATGCATGTGGACTTGTATTAACCAATGTCAGGAACCCGAAGATGAATAAAAAAGGATTTACTCTTATCGAGATGGTTATTGTTGTTGCGGTAATTGCTGTTCTTGCAACTGTTGCAATAACAAATTATCAATCTCATCAATTGCGATCAAAAGACAAAGAAGCAGTCTCAATCCTACGCGGGCTCGTTCAAGCACAAAAACAATTTTATGCTGAAGAAGGGTGTTATGCTTGGGTGATGCCTCCTAGTGGACTTATCCCACCCAAGCCCCAAAAACGACCTTGGCTCGGTGGTTGGCGACAAAGTTGGCAACCCAGATGGGGCCGAACGTGTCTTGTCCCGTGGGGAGCCTACCTAAACTTCAATCAATTTGGCTTTCGTCCAGTTAACAGTATGGTTTATTTTATTTACTATTGTGGGGCAACGCTCATGGATAGCGGTCCTGAGTTTGCTTGTGCAGCTTGGGGAGATTTGGACGGAGATGGTGTAATCAATCGCTGGGACTATTGCAGCCAAAAGGGAGTTTTTGGTATGCAGTGCGAAAAAGGCGAATACAAGAAATGGAAAGCAGGAGTGTTTTAAGATGAAAGCAAAGAAGAAACTAAAAAAGATTAAAGAGGAGCTGGATGCTTGGGAGAATCGTGGCGTAACCCCGAACCAGCCCAGGACCGAGCGCCCCGGCATACTTGTTGCAATTAGAGATATTGTCGATGGCACCCATCAAGAAGAACCAAAACCAGAGTTTAAGCCTGGCGATTTCGTGTGCGTTTTATTCAACGAAGATCAGATGGAGTGTCAGGAGGTACAAATTTTCGACGACACCAACTACGAAATTCAAGAGATGGAGGATGACGGAACCAGCGCTTTAATACAAGTGTGGGTTGATGTAGAACATCTATCAAAGGTATAAAAATGAAAGCAAAGAAGAAGTTAAAAAAGATCAAAAAGATTCTGAATGGGAGAGCTGACCTCAACATGAGCAACGGCTACATCATTGATGTAATTAGCGATATTATCCATCTTGGCATAGAATCACATCAAGACAAAGAAGAGCCAGAACCAGAGTTTGAGCCTGGTGATTCTGTGAGGGTTGACGTCGGAATTCCAGGGGGCTATGAGTTTCGTGTTGACGCCTTGGAAGGTCACGGCGGATTAAAGGGACAAATTAAAGTATCAGCGTGGGTTGAGCCACAAGACATTGAAAAGATATAAAAGAAATGAAAGCAAAGAAGAAGTTAAAGAAGATTAAAGAGGCGCTGGATCGTTGGGAGGAGCAGGGATTTTCCGGCGGCATACTTGTTATAATTAGAGATATCCTCGATGGCACCCATCAAGATGAAGAAGAACCAGAACCAAAGTTTATGCCTGGTGATAAAGTTGAGTTCCCCGATGAACAAGACTTAATTCTTAATGACTTCGACTGGAAGATAGATGCTTGCTCTCCATTTGTTCCTGATAACCAGAAACGAATGCTATCGGGTAGTGCTGTTGCCACCGAAGACAATATAAGAATTAAAGTCTCAACGTGGGTGGACGACCCCGCTTACCTCAAGAAGGTAAAAGAATGAAAAAGAAAATGGAAAGAATAATTGATTTCAAACCGACGGACGAGGAGAAACGAGAGCTTCGTGCGAAGTTTGGTAAGACGGCTCTCAACAGGGCTCATCGCACCGAGTGGTGGGATCGGTTTTGGTCCACGGCGAGCACCATTGCCGACTGCGCGTTAGTTGCTGTGTACGCCATCCCTCTATTGCCGATCCTGCTGCCTCTCCTCATCATCTTGGGCGTGCTCTTTTGGTGGGAGCACTATTGGACTGACCGACGAAAAGAGCGAGACGCCATAGTTAGCCACCTCAAGAGGGTGCAAGAATGAAAAAGAAAAAATCAGAACCTGTTTCCCCACCAAAGACAATGCGAAAGATGAATTGCGAAAATCCTGGTGAAGCGGAAAGAAAAACAGAAGGATACTTAAACAGGAATCCAGACAAAAAACTTGAAGTTTGGATAAAGGGCGAGTTGGCATATAGAATTGAAATCAAAGATACCAAAATATAAGGTAGGCGACATGATTGAATTTAATGACGGCAGTTATGGTTTGATTTTGGAATATGATGGATATCAATCACCCAAGGCAGCGGTCCATTTTGGTTCCCGTCGCCCAGGTTCCCATTATGGGCAACCATGGCGAGTAAGATTACCAAATGGAAATGATAAATGGTGTTCAGCAAATTCATTTAGGAGGAAGATATGAAAAGCGAAGAACAAATAAAAAAGACACTAA
>Ga0080013_1000298_pt1 | contig 71130 bp, 116 predicted proteins | sample ETNvirenome_6_85_FD_69236 | JGI IMG/M metagenome (GOLD analysis project Ga0080013, IMG submission 69236) | Marine viral communities from the Pacific Ocean - ETNP_6_85 (SPADES assembly) (version 2) | ecosystem: Environmental > Aquatic > Marine > Oceanic | place: Pacific Ocean | collected 2013-06-19
GATTGTAGGCATAGTTACCCCTAGATGGGTAACAAAGATAATATAAAACAAAACATCGCCATAAGCGAACTAAGAAGAGAGGTACAAGATCTCAGAGAGAGATTAGAAAAATGTCAAGAGAGAAATCGTGATTTAGAAGTTCAAACCGATGCTATGAGATCTGTTTTAAGAATTTATCAAAGTTGGGGCCGTCGCCCGGTTTAGAAAGGAAGACTTATATGGAATGTCTGGACCTACACGATCTTGACCACGAAGGAGCTGAGTTTGTTATTGAGAAATTCATAACAGACAATTTCGCTAGCCTACCGGTAAAAATAATAAGTGGCTACTCACGATTTTTTTCTGAACTAATACGAGAAGTTGTAGATCGTCATGATCTCGAATGTCATAAAGAAATGTGGTTCAATGACGGGTGTTGGATAATCACAGATTTTTAAAATAACCCTTGACAACAGACACTAAGAGTGTTATATTAATATTAGAAACAAACAATAGGAGCTATAATCATGATGAGTGGTTTGGAAATTTTTGAAAACGTAATTGAAATTCACCAAGAAGTGGGGGATGAAGAGGCCGGTTCGAAAGAACAAAAGATGATAGAGTATATTAAAGATCTGAAAGCGATTGAGGATCAGATGGAGCCACTCAAAGAGCACAAGAGGGCTCTTAAGAAAGACTTCAAAGAGCAAGGTTGGCTTACTGGAGATGAAATATCCATGACAGTCAAAGCTTACCGAATGATGAAGGCAGAAGACTTCGACTTCGATGAATTTACTAAAATTTATGAAGCTCTTGCAAAGGTCGGAGGAAAACTATAATGATTTTAGAATATTACAGAGTTCGCCCAGATGCTATTCCTCCAAGCAGAGCAAACCCATCGGATGCTGGGTTGGACGTTCACTTCAACCCAGATGATGGAGAAGTAAAGGGAGTCCATCTTGAGCCGGGAGAGAGCACGTTGTTCTCGACCGGCTTGAAGTTCGGAGTTCCCCATGGTTATATGCTTGAGGTTAAGAATAGAAGCGGGAATGCTTCAAAGCGAAGCCTGCTTGTAGGCGCCTGTGTTATTGACTCTGGCTATGATGGAGAGGTTTTTGTTAATCTTCATAACGTCGGACGTGAGACTCAGTTCATTGAGCGAGGCATGAAGATTGCACAGATTGTAATGGTTCCGGTCGTTCACTTTCGAGCACTGGAAACATCACAGGACAATCTTTACAACTGGTATCCAATTACAATGAGTGACAGAGGTTCACAAGCGCTTGGCTCGACCGACGAACAGATAGCTCAAACTGAAAAGATTGACTATTTTGGTATGCCAGTGGGTTGGGAACTTGGAGACAAGCTGTGAAGATTAGAAAATGCCTTTCATACGATGACGTTTTATTGGCACCACAATATTCCGACATTAAATCTCGTTCGGAAGTTTTGATTGGCAGCGCCCTGGATGATGGCCGACTCTTTGACCTACCCATTGTTTCTTCCCCCATGGACACACTAACAGAATCTTCAATGGCGGCCGCGATGAACACTGCGGGTGGCTTGGGAATTATTCATCGATATAATTCTATAGAAGATCAGGTTGCCATTGCCATGGCTGTAGAACTAGCCGATGTTCAAACCGTAGCTGCAGCAATTGGAATTAGCGGAGACTATTTTGAAAGAGCAACCGAGTTGGCGAAAGCTGGAGTTGGCATCTTTTGTTTGGATGTAGCCCATGGACACCATATTATGATGCGAGACGCAATCGAAAACATCAGGCGCAATTACCCAGGCATTCACGTTATAGCTGGTAATGTAGCAACTCGCGAAGCTTTCGAAGATCTTGCTAATTGGGGCGCTCACTCCATTCGTGTTGGAATCGGCGGAGGCTCTATATGCTCCACCAGAATCCAGACTGGTCACGGGGTTCCGGCCCTTCAGTCGATTATGGATTGTGCCGGGGCTGATGTCAAGACGGATGTTAGAATCATAGCCGATGGTGGGATAAGGAATAGTGGTGATATTGTAAAAGCACTCGCTGCTGGAGCAGACTTTGTTATGCTCGGATCTCTGCTAGCCGGGACAAGCCAGACACCAGGCACGGTGATGACTGGGATGGGTGGAAAGAAATACAAATCCTACCGAGGAATGGCAAGCAAAGAGGCGCAGCACGATTGGAGAGGAAGACACAGTTCAAACGAGGGAATATCAACAACAGTTCCTTTTCGTGGAGACGTGAAAGAAATTCTTGCCGATTTAAGTAATGGGATCCGAAGTGGGTTTTCCTATTCGGGAGCAAGAAATATTTATGAACTCCACCTTCACTCTCACTTTGTTATGCAAACTCATGCTGGTCAAATAGAAAGCAATACACACATCTTAGGAAAAAAATAGATGTCCGACTATGGAACGAGGGACAAGAGGATTTCTTTTATGGATACAGATAAGAGAAATGCCGACTTAATGATTAGGCTGAAGCACGATGGCTTAACCAAAACAAAGTTTTTCAGAGCAATCCTGACGGGATATTTGGAAAGAGATCACATTATTATTAATTTTGTCGAGAGCTTAAAGGAATCTTCTGGTGCTCAGAGTAAGAAAAAATCAAAGATTGTTAAGGATCTGGAAGAAAAGGGGATAGAAAATAAAAGAAAATTTGGCCTAGAAGAGTCGGAAATAGAAAACATTTTTGATATACTTGAAAAAGAGCATCCCGATTTATAAATTTGAGGGTGTTTTTGTAAACCGAGTGACTATTTATAAGTGAAAATTGACCATTCTTTATGGAAAATCAGGAGAAATGTTATGAGCAAAAAGCTTTTAAAAGAATCAACCATCCGCCGCTTCGGTGGCCTTGCCGGGATTAAGCCCGCCAGTACGTCTAACTTTCTTAAAGAATTTGATAATCCCGTATATATGCGCGAAGAGGAAGATGAAGAGTTAGAGGTCGTTGATGACGTTGATGACGTTGAACTTGAACTTCCGCCCGAGGAAGAAGAAATCGAAGATGTCGAACTTGATTTTGAAGAGCCCGTCGAAGCAGAGGGGGATGCCGAAGGTCTTGTGGTGAGTCTCCTTGATAAAGTCAAAGAGTGGGCCGACGAGCAAGGAGTCCAAATGGATGTCCAGGGCGACGAAGAAATCGAAGATGTTGCATTGGATATTGAAGAGCCCCTTGAGGACCCCCTTGAGGATCCTCTTGAAGAGCCTGTCGAGGATGTTGATATTGAGTTTGAAGAAGAGGCCACCCTCGAAGAGATGATCAACTCTATCCTTTCGGAAGATGACGAGGAAGGAGAGTTGGAAGAGGAAAGGGACTGGGGAGGTAAGACAGGTGATTGCAAAGGCCAGAGCACCCCGGAGTGTCGAGAAAAAGCAAAGAAGGACTACGAGTCGCAATCAGAATCAATCCAGGTTGTAGACGATGAAAAAGTTATTCAAGAAGTTACTAAAAGAGTTAAACAACGTCTCGCAAGAATTGCCAAAGCGCGAAAGCGTCAATAATAATAAAATTTACAAAGCTGATACCTCAGCAATTCAAAGTAGAATGCTGGGGTATTTGTGCGTTTGGAGAGTGTAGTGGAGAATGTACTAATCTTTGTCATGGGGGCGATATGCGGAATTTCTATTTATCGCGGAATCATGGTTTTGGTGAACGCTGGACAGGGAGTTTTAATTTTTAGACAAGCAGAGTATATGTGTTTACAACTGCTCGCTCTTTCTTTAGAAGATGCCCACAACATTAAAACGACCAAGCAACAGATAATTAAAAAGTTAGAATACCCAGATAATGTAATCAAACTTACGGGAAATGAAGACCGTTATAGTTTGAATCGATGGAAGAATGAAGCCATTCAAAGGCTGATTCAAAGATACCCCCCTAATTATAAGAAGATAGTCCAGTATCGGAACTGGACGGAAGCAATGAATTACTTTGAAAAACAAAGAAAAAACATTTGCAATTTAGATTAAAAGGAGGTATAATGTTAAATGAAACAGGAGGTAGTTATGCATGCGACCGGGTGGAAGCATCTTAAAATAAACGATGAAAACATTGTTTATATAGTTCAGATTGATCGGATAAAGGGGAAAAGAAAAGAAAATAAGGTTTTGAAAGAAATGAAAGAGTGGGACATGTCCGGGAGTGGTTATAATAATAAAACCAAAGAAGCCATGTATATCTTCACAAAATCTTTTAAAAGCGAGGGTGAGTGGTTAAAGTGGGGAAGACAATTTCCTTATCATCTTATTGAGATTGGAACTAAATCTAGTAAGAAGAAACCATATAAGCTCGGTCTTGAATATAAAGAGCGTCGACAAAGGAGGAAGAGTGTCTGATCCGGATCAAGAGAAAATACCAGAGGAAGGAGAGGAGGCGCCTCCCGAGGAGTCTCTCTTCCATCTCCAACTTGAAGAAGAAGAAAAGCTTAGAACAATTGGGCTCTTTGGAGATGTAAATGCAGCCAGGGCAGAAGAGGTAATCTTTAGTCTTCATGCGTTAAATTTAACAAAGAAAAAAAAAGTCCCAGTTGATTATGAAGATCTCGACAAGGGTTTCACTGAAGAAAACATGGGAGCCGAGTTTCTCATCTCAACAGTTGGAGGGGACGCCTCGGACATGTTTGCTATTTATGATACGGTTCGTTATCTAAGGGACGAGATGGATATAGAAACTTTTGGACTAGGAAAAGTAATGTCGGCCGGAGTTCTTTTGCTAGCTTGCGGTACCAAAGGGAAAAGAAAGATAGGTAGAAACTGCCGGGTTATGGTACACGGAGTGGCTTCTGGAACGCAAGGCAATATTTCCAATCTCAAGGTAGAGATGACAGAGATTAAAAGAATTCAAGAAATGTATGTCGAAGCGCTAGTAGAAGAAACAAAACTAACAAAGGCACAATTAAAAAGAATGATGACAAAGAATGTAAATGTTTATCTTTCAGCCGAAGAGGCTATTAAATATGGGATTGCAGACATCATTGTTTAGGCTTAACAGAAATTTGAGGACTAATTATTAACATGGATGAATTAGATTTATTAATTGAAAAACATTATAGAAAAAAGAAAAACAATTTTGATTCAAATGAATTATTGGGATTGGTAGAAGACGTGCTGGGGGGCCTTTTTGAGCGTAAAGCTGCCGGGACACCTGAACTATCGGCTGCTGATGATCCCGAAAAGCTGAGTCCCGATTCGGGAGCTACGGGCGGCAAAAAGTTATTAGATATTTCCGTAATTTCCAGAAAATTAATCAGAGGAACCGAATCGTCAGCTAGGCTTCCGGATGTTGAGCAATCATTTGAAACATTGAGAAAGACTAACCCATATATTGAAGGTTTATCCAGTGCAAGTAGGGAAGAGTTTTCAAAGCGATTGATTGAGGCTTTGAATCATTATTTTTCTCCACCACCCGAAATATTAGACAAGCCGTGTGTTGGAATTGGTGCAATGCTGACTAGACATGTTATTTTAGATGCATACTTGAGCATATTTAAGGAATATAACGCACAATCTGCTGGTTTTGCTAATGAAAATTTTGTTTCTGCTCTTGTGGGTGGTCAAACAGTTTCCATCGAGGGTGGTCACACATCTATAGCGGATTTTCAACTAGCCAATGGAGCATACGGAGTTTCTTTGAAGACAGCAGAGTATAAGGGTAAGTTGTCCGGATCATTCACAAATATGATGAGGACTCTGGGTATTAAATTTCGCACCAGTCGGGGACGTAGATTCTACAGCGACAATGGCACCCCGGTACACTCCAATGGTTTGTATTATCTTCTCTTTAACAAAACGAAAGACTCACATATTATAACGTGCTTTAGGGTCGATAGAGAGAAAATAATTAAAGAGCTAGAGAGAAGGGCGACCGAGAAGTGGTCTGGCGTGAGTTTAGACGACGATGGTTATTTTGTGTTTAGTAGCGCGCCAGATAAAGATATCAGTAAATATATTACTGGGATATTAAATCTTGACTTTAGTACCATTGTTCAGGGTGACTCCCTCGGCGGCATTTCCGATTTGGCGGTAGCGGAAGAAAATATCAAAATGATATTGCCCGAGGTGGAAGCGGTAGATGCTGAAAATATCGCTAAAATAATTGAAACCATCGAAGCGTTGTCAACCTTTTATTCAATTTTTTCTAACGCCGTATTAGAATTTGCTACTGATCCTGATTACGAAATACTTTCAAAAATCAAGGAGGATTTAGAAAAGGCGGCACAATTTGAGCCAGAGAAATTGATCTCTAATGAATGTTGAAAATAATCCTTGACATTTAGTTCAAAATAGGTTATAATATAATATAAACGCATGAGGTGTTCATTGACCAAACATTATGGTTCTGGCTCAGAGATGAGTCAAAAGATTCTTAAGGGAATCAATGTGTTAACAGACAACGTAGCTTCGACGCTTGGGCCCAGGGGAAGGAACGTTATTCTGCAAGAGAAGAATAAGCGGCCCATTATCACTAAAGACGGTGTGACCGTAGCAAGCTTCATTGATCTTGAGGATCCAATTGAGAATGCGGGAGCCCAAATTATTAAACAAGCAGCCGCACAAACAAACTTAGATGCTGGTGATGGCACAACAACTGCCACAGTTTTATCGAGGGCAATACTCAATAAAGCACAGAAGTATATTTCCTCTGGAGTTCCTCCTATTGAACTGCAGCGAGGGATTGAGAAAGCAGTTGAAGTTATTGTTAAGAATTTAGAAGAGTCCTCTACCCCTATTACATGTGAAGAAGATATCATACATATTGCAACCATTTCCGCAAACAATGATAAGCACATTGGGAACTTAATAGGTCGCGCTGTTAGTGCTGCTGGTAAGGACGGCGCTATCACTGTCGAGGAGGCGCGCTCTCACCAAACCAGTCTAGACCTTGTTGAAGGTTTCAGGATGGACGCTGGCTATGCAGCAAGCGCCTTTATCACCGACGAGAGGAGAAGGGCTGTCACATATGACAACCCACTGATCCTGGTGACCGATGAGAAGATCGAGCATGTTCAAGATATTATGGGGATACTCGAACTGTGCGCTAGAGAGGCGCGCCCTCTTGTTTTTGTAGCCACCGACGTCGAGGGGCAAGCATTGGCAGCTATGATTATGAATGCCATGCGAGGAACATTAAAAATTGCAGCAGTCAAAGCGCCCAGGTATGGCGAAGAACGACAGAACATCCTTAAAGATTTGGCTCTCTCAATCGGTGCTCAGTTTATAAGTAGATCCACCGGTCGAAAGCTTCAAGATGTTAAACTTGTTGATTTTGGAACAGCTAGCAGGATTGATATAACGAGAGGCCAGACAACGATTGTGGGTGGTGAAGGCGACACAGATCTTATTGACCAACAGATCGACGACTTGAAAGCTGATTTAATCGAAGAAGATAATCTTCACGAGTGTGAAAAGATTCAAGATCGAATCGCTCGATTGGCAAGTGGCATCGCTATAATTCGAATAGGAGCGGCTACTGAAATTGAAATGGTCGAGAAAAAACACAGGGTCGAAGATGCTCTTGAAGCGGTACGATCTGCTCAACTGGAGGGCATTATTGCCGGAGGGGGCACAGCTTTGATAAGGGCCGCTTCAGCTTTAGAGGTTGAAGTTGATAACGAAGACCAACTACTTGGTGTTGAGATTGTTAAAGAGGCCGTTCAAGCACCGCTTCGACAGATGGCCATTAACTCTGGAAAATCTCCAGACATTATTTGTGAAATAATTTTAAAAGAAGAAAGTAATTGTGGTTACAATTTTATCTCTGATAACGTTGTGGACATGATTGAGGCCGGGATTATTGATCCGGTTAAAGTTACAAGGACAGCTTTACAAAATGCAGCCTCAGTAGCGGGTACACTAATTACAACAAACTGTGCCATAATCCAAAGTTGAAAACTATTTAAGGATGATGGGGAGGACGCATGAGATGTCTGAGGATGAAGTCAAAAAGGTGGATATTATTGAGCTTGATGGGAAGCTCGCCAGACTTTTTGACGGAATCGACGGGATCCGATCCAGCCAATCCAGAATGTCGGAAGACATTGGAAAAATTAAGGAAGCAGTCTACAATCCAGACGAAGGACTTTATGCGCGCCTCAGAAATCTTGAGCAATGGAAAGAAACATCTTCTAAAATTACTTGGGTTATCATGACGAGCATCATTGGTTTGTCCTCGGCCACAGTGTGGCATACTTTTTTCAAATAAAGCGTGATAATTAAAATGAAATATGCGATGTATTATGAGAGGTGTCTTTGCGTGTAAATATAAGCTACTCCATTGAACTAGAAGACGTACCCAACGAGGTGTCACGAATTTTGGAAGAATGTGAGATCTCACTGCGGGGAATTCATGATAATCTTAACCGTGCAATCGGCCAAGACCCCCTTGGCGTGATTGAAGAATTAGACAAAGTAAGAATAAGCCTAGCTAAATTAGATTTAAAGCTTGGGGATTCTATGCAAATATTGTCGGGGTATGTTCAGACCATAGCCGTTAGGCCCGAAATGGAGCAGAAGGCTATGATGGAGAATGATATCGTCGAGGAGGAGAAAGACAATGATGAAGAAGTTTAAGCAGGGAGACTATGTTTATATACCTTCCAATGTAAGACTATTTCGTTTTGAAAAAAATAAGCCACAACATTTTCCGGATTTTAAAGAAACCAAAACAACAGAAGAACCGAAGCATTTAATGTTTGTTAATAAAGTTGATGACAGCTGGATCCGAGTATTTTATAATGGTGAGTTGTGGTCAGTTAATGAAGAGAATGTTTATGAAATTGAGGAGGCGCAATGAATGTTAGATTTGTGGAAGTTTTTGATTCCGGGGTTGGAACGTGCTCAAGAACTTATTTACTTAGAACAGTTTTTATCAACCCAGACTACGTGGTATGCTTGAGAGAGGATCACGATACAACCAATCTTTTGAAAGAGGGCAGACTTCCAGAAGATTTAGATGCGAGACAGTCTTTTACGCGAGTCTCGATTAACAAGGGAACCTATGGACAAGATATCGTCGTGGTTGGCCCAGTTGAAGAAATTTATAAAAGATTGGACTTCCAAAAGAAACAATTATTAAAAGGATAGAAGTGGAAATCGCATGTAAATTTAAAGAACTCGGAGAGCTAGAACCAGCTATCCAGGCGACGGCAGACGATAGGAAAAAACTAGGAAAATACGATCGCACCAATTTGAATGTAGAGGGGCTGGGGTATAAAAAGTGGGCCCTGGTAGCTTACATTATACCAGATGAGCCCATTCAAAGATATCTTAATGATGGGCTTACTGAGCAGCAAATTGTTGAAGGGTGCATCGCATTTTTAAATCAACCACCAACAAAAAGATCCAGAAAACCAAGATACGGCCATTTGGAATGCAGGTACTTTGTTTTTCTTGAAGAAATGATAAGTGTTTCTCTTGTTGTAGATCAGAGAAATAACAAGTATTTTTGGGGGAGAGGCACCAAAACTTCGCCTCGTCGAAAAATGAGCAATCGCGGGAGGCCGAGAAAATCCAAATGAGTTGTCCTACAGTGATAAAAATGGGCCTAGAATCTATCGAGTGGCACTTGATGGAGGCCTATGATGTGTATGTTTCTTTTGAGGACGACGGCTTGGATGAATATTGGTTCGACCCAGATAGTTACGAGCAAGACAAAGGTGTCGTCTCTATCAACTCGTCGGAATCGCTAGAACATCAGCTTCACACCCTTCTGCATGAAGCGGGACACGTTGTTCTACGCGCCAATCCAGAGAGTTTCCGCTCTCCCTTCCCTCCTTTGTGTAGGACTACGTTTGAAGGTCGCCTGGAGATATTGAGAGAAGAGGTGCTAGCTTGGGATAAAGCGGAACACATAGCAGAGCTTTTGTCTGTGCGGCTCGACGAGGGCCGCTGGAAGAATAGCTATAAAAAGGCGCTAGAGAAATATGTAAGATGGACGATAAAGGAGATCCAAGATGATGAAGAATAACATTTTTAAAATTTGTTTTATTATGTTTGCACTGATGATGCAAGCATGTAGTGAATACGAGGTAGTAAATATTCCTCCGAACACAGGGGTCGCCCCGGACGAGCCCGATGACCGAGTTCTGTTCCCCAACCCGGAGAAAAACATCGACCTATCAGATGGACCTGTGGACCTGGGAGACCCCCTCATTCCCGACATTGAGGTGAGCTTCATCCAGCATGATTTTGGTATTCGCGAACTAACCGATCCGCCTGTCGATGCGAATCTTGAAATAAGAAATGTAGGAGACTATCCCCTGAGAATTAGCTCTATAACACAAACGGCCATATCTAACTCTTTTGTCCTGGCGCCCCTTGCAAACACAGAGATACAGCCAGGGGATATGGAGAACTTAATAATTAGTTATTTGGCCACCCAACATGGCCCCGATGCAGACGTGATAAGGATACAATCAAACGATCCCGATGAAGCGTCCGTTGTGATTTTAGTAGCCGGGAACGGCGCCACTCCAGTGTTAGAGATTGATCCACCTTCTGTGGATTTTGGGAATGTAGACATCCTCGCACCACCCCCGCCGGTAACTTTACAATTAACAAATACTGGCACCGGGTTGTTAGAAATAAGTAAAATAGAGGAAGCGGAATCCAACCCCGATATTAACATCAGCTCATACCCTACCTTGAAACTCTCTCCGGGAGACCAGACCACTCTGGATGTTTCGTATTTGCCCACCGACTCTGGAAGTGATAAAGAGAAACTAAATTTTATTAGCAACGATCCCGCCTTCCCAGTTCATTCAGTAATTGTTGAGGGAGCCACCGCCGACCCAGATATAGACGCACCCACGCTGGTTGATTTTGGTCTGCTAGACGTCGGCGTTACTGTTAAGAAATCTATAGCTATTGACAATGTGGGTATCGGCATCCTTAACGTCAGCGGGGTTTACTTTACTAATAGCTCTGCAGCTTTTTCTATTGCCAAGAACTTTTCGGGAGATATCGCACCCGGCGCTTCCGAGAAGATTAAGGTAGAATATACACCGGACGACGTTGCTCCGGACTCCAACAGCATCGAGATACTATCGAGTGATCCAGATGAACCCTCTTTCATTGTTTCTCTTATCGGAGAGGCTGGCATACCGGAAATAGATGTTAATCCTAATAGCATTGACTTCGGCGTGCTCGATGTGGGAGACACTCTGGCAAAAACCATTAAGATTAGTAATGTAGGTACGGGCACTCTCCATGTTAGCACCGTCTACTTTACTAATAGCACGGCAACCTTCTCTATCATCCAGAGCTTCACTGGCGTTATCCCCCCAGCTTCGTCCGCCGACATCGAGATCGAGTACCAGCCCGATGATTATATTCCGGACTCCAATAGTTTGCATATCTTGTCGGATGATCCTCAGATGCCCACCTACGTGGTATCCATGGCGGGAGAGGCGGGCATACCCGAAATAGAAGTAGACCCCCTCAACATCGATTATGGAAGTGTATACGTGTATGGCAACCCCGCAGTAGAGAAGGTGAGGATAGCCAATGTGGGTACTGGAAAGCTCCTGATCAATTCGCTATCACTGCAAAAGGGAGTTCTTTTTTCTTGGAACCCTCTAGCAAATAACGTGGTTGACCCTGGGTTTTCCGTGGACTTAGAGGTGGTTTATACTCCAGTAACCTACGCCCCCGACACTGATGAGTTGTCGATAGACTCAAACGACCCGAATAACCCACTTAGCCTGGTGTCTTTGGAGGGTTGGGGGTCTGCCCCGCAACTGGAAATATATCCAGACCCTTATGATTTCGGAACTGAGTACCTTGAGTGCGATAAGGAACGCCCCATTGATTTAAAAAATGTGGGAGACGCGACCCTAGAGATAACCAATGTAGAATATTTCACCTCCTTCCCCAATCATTTTTCTATTGATTACGATTTTGGTGTGAATGGTCCGTTCCCGTGGAATATACCAGGAGGCTCCTGGCACTCTGTTTATTTAGAGTATCTGCCTATGGATGTCACCACAGATTCCTCTTTTATTAAAGTCCACTCCGATGACCCCCAGATCCCCGTGGCCATCTCGTATCAATACGGACAAGGTGCATATTATTCATCTGTAATGGATACTTTTACCCAGAGCACGGTAATGATGTCAGATATATTGTTTATCATTGATAACTCTTGCTCCATGGGAGGATGGCAGACTCATGTGGCCACCAACTTTGACTCCTTCATTACTGTATTCCAGAACTCGGGAGTCGATTTTCACATAGCTACGATCACCACTGATCAATCTACTTTCGTGGGAAACATCATAGACACAAATACAGTGGACCCTATCGCGGAATTTAATACACAGGCTCAAGTTGGAACTTACGGTTCCGGCTGGGAAATGGGGCTTGATATGGCATACGACGCACTACAGCCAGGTGGAGAGGCGGCTCCTGGTTCTATCTTTGAGCGACCGGACGCCAAAATGTCTTTAATCTTTGTTTCTGACGAGCCAGACTCGTCCCAGCAATTTTCCAATAAGCTTGATTATTCCGCATATTTCAAGACTGTTAAGCTAAGCTCTTCGCGGATCATCGCTCACGCTGTTGGTGGCGACTGCCCCTCGGGATGCTATATACCAACCACGAACCAATATGGGTACGTCTACAATTCGTGGGCGAGTTGCGGTAATGGCTATGATGATGTAGTAACTGATATGGGTGGCACCTACTTGTCCATGTGCGACACGGATTGGGGTTTGAAGATGGAGACATTAGCCAAAGATTCTATTGTCAAGTCCTCTTTCGAGTTGTCCGACACGCCGGTCCAGTCCACCATCGAAGTGGTGGTAGGCGGCGTTTTAACGGGAAACTGGACATTCGACCCCCTCATCAACAGTGTGGTCTTTGATCCATCATACGTGCCTCCTGCTGGTAGCATCATCGACATTAGTTATAATATTCTTGGAGGATGCTGATGAGCACCAGAGTTGACAAGCCGTGGGGATACGAAATAATCTGGGCTCAGACCGATAATTATGTGGGGAAGCTTCTTCACATAAATTCGGGCCAGAGACTTTCCAAACAATATCACCAAGTAAAAGAAGAAACTATTTATGTTTTAAGGGGAGTTTTGTACAATTATGACGAGGCTGGCAAGAAACACAGGCTCGTCAGTGGGGAGTCTTTTCATGTTAGTCCGGGTCAAATTCATCGGTTTGAGGCGTGGGGTATAGCACCGACCGAATTGATGGAGGTTAGCACCAATCACCTCGAAGATGTGGTTAGACTTGAAGATGATTATGATAGAGAATAATCTTTAGAATTTGGAAATAGAATAAACTATTTATTGTGAGGAAAACAAATGTCTTTCACCAAAATAGATCACATCATCGAGGAAAAACTTGATTTACTTCATGAAGAAAAATATAAATTAAGATTATTCAAGGTTGAAATTCTTTTAAGGATTCAATCAGAAACCGGCGTGGAAGAAACATTACAAGATATTCGGTCCATCGGTGGAGTTACGGTGGTGACGGCTATGGATTCATTATTCAGAAAAACCTCGAAATCTTATTTGAGTCACATTGGGATCAAGTTTCATCCCCAAAAAGATTCAACAACTGCGAAAACATTTATAAGAGACCACTTGCTCCCTATCATAAGGAGCACCGAAATTCCTGGGTGTACCGTCATTAGGCTAATGGGCGCGCCGGTACAAATAGGATAATGATAAGGGTGACAATCTCGCCAAAACGTGGGGATACTAAACAGATTTCAAAAGTTGTGGTTCTAAATGACAAAGGAGAAGTTTTGTTATTGCAAAGAAAGAAAGATCAACCTTTTCCGAGAAAGTGGGATTTACCCGGAGGACATTTAATTGTGGGAGAAACTTGGGAAGACGGAGCGAAAAGAGAAACTAAAGAAGAAACCAATCTTGATTTAAAAACTTTGGAGTTGATTTTAGATAAGGGTAAAAATAGGTACTTTAAATCAACAGAGTGGGATGGTGAAGTTTTCAGGGTTGAAGAATTGCCAGAACATGATGATTATATGTGGGTCCACCCAGATAATTTGAGTGATTTAGATATAACACAGGTTTATTTAAAAGTTATCAACCATGCTCTCGACTAAAGAGAGCCAACAGGCACGTATACGAGCATAAAATAATTTTTCTTTTCAACATTATATTGATAGTTACTATTGTAGGTAGGAGATTGCAAGAGGAACCCAAAATAATGACCACGATAAGAAAAGTGTTTTACAAACTAGCCATTTTTACATGTTTTACGCTAATGGTGATGACCCCAGGATGCGACCAGGGGGGACTGGCCCAGTCATTACCCACTGCGCAAATAGATAATAGTTATGTATCCTACAAAGTAGGTTCGGTTTCATCATATGCAGAAAACACATCAAGAAATTCAGCAGTTAGAGTCGAAATAGAGTCTTATGGCGCAACAGTGAGGGGCACAGGTACTTATTTTAAATATAAGGGTCACTCCATGGTAGTGACTGCCGCACATTTATTTGTTTTTGAAGTTCCGACAGTTCTAAAGAGTGAGGCTATAATTACTACTCCACATGAAAAAGTAATTGGCACCCTCGTTTATCTTGACACTATTACCGATATAGCTATCTTTAAGGTTACAACGTTGGATAATAGAAAGGCGGCGAGATTTAACCGAACGCCCGCCTATACGGTTGGCCAAGATATCGTTTATTCTGGCTTTCCTGGGGGGAATAACCTCCTGACGTTTCAGGGAGTGATAATCGGTCAGGGATATGGCACCGATCTTGCTATACAATCATTTGCATGGGGAGGATCATCTGGCTCTGGAGTGTTCGATGAGAATGGCCGCTTTGTAGGAGTGCTCGTTTCAATTATGGTGGGCCCTGGCTATCAAGGTCCACAACTACTTGGCTCCATCGCCTACATTGCTCCCGCAAATCTTATTGACAGTGTTTATTTAAGATATAATTTAGATAAAATGGAGGTGCTGATGAATGATGGTTTTTAAAAACTTAATCAGCGCTGCCGGTATTTTGTTAATGACTTCGTGTATTACGACTATCGATTATGGCTTGAACGCACCGGCCGTGGAAGAAAAAGAAACCATCATAGAATATATAGAAGTCGAAGTGGAGCCCGAGGTCGATGTTTGGGTGGACTCCTTCACGCAGGTGGGTGCTTTTGACGCGATAGATATTGTTTGGGTTATCGATAAATCTTGCTCCATGAACTCACACAACACAAGCCTCCTCGCTGGTGTCGAGGCTATGATGAATAGCCTCCCTATTGATGTTAATTGGCGCTTAAAAATGATTACTGCTGGCTCATGGGCGTTACAGGCTACAACCTTTCCCTTGACGCGGGGGGACACCCCTCAAGATGCTTTGAACATGTTAAGCCAACTACCTAACGATGGCACCGAAGCTGGATTCGACGCTATAAAAGAGTATGTTTTGACAGATGCTTACGCTCAAACTTGGCTGCGATATGACGCTGCGTTCTTGGTTGTTTTTGTTTCAGATGAAGAAGAACAATCAACAATACTAGTTAATGACTTTATTTCATGGTATGATAAATTCAGAAAAGGATCTTATGCTGCGTCGATTATAAATGTAGAGGGGGCAAATTCTGTTTGTGCATACCCACCCTCAAGCATTATGACGGGTTTTAAATATATAGAAGCAACCAACTATTTTGGTGGTAACATTATTGATATTTGTGAATCAGATTGGGCAACCGCAGTGGAGGAAGCCACCAATGAAATTGAGCCGTATGAAGATTATGCGCTTACCCACTATCCTTTCGTGGACACGATTGCCGTCTTTGCGGACGGAGAAGTTTATTATGACTGGCACTATGAATTGTCGGACAATCGAGTTTATTTTGACGTCATTCCAGAAGACAACGTGCATGTTGAAATTGGTTATGCTGTTGAAAAGTATAACTATATTATAGATCATAAGATTGAAATTGATCTTGTACCCGTGAAAGAAATTAATTTATCTCCTTGACAAAATAAGAATAATGCGTTATACTAGTTATAGTAACTAATTATTGATGAACCGGAGAGAAATATGTTACACAAATTTTTTGATTTTATTTTGCGATTTATGGGATATGTTCCGCGCCACAGAGAGAGACTGTTAGCTCAAGAACTTATTTTGTTGGAGCAGGAAATTTCTAAATTAGAAAACGAGATTGTTGAGCTAAAAGACGAAAATGTATCTTTGTGGGGTATGCTCGATGAAATACATAAATCAGATATTTCTAAAAATCAAAATGCCATCAAGCTTTTAATGCAAGAATTACAAGAAACATTGACCGAAGGAATGATGGATGAGATGTTGAAAGATTTTAAGCCCGTTGGCGAAGCATAGGAGCTTTCATGGAAAACATTTATCTGTTCGATGTGGATGGTACTTTAACTGACCCACGACAACCAATGACCGACGACTTCGCATCGGTGTTTTGGGAATTAGTTAGTTCCAATCCTGTCTATCTAGTCTCGGGGAGCGACTTAGGGAAGATACAAGAACAAGTCCCAGAATATATTTTGGCTCGATGTAAGGGAATTTTCAGTAGCTCCGCAAATCAATTGGATGTGGGCAAAAATTTGATTTATAAAAATGAGTTCCAGCCAGCTCCAGAATTTATAAAGTTCCTCGAAGGACACGTTGAAAATTCAACTTATAAAGTTAAAAGTGGAAAACACATTGAGCATCGGCCTGGGATGATTAACTTTAGCATCGTTGGTCGCAATGCAACGCAAGAACAAAGAGAACACTATTATAAATGGGATAAAAGAAAACAAGAAAGAAAAAGATTAGCTGTTTTAACGATGGTTAAATTCCCCCAGATAGATGTAAAGATCGGGGGAGAAATTTCTATGGATATTTACCCTACGGGGCTTGATAAGCGCCAGTCCGTAAACTATTTAAGAGAGAGGGAGCCCGACAAAAGAATTTGTTTCTTTGGGGATAAAACTACTAAAAATGGGAATGATTATAGTGTGGTAATCTCCTTGGCTGATAATGATAAAGTACATTCTGTAACAAATTATCGTCAAACCAGGGACATTATTTTATCTTATTTGAGAGGAGAAAGTTGTGAGTGATTTAAACGACATTTTTGGAGATGAAGAAGAGAAAGAAGTAGAGGATCTTAAACCAAAACCCCCGTCAAGCTTAGCGCCTCGCGGTATCAGGTCTTTTACCGTTTGCCGCCAACGTGATGAAAGCGGAGTTTCCGGCGAAGGAGTTATCATCGAGGGCGTTGTCCTTGGTACTGGGCAGTGTCTAGTACATTGGCTTTATCCTCCTCCAAGGGGTGGTATCGCTATTTTTGATTCAATGACGGATTTTATTAAAGTTCATATTGAACCACACCCCAGCAATAAAACAATTATAACTTATCAAGATGGGGAACAAGACCACTATGGAGACTAATTATAACTGGAGAAAATGAAAATGAAAACAACAAGATCGAGAATAATGGAAATTATCAAGGAAGAACTAGATGATTCGCTTAAGCCCCAGCCGCTGGACCCAGCAGTTATGCAGAAAACGCAAAAATGGCAACAAACATCAGGCCCCTCTGTGCAGGACTTGATTCTCCAGATTGAGCAGTTGTCTTCGCGTGTTTCCAAATTAGAGCAGAAATTGAAAGTGACACCCACCAGAGGCGAAACGTGGGGAGACACAGACTATGCAGATCTTGGGGATGGAGAATAATGTTAGAAGAGTGGGAAGAATATCAGAGCATTTTAAAAGAGGTCGAACCTTATCAAAAGTGGGCTCGCGCTCAGAATCGTCGCTTTAAAAAATGGATGAGAAAAGGCCCAAAAAGAAAAGCTGCTCCTTATACCAAAGAACCAGTTTTGCAGGGAAAATCTGGCCTCGGCCCACTTGAAGAAAAAGAGCAGTTAGTTCCAGAAATCAAAGAAGAGTTAAACCAAGATATTTGGGACGAGAATGAAAAGATTAGGCCAGAAATTGCTAAAAAATTGTTGATGATCGCCCGAGATTTTTATGAAGGATTAGATTTACCAGCACCAGTTTTAAATGTGACTTTAACTGGTTCTATGGCAAATTATAATTGGACGAGCAAATCAGATTTAGACTTACATATTGTGATAGATTATTCCGCCGTCGATGAAAATATTGAACTCGTGAGACAATATCTGATCCAAGCTAAAGTAAATTGGAATAGGAGTCATGAGATAATAATCAAGGACCACGAGGTTGAAGTTTACGTTCAGAACATAAATGAACCTCACCATTCGACTGGTGTTTACTCTCTTTTAGACGACGAATGGATTTATAAACCAGAGCGCGCCGAGTTTGAAGTAAGCGAAGATGCAATAAAACAAAAGTTTGATGCATTAAAAGAAACAATTAAAATGATCGAGAAGCTCCAAAAAGAAGAAAGGTACGAAGAGGCTTATGGAGACTCTGACAGATTAAAAGAAAAGCTAAGAAATTATCGCCAATCCGGTCTGGAGACTGGAGGTGAATTTTCAGTTGAGAATTTGGTTTTCAAGGCACTTAGAAACGAGGGAGAACTTGAGACACTATCGAATTTGAAGAGAGACGCCTACGATGGTATGATGTCGATAAGTGAGGCCCAAAGGAAAAGATAATGAATGACTACCCTATCTTTCAAGCGCGGAGATATTGTAAGATGGCGAGCCTTTATGAGCGACGTAGAATTTTATTATGGTTTAGTGATTGACTGCGACGACTTCGCTGAAATAGGTTACATGGACTTCCCTTATTATTCATATGACGAGCTAGCGCAATCGGATTACACTACTTTTATGACAAGAAAAATCACTTTATTTTCATTTTATGCACAAAAAATTGTCACTCTTCACCAGTCTGCCGCTGATTTGCCAGTATTTCCCGAGATAGTTCGCCTTTACGAAGCCTCAGAAATTGAAAAAATAACTTGACAAATCATTAAAAAAATGTTATATTATAGTATAAGAAGTTAAAAATTTGTTCAAGGAGTTCTTATGCAAAAGGTTAGCCCAAGCCCATCCGAGCTTGAAATTGAGTTTTGTTTAGCAAATCTCGTGCCTAAATTACAATTGATGGTAGATACCCATTATACCACATATTCTACCCCGACACAAGTGATCGTTGGTAAAACGTTTTTATCCCACCTTAAACCTCCAGTATTGGTCGTTGATAAAGGGCGCGTGTATTGGAAGTTGGTGCTGGAGAATCAAAATGATTTTGGTGGCCACTCGCGCACGGTATACGGCTTTATACGCCGAAGAGACGGAGCCATCTTTAAGGCCGCGACTTATCGTCGGCCACAGACTGAAACCAAATCAGCGATTCGTGGGTATATAACTGAAGACTTTGCCATAGATTGTTTTACCGCACACGGCGTTATATATGCAATGTGAAACGCAACAATTGATTATTGAGCTTTTAGACCAGGAATTGCGAAAAGCGAATCATCCGGCGACGTTGCTCTATAAAAAAGAGATTGAAGATGCAAAGCAGGATTTTATTGAATTTATAAATTCTGGGAAAGTTATTAAGTTCCCGGCTCCGCCCCGCTCTTGACAATCTCTTGACAACTTTTATCTTTACTTTCGTTCCAAAATGGTGTATAATATAGGTATAAATAAGCGAGTTGTGTCATGCGAGACGGCGAAAATAAAATGAGAAATGAGTTTAAAAAAGGACAACTCATTAAAATCCCCAGGGGTGGACTCGAAGGTACGACGGTTATTTTGTTGGATCACAATTCAAAGTCACCGGGCCAAGTCAACCCGAAGCTTCAGATATGGGATGTCTATATAGTCCACTCTCCTAGTCCGTTCTGGAAACCTGGAGAGAAAATCGGTATTCGCGGTTGGGATATGGTGAATTTTAATGGAAGTTAAGGAATTGAAAGTTGGACAAGTTCTGAGATACACTGGAAGTTTAAACACAAATTCGACTTCGTTGTGGATTCTGTTAAGTGAAGAAGGGGGTGGCGACTACTGGCGGAAGGATGGCTCTATTCAACGTCGGTTTCGACTATACGGATATTATGATAGTGCGGCGTCTTTGGATAAAGATAAGCGATATGTGGAATACGACTTTAATTATAAGAATATAAACTACTTTTCAATAGAGGTTCAAAATGAAGTTTAAAACAGGACAAATCATAGGCAATTATTGCTGCAACTTCGATAACGAAGAGCAGTTAATAAGCTCGCATGTGATTATCGAGGTTCTTCCTGACCTATTGAGGCTATATTGTATTTATTGTCATCCTTTCAACGGCACCATCGACCGCGCCACCGACCCGTACACTCACCATAGAATAGCCCATATTCAATCACAAGATGAATCCCAAAACAATTTTTATTGGAGAATCCAAAATGAAGTCTGAAACTTACATACCAGAAGAAACTTATCCAGATGTTGACTTTCCCGTCATGGTAGATTGTAACCCAGCAATCGTCACTTACCCCAGCGGAAAGACTTATGCTTGTGCGGGCTCAACGATTATGCGGGTTCCGGCCGGGACAACTCTCGATGAACTTCCTCGCTGGGTGAAGTGGAAACGAGTTAAGCTTGACACCGAGACAGTTCGCGTGAAAGGTTCCCGAGGAAACTCCTATACCGTCACGAAAAACAACAACACAGGTAAAACCTCGTGTTCTTGCCCTGGCAATAAATATCGTGGGAAGTGTAAGCACACCAAGGCGGCTTTTTCTTCTTGACATTCTCTTTACAATTTAATCCTTGACATAGCCCTCTCCAGGGTGTATAATATAGCATAGCTTAAAGGAGTTCTCCCATGGGAATTAGAAGTGAAGTTGTTGCCTGTTTTAAAAATGAAGCTTATCAGGGATTATCTGATCGCGCCAAAGGAACCATCCAGGAGTATTTTGGAGATTACGTGGAGCGCGGTCCTGAAGGGCTCCTCTTTTATGTTGATTATGTTAAGTGGTATGACAGCAGTTACCCAGACTTGATATCTTTATATAAGGAATTGTTTGAGGCGGAAGAAGACGATTTTTTAATTGTCGTTGCCACCCCAGAACACCCGACTGACGATGAGAGTGATATAGGTGGCTGGTACGAAAATCCCTGGAACGTGTATAAATCTGTAAGTGTTAGCGTTGAATGGGAGAAATCATAATGGAATTTAAAGCTGGACACTACATAAAGAGCAAACAAATGCAGGTTGAAGGTATACTTTTGAAGGTAGATATTGCGCTACCCTTTGCTCCAGTTTCTTTGTTCTGTACCAGGGATGCGGTTTATCCCTTAAACGTAGGAAAAACCATCCACCTTAAACTGAACCCAAAGTATTGGGAGATTGACAATGATAGAGCTTAAACCAGGACAATTGGCGAAGGAATTTACTGCAACAGGTGATGACTTGCTATCAGTTTATTGTCTGCTGGAACGCCCGGTGAAAGGTCGCCTTAAGGCAGTCTGTATTTTTGAGTCAGTAGCAACCCCTTGTGGTGAAGTGTATAATCTCCCTGGCGAAGTAACTACGTTTATGATTTCTATGTTTACTCCTGGGGATTCATATTGGGAAATTGATAATGTTAAGATAACTAATTCATTTCAAGGAACGGGGCGCTAAATGGTTTTACGAGCAGGCGATTTGATAGAGTGGGAGTGGGATTATAATTCCCATAAAAGTTTATTTATTCTATTGGAAGATGTAGAAAGCTCGGCCACCAGCGGTACGTCTCGGCCTCGCACAGGGAGCTTTCGGGCGTATTTAATGAATGATGTTGCGATGTCGGCAAGATTGCCATTTCTTGAGGAGAAAAGGGTGGTTGACTACTTGACTTATGACGCATTTAATGCCGCACTTAGGAAAAATAAAATTAGAAAACTAGTTGATGTTAAATTATTAACTCAAACAACAATGGAGAAAAACCATGATTAAAATTTGTAAACACTGTAAAATTGAATTTAATTTGTATTCCCGACTGAAAAAGCAGGTTGGAGGTTATATAAATGAATGTCCAGACTGCGTTGAAGAGCGCGGCGGCGATGATTCAGAGCCAAAACACTTTGGTGTAACCGGTTCTTGCGACGAGGATGTTTCGATTGTGCGCTTTGATAACCAACAAAAGCGAGATGAATTCCAAAAAGAGTACGGAGAAATTAAAACTCTGAAAGACTATTTCTAGTCTTGACATTCTCTTGACAAAATAATCATTGACTTTAACTCAAAAATCGTGTATAATATACACATAATCTAAGCACAGGAGCTTAAAATGCCATTTCGCGACGAACCATTCTCTGAACCCTTCTATAAAATCATTTCTTCCGAGGAATTTTATGAAGAAAACTATGACTTCGGCGGGTCTTATGACGCCGAGGTCTTCGATTCGGATGAAGAAGAGCTAGACTGTCCCGATTGGGTACAGGAGGAAATTGATGAAGAAATTCCTTTTTAATGAAGGCCCTGTAAAAATCGAGGCTGGGGATATCATTTCCCAGCTTTGTGATTTAGAGGAGTTTCATACTGGCGATTATCGGTGGAGTGAATTAAGGTGTGAGCGTCCCGATGATACTCTGAACTTAATCGAGGTTGCTCGCTACATAATCGTTGGGGCCGAAAATGATGATTGGGACGGTCACGATGAAATTCATGGTCCTGTGTTTGACACTGTTCTCCTATATGCTGCGATGCCCGATTGGGGCGACGAGTGGAACTCTAATTTCGACTGTACGGCTCTTCCTATGTGCGGCTCCCATTATTGGCTTTCGCACAGGGAATTTGACGATGACCCTCGCGAGTGGAAGAAATTATGAAGTTTGAACCAGGAAATATCTTAACACACTTTCCCACCCAGTCAAGATGGATTGTGCTCTCGAAAAAGGAGTTTGAATGGGAATATGCCCATCCTGGCGCGCCTTATGTGATGTCATTTGAGGGATTTTGTTTATTAGTGGGGAAAAAAGAGCACTATTGGGGTGTCAACGACGTAGAAACATTTGTGCTCACTCCACAAGATATGCGCCCCGACGATATGGTGTGGGATGTTGATTATAAAGCTGAAAATTATTAAAAGTTCTTGACAATCTCTTGACAATTTAAACATTGACTTTCGCTGAAAAAGCGTGTATAATATAGGTATAAATAACAGGAGTTTATCACATGGCCTATTCTCATCCATCCCACAAGCGAACTGTCCATTGTAGATATTGCCATCAAAGCGGTCATAATCGCTCATCGTGTCCCACTTTGGCGGGAGATATTGAAACGCTGCGCATTAAACATGGCGATTCTCACCCTAAAGTCGAACTTTATGACCTGAAGAAAGCCAAAAGGCATAAAAAAGGCAAAGAGCGCAAGTGCTCATTTTGTGGGGAGAAAGGCCACAATCGAGCCACCTGCGAGGATTTGAAAAAACAGATGGCCGAAACTCTGGCGGAGAATGCCGTTTATCGAGCAGCCATCCTTCAAAGAATGCGACTTCTAGGAGTTGGTTTTGGAGCTATCATTAGCAGTGAGAGAAACACGAACCGGGTTGACCAAACGGATTGTAATTCCGACCACTATCGGGTTCCACAGGTTATAACTCAAGTTAATTGGGATAATATTAATTTTTGGAATACCAAATATACTTATTTTGACGATGATAGTCCCTTTTTTACAAGACCATTAACGGATTTGCATAGGATGCGCCCTCAAATGACAGGCTGGCCCTGGGATGAGGGAATTATAAAGCTCATTATGATCGAAAATACTGCTTCTGAATGGATTGGCGGGACACACTGGCGATACGATGATCGAGATTCGTTCTTTACGACCGTTGAAAGCCCGGTTCCGTCGATTGAACCCCCGACCGGATGGCTCCTCGGTGGAACCAGAGTTATTAAAAAAGCTTATAAACAGCGTGAAATATGGGAAGGAAGTTTATAAATTCTTTTTCGCTCTTGACATTCTCTTGACAATTTTTTTCTTTACTTTTACGCGAAAATCGTGTATAATGTATACATAACTTAAAGGAGTTCTTCATATGTCTGAACAAATCCGACGCATCACCACTTTGCTTGCGCGCACCGATTTAACAACTTCAACGCGGTCTTTCGCTGAGTCCCTGCACGGCTCCTGCAAAAAGTGGGGTACGCTCACCGATAAGCAGTGGTCCGCATTCCAGAAGATGGAGGCGCGTTTTAGCCCAAAGGTCATGGCTTCACAAAAAGCCTGGAAGGACGCCTGGAATGAGGAAAAGGCTTCTAACCTTAGAATCGCCGCCGAGTATTATCTAATGAATCCTCCCTATTTTGGTGACGCCGCTAACTCGATTATGAAGGATAAAACTTATGTTCCGAGTGAAAAGCTTTATCGCAAGATGGTCGAAAACAAATATGTTCAAAAGGTAATTGCAACCAGGGCAGCCGACGCGCTTTATCCTGCGGGCTCCTTGGTAAAAGTTCGCAAGACTGCGCGCAAGCAAGCATATCGCTATCGTGACCGTATCGCTATGGTAGTTTCGACCGATGGCCCTGTTTATTCCGCCGCAAAAGGAGCTAAAACCTACACAATTTTGCCCTTCGGGGAATCAGCTACCATTCAAATTCAAGAACGGTGGCTCAAAAGGCATCGAGGGTAAAATGAAAACCACAGAAGAAAGTCCCTGGGATGACTTGGTGAAAACCAAGGAAGAAGCTGCACAGTTGAAGGTCGGGGATACGGTATCTGTGTTTGAACAGCGCTGGCAGGAAGTCCACGGGACTAGCGATAGAGAAGTTCAACGCCTTATTATCACCGACTGTGGGATAGGGTGGCTTGAAAGTGTGGTTTTGTTAAATAAATACCCAAATCATGAAATGGTAGTAAAAGTACCATATGTCAGGCGTTTAAGGCGCGCATGGTTGGTGGGAAAGAAGTGGCGAAAGCTCTGATTTAAACTTGAATTTGACCGTGGGGGTCATTATAACTTATATTGTAGCCCGTTGCTAGATAGGGCTACCTCTTGATTCTAAGGGTTGAAGGTTGAGTATCGCACAGGATGTGAAAAAGGCTTTCTCTCTCCATTATCGGGGGGGCACACATAGAAGTGTCAACAAAGAATTTATGTAGATAGGAAGCCGGTTATCCGAGCAAAACGGCAACGACCCCCCGGTCATCTTTTTTATAAACCTCTTGACAATCTCTTGACAATTTAACTGTTGACTTTCGCTGAAAAAGCGTGTATAATATAGGTATAAATAAAAGGAGTCTATCACATGGCCTATTCAAAACCTTCCTACTCTCCGCGCAAGCGCACCGTTCGTTGTTCATATTGTGGCGAGCGCGGTCATAACCGCGCCGGTTGTTCACAGTTTAAGGAGCGCATCGAGAAACTGCGCGCAGAACAGGGCGACGACCATTATACTGTTCGTTGTTACGACCAGAAAAAGGCGCGCAAAGCTTCAAAAGCTAAAACGCGCAAATGCTCATATTGCGATACCGTGGGTCACAACCGCGCAACCTGCCCGAAGCTCAAAGAGCATATGGCTGAAACCAAAGCATCAAACGCTGTTTTCCGCAAGCGGTTGAATGACTGCTTCGCCGGTATAGGCTTCGGCATCGGCGCAATTGTTTTATCAGGCCGCGAAACAGACGTGCTGGTCGGCTCTGACCACGAGGAGAAGTGGAAGATTCCCCAGGTTGTAACTCAGATTAACTGGAGCGCCCTGAATCACTGGAACGATAATTACTCTTATTTCGACGACGCCACCGCGCCTTATTTCAGCAAGAATATCGGGAAATTGACCTCGACACTGCACAACAAAGGTTCTTGGATGAAGGATAGGGATGTTATGACCTTGGTTTTGGGCACCCAGCAAGCCGAACTTTTCTTGTCCGAAGAACAAAACTGGCGCTCGAAAGACGTGGATTATTACTTTGTCCAGATTGAAAGCCAAGTACCGGCGACAGAGCCCCCTTGCGCCTGGTTGGAAGGTGGCGCAGATATAATTAAACGAATTTATAAAGATAGACAGGCGTGGCAAGGGGCTATCTAAGCCCTTTATCACCCTTGACATTCTCTTTACAATTAAACCCTAGACAAAACCCCTAAAACCCTGTATAATGTATACATAACTTGAACCTCTCCCCTACTTATTCTGGAGCTATCACAATGACAGTCGCTATCACATTCGCAAACCTTAAATCCATGATTCCAACCCTACTTTCGGGCGATGAAAATAACCTTTATTCCGTCCTTATCCGTGGTCGCCACGGCATCGGTAAATCATGGGTGGCTTATCAAACTGCTCGGGGCTTGACCTGGGACGCTGCCGAAGGCAAGACGCGCCCGGTTAAGAAGGGTGAAACTCCTTTACCAGTCGTCGAGCAACGTGCTTCACAAATGACAGAAGGCGACCTCCTGGGTCTTCCCTCGCCGGAGGAGGTAAAGGTCAACGGTCAAGCTGCGGCGTCTCTACGCCCCTTTTCTTGGCTTGTACGGGCCTGCACGCAACCCGTTGTCTTGTTTCTTGATGAAATTGACCGGGCAACCACCGAGGTTCGCCAGGGCTTCTTTCAGCTTGGCGATTCTCGTCAAATCAATGGTTGGAAGCTGCATCCTGGCACTGTCATTTTCGGCGCGGTGAATGGTGGCGTTCATGCTGCACAATACCAAGTCGCTGATATGGACCCTGCTGAACTTGACCGCTGGGTATGTTTCGACGTTGAGCCTTCAATCGAGGATTGGCTCACCTGGGGCAAAACCGAGGTTCATGCCCTTGTTTGGGACTTCATCAACCAAAATCACGACCACTTGGAGCATAAAGGCGAGTTTGAACCTGGCGTTGTGTACCCTTCGCGTCGTTCTTGGCACCGTTTGAGCAATACATTTGGCAAGATTCAAATGCTTGATGATGAAAATCCTGATTTGCAGTTACTTTTCAACTTGTCTCACGGATTTGTCGGCTTTGAAGCTTCGGTATCCTTTCGCGACTTCGTTGAAAATTACGAGCGTCAAGTCACCGTCGAGGATATCTTGGTTCATGGTAACATCGACAAAACCAAGGATTTCGGCCTGGTGGACCACGTTGCACTCATCGAAAAGATAGATGCAAGCGAAGTTTTCGAGACGCAGTTGGAAGAGTCTAAAATGGTCAATTTGGTCCTGTACTTTGACGCGCTTCCCGCAGAAGCAAGGATGAAGCTGTTTACTACGCTTACCCGCGCAAACAACCAGATTTCGGCTGACAATGGCTCGAACTTCCATAGGGAGCTTGCAAAGCAGGGAAAGGTCGAGGCTTTTATCAAGCTTCTAGGCGGCAAATGATTCAGAGGTGTGATAGCCCCGCAAGGAAGGGGGCGCAAGCCCCCGACCTTTTTCTCTTGACATTTTCTTTACAATTATTCTCTTTACTTTTGCACCAAAATCGTGTATAATGTATATATAGAATGGAGTTCAACACTATGAAAACAACAGCAACGACCCCTTTTAATCTTGACGAACATATCGTGGACCTTCTTCGAGACGAGCCTTTCTTCGCCGCTTTATCGCGCCGCATGGAAAAGGTGCCTTCTAAGTCGGTTCCGACTGCTGGCGTTCGCTTCAACGAAGAGCGATGCCGCTTCGAGCTTTTTTATAATCCAGATTTCATGGCTGAAATGCGTGACCTCGATATAAAGTACGTTAAAGGCGTACTTTTGCATGAGTTCTATCATATCATGCTTTTGCATGTAACTTCTCGGATGCCACAAGGCAAGATGACGAGAAAGTGGAATATCGCAACCGACCTCGCCATTAACAGCGAGCTATCTGTGTTTGCGTCCGGTGGCGAAAGCTCAACCGGCTACAGAATCGAAAGTTCACTTTTACCCTTGGATAAAGCTCTTATCCCTACTGCTGGCCCTTTTGCTGACTTTGCTCCTCATCTTTCGGCTGAAGAGTATATGGCTTTGCTACCCAACAATGAGGAGCAGGACAAAGGCGACGGAGATGGCAAAAGCGACGAGGACGGTGAGCCGACTGACGGAGAAGGCAATTCTCCCGGCGATAATGAGGGCGACGGGGAATCCGAAGCGAGCGATAGTGAGGGTGGTGGAGCACCAGGCGATAAGCCAGGTTCTCCCTCTGATAACGGCTTCGACGACCATTCTGATTGGGGTGACTCCGAGGGCACCGATGAAAGGCGCAAAATCGCTGAGGAGCGTTTAAAAGAGAGTATCAAAGAGGCTTATGTCGAGGCTACCTCCAGGGGCTTCGGGAGCGTGTCTGCTGGGATGCGCCGCGTGATTAAGGAGGTTATAACTCCTAAAGTTAATTGGCGTTCAGTCTTGCGTTCTTTCGTTAAAGCTTCTCAAAGAGCCGATAGAACCTCAACAATCAAGCGCCTTAATCGTCGGTATGCATATGTCCATCCTGGGCGTAAAGCAAAGCGTCAAGCCAAAATCGCGGTTTCAATTGACCAATCCGGCAGTGTATCTGACGCTATGTTAGTCGTTTTTTACGCGGAACTTGAGAAGCTGGCCCAGATTGCCGACTTCACGATTGTCCCCTTTGATACTGAAGTTGTCGAGGACCATATCCACGTCTGGAAGAAAGGCGAGCGACATGAGAAGGTTCGCTATCGGTATGGTGGAACCTGCTTTGACGCCCCGACTAAATGGGTCAACGAGCATAAGTTTGATGGTCACATTGTCCTGACCGATATGGAAGCTCCTAAGCCTGTTCCTAGCAAGTGTCAGCGCATCTGGATGACAACCAAGGCTCACGCAGAACGCCCTTACTTCCAGACCAATGAGCGAGTGATTGCAATCAATGACTAAAGTTCCCTTTAAAACTGAAGATTTGCAGGCTGGCGATATAATCAGCCTGCAAGGCAACCATTCGGGCGCCCATGAGTGGTCGAGACTTTATATCTTCGAGGTCACGAAAAGACTGTTTAGAACTGTGGTATTACTCGACGCAACCGGGGGCTGGACACCTGGACATATTTATAATTTCCAGATAATCGACTTAGATTCTACTAAATGGAAGCTTTTAAAATGCTCAAGTTAATAAACATTGTGCTTGTTATATGTGGGGTGCTCTATATCCTGGACAAAGCTGGGTTAAATGACGAAGCGAAAGCCCTGGTTCACAGTGCCTTAATAAAGGGTGTCGAGATTTCCACCGAGGAGAAGAAATAATGAAGTTTGAAGTCGGAGATTTAATCGAGGAAATCGTGGATGGTCAACCCGACGGGCGATTTATCGTGTTAAAGCGCGACAATCACCCGGTGGTGTTTGGGCGGGGTGGTGATTATACCCTCTACCTCCTATGGGCTAGCCCGAGCCAACGCCCCCGCCATTCACCAGGGGAAACCTTGATTTTAACGAATACCGTGGTTGAATCACCGCATGCCGATTATCACTGGAGGAAACATGAGGTTTAAAGTAGGAGATTTAATAGTTCATAAGGAAGGAGGGGGCGCCGATGGCAAGTCAGATATTGAGGCCATTATTGTGAGGCACTGGGAAACCGATAGTCCATGGAAGGCAGAAACCCTCGATAACGTTGAATTATACTTCACTTTCGACCACTCATGGCCATCGCATGCGGGCGACATTAAACACATGTTAAATTTCCAAGAGCAATTCTGGACCTTAAAGAATGAAGTTTAAACCTGGACAAATCATTGACTGGAAAACACGTTCGCTGCTTGGCGACCGTGTGTATCGGTACATCATTTTAGGTCCAGGCGAAAACCACGGTATCTCCTTGGTTTATTGCTTGCACTCTCCACGGGACCATGATGTAGGTCAAACCTTCTCTATGAACGATTATGTTCTCAACGCCAGAGGAACGGTGATTGATGAAGTTTAAACCAGGACAATTAGTAACCCACGGAGATGACTGGACTTTTGGCGTTGGTCAGGAAAACAAGTATATCGTCCTCCAAGTTATTAAAGTTAAACAACCATTTGGCCCGACCGACTACTCCGAAAACCCCTCCCTTAAATTGTTCTGTTTCCAAGGGCATAATTATGGACAAACCATGTTTATTAGTTCTGAGGGGATGAAAGAGTGGAAGTGAAATAACACTTACTAAGGCGATTTTCGGCTCTATCTATAATAAGATGGAGCATTATTGCAAACCAGGCGACCTTGTTCGATATATCAGGACCGACGCCGTTTATCTCTTGCTAGAGATAATTGAATTATCAAAGTTAACCATCAAATATAGAAAGAAAGGAACTGGCTTTAGGGCCATCGTGATTTATACAGGGCGAAGCTACACAACCCAGGGGAACGAAACAAAGTTATTCATTCCTTTTGAAACCGACTATTATGTAGTTTTGAGCCCCGGAACCGGTGAATAAGTGATTTTGTTTCGCCAATTTTTTTTAAAGGCTGATAATGCAGTTTAACCCAGGAAATGTTATAAATGAGTACATCAGCGATGGTCGCAATGGTCCATCTGCGGATTCGTGGTGTTCTTCCTACCTTATCATCGAGCGGCGCGAAATGGACCTTAAATGCTTGTGTATCTTCGACTTCGATAATGACGAGGCTCATCTTCCAGGCCAGATTGTAGACGTTTCAACTGATATAGCGCAGAGCACAAGGAGCCAGGGCATTTATTGGACAGAAGAAGAATGCGAGGGGGTTAAAAGATAATGATGATTGAACCTTTGAAATTCAAGGTCGGTGACCTTGTGGAAGAGCGTTCGGTTCACGGGTATACAGCCCGATATATCGTCTTAGAAACTCGTCAATTCCCGCCTACGGTGCCAGGAGAATTATCGGTGACGCTCCCTTCTCGGCGCTACACTCCGACCGAAAAAGTAGTTTATACCTTGTATACCCTTTGGGTAGATTCTCCAGGTCGGTATGAACAGCAAAAGCCAGGAGCAATCGACTATTTGACCGGTGACGATTTAAACGAGGGCAAAAGTGTTAAATGGAGGAAGCTATGAAAAACCAAGAGTATTTTTTCGACCACACCAAACTCCGAGAAGCCAGGAGGAAGCTCAACAAGTTGAAGGCCGGAGATGTCATAAGTATATACACCACTTATGCCACGTCTGCTCGTCGAGATTGTCGATATTACGATAAAGAACTTTATAGGCTGTTAATAACCAAGATGACGAGAGACAAGGTTGAAACCTTTGTTTTGTATGGAGGAGAGGCGCAGTTAAATAAAGCAGGAGAAAGGTACGCTTTCAGGCGCGACGTTTTGGTTGGTACAAAGTGGAGAATGGCTTAGTCATGGAAGAAGAAACGACCGAGGCCAATAAAGAAATGCTTGATTTATACCCAGGCGATATCCTAATTGAAAAGTATAATAACAGAGAGACAGCTAGATATATAGTTATAAACAGAACTTTGCCAGGGTTCAACGCTCAGTATTACGACGTCGAATATGGGGCTATTATCCTTTACTTTGACGAAGGCACTTATGGATTCGGTTATAGTCCAGGGGAATGCCTCACTATTACGTTGGGGGATTTGCTGCGCAGAGAGCAGGAACAATCTCCATGGGGATACGAGGTCTTGACAATCTCTTGACAAAATAACTGTTGACTTAGACCCTAAAACCATGGTATAATGTATTTACAAAGCGAGAGGACCAACATGAAACGCACACCTTTTATCGTCGCCTACAAGCAGAACGCTACAGGTTTCCACGACACTTTAACCGTTTACGCGAAAGACGAGGAACGAGCTAAACTTGTCGCCACCACCTGTAACGGTCACACTTCAAACATCACCATTCTTTGGGTTCGCCCAATATAATCAATCAGCCCGAGGTTTCTTAAATGAACAATCAAATCAAATTAAATTTTAATCCTACTCGCTACGACTCTTCCCTTTATCGAGTAATAACCTGGAAGGAAGCCTGTAATGAGTGGGACGAGGAAATTTTGCCCATTATCCAAGAAGCCTATGAATCGGACGGTATCCCAGATTGGCCCGCTCGTCGCGAGGGTTGGAACAATTGGACGGACTCACTCTGCAAGGACGGCCAAATCAGTGATTGGCAGTATGCTAATTGGAGCCAACCAGAATCGTGTGGGGATTAAATAAATGAATAACTCGATAATAGAATTTCTATCCCTACTTTCAATCTTCGCGAGTTGCTACCTTATGTTTCTCGCATCACAACTTATTGGAGTTTAAAACCATGAATTTCGTCGGACCCTTCGCAGAAAATGAGAACAACGTCCAATTGTTCGCCTTAAACCTTATCTTTAGTGCAGCATGTACTGAAACCCTTAAAGCCATCGGCCAAATACAAGGAGAGAACACCAATTTGCAAGCCGAGGGCAATAAAGAAGCTTTAGAACTTAATAAATTAGATGAAAACTTTTTCATCGAGATTATTTGTTCTAAGCCCATCGAAAAGGATGTTTAAACCATGGAAGAACACGAACCACTCCACATAGAAGCTTCTGAAAAAGAAGTCTGGGATCTCGTTTTGAGACAATTCGATATCCCCGAAGCAAGGCGCGATATCTCGAAGATTACGAATGTTAATTGGCTTATCCGCAATGTTCGAGTTAGAAACTCCACTAACCCTAACTGTGAGCGTCTTATCGAGGCCCTCAAAGAGCAGTTTAGAACCCTTAAAAGAGAGACATCTTAGAAGTGGGTAGTTGTGGTTGAAAGTGGGTTATCGTGGGATGACTCAGAACCATATAAGAAAGTAGATTTAAACAGTCAAACAGAGGAGGAGCAAAAGAGAAGGAAGAAAGCAGAGAATCACGCTGGCGACTTAGTGCGCTATAACTAGAATATCAACCCCATAATCGTCATAATTATTTGACAATCATTTGACACTAATTTGACATATTGTTTACATTTAAAGGAAATTATCATGCCATCACGCATAACGGAGGTTGTAATTGTATTATCGATGGCCTACCTAGTAGCTTTCACGCTAATACTTTACATAACCACATAAATAACTTTTAAACTTCACTATCACTAACTCTTCATTAAGGAGATTCAACCATGAAAATCTCAGCCTACAAACCAAATCAAACCATCGTCCATTCAGCAGATTGGACCGCCCTTTTGAGCTACTCTGTCCCGCAGGTCGTCGTATTCCACGATAATCACGCACGGGGCAAAACGGTTCTCGTCAATAGTCGGCGTTACTCCAACACAACCAGCAAGCACCGCAATGCTTTCGTTCGCACTTTGGACGAGAATCAATATACCATGTTCCCAGCAACACCCGCTGAGATACAAGAAGCAACCGGCTTAGAAACCCAATAATGGAGGACTCCATGAAAATTAAGTTAACACCTGAAGAATTGGACGTTTTGCGCCACGCGCTCAAAGTCGAAATTTCCTCCTTTGAAGCTGAAGAATTGGACGACCCAGACCTGAAAGCTTTGTGCTCGCTCATTCGCAAGTTGGACCCTGCCGAATCACGCCACAGAATCCAAATCGTGGAGGCGATGCGATGATGACTCGACGAGTGCTTCTCATTGCCCATATCGCTGATTGCGCCCTTTGGGGCTCACTGGGCTTTCTGCTTGGGCAACTCGTGGGCTAGCCAGTAACAAATAAATAACCCTATAGAGAATTAAGCCAGCTTCTAGCTGGCTTTTCTTTTGTCAAGCTTTATTATTAAGATTTACATTTTCTTGACAAGAAAGTTCTTGACACACCAAAGCCGGCGTTAAAAGCCCGTTAACGCCAATACGCTGATAATTGAGTGATGCTCGTGATAAATGAGTTTAAACGCCGGGTATCGCTTGTCAAGAAAATAAATAAAGAATTGACATACTCTTGACAATTTAATGCTTGACACGGGAAAATCGGCGTTCACAGGGCGTTATGACGAATTGACAATTAATTGACATAATGCTATTGACACAAATTATTAAGTTTAAAACTGGTTTGTCAGGCGAAGCAAACGATTTGTCAGGGCAAAGCACGCATATGGGGGGGTCCCCCTCCCCCCCTCACTGGCCGGAAAGTGGCTTCCTAACTGGGTTATCGGCCGGCGCGGCCCGATACATCCGCGTGACAGCGATCCAAAATTTCCCAGAATAAAAAAACGCAGATATGATATCACCGGAACTATTTATACATGAAAGAGGATCCAAACCATGAGAATCACAAAAAGCCAATTGCAAAAAATCATCAAAGAAGAGATCAAGAAGACATTAAGCGAGCAACCAGATTCATGGACAGTGTGGGTTCTCACCCCTCATGACGGGCCTGTTAGTCTTGATATCCTTGGGGAAATTTCGGAGGAAGATGTTGAAGATGAGCTTAAAATTGCAAATAGGCACTACCCAGGGGGCGTTCGCCTTATTGCAGTTATAAACGATCAGACGCAGGAAATTATAAAGCGTGGCGTTGATTATAAATCAAAATCAAAAGATGAAGTTCTAGCTGCAATAAAAGAAGAAGATTGAAAAATCCCAGAATAAAAAAACGAGATCTTCCGTTTCAAGATGACTATTTATATACGAAAAGAGGATCTAAACAATGAGAATCACGAAAAACCAGCTTAAGCAGATCATCAAGGAAGAAACAGAAGGCGCTTTAAATGAAAGCATGCTGAATTTTGGCCTGGCGGTCAAAGGCGCCAAAGATACTGCAAATTGGGCGCGCGAGCGCGACGGAAGACAAAATAGTCCGAGGTCCACCTCGGCCATCGTCAAGGACCTCGCTGGCCTTGTAGGGAAGAAAAAGAAGAAAAAAACGTGGATGCAGCAGCGCGGTGATCTTGCGCAAGATATTGCGAAAGAAATCAGAGAAATCGATGTCGGTGAAGATATCAAAGACGGATTAATCCAAGCTGCTGAGATCCTTGCGCACGGTAGGAGCGAATTCTGGGCGAAGAGTCTTATCGATATGGTCGAGCAGATTGTCCTCCTGTCCGACGAGGTGACCCCTCCCGAGGTGATGAAGAAACAGGGTGAAAAATATAAAGAAGATCGATCCCGATTAGTGCGGTTGTTTCCTCTTTTGGACGATCTTTTACCCGTTGTAGAAGAAGCCAATGAATATGCACCTAAAATGCCGCAGCGGTTTATCTCTAAAGGCAACTTAGAAGAGAGAAAAGGATCCCAAGTCATGAAGCTTACCAAAAACCAATTAAGAAAGATCATCAAGGAAGAAATCAAGAAGACATTAAGTGAAGCGCCTAAGCCGAATGAAAAACCGGACTGGCTCGATCAAGAGGATTGGAAGGTCATCCAAGATATGGATCAAAAGACGTATGACGCTTTCTTCGCAGACGCGATCGCCAAGCGCGCAGAGGAGGAGGAAGAGCGCACCCAGTGGTACGCTCAGCCGCCACAAGATTGGGACGTCTCGGATCAAGGAGTTTATCTCAAAGGCAAGTGGGTTCCGTTGGAAGATGGCTTTAGTCGAGGCAGCCTGAGTACGCATTCTACCGCCGGCACCAATAGCCCCGGAAAGGTTGCGGATAGACTTATGAATGCTGCCGAGATTTACAACGCTGACCAGCGCGATGCCCTGCTTGACATCTTCACCTCCGACGTCTTTGACAAGATAGAAGACGCGATGGAGCTGGCAAAACCAATATCAAAGGGCAAGTTTTTCGAAGTGAAAACCAGAAAACGCAGGTAGCCAAAAATTCCCAGAATAAAAAAACACACATTTGAACATTTGAACATTTGAACATTTGAACTATTTATACATGAAAGAGGCCCCAAACAATGAGAATCACGAAAAACCAGCTTCGAAGGATCATCAAAGAAGAAGTTCAAAAAGTTCTGTCAGATGCTAAAATGGCGGGCGGCAGGGCTTGGGAGGCGGGGATCGGAAAAGGAACCTCTCAAACACAGGATGTTAGATCTACTGCTGATTCTAATAAATTATTCGATTTAAAATCCCGCTTGTTCGACGAATTAGAGACCATTCTCGATGAAGAAGATGATTCGGGAGAGCATTGGCTTAAAGATATGCCGAGTGATGGAAACATCCCGGGATACGACGATCTTGAAAACACCCTGATGAACAAGGGAGACTATACGGTCGAAAAGTATATACAAGCTATAAAAGAATTTCTCACCAACTTGGGCCAAACGAATATATACAACGCGTTTTTGAAAGCCAGCAAACTATCGTCAGACGCGGGATGAGAGAAAAGGATAAATATAAGGGAAATTAACAAAAAGCTATTTGAAAAAAAATTATCCGAGAAGAAATCAAAGGCGTCTGGAAGGAATAGCTCAAAATTTCCCAGAAAAAATTTGACATATAAGCGTTTCTGTGTTATAATGTATACATGAATTCGATACATACAAAGCATGCAAAACTATTGGCAGAAGAAGCAAAAAATGCGCGCCTCAATCAACCATGGGGGCAAACTAGAAGTTCTAGAAGTTTAGTGTCCTATGTGGGAACAGCTGCTTATATAGGGGCGCTGTTGTTCATATTCGCGGATATATACATATACGTCTTTTTGGAGGAGACCGCTGCAGAAAGCGCAGAGCCCGAGTTCATACCCAGAAAAATAATGCCAAAACAGCAAAACAACCCTTGACATGGCCCGTTTAGCGTGCTATATTGTACAGAGAGGAGAAGTTAACAATGAAAAACTTAAACAAAATCGTAATTGTCGCCGGGACGTTGGCACTTATAAGTGCTTCAGTCGCGTTTTGCGCGGGCAATGCTAAGACTGCAGCGCCAATTGGGAATGCAATTGCCGGCAGCATTATATACAGCCAGTATTGTTCAGGATGCCACCAGCCTGACGGGAAAGGCTTAAATAGCATGCTAGCAGCGGATTTAACAAACCCAGAGCGCCTTAACAAATCAAATGAAGAGCTTTTAGGTTCGATTTCGAAAGGAGTACAAGGAAAAATCGGATTTATGCCCGCCTGGGGGGGCATTTTAACCGAACAACAAATGAAAGACGTTCTTCAGTATGTAAGAGATGAGTTTACACAAACAAAAAAGTAAAACAAAAGGAGAAGCTGACCTAGTTATAATATAACACGAAAAGAAAGAGTACAAGATGACCAAAAATACCGAAATATCAAAAACAACTTTTGACACCCCAAGGTTTACACAACTTTTAAAAATGTCAGGAGCTATACTTAAAAACAGGATTTCATTTAAAAATCCGCTCATGTTAATGCACTCAGTCACTGAGGCATGTAATGCTAAATGCCCCTATTGTGTATTTCGCCATGGAAAAGGACGCCCTAACGAAATGTCTCTAGACGAGATTTCCTCTCTATATAAAGAGGCGGAGAAACTTTCTATGCAATATGTTCACATCTGGGGAGGGGAGCCGCTTATTCATCCGAGAATTTCTCAGATTTTAACCCTCGCAAAAGAATCTCGACTAATAACCGGACTTGTTACGAATGGTGCCTTTTTAAGAAAGAGGGCTGATGATATAATCCCCAAGCTTGATAGGCTTTATATCTCCCTTGATTACCCCGGCCCTCACCATAGCACTTTGAGGGAAACTCCTGGACTTTATGAAGCCGCCATAGAGGGGGTTAAGTATATTCGCTCAAAATGGAAAGATCAACCAATAGTCGTTAGTTTTACATTAATGAAAGATAATGCTGATGCTATTGTTGAAATGGCCGCGCTATGTAGTGAAATAGGTGCAAGGCTATATGTTAATCCGATGCGAGAAACTTCAAATTCAGATTCAGATCAAATCTCAATCCTCCAAAATAAAGAAGTTTTTGAGGTTAATAACAGTGACAGAATAATAAAGTGGACCGAACAGGCTTTGATTTGGGAGCAGCTTATACAGCTTAAAAGACAGGGTTACCCCATTCAAAACTCTATGTATTATATGAAAATGCTGGCTAAAACTGGAAAACCTCCAACCTACAAATGTCACTGGCCCAAGATTGCCATTGGAATAGAGTCTACTGGAGATATTGTAGACTGTCAAAGGTGGGGGAATCCAATTTCTAATGTAAGGGAGCAATCTCTCAAGGATATTGTTCAGCTTCCAAGAATGAATGAACTTTACGGAAAATGCGGTGAAACCTGTAATAAATGTGTGTCTCCAGCTAGAGTGGAGCCTTCAAAATTTTGGGATCTCCATGTCGGAATGATATTCCAAATAATGCAGAGCATGGTTTTTGGAGCATCTGTTCCAAAGAAAAAGTGAAAAAAATTTAACAGACTTTCCATTCCGGCGAAACTATTTATAAGCAAAAGGAAAGGCAAAAAATGAGCAGAGATAAAAAATGGGCAAGCAACGATAAAGACAAACTGCTTGTCGAGGGCTTTAAAAAGTTCATGGAAGAGGGTGACTTTAGTCCTAATTTGGTGGAAGAAGACAGCGATGAGAACTTGCAGGAATATCGTGGCAACAAAAGGCAACGGAAAAAGTTTATAAAGCAGGCATTTCAAAATACAGACCCCGATTATTTAGCGCGCTCCATCAAACAACGAACTCCGGGCCCAGATTCCGCCGGTAGTACATTCTCTCAGCCGGTATCTATTCAAGACTTGATTGGAGCCGGCTGGAAACCATATAAGCATCCGGCAATATCTTCACCTGCTCGGGGTTTTAAGGCTCCCATCCCCGGCACATTAGGAATTGCCGATATTAATGAAGCACCAGAAGAGGTGATCTTTCAGCCGGCACACGGAGGAAAAGCCATGACCAAAGAACCAAACCCTCAGACTGGAGAACCCGAGGTTTTAGCCGAGGTAGTGGCTAATGTGCCAGAACAGGCCCGAGGAGTAGAACATACGACGCTCCTGTTGGGGCCGTCACGAGCGGACCCTAAGAAGCTACAAGTCTGGACCTTTTTCCCTGGCGATCCAACTCCTCAACTTCCCGAAATAACCATGAGAGAAGTTAAAGAAAAATTTAACACAACGGAAGATCAGATACCAGGCACCAAACAGGATGCAATTGATATGGGATATGGTTTTGTCAAGCATGCTAATATATAAAGAGGATTAAATGAAAGAAAGTGAACAGAATCATAACAAAACGGTTGATAAAACTTTTGATAAAGCCGCTGATAAAATCATTGGATAAAACCATCCCGGAGAAAGACGCTAAGTTTCGCTGATCACGATGTCGCAGGAAGACAGAAAAAAAATTTGGGTAATCGATCTCTTGGTATACCGGAACCGGGCCGGCTTACTATTTAATAATATAATAAAAGGAACTTAAATCATGACGCTAGGCAAAGCAAAGAAAATGGCCATCCAAAAGGTCCAACAGAAAGTTATTAAAAAATCTGGAACACTTGAGTTGGGAGATATTAAAGTAGCCGGATCAACCATACTCTCTGGAACAGTTAGTTTTAATGGATATCAGAAATTATCAGCTTCCGCTACCCCGTTCTCAGGCCAAACACATGTGATATCTCCGTCCACTACAATTGTTGGATATAACACTTCGGTTTTTCCCGATGCGGTGAGTGGATCTTTAACGGGGTCTCTTTTCGCTGCAGCTTCTGTCCCGGCTGGTACTATCGTTATGTTCAAAGATGAGGGGGCTAATGCGGATGGTGCTCCTTTTGTTATCAACTGCGCTGGGGCTGACACGATCGACGGCGATGACGGCGATTTAACATTAGAGTTCAGAAAAGGTTCGGCATCTGTTTATAGCGACGGAGTAGATACTTGGTATTTGTACAGCCTTGTTATATTGCCAGGTTAGCAAGAAAAGAATAAAAATCTTTTTTTTAGATTACACGAGGTTAATCAACGTCTTGTTTACTACTTATCCGTGAATAGGGAGAAGTTATATCATGACGTTAGGCAAAGCAAAAAAGATGGCAATCAAAAAGGTTGTCCAGAGAGTTGGGCAAGATGGATCTAAGTTGACGGGGGTTACTACGTTTCTTGGATGTCTAGCTGCTGATCCAGCCTACGGTGTAACTCCGAAGTATACTCAAAACTTTGATTCAACGGCGACAGGAACGCTGCCTCCCCGTTGGACTTCTTATAGCGATGGCGGCGTGAGCAGTCTCTGGATAGTAAGTGCTAGCAACCCCCATACCGCACCGAATTGCGCTATTTCGCAACCTATAGCCGACGCCCAACAAACATCGCTTGTGTATACTTCAAGTCTTTCGACGCCCGGATTAGTTAGTTTTTGGTGGGATGTTTCATCGGAGGCGACTTGGGATACACTCAAATTCTATGTTAACGAGGTTGAGCAATTCAGCCCGGGAATTTCCGGTATTCCCGGATACGCAGAAATTACTGTGAATGTGCCTGCCGGCGCGGCTTTAAGGTGGGACTACGCAAAAGATGCCGTAACTGCGGGTAATCTCGACCAGGCGTATGTTGACGATTTCTCAATCACCCCCATAACATGGGAATGCGGTGATTTGTATTATAATACAGTACTTGATATGATGATGTACTGGGATGCAAGCCGTTTAAAATGGCTATCTGTTGAAACCGCAGAGATGGATTTTGGCGCGGCGGGAACAACGGTGGAGGGGCAAGGTTTAACTGGCTCGGCCGGCGTCGGATTCACGGCCGCACTGGGAAGATATTCAGAACACAGCGGGACGGTTGTTTCCGTGAACTGGACAAGAACCAGCGCTGGTGCCACTAGCTTATTGGTAACAGACTCTGGTGTTACGACAATTTCAACTGTAGATCTTAGCACCAACCTAGTTGGTTCAGACCTTACATTGAACGACGATTTTGATAAGGATATAGTCTTGGGTGTAGCCAACACCCCTATCCCCCCTTCCGCCTCAGTTGATGATGTTATGGGGACCGTCCGAATGAAGTGGCGCGCCTAATAAATATAAGATAAACTCTCTTTCTCATGTTTCATATTATAATGTAATCATAGCAAAAAGGTTGATTAAACGGTAGTAGCCAACTATTTATCCGCAGAGAGAGGGGGAGATCTACATGAAAGCGAAAGCCATAAAAATAGCAAATGTTAAGGCTGCACAGACGATTAAGAAAGAAATTACCAACAATAAAGGTATCCTTGAGATCGATGGGAGCACCAAATTTGGCGATAAAACCACTCACACCCACCAGCTTACTGGTTCAGTGTATTTAAGTGGCAACGCCGGACAGAATGTCATGGATATCTATTTTGGGGTTTCCTCATCGGCTTACCTTGATCTCTCTGGGCCGAATCCGTGGATTAACGCTACCGGGCCTGGACCAGACTCAGCTAATTTGTGGATCGCATGCAGCAGGACCATGTTTCTTGGACCGGTGAGTGGGAGTACGGTCATGATAGGAAAGCCATGGAAGGAGGAATGGCCAAATGCGGCGCCTATTGAGGTGAGACATAAGGATGGTCTTGGGTCTAAAATCCAATTATCTGGAGGAGTGAGCTTTAATAGCTATCAACAAATTGTTACATCAGGAGTACACACAATTAACCCGTGGACGACGATTATCGGGGTTGATACTGCTACAACCGGCGGGCCCGTAACGGCATCGCTCCCATCGGCCGATGGAGACGAAACAGAGGTTGGCCATATCCTTATGTTTAAAGATGAGGGAGGAGATGCTAGTACTAATCCTTTTGCCATTTCGGCCAGCGCTGGCGAACAGATTGAGGGCGAATCAGATATCACTATAGACGTAGATAACGCTTCACTGTCCATTTATAGCAATGGATCAGATTGGTTTATTTATGCCCTTAAAATTTAGTTAAGGGATTAAAAATTCTCAGAATAAATTTGACATCTTCCTTTTTTCATGTTATAATATAACATAAGAACAAAAGGATCAATCGAATATGGCAGCTGCAGCATCACTACCAATTCCGAAGGGAAGAAACTTATACCTTCCAAAGCAAGTCAATCAAGAATCGATGAACGATTTAACGAAAAGTATCATCGAGATAAACGACGACGACGACTATCTGAAAAAAGTATACGCGATCCACGACCTGGAGTATGCTCCGAAGCCCATTAAGCTCTATATCGACTCATACGGAGGGTTGGTGTACCAATGCTTCGGATTGATCGGCGTCATAGAGAAAAGCGAGACCCCCGTATGGACAATTGTCACTGGTGCAGCCATGTCTTGCGGGTTCATGATACTGATAAATGGTCACAAAAGATTTGGATATACGCATGCGACACCGTTATATCATCAAGTTTCAACTGGATTTCATGGAAAAGTCCAAGATATGGAAGAAAGTCTGGTCGAAACGAAGAGGCTTCAGAAAAAGATTGAAGAAATGACATGCAGACTGACAAAAATCCCAAAGAAAAAACTCAAAGAAATCTTAAAAAACAAGGTCGATTGGTTCATGAGCGCTGATGAAGCACTGGTTCTTGGCGTTATTGACGAAATCATATGATCTTTTGGCGTTCTTTAACGTTCTTTAACGTTCTTTAGCATTCTTTAGTGTTCTTTAAACCTTGTTTGAACTATTTATAAGCGGAATCATGGAATTTAAACCAACATTTGAAAAACTTCTTAAGATGATGAATGAAACCATGGATGACCTGGATGATCTTCCTCTTGATATGAATCTCGATGATTGGTCTGCGGCGTTCTCTCCGGTCGGTTTTACTTATTTTGATCCCTTTTTTGACCTCAACATGCCAACTGACCCCTGGTATGGTCCTCAAAGAGAGCAACTTTCTTGGGATATTCGTGATTTCGTGCCATATGAAACCTCAAAACAGGATTCTCCAAACCGAGAATAAAGGATTTTAAAGAAAAATGAAAAAAAAATTAACGAAAAACCAATTTCAAAAGATGGTTCGGGAAGAAATTTCCAACCTCGTCACGGAGACTTACGGCGAAATTGGCAAGTTTATCCCCGCCTATCAACAAAACGACGCCACAATGGGTCAAATCTCGGAGAATGAAAGAAAACATTATTGGATTGAGGATTATATTCCGACCGGAGAATGCGGCACGGAAATCCAAGAAAAATGGATTGATAAACTCGCCGACATGCTCACGAACGAAATGATTACAGTAGAAACAATGAGGATCCTGATGGCAGTAAGAAAGAAGCTTGGGCGCGGGGAAGAGTTAACAGAAGAAGATATTTGGGTCATCGAGGATTCCAATCCAGAAGATCGAGGTGAAAATGAAGATCCTATTGAGGGTGGGGTTGACGCCCTCGCGGACTTCGCCGATGGAAGATTCGACGAAGCAAAAATAACAAAATCAGTTCTTCGTAAAATGCTTGAAGAAGAATATCAAAATGTCATGGAGGCAGGCGGAGAAAAATGGCCAAAGATTGCCATGAATAAAGCGCTTCAATCGAGCGCTCGACTCAAAGCTGCTGAAGACTCGGACGACGATGAGTTCCATATCTCCGATGAAGAATACGGCCCATCTAGGTTTGCCGAAGTAATTGCTGACTTAGAAAATATGCACACAAATTTGGAGGGAATCATCGCCGTTATCGACGAAGCGGCTGGGCCGAATGAATCAACCAGCGCTCTCACCGGCCTGCGTGCTATACTTGATGGAATCATCGGGGATATCAAAGAACTTCCGAACGCGCCCCTTGGTAACGCTATCGCCATGGCAGGATGGGATCCTGAATCCTGATAACACACATTCTTTTTGATTGTCTCGGCGCCATCTTTGTGGTCGCATATCTTTTTCTGATAGTCTTTCTCGTTGAGAAACTTATCAACCTCATTGCTCCAATTTGGGAATTCGTTGTTAACAAAACATGTGATTTTATCTTGAGGGTGTGGGATCTCATCGCGGGGAATGAAAAAAATTATCGCTTTTCTTATCTGGTCCCTCCGCTGATCATGGTTATCTTTTTGGGTGTATTAATTTTTATGTCATTGGCGTTATGAAAAAATGGCAAGGAAAAGAGCCGATGACAAACTATTTATTGCTGAAGAGGGTTGCACATGAAATTATCAAGAGCAAGATTAAAACAAATTATCACCGAAGAAGTGGATCGTATGGAAGAGGTCAAAAATGATACTGTTCAGTTGGCCGCGATGCAAGCTCAGGGGGGCGCCCCAGAAGGGACATTTCAAGCTCAGGCTCAAGTTGACCAAGTTAATGGAGGAAGCGACGAGCAAATCCTTCAAGATCTTGCGGGGGCGCTCGTAAGTTTATCTCACCTTATTTCTGGACTTTCAGATAAATCAATGCAAGCTGCTTGTTTGGCGCCTCTAAATTCTTTGCACGGAATCATCGATGAGGTTTCTGTTGACGTAGACGATCGTCCGAATACGACACCAACTCAATGGGGTGAATCAGAGAGTGCGCCGCCAGAATAAGGAAGCCCGGATGAAACTCCTACTTGAAAATTGGCGAAGGTTCTTAAAAGAAGACGAAGAAAAAGAACTTCAACAGGACCTCGCAGACTTTATAAAGAACAACAATCTCGACAGAAAAGATCTCATTAAGATTGTTAAATCTAAAAATCTTGAAGAAGATCTATTAAATGAAGCAATAGGTCAAGATCTAATAGACCTATACAATAAGTACGGGAAAAAAGCTATAACAATGGCTTTAATTGCGGCAATCGGTACCGGCGCCATCGCGCCCAAAGCGGCTCACGCTAGCGCGTATGATACTGCGCGCATTGGTATGATGGTTGCCTCGAAGCCGTCTATCGTGAAAGATGCAAGTGCGATATTTGATCTTGTAACATATCAAGGTGACGAGCGGGGAGCACTAGAGCACCTTAAATCCATTATTGAAACAGTCGGTGGTATTGAGAAAGCAAAAAATTTAATTGATGATATATCAAATTCAGATCATACCATTAATTTTGGCGTGAAAATGGCAACAAACCATATAGAGAAGCGTATAGAATCAACCACTCCCAATCCGGCGCCCCCTTATGGCTCTGGAGTATCCGACTCCGAATGGGAAGCCATCAATCCGCTGCTGGCTGAATATGAAGCGATCAATAATAATCTAAGTGGTTATGAAGGTATAAAAAATGTCGTAAAGTATGAGTTGGGAGAAGAATATGCCAACAAGATTGAAGGGTTGTTAGGTAATATCACGGCAGAAATGGGATGGGGAAACAACCCAGCCGAAGTTAGGACATACGCAAACGACTTAGCAAATAAGATTTCAGAAATCGATGGTAGACCAATAGATCAAATTCATTATTTAGAATAGTGAAGAATAAATAATAGCGTTTTATATTTGGCCTCATAGTTACTACTGTGAGGTTGTTTTTTTTATCGCTGATTTCTATTATTATAACCATAGCCGGATGCGGCCGAACGGGTCTAACAGGGTATAAATATGGTGGAGGTGAATCAGTAGATGATCATATTATTGAAACCTGCAAAGAAGAATCTTTCATGGACAAATGGTGGGACTTCACCACAAATAATTCAGTTGCTAATACTTTAGTTCCAATGTACAAAGACTATTGTACATATACATCTGAAGATTACGTCTTTTATTGGAACACTGAAGAATTGTACGGTTATTTCTATCATGGTTGGAATTGGTATTGTTCAGACAAGAACATCATGCAGATAGTGAACGAGACTACCGGGGACGAAATAAGCATGAGAATCTATGGTAAAGTCTCTGATGATTGTTATGATGTTAAATTAACATATGGCACAGTTATTATGAATGGCGATCTTTGTGGGTGCTTGTACAACGGTCCATAATAAAATGTTTTCTTCCACGTTTGGGAACTATTTATTGATGTAATAAAGAAGGGAGATCTTTAAATGGCTTATTATCGGAAGAATAAAAGAAGGTTTGATCCTCGGTATTTCATGAACGAACGAATGGAAGAACTGGAGGAGTATACAATAGATAAACCTCCAGGTGGGCCGTCAAGGAGCATTATGGACCTCGATCAGCCACCGGCTGAAGAAGAGGAAGAAGAGGAAGAACCAGCGGTAGCAGAGAACTGCGGAGATCATGTCGAGGCCGAAGAGGATCGTTTTTCTTTCACCGGAGATGTCGGAGATCTCAGCGGCGAAAGCGGGTTTGGAGTTGGTTGGGCGGCAGCGCTCGATGAAGTTTCTTCGATGATCGCGAAGCTTATACCCGAAAGTGGGGAGGATGAAGATGCGGATCCAGTTGGTGATCAGGTTGCAGACATTGAGGAATTGCCTCAAATGATAGTCCAACCTCCCCTCGAAGAGTGACTTGATAATCCCAGCGGTCAGGATGATCGTCCCAAAACAGTTAAGATTCGGGGGCCTCGAAGAAAATAAATAAAGAGGGAGTTTAATTTAATATTATGTTAGCGGAAATTCCAATATCAACACTTTCATTCGTGGGATTTGCCCTTCTTGGAGCACTTTTGTTTTGTTTGTGGTATACGGAAGATATAAATCTGTGAAAGACGAAAGAATAAAAAATAGAATTCCTTTAGCAGATTACTTGTTATTCGCCAGCGGAGTTTCTATAATATTAGTATTCTCTTTTCTTATGGTGGGGTTGACACTATGGATGAATGGATATTTGGTATGAAACATTTTTTGTTATTTAACCTCGAAAGCATACTATTTATAGTGCTGAGTCTAGGAGGCCTGTAAAATGAAGATCACGAAAAGACAATTACAACGAATCATTAAAGAAGAACTTAAAAATACCCTATATAGGGAAAGCCTCTCGCAACTGCCTTGGCATGACCGCAGTAGCCCTGACTACCGAGAGCCGGTACAGCGTGATGAGAAAGCAGAAGGAGCCGCACTGATTGATAGCAGAACGAAGGCGCTCGTCGACGGAGTTAAAAAAGCAGCCGAAGAAATCAAAGCTGGCAAGAGAGATATTAGCAATATGTCGAAGAACTACGGCCACACGACAGACCTCGATAAAGCAGTCTGGGCAACTTGGTTTGATAATGAAGGAGTGGCGAAAGCGAACCTGAAACGGTGGCTTCTAGGTAAAGATTGGGCTCGTGATTTCGATGAGGGCGATAGGAAGCTCTACAAAAAACTTCAGACAGGCAAGGGCTGGACCTACCATAACACGGATGATGCTTTAAGTCTTATAAAGAAGATTGTGGCGCCGCATCTCGAAGACGAGATCAAAAAGCTTGAAAAATCAGAGCCCCCACCGGAGAAAGCCAAATACCCAGGAATAACCGACGACTTCATGGATAATTTTGAAGAGGGTATCGCCAACGGCCGATTTACACGAAAAGAGTTGCAAGAGTATATTCAACAAGAAGTCATGAAAGTGTTTGAATCTCACAAAGCCTCGTAAGAGCAAAGAATAAACAGGACCTTTAAAATGAAGCTTATAAAATCACAATTGAAAAAAATTATTAAAGAAGAGATTTCTAATCTCGCCCTTGAGGCCGAGACGATGAGTATCGATCCTCGCGACGTGGATCGCGCCAAGGCGGACAGGTTGGCCACCCTGCGGAAACAAACGCATGGGCGAGAAGGCAACTTGACCGATGTGGATTTCGTGGAAGGTATTGGAAAGATTCTAGGGCAAGGTTCCGGTAATCGTCAAGAATATGCCGATAAAATCGCGAAGCAGCTTGGATTTGATTATAATAAATATTGGTCTCCTTATGATCGGACGAAACCCTTGGAGAAAGTAGGAGACAATCCCCCGGATAGATCTGGTTTTTGGGAAAGATTTAACGATGAAGAAAAAAGACTAGGAAAGAAATTTCCATATGCGGTAATAGATACTAGTTCTTGGGATGTGTCTGACGGGTCTGATCCATATATAATTTGTGATGTCGCAGATGCCTCCTGCGATGCGGATGAAGGCACCGAACTCGACGAGGAAAAGAAGGATGACTTTCTTGGTGATGTAAAATCAACTGGTGAATGGACCGATATTACCATTGCGCAATTGAAAAAGAAAATAGCTGCAGCTAATAAAAAACAGGAAAAATATAAAAAGAAGCATGATGGGAAAGCGAAGAAAAGCATAACCAAACTTCTGCGACAAATGAATTTTTCTAAAAACGCCAAAGAAGGCGATTACAAATAAAAAAAATAAAAATACTTGACATTAAGAACAATACATGTTATATTATAATAAAGAAACGAGGGGGTGTCAAGGTTTCGACGTGGTAAAATAAACGAATAGTGCAGGTGGTCTACTTCAATGAATGACCTTAAACTTGTTGAATTTATGATAATTGCCAATAACAATGATCATTTCCAAGCTGTCGCGCTAGCGGCTTAGTTTGGCTGGGCTTTCGCTGGCCTTGTAACCCAATAGCGAATAACTGGTAGATTCCAGCGAAAATAAAAAATCAAGATGGTTACCTCATTAGTATCGGTGAAATTCCGACTGTAGGGATGAGTGGAACGCAACAGGACGGTGAGCGTTGGGATATCCGTCTATCTTTTCTAATTTGTGACAGGAAATTAGATAAACCTGTGAATGACTTGAAGTGGACGTTATTGCGGACGTGGGTTCAATTCCCACCACCTCCACCATTTAAAAAATATGATTAAAATTTTGTCTTTCATAAAAGCCTTGTGGCAGAATAATCATCATATAGAAGAATCTAAAGAAAAAGATTCTAAAATAGTTCTTTTAACACCAAAACCAAAAAAGGAGTCACCTATGAGTGAACAAGTCAAAAATTTGCAGTCCCGCGTTAGTAATCTACAAGATCGCGTAACGTCTCTCGAAAATGAATTGCGGCATACGCAAGAAAGAGTTCGAAAAGATTTTAATAATCTTTTAAATTTATTTCAAAAAACATCCAAAAAACAACGTTCTACCAGTAATTATAACGGATAATAAAGAGACATCTTTCTCTTCAAAGGAATTACCACAATGATAAGTCCCGAGAATATTTTGAACACGTTAAAAAATTGGAAAATAGAAATGAATAGCCCTTATAATGATGGTTGGGTTCAACAAGGTTACAAAGAAAAGTTGTCAAAAGTAGAAGAATTCTTTAAACCGAGTTCGAAACACTTAGATGTCGCCATTAAGAAAATGGACGATCCAGAAGCATTGTTGGCCTATGAAAATGAAATAGAACTTTACGAAAATTACGGCGGCGATTGAAAGAACATTTATAAAACCCTCAAAATGGTGAGGTCATTGGCCTCACCATTTTTTCTTTTTAATGTCCAACATACTATTTATAGAGATAGCAGATTAACCTAGTTAATCAATATTGAGGAAAAAATTATGAACACCACCGATACTGATACCAAGGATGGAGAACCTGGAGAAGAAGACAACTGGGATTTACCAACCGGAGATAACTGGGATTTTATTGGAGGAATGGATGATAGTGTCGTTGTTGACGAACTCCTTTTACCGGACAATACGGCGCCATGCGCATTAAACTGTGGTTTTATTGGTGTCGGAGGCGGAGGCGGGAAACTAGCTAAAGCTTTCCTCGATCTTGGGTTTAATAAAACAATAATCGTTAATACAACGGAAAAAGATTTGCCGGGAGGAGTCGATAAAGAACATGTTGTCATAATTCCTGGAGCCGATGGCGTCGGAAAAGATGTAAATCTTGGTAAGAAGCTACTCGAAGAAAATAGTGCGTTGGTCGAAGATGCATGTCGATCCAGGCTGGGATCTATTGAGTGGTTGTTTGTTCTCGCCGGAGGCGGAGGAGGAACAGGATCAGCTTGTTCTGCTTTAGATGATTCTCTATCTAGATATCTTAAGTCTGTAGAATCAGAAGGTTCAGTTGTATATATCATCACAAAACCTACAGCACAAGAATTATTGAATCCTACGATCGCAGCAAATTATGAAACACTAACTGCCGATGTAAAAGATACACCTCATATTATAATTGATAATGAGCGACAACTACAATTACTCAGAGGAAAAGTAGGAATGTTAAATATGTTTCCTGCTGCCAATGCAACCTTTGCTAAACTATTTCACCAAGTACTTCGGCTAGCCAGCGAAAGCTCAGCTATTTCTGCGTTTGATTCAAATGATCTCGAACGGTGTCTTGCTACATCGGGAAGAATTTTTCTTGGTAGTATTGTCATAAGGGACACAGGAGGGCGAGATTTGGGCTCTCAGGTCCTCCAGGGGTGCGTCAGGGGTTCGCCATGCCCGAAGCCTCAAGGTTCCCCAGAGACCGGTGTATTGCTCTTGCTGGTGACATCGGCGATGGCTGAGGATCCAGATGTTAGCAGTCGCCTTGAATCAGCTACAGCATATGTCGGAGGACGAGCCAATACGCTCTTCTCTGGTGTCTATGTTAAAGATTCAATTCCTGGTTTGATTGCGATTACTATGTTCGGTGGAATGAAAGATTAGCTTTTCAACGATAAAGAGAGGCGATAAGGGCGAAGAGGTCACTCTATGTCAAAAATTATTAAATGAAAAGGGCTATGTAACCTCGATCGATTCTGATTTCGGTCCCTCGACGGAAAAGAGTGTCAAACAATTTCAGGAGGACAACGGACTCGTGGTCGATGGAATTGTTGGGGATGCTTCGTGGAACGCTCTTTTGGCGTCAAAGATTTCTAGTTCTTGTAGTGCCGAAAAGAAGCATATTGTTCATAACGGAAAACGTTTTCCAATTGGGTGGGACAAAGTTGTTCTATGGGATGACCCAGGAGGTTTAGCCATTAAACCCGGGAAGTACTATGATAATTCTGGAAAAGAAGAAAGAATACCCGCAATGTTTGTTAACCATTGGGATGTTTGTCTCTCTTCTAAATATTGTACAAATGTTTTAAACAACAGAGGAGTTTCAGTTCATTTCTGTATAGATAATGACGGAACCATTTATCAGGTTTTGGATACACAACATGGGGCATGGCACTGTTCTCGTTCAACGGGAAATAAAAAAAGCATTGGCGTCGAAATAAGTAACGCTTATTACCTGAAATATCAGGATACATATGTAAGAAATGGATTTGGAAGGCGACCGATTCAAACAGAAGGCCGGGTCCATGGTCGAACTCTCGATCCATTCTTGTGGTTTTACCCCATTCAGATAGACGCTTTAAAGGCCTTATGGCTAGCTACAAGCAACATTCATGGGATTCCCTTGGAATACCCTAAGAATTCAGATGGAACGCCTTGTACGTCAACTCACAAAGAGTGTATTGACGGAACATTTAAGGGGTTTTGTAACCACTATAATTTTACCGATAAAAAAATAGACTGTGCGGGACTAAATCTTCCGGATATCATTGAAGAAGTCAAGGTTTTTATCGGAAATGATGACTAATTATAAGAAAGGAGTAATTATGCCTAAAATAATCAAAGAACTTTATGAACTTATAAAAGAGTTTGCAACCATCAAATCTCCAGCAGAAGTTTATGTTTTTGTTGCTGGAGTTTGGATTTCAGGGTTAATAGTCGGCTCATTATTGGGATAATCGTACTCTGAGCAGTAAATAAGAACAAAATCCCTTGACATGAACACAATTTCATGTTATATTAATATTAGAAGGGGAGATTATGAATAAAAAATCTGTAGACAAATGGAAAGAGTTTAAAGACTCTCCGAAATATGTTTTATCTGAGTCAGGTCTCAGCAGGGTATGGACTCATATCGAGAAACATGATACAGCCATCATCTCTGCATTTCGTGGTGATCCTTTGAATAATTCTGAATGCGTATACGATTCGGAACGAGAAGAAGAGGGAAATACTATTCTTCAAATTAACAAAGATCGCAACCATAATCTCAAAGCGGCGCTTCTATATAATAGATATGGAGTAACAAAAACCGATGGCGCTTACATTGAAAATTACTTAGATCCAGAGAAAGCGATCGAGGTCAAGGAAGACAGTTTATTTGTTGTTAATCTAAACAATGATCCAGATTTTTTCCAAACCATAGACAAATTGGGGCAAATGTTTTGTCAAGATTCAGTCTTGGTTATCCCAAGGGGTGGCCGTGATGCATTTCTCCTTGGCACCAATAACAGCGAGTGGCCAGGGCTCGGAAATAAAGAAATGGTTGGTAAATTTAGGGCTGGTGAAGAAGCCGAGTTTATGACGCGAGTTAAGAAGAGACCTTTTACTTTTGGTGAAATTGAAGAAAATTTACAAACTTTTTCAAAATTATCAAGGAACTCCAAATGGATAGTATCAACTAGAGCTAAGAAACTACTGAAATAAATCTATGTCCAGATGAACAAAAACATAAAGCGCCATCGCAATAAAAAACGCTATAACCAAAAGTACAAAACGGTTATCAATCATCTTATTGCCCTTTTCCACATCTTAATTACTGATTCGTCCAGACCCTCTGTATCCTCCCGGGCTTTCATAATATTCACGAATGCTTGCTCTGCTATATCCACTATTTCGTCTTTTGTATCTATCTTAGTGACGATCTTTAAGAAGTCTTTGGATACCTCATCTTTTGTTTCGTCGGTGATATCCATACCCCACACTATCGCAAATATATATGGCCGAGATTCACCCGGTGTGCTCGCTTCTATAAATGTCTGATTGGGGATAATATCTCTCGACCTATCTTTCCCTGTTGCTTTTTCGAACATGAGCTTTAAGAACTCTCGGCCGAATACTGACGTTCTAAAGAGTGGCTTTATCTCATGGGGTTCAAGAGGCTCAAGGTCATGCTCATCCATGAGCGCAGCAGTATTCAAAGTAAACGCCGGCACGCTGGCTTGGATTTCTGCTACCCAGATATCGTCCCTCAAAACTTTAAATTCCCAATCCGTTGGCCATGATCGATATGGGGAACTACTATCTGGGATTGAGCCTCTTGTATAAAGTTCTTTGTGTATGAGACTTTGATCGATGTCCAGAAAAACGGCGCCCTCGGCGAAGTTCGCCGACTGCATCGCTTCTTTGATGGCTGGTTTAAGGCGCTGCAGCGAATATGCTCGATTGATTCTCTTCATCGCCAAAAAAAAGTTTACATAACTCTCTGCATCATTGCGGTCTCCTGGTATTGCGGCACTGCCGTCTAACGCCCAATTGGGTACGATTTTCTGAGTGTCGATAGGAGTCCAGACAATCAGCTTCGCATCGTAACCCTTCCCGCGAATATATGGATAGTTTTGTTTTCCAGTAGTTGCACCCCTCCCGCCGAGCGCTGGGTTCACTCCCGCGTCATCGTCGTGTTGATAGAATTTCTCTATTTTACTGTAACTGTCTGGCAAATATGGATAATTTTCATTGTCCGCCAGATATATTGCCGTTCCTAACGCAAATTTCTCTGGGTTTTTTTCTATTTCTTTTAAACCATGCTCGTTAAGAATGGGTCCTCGCCATTCCGCCCCAAATGATGCCAAGGGGAAATATCGAATAACGCCCTCCGCGTCCTCCTCCATTCTAAATCCTATGACGATGCCTGCGTAGGCTTCTTCGTCATCAAACTTGTTTACCCATGACATTAATTCTTCCTTTATTGCGTCCCACGCCTTTCTTTTAAAATCCATTTTAAGCCCAGATTCATCAGAACCTAGCCAATCAAGAAACGGAAAAAACTTACTGCGAACGGGAGTATGTTGTCCGTCTTCTTCCATTTTTTCGATACCAAGGTGATTTAAAAGATCAACAATCTTTTTCCAATGCTTCTTGTCTGGGGGTCCGTTATCGCGACCTTTAATTTGATGCACTGTTTTCGTTTTTTCGTTGTATGCGACAGTCACCCAGTGGTCGCGACCAAATTCGACTTCGGGATCTTTGTTGGGCACCCTCAACGAATACATAGTGGTGGCGCGGGGGTCGGTACCGCAATGAAGCATCTTACCTGCTTCAATTTCGCAATCGGTGTTTCCAATATCATACCAGTAATATCCGTCATCATATTCATGAAAAACTTTTTCTGGGTCTTCTCTTCCTACCAATTCTTGGTGTGCTTTTAAGCCGGCTTTGGTTAATAGATCATAATTTTTGATGATTTTAAAATGTTTTCCATCTGGATCATCATTCAAATAATTAAATAAATCTATATATATGGGCTTGAACTCAAACCAGTTGACTCCGATTCGGACCACTTCATCATAAATAGAATCATGTAGGACCTTGTATTCATCATCTGGGATGGTGCCATTAAATCCTTTCTTAAAGAACCTATTCGCTACTTTGTCGGCCTTCATGAAATCGGCCCCAGTGGCGCTGTGTCGGTTAATTAACTCTTTAAAGTTGCGAATCATCTGACCAGCTTTATCACTCGCTTTGTCGGCGATCTTTTCAAAATCTGGATCACCCGCATTTTCTGGGTCAAAGGCGCCCTGAGATCTGGCATACTCCATCATTGTGCTAACTAAACTTGTTGAGAAATTATCAGTTAAAGTATCAGAAGTTCTTCGCACCAAATCATCGCTACTAATAGTGTCCATGGCGCGGCTACCCATTGTTTGCGCAATTGGAGTATTCTTCCACATTTGACCCACTTTGACTTTGACTTCTCTAGACGCTTTGTTGAGGCGAGAGTTTATAAACTCGGCAATCTCAGCAGGTAAACCCAACTGCAAGACTGTAACTTCGCTTATGAGATCGGGTGCGGTTAATTTGAATTCATCTTGTTCGAGTGTTTTTTGCCAAGATTCTAACAACTGTCTCATGTTCATGCATATAAATAGTTTCAAATTAATCTAAGTTTTCAAAAATAATGTAATAGTTATTTATAAATGGAGGTGATTATACAGTGAAAATAAATCGTTGCATTCGTATTGTTCTTGTAGCCACATTAACGTGGTTAGTCCTAACTACTTTTTCTGGGTGTGCCCCAAAAACAATAACCCCAACCGATATAAACCCGTCGTGGTCTGATTGTTCACAAAAAATTGGAAATCATGTTTGCGATTTTAAATTAGTCGATCAGAATGGTCAAGATTTTAATTTGTATGATCATTATGGAAAGGTAATTATTTTAGATTTTAGTGCGATGTGGTGCGGCCCATGCAGAATGGCAGCGATGGAAGTAGATTCATTGGTAGAAAAATTTGGGAAAGAGAACGTCGTTTATGCCACTTTGTTAATCGAAAATAGTTCTGGCAATACTCCAAGCTTATCAGATCTTGAGTCCTGGGCAAAAGAATCTGGAATTGAAATTAGTCCCGTTCTTGGAGCCAGTCGTGATTTCCTTAACGTGACCGATTATCAGATTTCGGCTTGGCCAACATTCTATTTTATCGATAAAAATATGGTCTTAAAAGATTCTTTGGTAGGCTATAGCGCGTATCTCCTGGAGAGTCAGGTATCTAGTCTTCTCGCAGAACAAGATACTGGCTTACAAGGGCCTTAAAGGGTAGTAGAAGACATTTTAAAAAATGAATCGTGTGATCCCTTCATTTCAGTGTACAGCACGAAATAAAGGAAATTAGAAGCACTTTTTGGGAAACAATTGCATGAAAGAAGAAAGACTAAAAGTTGATTTTCAAATGGTGTTTTGGGCGTTCTTGATAGCGGTTAATTTATTGGCCATGGGAATGTCTTGGTATGTTGGGGACATGTTAAATTATGGGTTTTGTGCTATAATGCTTTTATACTGCATAATGGGTGCTTGGTGTGCAATCCCAGAAAAGGACAACGAGTAATGAAAGGAAATCTTGTTAAATACGTGGAAGAATATAATAACACAGAGAACATTGCTATTGTCATTGATTACAAGCCAGGGTACAATCTTAGAAAGAGTTGGTCTGAGGAGTGTTCTTTAATTGAAGAACCTCTTATCAAAGTTTATTGGCTCAATGCTCCGACACTATCTCCGGAGACCGCTAAGTTTTCTATCATGGGAGATTGGAATTTGAATGAGGAACAAGATTTGTTTGAACCAAACGTAATTATCGATGAATGGGACGAATTAGATGACAGATGGTATTTGGCTTCTCTTTTTCAATTAGTTGAAGAAAGTTGGAAACAAGGGCCTTCAAAAATCTAGTTATGAGCAGATCATAAAGGGGACGAGACCATGCCGCTAGATAAACAGAAGGATATGTTATTAGATTTATTTGAAGAAGTTTTGAGTGGTCTAGATTCAAAAGGCGACGGGAAAGAAGATAAAGCTCTTCCCTATCAAATGTTAAATTTTCCGGACGGGAAAGATTTATATGTTCTGGATCCCGTTAAAAAAAGAATGGTAAGAGCAAAGCACAATACGGAAATTGTGCAAATCTCTGTGCCAGATAAAAATGATAAAGTCATCGTAAGATCCTCGGCTGGCAATTTTTTGTTTATTCCTCTCGAATACGTTCAAGATATTGGCTTTAATTAGAAAAAATAACTAATTACTGTATATGAAAATGAAACTCCTACTTGAAAATTGGCGAAGGTATATAGCAGAAGATTGGCGTGATACATCGTGGGAAACCGATGATGAAAAAGTTTCATTGATGGCGCCGAAATTACCCGGATGGAAATTTAAAAGTGTGGTTGATTATCTGGGAGATAAGACTGATGATCTTAATGTTTTAGAACTCTCACAACAATTACCGCCTTTGCCAACACGCGGGGCAGAGAGGGTAGCAGCAGCCAGTTTAGAGTATCCAATTATAGTGGTAAAGAGCGGAGGACAATACCGAGTTGTTTTAGATGGAAATCATCGTCTCCAAAGGGCGATAGATGAGGAAGTCGAGACCATAAAAGCAAAAATCTTGGATTTAGATAATCCAGAAACTCCAGAAGTGTTTAAGAGAATGTTTGGGGGCGCAAAATGAAACTCCTACTTGAAAATTGGCGAGAGTATTTGAAAGATGAACATGAAATGATTGTGTATCGTGGTGTTCACGAAAGCACATATGCAGAATTTATGTTAACGGGAAAGTTACCTCTTTCCACGGACATTATTCTAAGAGACCAAGCAGTGATGGATTATGCCCTGGAGCGCGGTTTTGATGAGAGTGAACTACCACCGTGGGCAGTCGAAGCCACCACAGGAATAAACGCCACAACAGATCGAGAAAATGCAGAAGGATATGGAAAGGTTGTTACAATGAGAGTTGTTGGCGACAAGTTCGTTGAACTCCCCGGCGGCTATGTTTTTATCAAAGATTATGATCAAGTGGAGATCCTGCAATGAAACTCCTACTTGAAAATTGGCGGAAGTATTTGAATGAAGAAGTATATGGTAATTTAATTACTGCTTATTCTCGCACATCTCGTTTATCTAATATCGAGAGCATGCTAAAAAATGGCTGGCATATTGGCGATTATGGCAATTTTTATCCCGGAATATATCTTGTTTATAATTTTGAAGAAAGCGAATATGCAGATCGTTGGTATGGCACATATATTATGAAATTTGCTATTAAAGCAAATAATAAGGTTTTAATTTTTGACCCAGAAGCAGCAAAAATAGTGTATGGAGAAAATTACGATCTCCGGGACCAGATTGAATTGATCGATCCGAAACTTTTAGAAGATGAGGGGGTTGAAAACTGGGTATCGACGACGGATAAGCGTCACCCATTCCGTTCGTCTCCGGAGGCTCCCCCTTCTGCGAGGCATTATGGATTTCCATCAGTGCTTAAAAAATCCGTTAATGGAATAATGATTGATACTGGTCCCGACTCCGATGGATATGTAGCAGTGATATATAAACCAGAAAACGTTCTAACTATGATTTCGTGGGCAAAAATTCCTGAAATATACAGCGCCGATAAACTTCCTAGAAAAAAATGGGACGCTGCCGCACTAGCGTCACAATCTGGCGCCGATGAACTACTTTTGAGATTAATAGAAATATATGATGGTGATGTTTATAAATTAAAAACAAATCCGCCCACGCAGGAAGAATTGGAAGCTATCGCAGAAACCATAGGATATCCCGAACTCACAGAAGAAAATGCTTTGAGAGCTTTAAAAGAATATTATATAGAACTAGTATTTGCAGATGAAGGGGAAATAGAGGGGATGCATAAAGGAGATTTTATAGACGTTCTTGGTGATGAACTTAGAACAGATTACCACGGAATGAGAATATTAGATATCGCTAATGTATTTCTTGATGAAATCCCAGAGTTTTCTGATTTTATACAAACTGGTAAAGAACCAGCTTTGCGTAATATAAAAAGATTTTTGAATATTCGCGATAGGGGGGCGCGCAACCCTGAAGCCACCACGTTTGATGAATACATAGAATGGATGAAAAAAATAGGACTTGATCCTCAAAAACGAACAGATCCATATAGCAAGAAAACACTCCAATGGAATAGGGAAGTTGATGATATTCAATTACCGCAAAGGATTAAATTAGCATAATGAAACTCCTACTTGAAAATTGGCGGAAGTATTTGAATGAAAGCAAAGTAGTAATCCCAGGAGATATCTATGAAGAGGTGCTGGCAGTCTTCGACTTCGACGAAACGATTGCAGACACTCATGCCAAGACTGTTGTTAGGTCCAAGAATAGTGGGAAGGCTTTGCGGAGGTTGGATCAGAAGCAGTTGGACACCCAGTCTCCGAAAAGTGGAGAAGAGTTTGATTTTTCAGAGTTTGATGATGTCGATTACGCAGAAGAGAAAAAGTATATCACAGATAAAATGAAAAAATTTATTGACGACCCAAATGCACAAGTGATTGTGGCTACTGCCAGAAGGGAGCGCGCCCAGGACTCGATTCAGAGATACCTTAATTTCTTGGGAATTCCGACAAAGAGCCTGATAATCCAGGGATTGACCGGAGGCTCGAAGGGTGACTACATCCAGAAAATTATTGAAAAAAACCCATCCATAAAGGAATTATATTTTTTCGATGACTCTGAGGCGAATGTACAAGATGTCTGGAAGAAGGTTAATAAATTTAAAGAAGAGTCCCGTCGAGAACTAGTTATTAAGGCAGCGCAAGTGAAAGAGGATATGGCGAGATGAAAGACTTAACAAAAAAAGACATTGAAGATATTGTAAAAGAATCAAACAAAGAGTTGGTTGGAGAAAGTTATACTTATCTCGCGAATGATCTATCAGCCGATCGGAAAGAAAAACTAAGAGTTTATTCTCAGTTTGTTGATCAAGCAAGAGTTCTTCTTGAACAAATGGTAAAAAAAGCTTCTTCTGATTACGAAACAGGAAATCTGCAAGATGCTGATATTGATTATTTAATAAATGACCAATTGAATACTAGAATGCAATTTGTTTTAGATTTTACGGTGTCGTCCTTAGAAGTGATAAAAGGGCCTGGGATCAAAAGGGATACTCCGGGTTTCCTTTATCCCAACTTTTATGATGAATAACGATTTGCCGATTATTGGTGGTGAGTTACTGAATAAATTTGCTGTTGGAGATCTCGTCAGTTGGAAAAAGCTAGTCGAGAATAAAACTGGAATTGTTCTTAAAATCTTTACAAAAGAATCTGGTGATCGAGAATTCCCCTGCGCGGAAGTTTATATCATGGGGGAAGATATGAGAACGGACATATTGCTTACAAATTTGACAAATGTTTCCAGAGTTCCGAACTAATTATAGAAGATTGGTGTAGCTACTGCTAAAACACGCGGAGAATATAAAATGAGAAATTTTGATTTCAAGAAGATATTGAAAGAGGAGATTTATAATTTCAAATATCCTCATCAAGATAAAATTAGAATTGTTTTGAGCGAGGGACAGACCTTATTGATTGAGAAGGAAATCCATGAAGGAATAATGGATAGAATGGCAGGATATTCGAAAGAACAGCCGGGCTGGGAAAAGGAAATGTCTAATATAATTGATCAATGGCTAGCGCAGTCAGATCTCTCCGATGAGGGTAAGGCGAAAGCAAAAGCGAGATACACGAAACATTTTGAACAGTTGCCGGCTGGTGAATGGGATGACCCAAATCCAAAAGCGGAAAAGGACATCGAAGATTCTCTTGAGGCTATAAGTAAGGGTGATATTAAAACGGCTTCTGATAAATTAAAGTCTGCCGAAGAAGAGTGGACCGATGAAGAGCCCAGTGGTGATGATAGGGAAGCAAAGTTGGCTGCAAAAGAAAAAGAATGGGATGAAAAAGGCCTCAATAAAAAAACGGGAGAACCGATCATGACTCACACGGAGGCTGGATGGGAGCTGTCGAAATTCGATCGGCCAAAAGCAAAAAAAAGCGGGGAAAGGGCGGAGCGCCAAAAGGAATTTAAACCGATGTTCTCTAAAAACCCATCTGAAAAGGAATTTAAACCGATGTTCCCATCTGAAGAGCCAAAAGCAAAAAAAAGCGGGAAAAGAAGAAGCATCCTCGATAACTACTCCGATCAAAAATTAATAAATGATTTAGTAAGTGCTCTTCGGGACGATCCGTACCCGGGGAGCGATATCTCGGTGGATACAGACGTCATCGATTCGTTGAGCGCTCACCTGAAGAAAGCCGGCTTCGTTGACACGGGCGACAGATCAGCCACGGCCGTATACCAGTTAATAAAAAGAGTTATTACGAACAAGGGCTTTAAAAATATGATTCGAGACTTAAAAGAATCAAAAAACCAACAGAAAATTCTAGAATCCATAATCATAAAATGTATTGAAGTGTATATCAAAAATGAAAATAAAAAACAACTCAAATCGTAATATTTCAGGAATAACAAGCATGCTTGAAAATTTCATACCGTTTGCACACCAACGCCTTAAATTTGATAAAGAGCCAAATATTGTTTTTGAATCAGATCCTGAGAATGCAAAAAATGTTTTAGGTAAGACGGCCCAATACGAGCCTGCCTCTATGACCATCTCTGTGTTCGTTGATAATCGACATCCCAAAGATATTATGAGATCTTTTTCTCACGAGCTTGTCCATCACACACAGAATTGTAATGGCCAATTTGATCAAAATTTAGGCATGGGCGAAGGTTACGCGCAAAATGATGCTCATTTGAGAAAAATGGAAGAAGATGCTTATCTTCGCGGAAACATGTGTTTTCGTGATTGGGAAGATAATTATAAACAAACAAATAGAGCTTTTGGAAATTCTTTAAATGAAAGAAGAGAGCGATTATATTATGAACTATTAAGGAGATTTAAATAATGGGAATCATTTGGTCATGGGCCTTCGGGGAAGCTGGAGGAGCCTGGAGTGGTTCTTCCGATCTTTATTTGAAATACGAGGCAAGTTAATCCTATGGCACTTTGGGACGATCTGGTAGCATATTATAATGGCGCATCTAAATATGATTCTTGGGGTAGATATGAAGTAAATCTCAATCACGTCACTGCCGCAGCAGGCACCGGTTTAGGGCCCGGGCTTAGTAGCTGGGATTATACAGCGGGTACGATTGAAAAAGCGGCGGTTGTTCAAGATGTTAACATACCATGTGACAGTGGTAATCTTACTATTTCTATGTGGTTCAAGGGCCTGGCCAGTGGCAATGGTTCAGGGGTCACAGCCGCGGACAATCGTTCCCCTCTCCGCATTGCAAGTGATGAATTGGGTACCAAGCCTGGAGGCGGTTTTGTTAGTTGTGGATATGATGTAAGCGACATTAGAGGTTTAAGTACTTGGACTCATATAGCTGTTACCTGTACCGGCGCCGGAGATTATGAATATTATATTAATGGAGACAATGTAGGCTCCATTTCTAGCGCGGCTGCCTTTGACGATCACATCGCAAGGATAGGCAATCTGAATGGTAGTGATGACGAGTTTGCCGACTATATAACAGAAGTTGCCGTTTGGTCACGAGTTCTTACAAGTGACGAAATTGAAGTGATTTATTTAAACAGCCAGCCACGCCTTGATGGCTCTGTGGCAGAGCTTTCACTATTAATCAAGCCGCGGCAAATGATGCCAGGCGATAAAGGCGAAGCAGCCTGGATTAATATGTCCGGAAACGTTCTTCTATATCATCTTAGTGATGCTTCCGTTAGTGCAGTCGATTCATCTGGTGAGGGACACACTGGAACTTCGAATTCTATTACCACCGGATCTGGCCTTATGATGCATAGCTCATCATTCGCGACAAGTTCAGCCGGATCGATATATGAGAGTGCTTCCAGTTTTGATGGAGCAGCTTCTTATATTGACACCGGAGTTGATGCCGTTACTCTCGGAGTCGGAGGGAATAACTCCCGTACTATCTTATTTTGGGCCGAGGCATCCACTTGGGATCTCAATGGCGCCAGTGGTGATGCTGGGGAAGTTATTTTTACGATGGGAGCCGATGCCGAATATGAAGATTTTACTCTTCTTTCGTGGTACCCCAATAAACTTAAAATCAATACTTTTAGTGATGATGATTATGAAGTGATCCTCCCTACAAGCCCAACAAATGGGTGGAACCATTATGCGTTGACTTATAATTCTTCTACTCGACGAATGAAGACATTTTATAATGGAAATCTCCTAGACACATATCGATTTGCTCAAGATTTGGATACGAGCCCCACCAACGACATAAAAATTGGAGAGAAAAATTACACTTTGCCGGGTGGTCTTTGGAACAATTGGACCGGAAGTATGTTAGAGTTTGCTGTTTTTGCTGACCCTCTAAGTTCTGTCGACATAAAATCAATTTACGACGCACAAAAGCCGCCGCCGCTTCCTCTTCCTTGTATACTACCTGAAAGTGAAAATGCTGGGAGCCGTATTGGGCCCGGGTTTGTGATTAATAATTATTTAAATTCATCAAACCAGAGATTAAGAAGAGCGCCCCAGGTTCCATTTGTGCTGGGTGTCAAGGGCCCTCTAAGTCTGAGGAGAAATAGTAGAATTTCGACACCGGCTATTTACCCGACCGGATCTTTTTGTACTGGATCATCCTAAGTTACTTGGATTTTTGAATTAAAAAATACTAATTATATCATATACAAAGGAGTGCCAATAAAATGGGAAAACAAAGAAGAGGAGCGGCCAGAAGGGCAGCACAGCGAAGAAAGGCAGCATCAAAAGCTCCAGTACTCGCTGCTGCTGAAATTAAAGCCGCCGAAGATGGGCGCGCTGATGAGGAAAGGAAAAAAATATCTAGGGAAAGATCCCGGATGTATAGGGCAAGGAAAAAAGCAGCTAAGGCTGAAGAAGTTGCTGCTGCAGAAGATTCGAAGCTTAGAACCAAAAAAGAGGAATAATTATGGATTTTGATAAAATTACAAGAAAGTTTCTTTTAGGAGAGTGGAAACAGGGTGTTTCTATTCTTTCGAGGGCCCGTGCAATCAAGGAAGCACTTGAAAGTCTAAAGCCCAGAACTATTAAAGAACGACAGCGTATTGAGCTTGCTCTTGAAAACTTAACCCATGTTCGAAGAAGTTATCGAAAACTAGAAGAACAAAATAGAGTTTTGACAGAAGAAAACCAAGGTCTTCAAGAAAAGTTACAAGTTTTAGAAGAAAGCCAAGGAGACGAGTAATGCTTTTGAAAGAGGGCGGCGCTGCTGGCCACATGGTACACCCCTTCGATCTTCCCGATGTAAAAACTGGTGAAGATTTAAAAGATTTCTTTGACCAGGCCGCCGATAGTGTTAAAAAATCCCAAGCGGTGAAAATCGACGGGGTTAATGTTAGCTTTAAATTAATATCTGACGAGAAAGATAGAAAAGAGTTTGCTGTCGATCGAGGAAGCACAAAACCAATCGACATCGAAGGAGTCTCCATAGATCGCGTTGGCGAAAGGTTTCCAAAAGTTGGCCATGGCATGCGGGTCGCGATTAAAACCCTTCTTTCTATTTTTAATGAAGCTCTACCAAAAATCGAGCCAGAACTAAAGAAATTAGGAATGTGGGATAACCCCACCGTATTTCTAAATACTGAATATGTTGCCGAGACGACAAATGTAACTGAATATGATCATAATTTTTTAGCTATTCACAGCGTTAATCAATTCTATGAAAAAACAAATTCTAGAACAGGAGTGGAGCGTCGAGGTCTAGAGCGTCCCACGGTATGGGATCCCGACAAGGAAAAAGAAGTCCCGATCAAAGATCCAAGTGTAGAAATATCGTATGATCCCAAAGTACTACAAAGATTAACTGATAAAGTCGAGCCTTTTGCCAAAAAATATGATTTTGAAATTTATACTACCGTTCCGACTTCTTTCAAAGAAGAAGCGGAAATTAATTTTTCAGACACTCTAAAAGAGCCGTTTACTGTAGTTTTTAGTGAAGAAGACGAGGTAACCCAATCCCTTGAAGATTGGCTAAAAGAAGTTGATAACCCAAGGCACAAATTTATTAAAAAGGTAGATGGTAAAAAAATAGGCGCCTTGAGTAAAGAAGTTTATACAAATATTTTAGATGGAAAGCCCATTACGTCTTTCATTTCTGAAGAAGAAGACGTTAAGCCTGCCATAGCTGGTGCTATTTTTTATCATGCGACTCGAATGCTTGGAAATGATATTTTAAGAGCTTTAACTAGCCCGATGGGAGACGTTACAGATCACGAAGGGGTGGTAATTCGACATAAAAAGTTCGGACAAAAGCCAGTTAAAATTACAGGAGATTTCATTCTTGGGGGAATGAGTACGGGTTTTCGAGAGTCAAAAGAACATGATGAAAACTTTATCAATGAAGTCCTCGATGTTTTTTTGGAGGGACTCGAACAAGAAAAATATGTGATCCTGATCCCAGGTGGGTTCAAGCCGCCGCATAAGGGACACAAAGACATGATTCAATATTACGCTGATCAAGATGATGTTGAAAAAGTGATAGTCATTAGCGGAACCTCTGAAAAGGCCGAGAGAGAGGGTGTTAATAGAGAAATGTCTATGAGAATTTTTAAAGATTTGTACGGCCTAGATAATCCAAAAATTGAATTTATGAATTCTGGGGATACTAGTCCAATGGCACTCGCCTACCAATTGTTGGGTGATGATTATTTCTCCCGGTACCATCAGGGCGCCACTATAGCTATTGGATGTAGCGATAAGAAAAATGACAAAGGCGTTTCAGATTTTAAAAGAGCAGTTGATTTTGCGGAATGGATCGACAAAGATGGAGAAAAGCAGCAAGACGCGAGAAATACAATGGAACTTTATGATGTTAAAGTGGGAGTCTACCCAGCATGCGTTGCTTCTTCGGCTGGGGAAGTTAACTTAAGCGGCACAGATTTAAGAAGAGCATTAATGGACGGTGATGATGAAGCGGTACGAACCCAGCTTCCGGATGGAGTTAACATCGAAGATTTTAAGGCCATTATTAATATTGGCGATAATCTGGAAGAGAACGCATTAATGACAGAATCTGCGGCGGCTATAGTGCTAGTGGATATATTAGTATGGATGTTTTACCAAGTAGCCGAGGAGTCTTTCAAAAACACACTTGCGAGTATTATAAAAAAATTGAAGGAAAGTAAATCAGTTCTTTCAGCTAAGAGAAGTGTTGCACAGTTGTTGTTTACTCATTATTTAGAAGGAGGTATTTCCCTTGGTAAAAAGATTGATAACGCGTTTGTAAATTTAAAGCCCAATGAAGAATCTCTAAAAATAGAAGATTATAGGAATAAAGTATTGAATTTAATCAAAATTAGTGACAATCCGTTGAATCTGGATGTTAATGCACTTCCTGAAGAAGAGGAAACTGGGTCGCTTAATGAAATAATTTATGAAATTATCGGAGAAGTTTTAGAAGAAAAAGATTGTTTTTCTCATAAAAACTATAAAACATTCAAAGGAAAAGCCGGATGTGTTAAAAACAAGAAAGGTGTTTCTCAAAAAAGCGCGAATGCAATTACTGCAAAGGTATTGCGTGATAAGGGAGAAATAAAAGAAAAAGCTGAAGGAGCGGAGCCATCGCGTTTTAATCCCAAAGATGTCCGAGAAGAAAGCCCATGTGCTGCTGATGAATCGCGATGCACGAATGGGAAGTGCAAAAAAGATTGTGGTGAAACCAGAGGTCTCCCTACTAGTGCGATCGGATCGATAAATTTAGAAGAAGAAGAATTGGAAGAAATATCCGGCGCAGGAGCCGCAGGAGGGTTTAGTCTTCCTCTGGGACAGAAACCAAAATATTTTAATAGTCCGAGACCAAAATTGAAAGGCGCGATTAAAGGTATAAAAATTTATACTCGAAGATCAAAATCAAACTAATTATAAGTAAATTGGAGTCTTTTTTAAAATGATTGATAGACAAAAAATGCTAGAAGAACAACTTCTCAGAGAAAACATCCGTAAAGCAATTAGGATTGTAAAAAATAAACGCAACAAAGATGAAAATTATGTGCGTACAATTATTCGTCATCTTATCAAGGAAGAAACGACCATTAAATATGAGTATACTGCGCTCAACCTTTTGGCCCACTTCATTAAGGAAGTTGTTGGAGATCCTTCTAAACCAGATAGTAATCCTGCTTTTAAAGATGCGTTTACTGATTTGACCTCAAGTACAGAAGATCGAGAATTATTTACAGAATTTGTTTTAGATTTTGCAAACGAAGATTTTAGTACAATCGATGCTGATAAGCAGCCAAAAGCTCTTGGACAAGACTTCGTTGAAAGAGGGTTCGAAGAGGAAGAAGTTGAAGAAGAGCCAGAAGAAGACGAAGTTATTAAAGTTTCTGTGAGTGACATCGAAGATAATGAAGGAGACCTCAATCCGCCGGAAGAAGAAGAAGAGGAAGAGATTTTTACCCTCGGAGAAGATGGCGAAAGTGTCGAAATTGAAGAAGAAACAGCAGATTCTGGAATTAAGATTTACAGCCGAGAAGCTTACAAGAGAATTGGGCCTTCCCTCAGACGATATTATACTCAAATTGAAAAAGACAGCCCGCTAAACAAGGGAGTTCAAATCGACGGGAGAGATTACCAACCTGGAGAACTCTCAGAAAGAGAATTGTTTCAAATTTACTTGAAGAAAAATATTCTCTTGTGGGCTAGTAGATATGAAGATGAATTCTTTAATGACACTCCGGAAACTCAAATCGATCTTGAAGCTGGTGGGGAAGAAGAAGAGATCGTAGCTGATGAAGAAGAGCTTGATTTAGGGTTGTAAAAAAAATACAACTTTTTCCTTGACAAGATTTAAAATCGATGTTATATATATATCATACTAAACATTCTAAACACACTCTTCATACTAAACACACTCTTCATACTAAACACACTCTTCATACTAAACACACTCTTCATACTAATATATAATCACACTAATATAGGGCCTTATGATTTCCTGGAAACGAAAGAAGAACTATAACGGTAAAAATAAAAATTATAGCATGAGCAATAAACTCAAGAAAGATAGACGATCTAATGAAGAGTTTGAAATCATGCTTAATAATTTAACATTGGAAGAAGTTATAGCCTTAAAGCTTGAACTTTCGACAAAACCAATTTCAAATCGGATGTATGGAATTCCAATATGGCATTCGTTGCACGACATTGTGCAAGATGCTGTTTTCAAATACGCATTTTCTGCCACAAGAACACAGGGAGAAGCTATGCGTTTTCTTGGTTTAAAAGAAAAATCTTTTCACTTGTTAAGAAAAAAGTTTGGTTTAGATGACTATTTTGTTGACAAAGAAGCGAAATAGGTGTATAGTTATATATAGGAGACAGAAGAAGGGTTTAATTTGTTAATATAGAGTGGTTCAATATCTCTTACGAACCAGGGATAAAGGGAGAGATCTTTTAAACGCCAAAATTAACGAGAGGATAGCACGTTGGCTATGCGAGCAAACCAACCCCTTCTGTTTTCTTTTTTTAAAAAAATGAGAGAAGATTTATGTTGCATGAAGACATAACTACCGAAATGACAATAAAAGAAATTATTGACTTGGCATATGCCGAATATTCCCCTCGGCTTCCTCGTTCTGCCGATTTGAAAATAAAATCATCGGGCGACGACGGCGGCTACTTATTGGAATTTTTTGTACAGGGTGAGGATAATGCAAAAATGCTTAGAGAGGATTTGCCACCGGATTACAACAATATGAGAACAATTGTTATATATTCCTACAAACAAGAAGATGGGGAAGATTTTTTGTTTTGAAAAGGCTTATCATTTCTGATACACACATAGGATCTAAATTTTATAAAGGAGAAAAGCTTTGTGAATTTTTATCATGCATGGAATATGATCAACTTATTTTGAATGGGGATATAGTAGAATTTTTGAAAATACCAACTTTCACTAATCGAGTGGTAGAAATTCTCAAGGCAATAAATTACAATAAAGAAATTATTTATGTTATTGGAAATCACGATAAAGCATTTGGAAACTTTGCGGGAAAAGAAATATTCGGAGTTAAATTTGTCGATGAGTATGAATTTGAAGAAAAAGGCAGAAAATTCAGAATTGAACATGGCGACAAATATGAGAAAGGAATTATTCATTACAGAACTGTGATGAAAATAGTTTCTATTTTTCAGGATTTTTTAGAGCGCTACTTTGATGTTGACGTTTCTACTTGGTTTAATAACCTCAGAATAAATAAAAGAAAAATTAAAAGATTGTGGGATATTATTGATTTAAATAACGATGTTGATGTTCTCATAATAGGACACACACACATTCCCGAAGCTGTTATTTGGATTGATGAGAACGAAAAAATAAAAACCTATGTTAATTCTGGAGATTGGGTTTCTCATGCAACTTATGTCGAAATCAACGATGGTATAGTAAGATTGAGAAATTTTTTGAAAGAATAAAGAATTTCTTTATTCATCATAGGAAGTCTGCAAAACATAATTTTTCAGGCACGATGCCCTTTATTGACAAAGTTTTTGGAACTTATTACAAGAAACCCTTGACAACCATACCAATTAATGTTATATTATATACAGACCTAATAAAAAGGGAAGCAAAATGAAGCGACCAAATGGATGTAGTAAATCACGCCAAACGCGAAGAGAAGAAGCCGTCGAACGACAGGAGGAGCGAGACAAGCTCACTCCAGAACAGCAGATAGAAGTGCTTGATCGACGACTTGGAAAAGACGACGGAGCGATAAAAGAACGCGTTCGACTTATGAAACAAGCAGTCGTCAACAATCAAAAAACAAGAACTAAAAGCAAAAAGAATTCAAAAAACAAGAAGCGTAAACCCGAGTATGAATATTATTGAGCCTCCGTAGCTCAACGGATAGAGCATCGGCCTTCTAAGCCGAGGGTTACACGTTCGAATCGTGTCGGAGGTGCCATTTAAATGATAAAAAAATTAATAAAATCCAATATTACTTTCGGTCTTGGAGTCTTATTTGGAGCTGTTATAGCAGCGATATCTTCATGGGTTGTTATGTCCATATCTTATGGAAACCCTGATTTAGAAAGAATATTGGACATCAGAGAATGTCTGGAGGAAAAAAATGAGCAAGAATAGTAGTGATTATATGGCATACACGGCCCAGTTACAGAAAAATAGAGAAAATTTTAGAAAAAATAAAGATGACTATGCGTGGGACACATATACGCAGATATATGAAAAACAAATGAACGATCCATCACGACCACGAAGTATTTCCAAGGGGGGTATGTTGGTTACTAGTTTTGAGGAGAAAGATGGAGAATTAGTATTTCATGATAATTTACATAATAATTGGAAAGAAATTTATCATCAGATACATCGTCTTAAAATTAAATCTGTTTTTGAGTGTGGCTGCGGCGCCTCCCTGCACTTAAGAAATATTAAAGAAATTCATCCGAATGTAATTGTAAATGGCTGTGATTATTCAAGTTCCCAAATAAATTTAGGATTTAAATATTATAATATAGGGGACTATGAGTTTAGTAAAAGATTAGTAGTAAAAGATTTAACAAATAAATATGGGTTAGATAATTTGGGAAAACACGAGTTTGTTTATACTCAGGCAGTCACCATGCACTTGGCTTATGATAAGGCATTGAAATTTTTATCAAATATGAAAGAATTATCTACAAAATATATTTTATTGACGGAAAATCCCCAACACCACGATTATAATGATTTAATCGCTAAAGCTCTTCCAGAGTATGAAAGAATTATTGGAGAAAATAAATATAACATGAATGCAATTTTATTGAAAAGAAAATCGCTTACGGAGTAAAAGATGACGAACAAAACAACGAACAATACGGTTATGGTTTCAGGAGGATTCGATCCAATTCACGTAGGCCATGTGCGCATGATTCGCGCCGCCGCACAATATGGAGATGTAATTGTCGTGGCAAATTCCGACAATTGGCTCTTTCGAAAGAAGGGTTATAATTTTATGGGATTTAACGAGAGAAAAGAAATTTTGATGGCTATCAAGGGTGTTATCGACGTGATTCCCGTCCTCGACGATGATGGTACCGTATGTTCGGCCTTAATCAAACATAAGCCTAATTATTTTGCAAACGGGGGAGATCGTACTAATAAAAATACTCCCGAAAAAACGGTTTGTGAAGAATTGGGAATTGAAATGCTGTGGAATATAGGCGGCCAAAAAATTCAATCTTCGTCTGATTTGGTGTCGGTCTCACGCGCACATAAGGAGTTAGTCCAAAAAACAAACGATGGGCATAAAATTGGTTAATTATGAGATGTTTATCAAAAAGAAGAAGAGGGCTCATTAAAAAGGCTGCTTTCTTGCCTCTTCATTTCGGCTATTGGTCCCTAGTTTCTGGACTGGTTATTTCAAATTTCTTATATTATGGGATTTTACAAGAAAAAGTAAGAAATGATCATGTAGGAACATAATTATTAATATGAATTGGTTTCTATATGTAGTAAAAGAAGCAATAATAGATGGAGATAAAATAATAAACCCGGGTGAAAATGGAGTAGGAAGATGTTCTATGAGTCCAGGAATTATGGAAGCCCCTTATGGATTAATGTATGTTATTCCCCGTGAATTTGTTATCGAATTTCACAAAAAGAAAGGCCAAAAACGGCCATGCGCTTCAGTTGTGGCGGAAGCTGTTGAAAGTTATTATGGAGTTAATTTAAAAAATCGCAGCTAAGCGGCTGAAAGGGAGAAATAGAATGTTGGAGAAAGCGAAAGAAGTTGTTGTTAAGGTATTCAAAGATCCAGTTTCTGCCGGTTTATCGGTAGCTTATTACATAATTTGTCTAGGAGTCGGTGTCGGGGCAGCATTATATTCCCTAGCATTTGTGCAGTATTTGTTAACAAATGTTTGGACTAACCTCTTGGGGTTTTAGGTGAAAATCAAAGCCGGAACGCCCTGTTTTATCTCCGAGAAAAGAGGAGATGATAAAATTTATCCAGTTACGGGCCATGATGGTAAGTCTCATTTCTCTGTCGATCAGGAAGTTGAAATTAAAAAGAATTGGAAATGTGGAAATCAAAATTTAATTGCCGTTTTAACAAGGGCTAATAGCGTAGACACTTTGGTTTCAAATGATGATGCCCAGACGGTGGTTTGGATTAATAAGGATTATATTTGAAAAAACAAGCCACCATTTGCGGGCTTTCTTTTTTCATGGAAACTAATTATGGTAGAAACTGGTTATAATGGCTAAAAAAACATATGTTCTAGACACTAGCGTTTGCTTAACAGACGCATCTTGTTTATACAAATATCAGAATAATGATATTGTTATTCCTTTAAAAGTTTTAGAGGAGATTGATAAACACAAAAAAAGACAAGATTCGGTAGGTGCGAATGCAAGAAAAATTATTCGGACATTTGATTCCTTGCGCGCAAGAGG